>JAEEGJ010005610.1_pt1 | contig 39114 bp, 28 predicted proteins | sample 8958761 | NCBI WGS metagenome assembly JAEEGJ01 (sample SAMN16246546, study PRJNA631951) | gut metagenome | biome: gut microbiome; feature: rumen; material: RS-attached | host: Bos | place: Iran: Karaj | collected 2018-10
GTCCGTTGGGTTTGCTGGATCCATCGGCATCATGGCCAACAGTCGATGTCTCGCCTGAAACTTGTGGTTTAGCCTGATCTGTAAAGACTGGCTTAACCTCGCTTTCAGGTGGGACATGACTACCATTTCTTATCGGCTTCACAACAGGTCTGATAATAGGGTTACTGACAAAGAAGTTGTTCTTGACCATCCCTTGGTTAGTGAACCAGACAGACAAGCACTTTAGGGTGTGGATGGTGGTTCGGTTTGAGGGAACGGATTCAAGAATGCCCATCAGATTAAACTCCTTGATGATCCTGGTCGCAGTCTTGCGATTGCATCCCCACATCATGGAAAGCTCTACCTTCGATGCCATGAACTGGCCCGGCTGTAAGACAGCAGAAAAATGCTTTTTCGATACCTTGGTTGGTTCCAGAACTGCCATCCGAAGGAATGTCTTGAAGCACTTCATGCGGTTGATGTCCTGACATTCGTCGGCCAGATAATCCGTCTGCGCATCATTGAGCGTGGTACTGTATCTAATATTAGTATACTTCATTTTGTACGTTGATTTTGTTAAAGAGGTGGGAGTCTTGTGTCCCACCTCCACCAAACAAAACTAAATCCAGATGAGCAGACTTAACCCATTGCCATTTTCTGTAAAACCTGATGGGCGTGTTCATTCACCTCTTCCTGTGAGATAGCCCGGTTCTTACGCATCCAAGCCAGTAACTCAGACTTCTCAAAGTAGATGAGTTTGCCATTAGGACGATAGAACGGGATGACATTGTTGTGTGTCATCTTGTACAACGTACTACGGCTGATACCCATAAACACTGCAGCTTCTTCAAGAGTGAGGACTTCCTTGGCTGCACAAAGGACATCCTCCAGCACACTAATGCGCTGAATGAGATCGCTAACCTTCCCTGAAGGTACGTTCTCGGTACTGTTACTATTAATTCCTGACATTTCTATAAAATATTAATGGTCTATGATTGACTGTGCAAAGAAACAGCTTTTCTTTGACTTGTTATCCCTTCGTAAATTTGTTTTCTATTTTTAACCTTTCATTAAACCTTCTGTTAATTTTTTGCTATGAGGTTATATTCTCCTACGAACTTTTGGTTGTTTCGCGGAAAATTTGTACCTTTGTACCCAAGAAACAGCAAAGGAACGATTTCGGTACATTTTGTTTCTCGTTTGTGTCTTTTGAGCAAGCGGCTCGCGTAAGTTGTTGATTTACAAGGCACAAGAAATTCCCTAAAAACTGTCTTGCAATAGAACTTGGAGGTCTGGAACTCAGCACTCTCCTGGATATTCATAGAATCACCACGTCCTGTCTTGGTCTTGATGAAATCACGTGCAGACTGACCACATATCCAGCCTGTAGGCATATCGGAAATCTTAGATGCCGGCACAAGGCTGTCCATGTTCTCATTGAGGTTGATGGAGGTCTTGTCACGGTCGATAGTCACACCTTTCTTTAACTGAACAACCTTTCCAAAGATGTCATTAGAAAGCCATTCGAGGGTTTCCTTGGCTCTGGCAGAACCACTAACCACATTACCAACTGTCGTGATGACCTTCTGCATACCGACTTTGCCGTAGTCACTTTCCAACTGTGGCAGTTCCTGAAAGCCGAGTGCCACGCTTACCTTGTTGCTTCGGGCAGTACCGATTAGACGGTCAATCTTGTGAAAATACAAGGTTGGCAACTCATCGACAATGATACTGACAGGGATGTTCTTACCCTGTCCTGTATTGACACGTGTGACAAGACGGTTCAAGATAAGGGCGTTCAATGCTCCGATGATGCTTTCCATTTCGGGGTCATTGGCAATCAGCAGGTAGCTGGGATTGGCAGGGTCTGATACCTTCAGGTCAAAATCATCACCATCCTTGTGGAATATCCAGTAGGATTCCTTGGTGGCAAGACGTGAGGTATAGACACGAAGGGTACCAATCATACCTTCCAACTGCTCCATAGCCTTATTCTTCATGGCTGTCTGGAACGGACCAAGAAGCGGTGCAACCTCTGGGTCAGTTTCCAGCACCTCAAAGATGGTCTGGTAGTCAAGGTTCAGGAAGGACAGGATATGTGGCATGTCGCTGTATTTGCCAAGCCAGTAGTAACTGTCCGGGCTGACCTCATTGTGATTAGCATCGAATACTCGTCCTGTCGGTTTTGGGCGATGGGTCTTTGGTTCTTCGGTCATCTCTGCTTCCAAGGGCTTGTTGGTCTTCTTATCATACGGAACCTTTCGGTAGTTAGCGAAGAAGAAGATACAAGCAGCAAGGAAGTTGACAGCAGAAGTCTGAAAGAACTGGTCAGAACCGCCTCCACCCTCTTTCTTGCCTTTCTGCAGAGATTCGAGCAACGTCTCTGCCGTCTCACTGGCAGCGGCAAGGTTTGGAATGTATTTGAGCTGAATAGGATTCACACGTCGGCTATACTCCACATCCACGAAGTTGATGATATTGAACTTGCATCCTTTAGGCACTTTTCCAGCAGCCAGATTCTTGCGGTAGTGGTAGTAGAGCTTCTGAGCCAATGTAGGAAACTTGTAGTCATAGACAACCATAGCAAACCCCTTGGCACTGTGTTGTCGGATGAAAGGCTCTATGATGGAAAAGGTCTTACCAGAACCAGGAGTACCTACGACCCATGTACCACGGAAGGGATTGACGATATTCACCCAACCCTTGCGGAACTTTGATTTATAGTAGTAGCGCATGGGGATGTTCACGCTATACTTGTTCTCAATCAGCTCTTCACACTGTTGGAAGGACTCATTCTCAAAGTTAAAACGGTCTTTGAGCAGACCTTCCTTCAGGAACTTGCTGATGTTGTCGAGGGCAACATGGATAAGAATCGTTCCCAAAATGGAAGCTGCCATGTAAAGCCAGATATTGAGTGCTATCGTATAGAAGCGCGTGTCCATACGGGTCTTGAACAACCAGATGGAAACGAGCGTCACGACAAAACCGCCGACCAATGGATAGAGAACCTGACGACGGGCATCAAACTCGATGTGCTTCTTGTTTCGCGTACCAATGCAGGTGATACAGATGCAGAGGATGGTAGCAAGCTTGCTCCAGACAAGATTTCCATCATGGTAGATAAACCACCTCTTCACACGGTCATGGACATCGCAGACGATGCCTCCCCAGTAGTCAAGCAACTCTGGGTCAATGGCATACTCGAAAAACTCAACCACGAGAGAGACGTAGATGAGTGTTCGGAATATCTTATAGGCAGTCTGAAGTTCTTTGGTTTCTTCCATTTCTGATTATCTCTTGGCTCTAAGTTAATTGTACAACGTGATGATTGGTCGTATTTTATGCGACTCGATTTTGGGTGTTTCCTGCAATGCACCTGATGACAGAGAGAAGAGCCAGGCTTTGGCCGACTCCTGCCCACTGACCTCTGTAGAACTCCAGTACCAGCATTCACTTGGATCTGCTGAAATCACGTCACCACCACATTTATTGATATAGCTATTGACGGCATTTCGTGAAGCATAAAGCAACTGGAGCTGGGCAACAGAAGGGATATAGGCACTCTGACCGTACTTCCACATGTCAAAGACGGAAGTGGCTGCTGAAGAAACACCAGAAGCATACATGGCATAGGTGTTGGCGTTACCGTCAAAGGCTGCTGGATTAGCCGAGGTGTTTTGTTTGACACCAAGGCTATCACTGAACGCTGACGGCAGGACATCCCACAGATAGACAGCGTAGCCTGTGCCTTCCGTCTTACCATCCTGATTTACATGAAAGACAACACCGATAGGAGTCTTCCCTTTGCTGACCATATCGTCATATCTGACAATTTCGCCATCTGTACACAGTATGTCGCAAGTCTTCATGGCAGTATCGGGAAACTCTATGTGCTCATCACATGAGGTCATGGTGACTGCAATGCCAATAATGGCAACTGCTGCATGTATATAATTCAATATCTTCATCTTGAATACTATTTAAGGGTTGGAATCTTGAAACCTACAACAATGCCTTCACGGAATAGGTCTTTCCTGTCAGGAATCATCAGGTCACACTTGGCTTGAACATACATCACCCATCCTTTTCGGAGGGCGAAGTTATGCTCATATCCTACATGAAAGCCGCCAAGGAACTTATCGGTATTACTGCCGACACTGGCTCCTAAACGGACATTGCCATGATGGTTACGTCCGCGTACCACACAGGGCTTATAGGCAGCACCTATGCCCCATGTACGGTAGTTCTTCCAGAAGGATTCCGGGCAGACATGACCACAAGACGGACATTCATCCCATTTGAGATAGCCATTGACGAAATACTCCCAGGCATTATGATACTTGGTCTCATGCTCCCATGAAAGAGTGGCATCAAGTCCATTCTCATAAAGAAGACCTACACCAAAGGTGATACGGTCGCTGTGGGACTGGGCAACAGCGGATGCGGACATACAAATGACCGCAATCATAGATAAGAGAATCTTCTTCATGGCTTATTCCTCCTTCAACAATAAAGAGTTAAACGAATCGGCATAGAGCACATCTTCATAGTCGATATTGAGGGTGATTGTCCTGCCACTAATCTGCTTCTCTGAAAGCTCAATGCTCAGAACCTTGTCATTCGGGAATGTCATCTTCTTCAGGACGATGACATTACGATAGCCGTACTTGAACGCATTACTCTGGTCAAGAACAAATGCTGGAGTGAGTTCAATCATCTGGGCATTGGTTGCCTTTGACTGTTTCTTATCGGAGAGCTTTACTCGCAGCTCATCAATATCAAAGCGGATATTAGTGCGATTCTCGATGGAGAAGTCTATGAAGAAATATTCCCCCACACTATAGATGTTGTTCAGGCGCATCGTCATACGATGCTGTTTGGTACTGACATTACGGATGCGAGCTGCTGAGTTCCAAATTGAACGTGCATACTTTGCCATTTCCTCGGTGGACATACTAACAGAAGGATTGTTGTAGGCAATCCTTTCCTCTGGCAATATCTGTTTGTCCGTAACAGCTTCCTGTAGTCGGGTCGTGTAGATAAGTGCATACTGACTACGGTAACGCTCTGTTACGATGGTGACGATGGCAAGAACATCTCCATCTGCATGAACATCCGCGCCCTCCTTGGGTTTAAGACGGATAGTGTTGTTGATTGGCTGGTCACCAACAACCTTATCCGTACTGATGTCAACGAGACGGACTGGCTCTGAAGCCGTGATGACAGTCGTCACCTGTTCGTTTACTGTAAGTTGTTCCATCTCTTCATAGGTCTGCTGTGCCATTACTGGAGCAGCAGACATGGCACCCAACAAGAGTGCGCCAAGACTTTTGATTGATTTCATATACATTGCTGAATTAGTATTTTGACGTTATTTGTTTTTGGTTTCTCTGCCATTGATCAGATACACGAATGTGCCGTACTTCAACTTAGCAGAGTTCTTTTTGATAGACTTGCCGATAGCGTTACTAGTCTTCTGAACTATGTTACTGATAGCTTGATTACCCCATTGCGTAAGGGCATTGCCTCCAGAAGTGTTTCCACTGGTGAGCGAAGAAGTGTTACTCATGGCTCCAGAAGCCACATCCTTGCTGGTTTCACGGAAACTACTGCCTGGAACATACAGACCTTCAAGTCCGTCTGTATCATAGATTGACAGATTGACCTTGATAAGCTCATCATGTATCAATATGCTCTTGACACTTCCTTTTACTCGCTGAGAACCGAAGCCACTCATCTGGGCATAGATGTAAGTACCCTTGGGCACCATGACATCATTGATTTCGATGTCATCCAGAAGACGGAGGCGTACTCTACTACCATCTACAGCCTTGACATTCTCATCGATGATGGCCTTGATAAGATTGGGCTCCTCATCAGCATTCGCTATAGTGTTGAAGTAGTCAGATGTTGTCTTGACTTTCTTCACCACCTCCTGTGCTTCATCATCTTCACTCACACCTTTCACGGCACGCTCGTTGACGGTAAGCTTTCCGTCGGTCTTTGACGATTGGCTGTCATCGGTATCACCGGCCTTACTTTCGTCATCATCGCTGACAGTAGAGGTCTGTGTTGCTTGCTGACCTTGTAATCTGGCCTGAGCCAAAGCACGGTTCAGTTCCTCCATCGCTTCTCGTTCACGTTGCTGACTGCGTTTCAGGCGGTCTTCTTCTGAAAGGCCGTTGCCGTTTGCGACTTCCTGACCTTTTTGTGCACTTTCCTGTAGTTGTCTCTGTAGTTCAGCGAGTTTCTCGGCATCCTGTGATTCGAGCAGTTCACGCTCCTCGTCGCTGTACTTGGAGTCGTAGTTTTCTTTTTCTTCATCGTTGTTTCTGTCTATGTTATTCATTGCCGTATAATCGTCGATACGACCATACGACTTCAGCATACTCTCATACTTGTTTCCTATACCATCTCCTTTCATTTTGGCATCAGGAAGGTCAGGGTTCAAGTACTCTGTCGTGGTCATGCTGGAATCTGGGATTTCAGCCTTTTCCGTTTGGAATAGGTCGATGACGAAGTATCCGACAAAGAGCAGAGGAACATAGATAATGAGAGGCAGCATGTATTTCGGCTGCTTCCAGTTAATCTTCTTTAGCGTCTGTATATCCATTGTCTTTATTGTTTTGAGTTACACTTTCTTGAAATTCTTTGTTAACGCTGGGCGACATACAATGAGCTGAGCTAATGACTTTCCTTACTCGTCGATGACGGTTCTTTATCATTTCGTCCTGTTGCTCCACAGCACTCCTGGGCTTTTCTGTCTGATTCCAAACACGCCCCATGCGATAGAGATTCATGCCGAAACTGAAAATAATAAAACCAAAGACGATGATAAGGAATGCCTTGGTGTGATTGTTGGCGAAGTCCTGTACCTTGGCAGCGAACTTGTCCAACTTGCTCCACCTTGCGAAACGTCTTCCGGCATCAACATCCCTTTCGTACTGCTCTTTATACTGAGGATCATCTTTGTCAGGCATCTTCTCGCCCATAATGAATTTCTTCCAACTTCCCATAGTCTTGTTCAATTAGTACGAGTTCTTAGTTTTCTGCTCGATGTCCTTGTTAAGGAGCGTTCGCCAGTTGGTGATGAGAAGACCATGAGGATTATTGTCCGTTCTTGGCACTCGTTTCAGTTGACCTGCGGTAACAAGTTCTCGCATGAGGATGCTTGTACGTCGCTCAATGCGCTGACGGCCATAGTAGGTAAACTCCATGTTGTCCTTGTTGAACTTGATGCTGTCACAGAAGATGCTGAAAACGGCACTTGTTCCCATGATGTTTGAGTAGAAGCCTTTCTCTTTCAAGGTGTTGTACTGGGCAAGACCTGTTTCATCGACGAGATACATGGCTTTTTCGGTCGTGTACTTAATGTACTTGTCATCTGGGGCAAGCGTAAAGAAGAACTGGTGGAACATTTCCACATGACTCTTTGCTTCAACGTCGAGCGTCTCTTCCATCGTACTTCGATTCACGAGGATAGGCACATTGCCGTCAAGGACATAGACCTTTTGGTGTGCATCATTGACCATTGTTCGTGCCGTCCAAATACTGGATATACTGATGATTATACATCCAATTAGGAAGAGAGAACAGATAATTAGCACCAGCTTGATTTTGTTTTCGAGATTTTTTATAACCATAATAGCAGTGATATTTGATTTGTATTACATTGTTTCAACCATTTACAGGACTCTGCCTACCATGCCCTGTGCAGACATCTTGGCCTGTTGCGCTACTCCTTCACCGAAGTTTCGGGTAGAGAAGGCTGTCTCACCTTCTGGTATCATCCATGCGGCAAGGTCAGGAACCAAGTTCAGGCACTTCATCGCTACAATACTAGCTGCCATCAGATAACCAGCAGAGAAGAAAGAGTTCTGGAGGTATGCTGCCATTGTCTGCTCACTTTGGGTAATAGCCATTAGGTTTTCTGCCTGTATATTGAGTACCACATCAAAGAGCAACAGCACGTAGAAACCGACGAAGTAGAGCATCGCACCGTAGAAATGGACTGTCAGATAGCGGATGAGCCACTTTGCCCATGATGATTCCCATTTGGGCAATAGACTGAATGCCCATTGTATAGGCCCGAAAATAGTAAGCATACCAAGCAATATCTGCTGGCAATAGATGGTTGACCACCATCCGATGCGGAAGACTATCAGTGCTATGAGCATGATTATCTTATCAAGCCCCACAACTGCACCAGTTGTCAAGGAGGTAAACCAAAGCTTGCTGGCGTTCTCCTCCATGTTGGTGACTTCATCCACACCTGCCTGTTCCATCGTACTTTCTATCAGGTTTGGGTCTGACGTTCCTGTATGGGCAACGTCCGCCTTGGCCTGAAGGTCTGTGTACATAGTGTCTCTGGTATATATCAGTTCCTGGATCTCCTCAAACTTGTCCTCAATAATCATGGATTCTGCTTCATAGAGGTCATGCGTATAGGAACCTATACAGTTCGGGATATAACTGAGGAAGTCAAGGAAGCACCAACTGCTGCCACTACGGGTAATACCTGTATCAGCCGGTGGGTACCACCAGCAAAGAATGATACTGATAACAAGAGGCTTGAAAAGCTTCATGATGTCAAGCGGTTCGTGCTTTACCATCATCTTGTAGGCCATTTCAGCCGCCACAATGATGGAGAAGAGTGCTGCGAGTGCCATACTCATCTGCAATATCCACCAGAAACTTCCTTGTGAGCCTGTAAAAGTAGCGTCACAAAGGAACTCGTTGGTTTGGAATATCACATCATCAATCTCTTCTTCGAGGATGTTGATACCAAAGTCTGATAGTATGCTTGTATCTGCCATTGGTTTTTATATTTTTGAATTTGTCAAAAAATTTCTATTCGTCTGTTGTAATTGTACCAGCAGCGGAGTTGGAATCTCCATTGGAAGAGGCATTTCCTGTTTGAACCTTCCAACCGACATCACGCCATCTGTTATAGGCAGCTTTAGCGTATGTCCCATTGTGATTGGGTCGGGTACTGGTCGCTTCAAGCAGCTCCTTTGTTTTTGCTCTGCTGTTCAACTTAACAATGTACTTGACAAGCGTTTCATTCTCTTTGCAGATGTCTGCATAGATGGCCAGATATTCTTTCTTTCGCTGAGCATTGGGCATGTAGGCATCTTGCGTTGCTTTGATGGCACACTGAAACATGTTATAGTAGTCGTTCCATCGTTCCTTTTCGCTGAATGTTCCTCCTGCGCTTACGATGCGGTTGATGTTGTTCTGGAAATCATTCAACTTGTTGGTTATCTTTGTTCCTTCGACAAGCCATGCCAAATCGATCTGACGGTCAGCGACGTTGAGTGCTTCAATCTCTGCACGTTTCTCCAAAGATGCTTTGACAGAATCTGCATCATCCACTTGTTGCCACCCTGCGACACCAGCCAATGAACGATAGGTCAGCTTGTTCTTTGAACCTGCTGACCTCTGATAACTCCGATGGAAAACATCGTAGTAGAATGCAGGAGTCAGACCACCTGCTCCAATCTCTTGCACGGTTATCTGATTCATCTTTGCTTCATCGTGATTGTAGGTCACATACGACTGCGCACGTACTTCAAGCATTGATGAAGCAATAATCATCATAACCACTGAGAATAATTTAGTTACGTTATTCATTTTACAATTTAGTTTAAGTTGAACATTATATCCTGACAACACTATTCTCTACCTAAATATCCATTCCTTCGCCACCGTCCGAAAGCCCCATCAACGATCTCCTTCATCGTCTTGGCGCGATACACCTGAGCCTTCCAATAGCCTATGCGAACCTGTATGTATTTCCATGTCTCGAAGTAGGCTGTATTCAGATGTTTCTTGATGTTATCCAGACTCTGATTGATTGCATTCAGGACTGTCAGGAGGTCACTTGTTGAACAAGCTGCAGCCCCTGTCGCATAGAGCACGAGGTCACTGACAGACCTGTATAGATTATCACCTTCGTCCGCTATCTTTGACAATGCCCTGGCATTGATGGTAATGAGAAGCGTATCGGTAGTGACTATGTTACCTCTCGACAAGCATTTCTCATTAAAGTCATTCAGCATCTTCTTATAATCTGCCACTCTGCCACTAACGGTCTCGTAGGTGTTATACACGTTGAGACTGGTTCGCAAGGACTGATAGAGTATGTCGATAATATCAAAGGCACGGGTATATTTGTCCAGCTCCTTGTTGATGTCCTTGTAGCCTATATTGGCATCGCTGCTGTAATCATGCAACAGCTTATTGCTGGCTTCAAGGGTCGAACGTACAAGGAGAAGACTGCGCTGCTCTTTGTGGTCGTTGATGTAGGCTTCCACAGAGACAACATCAAAGCCCAGTTGAGCCTTGGCTGACATTGGAACCAAGGTCAACAGGCAAAGAATTATGTAAAGAATATTCTTATTCCTCATAGTCATCGTCGTATTTGCCGTTATAACTGTCTGAGTGCATCTGGTTGGCTGCATTGCGGAGCCAACGTCTGCGGCACTTTTCTACTAATGTATGTCTTCTGCCTTGCTCGTCATTGATATAGGGAAGAGCGGACATTATCATGTCCACGATGGAATGCTTGTAGTGCATCATCTTTTCCAATGATACGAGGTCGGCATATATCTTGGTGAGACGGGAATCTATGTCTCTCGCTATCTCCAGTCGGTCACTTGACCACAACAGATGGTAGGTATCTTCCGAGTCATCTTCTGCTATTGGCTCACTCTTGGCATATTCTACATTTGGCTGACAGTTGGGGAACTCCCTTGCCACTTCGGAAAGCTTCTGATTAACCATATTTGCCTTTTCCTCGTCACTCATCTCTGGATCCAGATTGAGAACTGCTATTACCTGCGTATCGCTATAATTGGTGGTGAGTTCCCAGGCAATCTGAACGATGGCACGGTGAATCTTTATGCCAAGGAAGTATTTGGGTCGCCTTGCTATGCTGACTGTTGCCTTGAATGTGATAGTGCCGTTAATGTTCGGCATGGTAGCTGTACGGACATAAGTATTTCCGTCCCAAGAGCCACTGCCATTCCAAGAGAGATTGAAAGCGGTCTTACAGTCCTGCATGATGGCAGGAATACGGTAGTAGTCATCGGTTGAAACCGATTCTCCTTCCTGTGCCTCCTGCTTTGCTTGTTGGTATTGCGTGAGCTGATTCTGCCAGCTGCTTTTCTCTGAGTTAAGTGAACTGATGCGGTTCTTATTGGCGTTATACTGTTGACGATATGCAGCAGCATCTTCCACGCTCGCACTGGCAATCTTCTTGATAAGGTCGGCATTCTCTGCTTCAAGGGCATCAATCTGTGCCTGTAGCATAGCAATCTGACTCTGGCATTCCTGAATCTTAGCATCCAGCTCTGATGTGTTCACGCTCGATTCACTTACGCTCGTAGCCATAGCGCATTGCTTGGTGTGGGCATTGACACTACCACCACAACTGCTACACTTGTACTGTGTGCTGCCCTCACTTAACTTGGCTCCATCATGGCAGGTGACACTAATAGTGGCCACCTCACAGTTCTGCAGCTTTCTGGCATCAGTAGCCTGATAGTATTTCTTGCTATCACATCCTAAGTAGTAGGTGTAGCCTTCCTCATTGTCATTATAGTCTGCGAGACGCGCGTTCATGCCAGCCTTGAATGCCTGGAGGTTCATGGAATAGGAGTCAAAGACATCCTCGTACTTGATTTCCGTATTATTCCAAGATTTGGTCACATGAATCTCATAAGCGTAGGCTTTAGCATACTGACCGCTACGGCTCTTGCTCAGGATATAGGCACTGCTGTAGTAGTTGATGCTGTAATAGAAGCCATCGTTGCTGTTGTTTAGCTGCTGAACACGGCTACGGCTCCATCCTGCGTGATTCTCGGAGTTCTGCAGTGCAGCCTCTCGTTCGCTGCTGGTTGGCCAGTAGTTAGGATCGCTGGTACTGATACGATACCAATGGTCACCATAGAGAATACTGTTATCATCGGTGGGAGGATAATAGTCACAAAGGCTAACACTTCCTCTATCCACCCGATATATGTACCATCGTTGGGTGTAATACTGACCCATACCTTCACGGGCATAGTCTGTTATCCATGAGGTAACATTATAATTGGAGAGATTGAAAAGGTTGGCAAGACCTTCTTCGCCTCCAATGAAACTGAGTATTGTGGCTCCTGCATTAGTGCTAAGACCATCATACAAATCATGGACATTTTCAGCAATTTCCATAACGCTGATAGCCTTGTCTAAGATAGTTCCATTGAAATTGCTGTCGCCAAGAATCGAGTTAATTAGGTTTCCTGCTCCAGCAGAAGCAAGGTTTACGCCCATGGCATAAAGGTTATCCAAGTCCTCCTGAAGACTTTCTTTGCTGAAATTGTCACCTATGTTGGAGAAGTTGTCCAGCATGGCTTTCCAATCAACATCACCAAGTTCTGACAGTTTCAATATGTCTGCAAGTTCCTGGTTGATTTCAAGGAACGCTATATCTTTGAAGGACAAGCTGCTGTTTGTTACTATGCTTTCAAACTGATAGCACAGACTTTTGGTCTCTTCGCATATCTTATACAGATAAGACCCCCAGTAGAGCGCATTCTGAGGATTCTTAATCATCATACCGGCAACCGTCCATATCTTCGGCATGATCTTCATGGAAACCATGCTGTAAATACGGCGGTAATAGTAATTTTCGGTGCTGCTCGTCCAAAGGCCCAAATCCGTGAGAGCCTTACGGTCAAGGTATTTACCTGCAAAGATACCAGCTGCTGCAACTTCGGCAGCCTGATAGCTTTTACGGATTTTCGCTAACTGTTCAGCATAATACATCTCAGTAGCCGCTTCCGTGTTGAAAGCAGCAGACATTGCAGCCACAGTTTTTGTATCGAAATTGACGCTGTAGTACTGTGCCTTGACAGAAGCCAGGGCACAGATGATAAGAGACAGTATTAGCAGAACACGTTTCATGAATATCGTTTCTCTGTGGGTTTTAAGTTTAAGACATGTCCAGCTTGGTTAACTTTCTGCGCAAACGCTAATGACTTAGTGATTCCGCTTCTGTCCCAATCCCGACAATAGGCTTCGATTGCTTGCTGATGACTGCATTGCATCTCGCGTTTGTAGAGTTTCAAGGCTTCTTTTTCAGCACGTTCTGTAGTGTAAGTCATGTAGCACTCATGAGGTTCTTCGACCCCGAAGACTGCTGCATTCTGACCACGCCTGATGAACACCTCACGGAAGAAACTACGACCTTCTTTGTTTTCAAGTCGGTTTATCGTGAAAATCTTACGGCAATCTACGTCGGTCAATCCAAGTATAGCCTTGATTTCATCAAATCGCTCCTTGAACTTGCTTTGATCAAGCAACATGATAACATCGGAGTTGTTGATGATGGCCTCCTTGACGATAGGACTACCGACAATGTCCTGGATCTCCTGCGTTACCACACCGACAGATGCCCAGAACTTACGTGCTGTCTTATACAGATACTTGATGTACTCTGCCATCATCGGAGAAGCAATGGCTTTCCATGCCTCTTCGATAACCAACACCTTTCGGTTCTTCTTGATACGCATCTTTTGGATGAACACATCCATGATGATGAGCGTAACCAAAGGGAAAAGAAGCGGGTCATCCTTGATAGAGTCAATCTCAAACACGATGAAGGTCTCATCAAAGAGAGCTGTGTCCAGATTCTCATTGAGAGTAAGCTCGTGGTTACCACCTTTATAGAAGTCCTTCAACAAGTAGTTGTATGTTGCCAAGTCAATGCCTTCGAGGTTATTGTCCCTCACAATCTCAGGAATACGCTGGGTGCTATATTCATAGAATGAGTTGAAAGAGAGTTCCTTGACCTTACCTGTACGGAAGTAAGCATCATAGTACTCGGTAATGACATCTTCAATAAGATGGTCTTCCGTTTTCGTTATTCTGCCATTGGTTCCCTTCCATATCAACATGATAAGGTTTTTCAAGAAGCCTATCTTCTCGATGTTCAACTCCTCTCGCTTGATGGCAAAGGGATTCATTGTGATGGGATGTTCCTCAGTGTAACTGATGTACTTACCATTGACATAATCACAAAGCCCTTCATAGGAGTTACCTGTATCTACCAACACGACATCGGTATTCTGCTCCCAAAGTTGGCGAACCATACTGTTGGTGAAGAAGGACTTGCCACTTCCAGAAGGGCCAAGAATGAAGAAGTTACTGTTATCGGTAATCTTATTCTTACCTTCCTTTCCGCTGATGTCGATAGCAACTGGCACTCCCTGCCTGTCTGTATAATATACTTTGAGAGGAGTGTCCTCACTATGCTGGATATGCTCCTTGTACATGAGACAAGTAGCGGCATCGCTTAGCGTTAAGAAGCGGTCATAGTCAGGGTTCATTCCGTAGCAGTTGCCCGGGAAAGAGTTGACAAACAGCTCTAACTGATTGTACGCCCTCTTACTGATATGTATGCCCATACGACCAAAAGAGTTCTCCAGATGGTTGGTACACTTCTGAATGTCTTCATCAATAGGTACAGACACTACAAGATTAAAGTGGGCATACACCAACTGCTTGTTCTCTCTGGCTATCACATCCTGCACCTTCTTGATGTCCTCCACAGCAATGAGATTGCTGGGATTGGGCATACTGGCATGGCGATTCTTCTTTTTGTCAAGCAAAGAGAGTTCTCGCTTCTGGTTTGGCATAAAGAGCATCTGATTGTAGATGACCGTCTCTGCCACAGGTATGTTGTCCACAAGAGACACAAGGTCAACTGGCATCGAGGTATTATTGACCTCAATGTTGGTGTAAGGACGAATGACTCCAGGGAGGTTGATACAGTCAACATCTACAAGACTATAAACCTTGCAGCGTTTGTTTCCCATGCTGATGCTTTCGTCATCCACCTTGAAGTTCGTCATCGACACAATCTTGCCAGTGAAGTTCATGGAGAAGTAACGGTCAACATAGTCCCTTGCTGTTGCGCCATCCAGATACGTAGAGTCAACACCACTGTCTTTCAACTGGTCTTTGACCTTGCGTATCTTTACAAGGAAATCGCGCCATTTCTTACTATCAAAGGAGAAAAGACGGCTCTTTTTGTTTTCCTGCGTGATAATGAGATAGGTCTGAACGTCAGTATAGGTGCGTCCTGTGAAATAGCGGAAGTAGCTTTCGCTCAGAAACTCATGGTTGTCATTGGTTTCGTCATGGAACTTCTTTTTGATAAACACGTCCTGCTTGTGGATAGCATAACCTTCACCAAGAGTCTGGGCAAGAGCGGTCAGCAGATTGGTAAATTCATAATAGTTATCAATGTTAGCCGAGTATTTCTGAACTGGGTTCTCCAGCTTCAGAATGGCAGAGTATTCGCCAGTCTTGGTATAGAGCACACCGACACCATCCACATCTTCTACAGAGAAGTAGATGTCCTGAAATATCTTCTTGCGCTTTCCACCCGTTCCAAAAGCCTTGACAGAGGTGAACATACCCAAGAGGATTGCAGTAAATGCTATGATTACGTATAGTATCATTCTGTTTCGTTTCAAATGAAGGTAGGCCCATCCTGTCGAGAGGGTGAGCCTACCGATTCCACTTTATTCAAATTGCGACACACTTGCTCATTTGTTTGAATTTGAATTTAAGGAGTTTACATCTTCGTTGAGTAGGCATAGATGAACACTCCACGGTCTTCCTTCTTGGTGTGCAACCCCTTCTTCTGCTTAAAGAAGATAAGAGCTGCACCTGCCAAGAGGGAAACAGCGAGGACTATCAAACCAACCACAAAACCAAAGATGCAGTACGCGATGATGAAGCCGAGTATGGCTCCTCCGACGGCTATAGCCGCCCATGTAATGTAGCGTCCCTGTATTCCCATAAATTCAAGAGGTTTCTGAAGTCCTTTGAACATGGGGTAACTGAGGTACTGGCTGTTTTTCGTCTCTTCTGCCATGTCGTATCATCTATTATTTGCCTAACATTTCCTTACCGTTAGAGGCCGAAGAACAGAGGCAGAGCCTGGGCTGCTGCAACGAGGAAGATACAAGCACCTACGACCATCATGATCTTCTTCTTGACATCCTGCTCCTCGTTGTTCATGGCAATGTACACACTGATGGCACCGACTACGGCCACAACACCGGCAATTGCATAACACAACTTGACCACATAGGGAATGTACTTTGCAATCTCCTCCGTGACGGTGGAGAGGGCATTAGTTCCTGCTGTGTAATCACCCGCTGCGTTCTGGGCAAATGTTACTGCTGTGCCGCAAAGGAGCATAAGTGCTGCCATTTTCATGCGGTTGGGTTTGAAGATGTTCTTTGCGAACTTTTTGATTGTCTTCATTACGTTTCCTGAAGTTTGAATGTTTTACTGATAAACTTTTCACCTTATTACACAAATTTATTTCTCTTCCGGCCAGTTGAGAGTTGTTTTGTTATCCTGTTTGCTTATATGATATTGTAACCGAAGAATGCCGGGAACAACACATAGGCTCCAATCATGAACAGGCACGCTCCTATGAGCATCATGATGGACTTTGTAATGTCGCCTTCACCTGTCTGCATCTTGATGTAGATTTGTAATGCGCCTATGACAGCAACCAATCCTGCTATTGCGTATGAAAGATAGACCACATACAGCATCATGGTTACAGTATAGTCATGGGCGTTAGCCAGAGCATCAGCTCCCCAGCTGTAATCGACACCTCCGCACTTGGCTGATGCCGACATAGGCAAGAAGAGCATGATGCCTGACACAACGACACCAAGCAAATGATTGTATTTACAGATGGTCACGGACATTCTCCTTTTTGATGATTCTTGAATTCTTATGTTTCTCATTGAGGAAAGAATATAGATCTTCACCATACATGGAGTATTGGGCTTCTGGCTCAATATCCTCCATGCCATATTCGTTTTCCTCATTCAGATCTTCACTCGTAACCTTCTCCTTTTCCGCTGGAGCTGGGTCTGCAACTGCAGGAGCCTCTTCCTCGTCTTGTGAAGATACAACAGAACTTGTTGGATTGATAATCCGAAGTCCGTCATCTGTAACGCTGTCAGTGTAGGTCATTCTACCACCTTCAATGTCGGATTCTTCATTGATAACTTTGGGAGCTTCTACCCCTTCATCATTCAAGCCTCCGACATCAATGTCCTCTTCTTCATTCTTCTGACCATCAGCTGGCTTGGCTGTAAGGTCAAGGGTAATCATCACAGCGAAATAAATGACATACCCGAATGTGAGTACAAAAGCGAATATTGCAAATGGTGCCATTTTATATGTATGATTTTATATTTGAATTACACTTTTCATACTGACAAGATACAGCGAATTACGCCTCTCATGCAGAAATTCGGCTGCAAAGTAACAGCGTTTTCGTCGAATAGAGAAAAATTAAGGCTTGTGAGAAGCTGATATTAAATTTGTTTATGTTTATAGTATGATATTCTCTCAATAATCATACTATTAAATCAAATTATATGCAAATTTAAAGGGAGTCCCTCTTCACAGAGAAACTCCCCAAATTGAAAAATGTATATAATAATCGTATGAACGCTATTTTATTCCAGACAAGCAATCGTTAAGGTCATTATAACCCTTGTACTTGTGTGATTCATCAACAGCTGCATCGGGATAGGCTTTCACTATGGTCTTGGTGGCCGTTCTTCCTGCATCATCATTATCGAGATAACAATGGATTGTGTCGTATTCTTTAAGGAAGGGAAGTAATGACCGTACCTCGCCAACGCCATTCAAGACAAAGAAATCGCAGGGCATTTCCGCGCAAACATCTATTCCTGGCATCCATGCTTCGATGGTTGCATAGGTGAGCATATCAAAGAAGCCTTCAAAAACACAACAATGTTTCTGAGGTGTCCCCTTTGGATAGACAACGGAAATGCTTTTCTTACCTATACAACGTTTATTCAACTTGTTTCGTGCCTCCATCCCTCCAGCTACATTCATAAATGCTATTGCGTAGTACTGCTTTCCACGAAGAGAATAGTGGACTTCCTTACAGAACCTCTGGGCAATGCCATAATCGATTCGCCGCTGAATGACATAATCACGGAGATGAGGATGCGAAAGTGATATAATCCTTTCCACTACCGTTTCCTGATTCAACTGCTCTTCACGTTCGGCTCGTTTGCCTTCAATCCAACGTTTCTTTTCCTCTTCCTCTTCGAGTCTGGCATTGTAATCTTCATTGAAAGACAGTTTCAAGTCTCTTATCTGCCGTTCAAGAAACGACAACACCTGATGTTCCGACCATGATGGGTTAAGCTGCTCGACAAGGTTGATAATGTTGCCGCCATTCTTGTACGTGTTGCCGAAATCACACCAAAGGTTTTTGGCAGTATTGACAGCAAATGAAGGGGTTCTTTCCGAGCGGAGAGGAGAACAGAAGAAATAGTTCTTGCCTTTTCGCAACCCTTCACCATAATTGTTGGAACGCATCCACTGAAGAATGCTGATCGATTTGATTTCATCTATCGTCATAACATATTCAAATTTGTGGGCGCACATGTGCGCGCGCGTATATAATATATATACCCTTTAAACTTAAACCTTAAACCTGTTCTTCGGTCTCTGGGGCAGAAATATCGAAACTCTCTGATTTATAGACATATCCTTCACCTTCTTTGACAACAATACCTTTGCTTGAAAGAAGTTTAAGTAGATTCTTGATTCCATTCATCCCACGTTTATAACCAGCTGCTTCGTATGCCTGTGAGACAAGCTCCACCAACTCGCTATATTTTGATGGAGAATGTTCCTCAAAGAGCTTGCCTAAAACCTGCTGATGAATCTCATTGTCAAGGCTAACAAGCGACTTTTCTCTTGGTTTGACAACTGTAACTGACATACTGGAATCAAGGACGGGAAGTCTGTCATCATCAATATGAAAGGCAAAAGTGGTAAACTCCTTGTCTCGCATGTGCATGGGTCTTACCTCACTGACACTATTGTTCTGGTTATTCTTGCTGATAATCAGAACCGTCTCAGCCTTATTTTCAAGTTCAGTTCCGATATGTCCGCGAGGGTTGTTGTCATTCTTGTTCAAATGCAAGACAGTATGAATGTGGAGGTCATAGACACTTGTCCATGCCATCAGGACGGTCATCACATCTGTAGCTTCCTTTCCATTGTTGATGTCATACATCAAATCTCGTAAACCATCAATAATAACAAGACCAACACCTTCATACTTACGCAAGGCATAGTCTATGACCGCTATACGCAGCTTGGGCGTATATTCACGAAGTCCCCAGAACATGAGGCGTGGGTCATCTTGTTTAAGAGAAAGACCAGAGAGCTTATAAATGCGTTCAAGAACTGTGTGACAATGATACTTACTCTGTTCCGTATCGAAATATAGGATATTGCGTTTCCCTTCAGGAAGACAAGCTCGATAATTCAGTACCGTAGTATTTGTAACGGCAGCAGCAACCATTGCAGAGATATTAAACGTCTTTTTGCTCTTGGCCTTACCTGTTGATGCGCTGAAATTACCAAATGTAGCAATAGTACAATCACCAACGAACAGTATCTTTGGTGGAACGGTTATCTCATCACATGCCTTGATGGCTCCTTTGGATAAGTAAGACTCCAGTTCTTCGTCACTGAAGCTGTCTTTGTTGAGCATAGACACTTCGAGTGACGGTTGCTCCAACTGGGTTGGTTGTTCGTCCTGTCGTTTCTTTTTAGCTTTTGGTTCCATCTTGTTCTTTCTTCTTTGTTCTGCGTTTGATGTCTTTGACAGAAATAATGCATCTGTCAAGAAGCTCTACCAGACGGGAGTCGGGAAGGTTCGTACCATCAATGCTGTTCTTCTTTGGAGTTTTCTTTTTCATTGTCGCATGAATCGTTTGGTTCTTGACTGGGAAGTTCACGAATCTCATCTGAGCCACGATTGCCGTTATTCTTTATCCACTTGATAAGTTCTTTCTTCTCAAAGAATATTATCTTGCCACGCGGCTTGAAGTGGGGTATCTCACCATTACAGGTAAGCTTATAGAGCAGACTTTGCGAAATGTCGAGATACTGACACACTTCCTTCATGGTCAGGATGTCTTTGGTAGAGTACAGCGTCTCTTCTATTGATTTGAGACGCTGGTTGATAATGCCTGGATCAAACGTTTTCAATTCTTTGAGCTGCATCTCCAGCAGTTCAATACGTTTCTGTAATAGTTCTATTTCTTTCTTTGCCATATATAAGAGTTTTGAACACGAGGGACAAGCCCTGAAGTTTATTAAATTGAGTACAAAGGTAGGAGGATAAAATGGTTCACGTCCAGAACGACACTATATACAAATAGTTGTTTCGTGGTTATATAGTTCATTTATTTTCTTTTGCTTGGATTTGTTGACTTTTTAGCGGTTTTATTTCATTTCTACATACCAAAACGACATATCAAAACACGCTTTTATTCCCAATAATTCAGATTTATCCGCATTGTGAAGATAGACTGCACAATGCCAAAATACCTTTGCAGCAAATTCTTAGCAAAATAATGAATAGAATAGAATCAATGAGAGAAATAACAAGATAAAAAGGATATACTTATGTATGTCATATATTCAATTTTTAGTAACATTTTTAATTAACACGAAAAGAAAATGAAACGGTTAAAGAACAACTCCGTCCTCTCTCTTTTTGTGTCCATGCCGCGTAGGCTGTTCCAAGAAAATTGAGACAGAGCTACCTGAGAACGAATCCTGGCAGCTCTACCGTACTGCCTATGAGCAGTACCAGTCAGAAATCCTCAATGGCGAGAAATCTTATTCTCGGTATGTGAATGATTTCATCTACTATCACCTTCCATGTTTAAGCATTCGTGAAGCCGACATCAGACTTCATGTCATGCATGTGTTTGCTCTGAAGGAGCTTCTGGAAGAACGCCGTGACCTTGTAGATGCCTTCTTCTCAAAGGACGTTTTTGAGGAGAAGGACTTTCTTCTAATGGATGCCTTGTTCAATAAAGGAAAGAATCTTGAAGAGCCAGAACCCGTGTGTCTGGCTCATTTCAGTGATGGACAGATAAGTCTCATTACTAACTTCGTCAGGTCAACAAGTCTTTTTAAGTCAGAGGTGACAGAAAACAGCATCAGGGATCTGTTTGAATGTCGGCTGCAAGTTCCTCTTCAGGCAACAGTCAACAGATATGTGGCCATCTTCTTCGGGAAACTACGTGAACATGGACTTCTTCCTTATTCGTGGCAGAAGATTATGGAAAACCACAAACTGGTATCATCGTCTGTCAACAACGAACCTCTACGAGCAAGCCAACTGCGCTGCGGATTATCGCAAGCAAGAGTTGCTAACCTTCGAAAGAAGCCGAACTCTAACATCCTTGACGATGGCATTGGCTTTTATGACAGCTGTGACGTATTTATAAAGAAGTTGAAAGAATGTCTGTAAAATGCAAGCAATCCTACTATCTGCAAACAGTAGGGCTATATAACAACTATATACGGAATCCTATATAGCTGTTATACGCATTCTTATGATTTTTAGGGGCTACCTTTGCAGCAGAATTCATTCATGCACGGAGGTAGTTCCTCCTTATCATTGTAATAAAATCATAAGAAATATGGACGAGAAATCAATACTCGAATTTACGGACAAGAGCATTACATTTGATCAGTTTGTTGACTTTCTGGCGACTAAAGTTGCATTAAGAATCCATCAAATTGAGAAAGGTGAACTTGAAGTGAGCCAATCACAAGCTTACAAGTTATTTGGCAGAGCTGACGTTGAAAGATGGATTAGAAACGGAAAGTTACATCCAGTTAGAATTTCACCAGGCAAGAAACGGTTCAGCCTTGTCGATTTACAGAAGTTAGCAAGCATTCAGCAGAATTACCTCTTGTAACACACAGCCACAACAAAAAACTCAGATACGGCATAAGCTATATCTGAGTTTTTTGTTGAATCATACAGATTAAAGAAGAATGCTATCGAACCAGGCGTTGATACATCTGAGTGAGATTCTTGTCAACGTTAGTTATCTTGAATTGAACACGAGCATTTTTTGTTTTCTTAGGCAGCATGGTAACAAGCTTATCCATTATCTGGTCAACATTTGAGAAACCAGTGTCTTCAATGGCACATACCTTTTTCCCCATAATATAAGCTTCAGCCCTAACATTATTGTATTTTGATATTCTATCGAACGTTTTATCTTCCTTCTCAACATACTTGGATTCATTATCAGTGAAGAAGATAAAATCAATAACCTTCTCGTTAAGAATCCATGCAGGGCTATAGTCAACTTTCACATAAACCTTAGCCATCTTATTAACAGAGTGATTGAGACCAAAGTCAACTTCATTCATTGTTGCCCCACATTCATTCTGGGCTATTGTTGCCCAACTATGACGGAATGCGTACAACGAAGCTTTGTAATTTGGGTCAACCTTTTCCCATATCTGTTTAATGCCGATATTCACATTAGCACAGAAAGAGTCGGAAGTTGACAAACGATCATGAAAGTCAAAAAGCCAGGGAGAGTCTATGTTCTTTGAGAGGTATTTCTCAAAAGTCGGTTTTAAGAACGCAGGTACACGTACCTCAAAATAACCTTTATCTGCACGAGTGTTTCTTGTTTTCCGACGTTCATAGTGGAAGATGCCATTGACATACTGGTCTTTCTCAGCATTGAATATATCGACAGCATTCAATCCACACAAGCAGAATGAGATGAGAGCTACATCCTGACCAAGTTCCATAAGAGGATGGGTGAATCTGCTTCTGTCCGGGACGACATTGAAGAACTTACGCAACATACTTGCTGGAATGGCACGCTTTTCTGGAATGTCACTTCTTGGGATGACAACATTGCACCAAGGATTCTTTAGCTTTGCGATACCTTGTTCTTCGTCATTATATTCTTTCATTGCTGCTTTATAAATTTCTCTTATACAAACAGGGTACTGTTCCTTACAACGATTAGTTTCAGATAAAGACTCAATCCATCGGTTAAGAAAAGCAGATGTAAGACGAGAGAACATAATGTTATCTGTATGGGCAAACCGTTCCATATGATTGAGTGCCCACTTGTAGTTACGTGAGGTTCGTTCTTGACCTCTTTTGATTAGTTTCTCTATATGCTTTCTTGCATAATCTGAAAAGGACATATCTTCAGTCGAGGTAGTAAGATAGGCTACAACCTCTGAAGCTGTCCAGTTTGAAGTGTTAATCTGATTCAGTGTGCTGTAATAATGACTAATCAGATTTGAAGTTTGTTGGATAACGTAAGGGTCAATAACATCCTTGCCTTTTATTCCCTTATCATTTACCATCCATGAGGTTCTGATAAAAGAACTCTGTCTGTTATGAACTACTCGGATGTAGACAATGTACATCCCTGTCTTTAGTTTTGACTTAACTGTGGGTTTAAGCGTTGCCATAATTTTAATAATTAGTGAAATGTTAATACTTTTAGAATTTGTTTTTACTATTCATTTATTCATGCATAATCAGAATTAAATCTGGTCAACATGGCCTGAAAATCTGGTCAACATATCGCAAACAAAGGGGGTATTTTTCGCCTTTTGTGCCGATACCGATTTTTTGCTTGGTCAACATGGCCTGAAAATCTGGTCAACAAATTGGGGTACTTACCCAACACGTTCTGCACATATAACGTGCAGAATATGAGCAAAAAGAACCGAGGCAAGAACCTGTTTTCCAAGTCCTTGCCTCGTATCTCACTAATTATCAGCATTCTGTAGTTTATTCCTCTACAGCCGCCTGCGCGGCGGCGAGGCGGGCGATGGGTACGCGGAAGGGAGAGCAGCTGGCGTAGTTCATGCCAATCTTGGCGCAGAACTTGACGCTGCTGGGCTCACCACCGTGCTCACCGCAGATGCCGCAACGCAATTCGGGACGAACCTCGCGGCCTTTGCGTACTGCATACTTGATGAGCTTGCCGACGCCGTTTTGGTCAAGCACCTGGAATGGGTCAACCTTCAGAATCTTCTTGTCAAGATAGACGGGAAGGAAGCTGGCGATGTCATCGCGGCTGTAGCCGAAGGTCATCTGAGTGAGGTCGTTGGTGCCGAATGAGAAATACTGAGCCTCGGTGGCAATGCGGTCTGCAGTCAGGGCTGCACGCGGAATCTCAATCATCGTGCCAATCTCGAACTCTACCTCGACGCCGTATTCGTTGAACACTTGCTTTGCGGTGTATTGGATAATCTCCTTCTGCTGTTTCAGCTCGTGCAGAATACCAATCAGCGGAACCATGATTTCGGGCATAGGATTTTTGCCTTCCTTCTTCAGTTCGCAGGCAGCACTCAGGATGGCGCGGGTCTGCATGGCGGTGATTTCGGGGAAGGTGATGCCCAGACGGCAGCCACGGTGACCCAGCATCGGGTTGTTCTCGGCCAGTGAAGCCACGCGGCGCTGGATGGTCTCTAAACTCACGCCCATCTCCTGTGCCATCTGCTCCTGACCAGCCAGATCGTGGGGTACGAACTCGTGGAGGGGAGGATCGAGCAGACGGATGTTGACGGGCAGACCGTCCATAGCCTCGAGGATGCCCTTGAAGTCAGCCTTCTGATAGGGGAGCAACTTGGCCAGCGCCTTCTCACGTCCGGCAACGCTGTCAGCCAGAATCATCTCGCGCATAGCCACAATCTTCTTGTCCTCGAAGAACATGTGCTCGGTACGGGTCAGACCGATACCCTTGGCGCCGAAGTTGCGAGCCACCTGTGCATCGTGAGGAGTATCAGCATTGGTGCGTACCTGCAGCTTGGTGTACTTGTCGCAGAGGTCCATCAGCTCCTTGAAGTCGCCTGAAAGTTCAGCAGCCTTGGTGGGCACCTCGCCAGCGTAGACCTGGCCGGTAGTACCGTTCAGAGAGATATAGTCACCCTCCTTATAGACGACGCCGTCAATCTCGACAGTCTTGTCTTTGTAGCTGACGTTCAGCGAGCCTACGCCCGAGACGCAGCACTTGCCCATGCCACGTGCCACAACGGCAGCGTGTGAGGTCATGCCACCACGAGCGGTGAGGATGCCCTCGGCAGCAGCCATGCCAGCGAGGTCTTCAGGCGAGGTCTCGATGCGGACGAGCACCACCTTGTGACCATCCTCGTGCCAAGCCTTGGCATCGTCGGCGTGGAACACAATCTGACCGCAGGCGGCACCGGGGCTGGCGGGCAGACCCTGTGCGATGACTTTGGCCTTTGTGAGGGCCTTCTTGTCGAAGACGGGGTGCAGCAGCTCGTCGAGCTTCTGAGGCTCGCAGCGCATGATGGCGGTCTTCTCGTCGATCTTGCCCTCGTGGAGCAGGTCGATGGCAATCTTCACCATAGCGGCACCTGTGCGCTTGCCGTTACGTGTCTGCAGGAACCACAGCTTGCCCTCCTGAACGGTGAACTCCATGTCCTGCATGTCGTGGTAGTGGTTCTCAAGGTTCTTCTGAATCTGGTCGAGCTGAGCGTAAACGTCAGGCATGGCCTCTTCCATTGAAGGGTACTTAGCAGCACGCTCTTCCTCTGAGATGCCGGCACGTTCAGCCCAGCGCTGAGAGCCAATCTTCGTGATCTGCTGCGGTGTACGAATACCAGCAACCACGTCCTCGCCCTGTGCGTTGACGAGGTACTCGCCATTGAACAGCGGCTCGCCATTAGCGGCATCACGGCTGAAGCAAACGCCCGTAGCCGATGTGTCGCCCATGTTACCAAAAACCATTGCCATGACGCTGACAGCTGTTCCCCACTCGTCGGGAATGCCTTCCATCTTACGATAGAGGATGGCGCGCTCGTTCATCCATGAACGGAACACGGCGCAGATGGCGCCCCAAAGCTGCTCGATAGGATCGCTGGGGAAGTCCTTGCCTGTGCGCTCCTTGATGGCGGCCTTGAACAGCTGCACCAGCTTTTTCAGCTCGTCGACATTCAGGTCCTTGTCCAGCTTCACGCCACGCTCAGCCTTCACCTTCTCGATGATTTCCTCAAACGGGTCGATGTCGGTCTTGTTCACGGGCTTCATCTCGAGCACCACGTCGCCGTACATCTGCACGAAACGACGGTAGCTGTCGTACACGAAGTGGGGGTTTCCTGTCTTCTTCACCATGCCTTCAGCCACCTCGTCGTTCAGACCGAGGTTGAGGATGGTGTCCATCATGCCGGGCATAGAAGCGCGGGCACCTGAGCGGACCGAGACGAGCAGAGGATTCTCCTTGTCGCCGAACTTCGAGTTCATCAGCACCTCGATGTGCTTCACGGCTGCGGTGACATCGTCGTTGAGCAGTTCCATGATTTTCTGCTGACCTACCTGATAGTACTCGTTGCAGCAGTCAGTAGTGATGGTGAAACCAGGAGGAACGGGAACACCCAGCAGGTTCATTTCGGCCAGGTTAGCGCCCTTGCCGCCCAGTTCCTCACGCATTTTTGCATTACCTTCGGCTTTACCGTTGCCGAAGAGGTAAACTCTCTTTTGACTCATTAGTTTTTAAATATTAACGATAAATAATAACGTGTTTTTTTTTGAATTGTGCAAAGATACACGATTTTCTGCACACTGCCAAAGAAAAAGTAGAAAATTTTTTCTTGCCGGCCTCACATTTAGCATTTTTTTCCTAACGCAGCCTTACAATTCTTATTCCGTCGGCGTTCTTCCTGTTCTTAAGATACTGCTGCATGGTGATACTCTCTTCCACCACTTTCTTATGCTTGCTGGAGGCGTCGATCATGTGCAGGCCGTCGTCGTGCCACACTGCGATGCCCAGATGGGCAATGTCGAGGCCGGGGGTAAGGCTGGTGATGGCAATGATGTCGCCATTGCTGACGGTGTGCCTCAGCTCACGGCTATCGGCGAGCTGGCGCGTGGGGATATAGCGGTACTTGCGTCCTGTCAGGTCTTGTTCCTGTGCCGTGATGCGAGGCAGATACTCAGGATGTTTCTTCAGTGCGACGTATGACTGCGGATGCTTTGTCATATAGTCAACTTTTACCTTCTGCAAGGCCGTAAACGGTGGATTGGGACTCTGAATCTCTGTCACGAAGCCCAGCCGCGAGTTGTCGCGCATCCAGTCAGTAAAATAATGTATGCGCGAGGGGTAGCCGTCGCATACGCCGTTCCAGTAGCGCTGCATGTGCAGCTGGTGCACAAACTGCCGGAAGGTGGTCTCGCCGCGCCGACTGCACAAAGTGAGGGCCACCACCACATCGACGTAGGTGGTGCAGTCCAGTTCGCGAGTGTTCAGCACCAATCGTTCATCGTCGGGGTAGAGCTCCAGCGTATGTGCGACGTAGGGTTTGCCTAAGAACTTTCTTGCGAAGTAGAGCACGTCCTGCCCTTTCTCTAATCCTTTCACGCCGTTGTCGGCCAACAATTGCTCAATGAGGATACTGTCTGCCGCCTCATAGTGGCAACGCTCTTGCGCCACTGCATGGCTGAATGGCAGCTGACAAATGACCAATGTCAAACCTATCAGCCACCATTTCCTTCTTGTCTGTAAGTATGTCTTTTTCATTTCTTTGGGAGTTAAAGTGGAAGTTAAAGTGGGAGCATTATTTCTGCTTATCCCGCCTGTATTTCTTTTTCAGTCCGAAGTTGTAGCCTATGTAGACGTTCATCGATCCGAAAGTGTTGTTTGTGCGGAAGCGGGGCTTGTGGTAGTTGTTGGTATGCACGATGACGTTGGCTCCTGTATACCACCGCATGTTGTTGTATACGACGCCGAAGCGCCCGATGCCGTCGAGGTTGACATTTTGGAAGTCGAAGCCCTCTTTGCTGTTGCCCACAGCGTCGCCCTCACTTTTCTTGTAGCACAATGCGCCCTGCAGACTTGCTGCGAAGAGCCAGTTCTTGTGAAACACCCAGTTGTAGGCATAGCCGCCGGAGATGTTGAAGTCGTCGTAGCTGACATTTCTGATCATCAGCCCTGAGTCCAAGGGCACGGTGTTATTCCCCAGACAGTCGTCGACAAGGTGCTGCAGGCGCTGATGGTCAACGTCGAGCGAGTTACGAGTGTAGCCCATGCCCGCCATCCACGATCCGCAGCTCACCTTCTGCTGTGTGCTCTGGCTGAAGGCTGCAGGATACGAGAATCGCTTATGATTAAAGATGTAATAGATGTTGAAACCGGTGATGCCGGCCCTGACGCCGCTGAAGGGCTTGTGCTCCAATGGCTGTGTGTAGACATTCTTTCCCAGATAGGCGTCGCGCAGCTTGTAGTCGTTGCCTGTGCGGCGGTAGAAGAGGTCGATGCCTATCTGCGAGCTGTAGATGCTGAAGTCCAGCTGCTGCTTGATGTGTGACAGGTCGATGTTGCCCAGCTCAAAGGTGTAGCCGGCGAAGAACCACTTCCATCCGAAGTAGGGGCCAATCTTCATCTTCATGTCGGGCGAGAAAGTGATGGACTGCGGTTCCTTCCCTGCGCTGCGTAGGGTGAAGATGTCGTAGTTATGTGTGACTTGCAGCATGACGGTGAAGACATAGTGTTGCGGTTCTATGAAGTGGGTGTCGAAGCGGTCGAAGTTGCGCACGGTCTCACGCACCAGCGAGTGGTGTCTCACGCTGTCGGTCTGGGCAGAAGAAGTGAGAATCATGAAGTAAGAAGTAAAAAATGTCACCATCCCCCTTATTATCCACGACTTATAATGACCGAATGTGTTCATCACTTCTTTCTTCTTACTTTCATATCTTCCCTAAGATGCGGTCCAGTACCCAGTTGGTGGGTGTGGCCGACACGCTGGTGCAGGAGCAGACGCCAAACCCCTGCAAGTGCTCGATGACGCTCTTTATCAGCGGAAACTGCACGTAGGGCGGGTTGGGCACCTCTATGACTTCTGTGCCATGACTGATGTGCAGTTCTATGGGGGCATAGTTGAAGACAGAGAAAGCCATCGACCCCTGTGTGCCGATGATGAGTATGCGGTCGGTGCGCGCCGACTCGTGTGCCACAAAGCTCCACGAGCCGCTGCCTGTCACTCCGTTTTCAAAGCGGAAGATGGCGCTGACTGAGTCTTCGGCTCTGTAGAGGTGTCCGCGGTTGGCCGTCATGCCTCGTGCCTCGATGATGACCCCGAAGATGTGCTGCAGGAGGTCCATCTGATGAGGTGCGAGGTCGTAGAAATATCCTCCGCCGCTGATGTCGGGCTGCAGGCGCCAGGGCAGGTTCTCAGGATGAGCGTAGTCGAGATTGCGTGGCGGCACGGCAAAGCGCACCTGCACATTGACCACTTCACCGATGGTGCCTTGCTCCACTATTTCTTTTACACGCTGGAAATAAGGCAGGTAGCGGCGATAGTAGGCCACAAAGCATGGCTGGCCTGTCTGCTCACTCACATAGTTGATGCGTGCACAGTCGTCGTAGGTTGAGGCCAGGGGCTTCTCCACATAGACGGGTTTGCCGGCCTTCATCGCCATGATGGCAAAGGTGGCGTGGCTCGAGGGTGGTGTGGCCACATAGACGGCGTTCACGTCGGGGTCGTCGATGAGCTGCTGGGCATCGGTGTACCATCGTGAGATGCCATGACGCTGAGCGTAGGAGCGGGCTTTCTCAGCTGTGCGGCTCATCACGGCTACCACACTGCTGCCCGCCACTTCGTTGAATGCTGGGCCGCTCTTCAGCTCGCACACTTCACCGCAACCGATGAATCCCCATTTCAGATGCTTCATGGAAAATGAGAAATTGAGAGAATGAGAGAATGAGAGAATGAGAGATTGAAAGATAATGTCAGTACAGGAATCCCAACAGCCAGAGGGGTATCTGATTGTCCTTGCCTATCTCAGTGTTGTAACGGGCATAGATCACATCGGGCGCAAACCTTATCTTATTGCTTCCCGAGGCGTCGCAAATGCGGAACTTCAGGTTTCCGTCTACGAGATAGAGCTGGTCACGACCTGACTGGTTCACTTTGTGGTCTTTCCACAGCGAGTTGACGAAGAAGGTCTCCATGGCCGTCTGTTTCTCCACATGGATGGGATAGATGGCATAGAGCAGGTTGGAGTTGTGCAGCATCACCTTCGACGGCTTTTTGGGGAAGTCTTCGCCCCAGGGATATATCATGTTCAGCAGTCGGGCGTCGGTGAGGTACTTGATGTAGTTCATCACCGTGGCACGGCTGGTCTCTATGTCCTGTGCCAGCTTGCTCACATTGGGAGCCTTGGGGCCTTCCTCGGCCAGTTCATAGAAGAGCTTCTTGATTTTCGGCAGATACTTCAGCTCTATCTGCTTGATGATCAGTATGTCCACCTCGGTCATCATGTTCATCGTCTTCAGCAGGTTCTCGCTATAGTTGCGCTGCTCCTGGAAGAAGGGATAGAAGCCATGATGGATATAGTCTTGGAAGTAGCGGCGTGGCGACACCTTGGGCAATATTTGCTTGATGATGCGCTCATGGTCGTTCAAGATTTCATCGAGCGTATAGGGCTTGAAATCATTGCCCGTCAGTAAGTTAATAAACTCTCGAAACGAGAATCCTCTCAAGTTGTAAGACTTCACGATGCCGTTCAGCTCGGGGTTCTCATCCTTCAGTCGCATCACGCTGCTGCCCGTAAACACAATCTTCAGCCCCGGATAGAGGTCGTAGCACTTGCGCAGCTCGTGCGACCAGTCGTCCTGCTTAAACACCTGGTCGATGAGCAGCACGCGTCCGCCACGGTAGTAGAACTCCCCGGCAAAGTCGGCAATGCCTCGGCCCTGGAAGTAGAAGTTGTTCATATTGATGTACAGGCATTGCCTGTCTTCGAGCGCGAAGTGCTCCTTGGCATATTGCAGCAGGAAGGTGGTCTTACCGATGCCGCGTGTGCCCTTGATGCCTATCATGCGGTCGCTCCAGTCAATCTCGTCCATCAGCGTGCGTCTGACGGGTGCGTTGACATGCTCCACCAAGTAGCGGTGTGTGCGGAAAAAAGCCTCCATGATGTGTTTTTTCGAGGTAAATCTTAATGCGTAATGCTGAATGAGTTTGCAAAAGTACAAAGAATTTCCCAAATTGCAAAGCAGAGATTGCAAAATCTTACTAAAAAGTATCTTTTTCTCCAAAAAAGCGTGGGTACAGCAAATTTTTTTTGACGTTATTGTTCAAAAATGCTTACCTTTGCAAGCGAAAATGAAGAAGCTCAAGCACATCATCAGTTGGACGATATGGGGACTGTTAGGCCTCTATGTCTCGCTGGTCATCCTCATCCAGCTGCCTTTCATGCAGCGCTGGCTTGGAGGCGTGGTGGGCGACGCCCTCAGCCGCAAGCTGGGCACGGCAGTGAGCATTGGCCGCGTCGACCTGGGTTTCTTCAACCGCCTCATCATCGACGACGTGGTCATCAAAGACCAGCAGCAGGCAGACATGGTCAGCGCTCGCCGCATGTCGGTGAAAGTGGAGCTGCTGCCACTGCTCAGCGGGCGTGTCAGCATCTCGTCGGCACAGCTCTTTGGTGCCAGTGCCGTGCTCTATCGCGACAGTGCCGGCGCCACGCCCAACTACCAGTTTGCCATCGATGCCCTCACAAACAAGGACAAGAAAGAGCCCTCACGCCTCGACCTGCACATCGGCTCCATCATTGTGCGGCGGCTCTCGCTGACCTACGACCAGCGTGATGCCCCCCAGACGCCCGGCCGCCTGAACATGCAGCATCTGAAGGTGAGCGATGTCACGGCCCATGTGCTGCTGCGCACGCTGACCGACGACTCGCTGAACGTCAATGTGAAGCGCATCGCCATGCACGAGCAGTCGGGCCTCGACCTGCAGCGGCTGTCGCTCAGGCTGGAGGCCAACCGTCGGCAGGCGTTGCTCACCGACTTCACGCTGGAGATGCCCGGCACCGCCCTCGGCATCGACACGGCCACAGTTGTTCACGGCCTTTCCCTCACCGACAGCCTGGCGTTCCACGTCTCACGGTTGAAGGGTGTGATAGCCTTGGCCGACCTGTCCGCCGTGCTTCCCGACAATGTACCGTTGGAGCGCAACCTGGACATAGACATCAGTGACATTGGCGGCACCGACCACAGCATGGCGTGCCCCCACTTGAGCATCGCCACTACCGACGGCGCCTTGCAGCTCTTGCTCTCAGGCCATGCCGACAGCGACGAGCGCTCCTTCCGTACCAGCATCGAGCGCCTCAGCGTGAGCAGCGACCTGATGGCCGACCTGCAAGAGGTCATTCCCGACCTGCCGCCCCTCATCGGACGCATAGGAAGCCTCGACATCACCGCCCACGCGGGCACCGACGACTTTGGCGACATCCGTGGCCAAGGCCGTGCCGTCACCTCCTTGGGCACCATGACGTGGCGAGGCACCATGATGGACGATGCAAGCCGCTGGACGGCACACATCGATACCGACAGCCTCGACTTAGGAAGCCTCACAGCCAACAGCGAGCTGGGCCTGCTGGCGGCCAGCCTCGACCTGAGCGGAACCCATCAGCAGGTCAACATTCTTGGCGATGTGCCCATCCTCGACCTGCACGGTTACAGGTATCATCAGCTCAGCGTCGATGCTGTCTACAGCCCTTCGGCTACCAGCGGCCATCTGAAGATTGACGACACCAACCTGCAAGCCAATGTTGAGGGCAGCTATGGTTACAGCAACGGCTCAACCGAGTCCGGCACCGACGGCGGGCGTCTGAGAATGACGGGCACCATCGACATGCTGGCCCCCCAGGCGCTGCATCTGTCCGACCGCTGGGGCGCCGCCACGTTCTCTGCCATCGTCGATGCCGACCTCAGCGGCTCGTCATGGCGCAACGCTATGGGCACCCTCGACCTCGACGACTTCGTCATGGCCCAGAGCGACACCACACACTATCACCTCGACAACCTGCACATACGCATGGGCACCGACGATGAGCGCCGCTACTGGCGACTGACCTGCGACTTCGGCGAGGTGCTCTTCACCGGTCACAGCAACTGGACGTTCTCCTTGCCTCCCTTCGGACAGATAGGCCCGGCCAAAGGTGGTGCCGACAATGACTTCGAGCTCACCGCACGCCTCTCTGACAGCAGCTGGATGCAAAAGCTGCTCGGCATACAGCTCGACCTGCAAGGCCCGCTGATGGTGGATGCCCAGGTGAACGACAGCGAGGAACGGATGACGGTAGAGGCCGCCATCCCCTCCTTCCTCTATGGCAACGTGGGCTATCGCAACGGCAACATCCTGCTGTCACGACAGGGCGACAGCACCAGCTGTGACGTCAGGGTGACACGGCTCACCGACAAAGGCGCTCCCCTCCACCTGGCCATGACCACCAACGCCAAGGAGAATGAGGCCACCTCCCATCTGTCGCTCTCTAACGAGACGGGCGACGGCGGCACAGTCAGCCTGGTGACCAGCATCTATGAGAACGACGAAGGGAAGAGCGAGGTGCACACCCGCGTCATGCCCTCACGCTTTGTGCTGAACGACAACCTCTGGGACCTGGAGCCTTGCGACATCCTCTACAATGACAAGAGCCTGATGATAGACCACTTCTCCCTGCACCACGACGACGAGCACCTCATCATCGACGGCATCGCCTCGAGCAACGCCACCGACTCGCTCGTCATCGACCTGCAGGGCGTCGACGTGGCCTACGTCCTTGAAGCCGTGGGATTCCGCAGCGTGCGCTTCGGCGGACATGCCACGGGCAAAGCCTATGTCTGCCAGGCCCTCAGCAAGCCTGAGGCATGGGCCGACATCGCTGTCACAGACTTCCTCTTCCAGGAGGCACGCATGGGCATCCTCGAAGCTGTCGCCGTATGGAACGCTGAGGAGGGGCAGGTGGACCTGGAGGGCGTCATCGACGACGGTGCCGATGCACAGACCTTCGTCGACGGATTCATTTCGCCCCGCCGCAAGGAGATAGACCTGGGCATCCAGGCACAAGGCACCAACATAGGCTTCGTCAGATCGTTCACACAGAGCTTTATCTCCAACATCGAAGGCAAAGGCTACGGTGACGTGCGCATCATCGGCCCGCTGAAAGCCATCGACATTGTGGGCGAGGTGGCCGTAGAAGGCAAGGCCGCCATCAAGCCCCTCGGCACCACCTACACCTTCACCGGCGACACCGTGCACCTCACGCCCGGCGTCATCGGCTTTCGGCAATTCACTCTCAACGACCGCGACGGCCACACGGCAACGCTCAACGGAGACATCACACACACACACCTGAAGAACATCCATTTCAACCTGTTGGCCGATGCCAGCGGGCTGCTGGCCTACGACTTCCCGCAGATGGACGCCGGCGGCACCATAGGCGGCACCGTCTGGGCCGACGGACAGGCGCTGATGCAGGGACGGCCCGGAGAAGTCACCATCGACTGCGATGTCACCCCGACGCCCGGCTCCTTCTTCATCTACAATGCCTCCAGCCCCGATGGCATCAACCAACAGCAGTTTATCACGTGGGAATCCTCGTTGAGAGATGAGAGTTTAGTGTTGAGTGACACTACAACTAACCCAAGAGAAAAGTCACTCAACACTCAACTCTCAACTCTCAACACAAGCGACCTTCGCCTCAATCTGCGCATCAACGCTACGCCCGATGCCACCATGCGCCTGCTGATGGACCAGAGCTCGGGAGACATGATCAACCTCAATGGCTCGGGAGCGCTGCGCGCATCCTATTACAACAAAGGGTCGTTCCAGATGTTCGGCACCTACGCCATAGAGCGCGGCTCCTATTCCATGACCATCCAGAACCTGCTGAAGAAGAATTTCCTGTTTCAGGAGGGCAGCACCATGGTGTTCAACGGCGACCCCTTCGGCGCAGCGCTCAATTGGAAGACCGTGAACACCGTCAACGGCGTGTCGCTGTCAGACCTCGGCCTCGGCAATGCCTTTACCAGCAACACCATCCGCGTGAACTGTCTGATGAACATCGTGGGCACGGCAGGCGAGCCCCGCGTGGAGTTCGACCTCGAGATGCCCACCCTCAACAGCGAAGAGCAGCAGATGATACGCGCCATCATGGCCAGCGAGCAGGAGCTCAACCAGCAGGTGGTCTACCTGTTGGGCATCGGCCGCTTCTACACCCAAGGGGCCAACAACGCCAACACTCAAGGCTACGGACAGACGGAGCTGGCCATGCAGAGCCTGCTCTCAGGCACCGTCTCGTCGCAAATCAACCAGCTGCTGTCGCAGGTCATCAAAAACGATGACTGGAACTTCGGCGCCAATATCTCCACTGGAAACGAGGGGTGGCACAACGCAGAGTATGAAGGTCTTGTCAGCGGACGCATGCTCAACAACCGTCTGCTGCTGAACGGACAGTTCGGCTATCGTGACAACGCCACCCAGGCCACACCCTCGTTTATTGGCGACTTCGACATCCAGTATCTGCTCACACGCGGCGGCAGCATCGCCCTGAAGGCCTACAACAAGACCAACGACCGCTACTTCACCCACTCCTCGCTGAACACCCAGGGCATCGGGCTCATCATGAAAAAAGACTTCAACGGCATCAGAGACCTCTTTATAAGAAGAAAGAAATGATGGCACTTTTCGACCTGTGCGGTTGACTTTTATCTTTGAACTGACCAGCTTCGTGACGTGACCTAATCTAACTCCATCCGTACCGCACAAAAAAGTCCGAAGGCTTCGGACTCTCCGTCCGAAGGCTTCGGACTCGTCGTCCGAAGGCTTCGGACTGTTTGTCCGAAGGCTTCGGACAAACAGTCCGAAATGTAAAGAATAATTGCGGACTTTTTTTTACTGATAAAACAGAAGGAGTTACAAATACATGCGGGCTGAAAACCTTTAGAAAAAAGCATGTCTTGGGGCATTCAACCGCCACAGAGCATCCGTTTACCTTCTCTGTGCCGCTGGGCATCAGATTTACTTGGTAGCCGGGTACGTCATTTTTCCCTGATAAAAAACGGCCTGCTCAACGCCTTGCTGCCGCTGACGGACGATGCGTGCGTGTAGAACCCCTCCCCAAACAGAGAGGCCCCCAGTATCGGGGACCTCTCTGTTTGGGGAGGGGCGGGGCTGCGCCATCATGTGGCCGCCGCAGAGGTAACTTCTCCCCTCCCTCGCAGGCGATGTTGTCCTTAAGCGGACAACATCTTCAGGCTGGGGGTGGGTCTGAATCCCCCTCTAACTCCCCCTTTGCAAGGGGGAGAATAGGGCTAATACAGCTCAAACTCGTAGATGCGTGTGGCGTCGCCCGTGGTCTGTGTAGATCCTACGACGAAGAGCCGGACGTAGCGTGCTTCGATGGGGTTGAAGGAGCGTTCCACGACGTTGCTGCGGTTCTGGTCTATCATGTCTGCTGTGACCCATTCCTCTGTCTCGCTGTTGCGTGTCTGGAGTAGGCATGTGCGTGTGATGTAGGAGAAATCCTCGGCCCCGGCGTTGAGCAGACGCCAGCGGCTCAGCTTCTGTACTTTGCCCAGGTCGAATACCACATAGTTGGGTGCCGGCTTCACGTCACACCACTTGGTGTCTTCGTTGCCATCCACGAGGTTGGGTGCCCGCTCGTTGTCGTTGCACTCGCCTGTCACGGCTATGATGCGTGCGTGCTTGAGGAGCGACTCCTGTGTGGCGACGTGTGCTTCTGCGCCCTCTGCCGTGGTGGCCTCTGTGGTCAGCGATGCCTGGAAGAGCGGTGCTGCCGGCTGCAGGTCTGGCTCTGCGTCAGAGACAGTGGCAGCGAAGACGACGATGCTGGGGTCGTTGGGCATCTGCACCTCTGTGGCTTTGGCCGGCAGGGGGATGTCTACGCGGAACATATAGGTGTACTCGTATGGCTCATCGTCGCCTGCTGAGTGCCGGTGTGTGCCCACGTAGGCCACGGTTGCGTCCTTGAGGAATCCCTTGGTGTGCCCGTCGTGTCCCCACTGGCCTATGAAGCCAGTGTAGAAGGGAATGGTGACGGTGGTCTGGGTGTTGCCAGCCTTGAACGTTGCCTTGCTGTCGCCCTTGGCTGAGGCAACGAGGAGGTGCAGCTGTCTGTTGCGCTTGTCGGCGTTGCCTACTGCGATGGTCTGCCCTTTGCAGCTCATGCCGTTGAGTCCGTCTGGCTCGCCCAGGGTGAAGGCGATGTCGCCCACGGTGATGCCTTCGGCAGGCAGCAGCTCGGCGGCGTAGCTGTAGCCGCTCTCGAAGTTGGCATCCTGACGGAACGCGTTGTAGCTGAAGCAACGGCGGTCGTAGGGTAGGGGAGTTGAGTGTTGAGAGTTGAGAGTTGAGAGACGTTTGTTGAGAGTTGAGAGACGTTTGTTGAGAGATGAGAGTTGAGAGTTGAGAGTTGAGAGTTGAGAGTTGAGAGACGTTTGGTGAGGGTTGCGTGGTGCGAAGGTGAGCTTGTAGGTCTTCACGCTGTAGGGCTTGATGCTGACTGTGAGCGTGTGTGCATCGTGCGTGGCCGCTGCTATGGTTTTCTCTGTGCCGTCTGCCTCTACAGCATGCTCGATGTTGGGCGCGAAGGTGAGCTTTGCGGTCTGCGTGGCCTTGCCGCTGAGCTCATAGACACGCACCACATACTCGTCGCTGGCCTCGGCCATCTTCATGCAGCGCACCAGCACGTTGGCATTGTCGCTGCTGACGAAGGAGAAGGCACGTCGCAGCTCGCCCTTGTGTTTGGTGGCGAAGAACACCTTCGGCTGGCTGTTGAGCAGGGTGGCCTGCTGGGTGGCCTTTACCTCGTCGAAGGCTCCCTGATGGCCTACGATGCTGTAGGTGAAGACGTGGTGGCCTTGGTCCTGCTGTTCCTGATAGGCGTAGTTGCCGTTGGTCTTGGGTGTGTAGAGCAGCGAGAGCCGCAGGGTGTGGTTGTCGGGCTTGTCCCATCCGTAGCGTGAGTCGTTCATGATGGTGACGCCGTAGCTGCCGCTGGCATCGGTGAGGTCAGCCCAACGGTGGGCGTAGACCTCGAACATGTTGTCCCGGTTGTTGCCTCGCTTCACGGAGCCGAGTCCGATGTCGTAGGTGGCCTTCTCGTTGCTGACGCTGAGCGGGAAGACAGCCTTGAGCAGGGCATTGCTCGAGCGCCAGTCCACCTCGTTCTCGAAGTCGATGCGTGCGGCCTGTTCGCCCTCATAGAGGTGTATGCGCTGGAGGATGTCGGAATGGCCGTATTTCTTCCTGACGGTGATGGTCTGTCGCAAGGGTGCTGGTACTGTCACAGTGACTTCTGCCTGTTCGCGTACTGGCACGGGAGCCTTGTCGAGGGTCTGCTTCAGAATCTCCCAAGCGGGCCAGCTGTAGGAGGGACAGTCGTTGAACACCGCCAGACCGATGTACTTGCCGTCGGCCACCAGCTCGCGGCCCGCCTTCTTGTCGAAGAGCGAGACGATGTCGCCATAGTCGTTGAAGCGGAGACGGTAGATGGAGTTTTCAACCTCTCGCGTTGTGGTTGAGGGTTGAGGGTTGTGGGTTGAGGGTTGAGTGGGCTTCAGGCTGTAAACGGCGAGGCCGGAGGAGGGTAGGGTGGCCTGGAAGAGGAGGACGGTGTGGCTTTGTGGGCTTTGTGGGCTTTGTGGGCTTTGTGGGTGTTGTGGGCTTTGTGGGTGTTGCTCTTCTACGAGTTGCGACGGCACGCGGTTGCCTTTGTCGTCGTTGACCTGGCATCCCTTGCCTTTCCATTCGGCGGGAAGGAGCATCTTGCAGATGGTGGTGACGGGGAAGGCCTCGTTGTTGTAGATGACGATGGGCTGGCCGCTGACGTTGGTGTCCATCCTGCGTGCGATGGCGCTGACGCTGTGGGTCAGCACGTCGGAGAAGGTCTTCAGACTGAGCAGCTCGTCGTTCCATGAGAACTCGTAAGCCCGTGGTATGCTGGTGCCTGTGAGGTCGTCGTGGAACTGATGCCAGATGACCCGTTGCCACGTCTCGGTGAGCTGCTGGCGCGGATATGGGGTTTCGCCCATCCAGTCGGCCATGACGGAGGCCCGCTCTGCTGCGTCGCCGAGGTGCTCGTTCTGACGGTTGTAGAGCTTCATGGCGGCCTGCGAGGTGTAGCATCCGTTGCCGTGGACGTCCATCGTCAGCTCTCCGTCGAATAGGGGGAGGGAGGTGGGCGTTGTGGGCGTTGTGGGCGTTGTGGGCGATGTGGGCTGGATGTAGGGTAGGTAGTCCTTGTAGATCTGGTCGCTGGTGGCGCTGATGATCTGTATGGGGCCGTCGCCTTTGATGCCTTTCTCCACGGCGCGTACCGAGTTGATAGTGGGCGAGCCGCCTATGTCACCCGTGCCGTAGTAGCGGTAG
>JAEEGJ010005614.1_pt1 | contig 39097 bp, 25 predicted proteins | sample 8958761 | NCBI WGS metagenome assembly JAEEGJ01 (sample SAMN16246546, study PRJNA631951) | gut metagenome | biome: gut microbiome; feature: rumen; material: RS-attached | host: Bos | place: Iran: Karaj | collected 2018-10
CCGGAGATTTGCTATCGCTTCTTTCAGCTATCGGATTACTCCGACCACCTTGCGATTCGCTAACTCTTCCCTCCAGCGGGCGAGTTCGGGACTTTCACCCTATAGTCAATGCTCATGCCGAGCACACCAAAAAATACGGAGCCCAGAGAGCTCCGTACCATTCATAATTTCTGCCGTCAGCGTCAGCAGTTACTCAACCTTGAGGAATACCGAAGTAAGCGGCTCAAGCGTAATCTTTGAGCTGCTCGAGAGCACCGTTGAGCTGTCGCTGTCAAGCATGCCGGTGAACTGGTAGTCAGCAGTGTCGCAGGAGCTTCCGCCGATGAGCCCGCAGACCTTCGCGGAGAACGACTGATCTACCGAAACCTCCTTTTCCTCAGTGCTGAGGTTTGCGAGGAGGAGCACCTTGCTGTCACCGTCCTTGTTGTACTTGAGCTCGCCGTAGATGGAATCATCATTGATCACATACCAGCGCTGCCCCATGTACATCGCAGGAGTGTCTGCCCTGAGCTTGAGGACGGACGACGCGTAGTCCCTGATCTCCTTCTGTCCGGCAGTGAGCGATGACTCATCATAGATGCCGTCAGTGCGGGCAACGTGATCATCGCACCACTTGGTTCCGGTTCCGCAGCTGGAAGGCTGCGTTACATACCCGGGGACCTGATCTCCCACCTCCTGGTTGTAGAGGATGGTGATCGGGCCTGAGTAGTCGGCAAGGAGCGCAAAGGCAAGCTTGTGCCTCTTCACGTAATCGCCATTTCCGGTGACCTCCTCATTGGAGCCGTCTGCAGCATATCCGCCGCGCTGGATAAGATCTCCGAGCCTTACCAGGTCGTGGTTGTCGGTAAAGGCGTCAGGCATCGCGTCTGAGCCTTTGTACTTGCTCATTGACCAGTAGCCATAGGTCTGGATCCTGCTTGCGGGCATTCCCTTGGCCCAGCTCTCGCTGAGATTCTCCTGGCTTGCGATGGTCTGCACAATCGCGTAGCGGAGCGGGAAGTTGAATGCCGAGTCAAGAGCGTTGTTCGCGAAGATATTGCTCTCAATATCATCCTCGCCGCTCCATACCTCTCCGACAGTGAAGCCGAGGGAGCCGTCAGGAGATCCGCTGAAGCTTCCGGACTGATCCTTTACCGCGTTCTTCATGAGAAGGAGCCCGTCAGGCCCGACCTGATAGGCCTGGTCAAGCCTCCAGCCGTCGATGCCGTAGTCCTTGATGGCAGTCCTGAGCAGTGTGCTGAAATAAGTCTGGGTATTGGCGGCAGTCCAGTCAAAGCAGGTATACCCACTGGCTGTCTCCTTTGAGCCGTCCTTCTTGCGGCAGGAGGAGCTCTTCACAGGCGCCGTAACGCCGTTTGCCGCGAAATCGGACTTCGCATGGCCAAGGACGCCGTCAAGGAAGACATACATTCCGTTGCTGTGAGCCGTATCAACCAGCTTTTTAAGGCTTTCATTCTCAGATCCTCTGGTGCCGCCGCCGAACTTCGGATCGATGTCAAGCTTTCCGGTATTCATCTGCTGGGTGGCAAAATATCCTGTTGCATCAGTGTTCTTTGCCGAGGTCTCTGAGGAGTCTGATGTGTAGAATACCGGGGTAATCCAGATGGAGTTGGCTCCGAGCGCCCTGATGTAGTCAAGGCTCTCGGTTACTCCGCCGATTGTTCCCTTGTGGCTGCTGGGTCCCCAGCCATAGCCGTATCCCTTCGCATCGCCGCCGTTGCGGTATGCCTCGACCATGATCTGGTAGGTTGTGAGTCCGCACTTCGCCTTGAGCTCTGAGCTTGAATAGGCGCTGCTGCTGCCCTTGAAGCAGGGAAGAGTATTTACAGCCGAATCGGTTTCGGTATCTGCAAAGGTGTTGCCGGACGTTAGCAGCACAGAGCTTACTGCAGGAGTGTCGCCGCTGCTGCCGCCACCGCCGCCACCGCCGCCGCAGGCGACAAGGACAGAGGAAACAAGCACAACGAAGGAGTTCAGAAGAAATTTATGCATGGACAGTACCCGGATAGCAAGAGGAAAGAGAATAGTCAGTATAATTATACCGTACGGAAGGTGTTGGCTGTCAGACAAAAACCGGAATTATAGAGCGAAATCATCAGGTGATTTAGTTCACAGAACATGGCCCGTTTTCCCAATGCACATAACCTGCCATTTATAATCAGACTCTGCTCAACATTTTCCTGCGGAGTCCCATGAAGCAAGACAAACAGACCGAAAACGATGCAAGACTGTTCTTCGACGACATACTTCAGAAAACCAACTTTATAGAGAAACTTCGCTCGGTAACCAGGGAAGTAAGGGACAAACTGTCACAGTTCGATCCAAGAAAAACAGAGAAAATCACTTACCCTTGTGAGTACCTGTTTACAGTTATCCTGCTTGCTGGTATGGCCGGCTTTAAGTCCAAACACGACGTATGGATGTTCTGGCAGGCCAATAGCGACATTTTTTCTGAGGTTTTCCCTGACCTGTTTGGTGAAATGCCAAGCACGTCAACCATCACCCGGGCACAAAGGCTCATAGAGAGCGATGTGCTTGGCGATGCCATCAAGGAAATCATGGGAAGGCAGTACACTTGCGTGCGTGTATGCAGAAAAATATACGCCACAGAAGTCCTGTCAATGCGCGATGTTCTCGCATGCGACGGACAGGCAATGCGCGCGACAGCACGACTTCAGCCTGACGGCAGACGTTCTGGCGGCAAGCAGATTACATCAATTGTCAGCTATGAAACCGGGATGACTCTCGGACAGGTTATCCATAACAAGAAGAACCAGGAAAAACAGTCCATCATTGATCTGGCAGAAGACATCGATATATCCAACACCATAATGACCTGGGATGCCATCAACACCCATCCTGACTTAATTGAGTTCGCTGTCTCAAAGAAGGCCGATGTGTTTGCCAGCCTCAAGAGCAACCAGGGACGTACCTTTGAGGAAATCGAATATGCGTACGAGCTATACCAAAAAGGCGAACCTCTTTACAGGAAGCCCGGCCATAACGCCACTGCGACTGACACCGTAATATCAGGCAGCAATCACTACAACAGGCATATTGTCGCGCTCAGGGCAGAGGACTGCATGAGCAAGGACATATTGAAAAAATGGCCTCACATCAAGACGGTAGCTGTTATTGAAACTGAATCGATGAATATGGTTACAGGCGAGGTCACCAACAGCTTAAGGTATTACATCACCACGCTTGAGATGGATTTGGCTAAATACCCTGACTTCGCAAGAGACCTCATCGATATATCGCTGAAAAGATGGTGCGTTGAAACCAACCACTGGCATATTGACCGGTTCTTTGACCAGGACCAGGCTGCCTATGAGAACGATGATGCAGCCTTCTGCAGCACCATAATCACCAAGTTTACGATGTCTGTCTTCAACTTCGCCAAGCGTGCCTACGCAGCGGAGGAGCTTCGCTACAAAGGTGTCTGCACCACGCCCAGGCTGCAGCACGCCTGCGAGAACATTAAGTTCAGCGCACTGCTGCTTGAGTCTTTTTTCAAAGATGACGCAAAGCATCTTACGCAGGACTGGTTGTCGAGAGAACTGAAATTTATGAAGGAAGAGGAAGCAGAAGACAGGGGATATTGGCCGGATCCGGAGAGCTACGCTCACGAGCCCTGGCCGCTCCAGCAGTTCATCGAACAGCACAAGAAGCGAAAAAAGCGAAAAACGGCAGCTTAGGGTCCAGCCGGCTCATACGACTCCGTTTTTTATCCGGTAATCAGGCCGGAGGGGGAGTCATAACCTCAAAATGCCAAAAACGACGAAATCTTCATCAATAAAAGCAAAATCTCAGATTACAGTCTTCAGGAAGCACTGAACATGTTCAAAATTTAATCAAATGATCATGAATTTAGAAATTTGAAACATAATTCACAAATTATAACTGTGATCTACTTCAAAAAAATGATCTCTCTCTATTCGCTGGCAGACTTCCCTGATGTCCGGTATTCAACTACGAAAATCTATGAATTTTACATGAAGGGCATTCTGGGAGGGACCTCAGATGAGTAGAACTGCAAGAATGCCGCGCAGGAAGTTCGAGGTTTTCTGCGAAGGCGATACCGAATACAACTACATCAATCATATGCGAAAGAAGCAGGGAGTGGAAATCTCGCTCCGTCCCATAAATATGAAAGGTGGCGGCTACGCCAATTTTCTTAACGAAATCAAGACCAAAGGGCAGTCAAACGGCCTTGCCCGCTTCATAATTGTGGATGCTGACCGAATGCAGTCCCATAGTGGAGAAGATGCTGCATTCCTGCGCCTGCTTGAATACTGCCGCCAGCAGAATCGGAAGAAAGCGATTCCATGTTTCCTGATCTTAGACAACCCGGACTTCGAGTATGTTGCGTGCCTGCACGCAGCGGATTTTTCAGAGCAGGCAACGGAAAAATTCATCCGTGAAAATATGAGGTTCCCGTCCATGGCGGAATTCAAGCGAAAGGAAGACATCTATGAATTCCTGACGAGCGGTATATATCGATCCGAGAACATGCTGAAACGGCTGCGGGGAAGCAGGAAGGCTCTCTGTAACAGATATATCATTCAGCGTCAGAACTATTCCATCAGGATTGCTGAAACCGTCTTCAACAAAGCAGATCTGGCTGTACGATGCAGCAACCTGGAAGAATTCTTCGATGTTATTGACTGGTGAACTCAGCGCAGATGCGCGCATGCCCGGCCGCGTCAATGTCCGCAAACGACGCCGTCATGCTCTGAAAAGCCCGGCCCAGAAATCTGTCTGCGGTTGCCTCCGGAAAAAGAATGTGAGCTCACGCACAAAATCATGACAGAGCGTCCGCAACGCTGTAAAATATGCTCGTTTTGAGGCATTCCGTCTTTCTGACTTTTCATTCCTGACCGCCATGATTCACAAGTCTTTCCTCAGCGCAGTGCTTCTCGCCGCCGCGCTCATTCTTTCCGCATTCTCATTCACTGCCCTGTCCGAGAGCTTCCCTGACCGCACGGCCGTGCAGACCACGCTGAACTCTCTCTCGAAAAAATCCTCCCTCAGCGATGAGGAGCAGACCGAGAAGACCGCTGCTGAGCAGATGCTGGCGCTGCTCGATCAGGTTGATCATGAGAAGTCCGAGATGGAGAAGTTCCAGGAGCTTCTCAAGGAGATGAAGGCGAAGGACCGCGAGACGGACAAGCTTATCGCTCAGCTCGAGAAGAGCGCGGCCGACGAGTCAGACATCTCTCCCCAGCGCCTCGGGAAGCAGAGCCTCCAGAAGCTCCAGAAGATGCTCTCAGACATTGACGCGCAGATTGAGCCGCTGCAGGACGAGCAGTCAAAGTACAGCGACATCCAGACCGGAGCAAAGTCTTTCTCCGAAAAGGCCCAGAGCGAGATGAAGGGGCTCATCGACGATATCGACCAGGCGAAGAACGCCATCAACAGTAGCTCGCTCCAGAGCAGCAGCATGCAGTACAAGTACCTGCAGGCATCTCTTGACTACCTGAACCTCAGGTTCTCGGACATGCAGTTCAAGCTGAAGAACATGAGCGATGTCAGCGTCTATGCTGGAAAGCGCGTGGCGTACGCGAACTCGAGGCTTGCTATCCTTCAGAAGAGGCAGGACGCAGTGACGAGGGCTCTCCAGGCTGCGGACCGTGCCAACACCGAGAAGGAGGCCTCCGAGGATCAGAAGGACGACAGCAAGCTCGACATGGCCACAATCTCTGCCAACGCCATGCTCTCCGACGAGCTCAAGGAAAACCAGGATCTCAGGGACAGTATAGACAAGGTCCGCAGCCAGAAGAGCGTCTACTCGATGGAGGAGCGCAAGACCAAGATTCAGCTCCAGCGCATCCAGTCAATCGAGCACGACATCAACGAGCAGATCTCGTCCTACAAGGGCACCGGGCTCCTCGCGCAGATCCTCTTCAGCAAGACCGATCTTCTCACCGAGACCAAGGACAGCGATGACGTCCAGAAGGACATCATCGGCAGCAGGATCGGACTCTACACCATCTCCAAAAAGCAGGACGAGATCTCGAACCCCGAGGAGTACATCCGGACAAAGTTGGAGGACAGCGCCGCCGAGGGAGAAACGCTTGGAGACAAGGAGAAGACTGCCTTCCTCGCGCTCCTGGACGAAAGGCAGAAGCTGCTCTCCGCGCTCTCGAAGGAAAGGAGCGAGCTCGTCAACATGCTCATCGAGCTTGATCTCTCGAACGAGCAGTACAACAAGACCAGGGACCGCCTCGTGAACAACATCCTCGAGCAGATTTTCTGGATCAAGTCCAACAGCCCGTTCACCCTGAGGAAAATCATGAGGCTCCCCAAGCAGACGCTCGAAGAGCTCAGGGCCTCAAAGCCCAAGTTCAATGCCGAGCAGTTCCATGAGAACTTCCCGAGGAAGTTCTTCTGGATAGTGCCGCTCATCCTCATCTTCGTGCTCATACAGAAGTTCAAGTCAAGGATCATCGCGAAAATCAAGAAGATCAACGCCATTGTGAAGGAAAGCTCCTTCAAGAAGGACAACCAGCTCAATACTCCGCTGTCTCTGCTCCTAAACCTGATCCTCTCTGCGAGAATTCCGTGCATAATCCTCGCGACCGGACTCATTGCGGCCTTCTCCGGGATCACAATGGAGGAAAGAGTCCTCACGCAGGAGGTCATCCTGGCGTTCTTCATGAAGGAGGCGCTCCTGACGCTGGTGTTCGTCTTCGTCTACAACCTCTTCAGGGACGGGGGCATGGCCCATGTGCACTTCACCAACGGCTACATGTTCAGCGCGGTTGACGACCTGAGGAAGATCTTCTGGGGACTCTCCGTAATGCTCATAGTAACCGTCCCCAACGAGATGAAGCCCATCAACGTCCCGCATGACGTCATCGGGCAGCTCATCATGGCCTGCACCAGCGGCTTCATGCTCTGGGTCTACTTCAGGATCTTCCTCAAGAACAGGGGCGATGAGAAGATCGGAGTGTTCGCCAAGCTCCTTACGATTGTGAACATCTCAATCCTCGCGGCGCTCCTTGTCATGACCGTGACCGGCTACTACTACGCCGCGATCAAGATCAGCAACCGCCTGGTGGAGACCATCTACCTGGTCATCTTCTATAACCTCCTGTTCAGCATCACAGTCCGCGCGCTGACCCTCGCCGAGAGGAAGCTCGCCTATACGAGATCGCGCGAGGAGAAGAAGGCCAAGCAGAAGCTCGAGGCCGAGAAGGCGAACGGCACGGCTTCCGAGGACGCGGAGAACATCGCCCTCGCCGAGCAGGACGACAAGATGCCGATAAAGGCAATCGGCGAGCAGACCACCAAGATCGCGATGTGGACCATCATCTCCATAGCGCTCGTGGTCTTCTGGATCATCTGGAAGGACGTGATCTCCCTCTTCAGCTACCTCGACACGGTGAAGCTCTACCAGATCAAGGCTGAGACCGACAAGGGCGTCGTAATGAAGGACATCACCCTGGTGAACGTCCTCATCTCCATCTACATCGGCGCGATTACCTACGTGCTCACCAAGAACCTCCCCGGCCTCCTGCAGATTGTCGTGCTGAACCGTCTCAAGGTGAGCCAGGGCAACAGCTACACCATCACGACGCTCCTCAGCTATGCGATAACGGCCGGCGGAACGTTCATGTGCCTCAACGCGCTCGGCATGGAATGGGAAAAGCTCCAGTGGCTGGTGGCAGCCCTCTCGGTCGGACTCGGCTTCGGACTCCAGGAAATCTTCGCCAACTTCATCTCGGGCATCATCCTCCTCTTCGAGAAGCCGATCCGCGTGGGTGACATCATCACCATCAACGGCGTCTCGGGGACGGTGCTCAAGATCAGGATCAGGGCCTCCACCCTCATGGCCTCCAACAAGAAGGAGATCGTCATCCCGAACAAGCAGTTCATCACGAGCAGCCTCACCAACTGGACGCTCTCCGACACTCTGATCCGCCTTGAGATGAAGGTCACCGTCGGCTACTCCTCGAACACCACCGATGTAAGGCAGAACCTCGAGCGCATCGCGCGCGAGTGCCCGTACGTCTCGAAGGAGCCCAAGCCCTTCGCGAACTTCACCGACTTCCTGGACAGCAACATCGAGTACACGCTCTATGTCTACATCAAGAAGATCAGCGACATCTACGAGACGACCGACTGGCTCCACACCGCTGTATTCAATGAGTTCAACAGGCTCGGCATCGAGTTCGCATTCCCTCAGTGCGATGTCCAGATCAAGAACTTCGGAGAGGGCCTTCCGGCTGCCGCGCCTGCCGCAGCAACAGCACCCGGAAATCCCGCAGCCGCTTCCGCCAAGGCGGCAGGAGGCAGCGCGAAGTGAGAAGAGTCGCCATGGCAGAGGACCGGGAGACCGCGGAGAAGCTCCGGGAGTTCTTCCGCTCGCAGGGAATAGACGCTGAGATCTGGGAGTCCGGGGCAGAGTTCGAAATCCTTGTGCCTGACTCTAAGGCAGAGGAGGCGCTCCTTATGGCGAAGAGCCTCTTCGAGAGCACCCGGGAAAAGAGGAACCAGTGGGACGGCGACAGTGATGACGCGGCAGAGGGCGGCAGGCTCTGGGAGAGACTCCGCGGCGCCGCATCAGTGCTCCTCAGGGACATCATCTTCAGCTTCCGCCCGGTCACCTGGACCATCCTTGCCTTCATCATCATAAGCTACATCCTGGAGCTCACCGTCCCCGGCTACCTCCGCTCAATGGGCTATCCGGACATAAGACGCGGTGAGGGCCTTGAGATCTGGCGCCTCGTCTCGCCCGCCTTCTGCCATCTGGGGATTTTCCATCTCATCTCGAACGCGATGTGCTGGTGCATACTCGCGCCCTACATCGAGAAGAGCAGGCCGCTCTGGGTGATTCTCCTTCTCATACTCGGCGGCGCTGCCTTCAGCAACACGGCGCAGTACTATTTTGACTCTGCCTCGGGCTACGGGCTCTCCGGTGTGATATTCGCGCTCTCAGGGTACCTGTTCCTCCTCAGGAGGCACTCAAAAGAGATGAGGGAGTCAGTTCCTTACGTAGTAGGCGACGGCATCTTTTACCTGGGGCTCATCTGGATAGCCATCGGGTACACCGGAGCGCTTGATCTCATCGCGGGGCCGGTAGGCAACACCGCCCATCTCTCGGGGCTCGTCTTCGGGCTCATCTGCGGCATTCCGGAAATCATTACGAGAAAGCGCGGGGAGAATACAGAGGGAGGCGCCGAGGAGTAGCGCTCTCAGAGGAGCCGCGGTCAGACCGTGAGGTCCACGCCCTTCCTGCCGTCATCCTTCCCGTCCTCACCGCCGCTTTCAGAATCCGCCTCAGCAGAGTCAGCGGCATCGACAATGACGGTGCCCTCCTCCTCCTTCTCCGCCTCGAGCTCGCCGCCGCTCTCTCCGCCCGCGTGCTTCTTCTGCCTTGCCTTCTGGCTTTTGACGATCCTGGCGACGCCGTTCTTGAATACGAGATCCGAGGGGGAAAGAACGCCCTTCCTGAGTATGGAGAAGATTGCATCCTGAGTCATGGTGTGCCTCCCGGGAGGAGTGGTTTTCTTCAGGATACAGCAGATTCACCCTGTCTGACAGGGACCTTCATCGCGGAAACAGGAAATAAAAAGCCTCCCCGGAGGGAGGCTTCCTGCATAAAAGGAACGGGCGTGGAATTACTTCAGGCTGTTCTTTGAGCCGAGCTCGTCAAATGCCTCCTGGAGGCGTGCGATGATGGACTCCTGGCCCTTTCTGAGCCATACGCGCGGATCGTAGTACTTCTTGTTAGGAGAATCAGGTCCCTCAGGGTTGCCGAGCTGGCCCTGGAGATAGTCCTTCTTGTCCTTGTAGTAGTCCATGACGCCCTTCCAGTTAGCCCACTGGGTATCGGTGTCGATGTTCATCTTGACTACGCCGTAGCTTACAGCCTCTCTGATCTTCTCGGGCTCTGAGCCTGAACCGCCGTGGAATACGAGGTGGAGGGACTTCTCAGGAAGGCCGAACTTCTCGGAGCAGTACTTCTGGGACTTGTCGAGGATGGACGGAGTCAGCTTGACGTTGCCCGGCTTGTAAACGCCGTGTACGTTGCCGAAGGAGGCAGCGATGGTGAAGTTCTTGCTGATCTTGATGAGGCGCTCATATGCGTAAGCGACATCAGCAGGGCTGGTATAGAGTGCGGACTCATCCTTGTCGGAGTTGTCAACGCCGTCTTCCTCGCCGCCGGTGCAGCCGAGCTCGAGCTCGAGGGTCATGCCCATCTTGCTCATTCTCTCGAGGTAGGAGCAGCAGAGATCAACGTTGTCCTTCAGGGTCTCGACGGAAAGGTCGATCATGTGGGAGGAGAACAGAGGAACTCCGTGATCCTTGTAGTAAGCCTCGCCGGCGTCAAGAAGGCCGTCGATCCAGGGAAGGAGCTTCTTTGCGCAGTGGTCGGTGTGGACCATGGCTGCAACGCCGTAGTGCTTTGCTACGTTGTGCATGTGGAGGGCCATGGAGATGGAGCCGAGTACCTGAGCCTCCTGTCCGGGAAGATCAAGTCCCTTGCCTGCGAAGAACTTCGCGCCGCCGTTGGAGACCTGGCAGATGACTGCGGAGTTGGCCTTCTTGGCAGCCTCGAGGACTGCGTTGCAGGTGTCGGTGCTGATGCAGTTTACTGCAGGAAGAGCGAAGCCGTTCTTTGAAGCAACGTCGAATACCTTGTATACATCGTCACCGGTAACAACGCCGGGCTTTACAACGTCTAAAATCTTGGTCATGTAAATAGTTCCTGAAGAGTGAAAAAACGGGGGAAATAATTCCCCCGCCCGAAAAATTACTTGTTGAACTCAGCAGCCTTCTTCTCGAGGATCTCGACAGCAGGAAGCTTCTTGCCCTCTACGAACTCAAGGAATGCGCCGCCGCCGGTGGAAACGTAGGATACCTTGTCCTTGACGCCGAACTTCTCCATAGCGGTGATGGTGTCTCCGCCGCCTGCAAGGGAGAATGCTGCGGAATCAGCGATGGCGTTCGCGAGAACCTTGGTGCCCTCAGCGAAGTTGTCGAACTCGAATACGCCGACCGGGCCGTTCCAGAGGATGGTCTTGGCTTCCTTGCAGATCTTGGCGAACTCAGCTGCGGTCTTGGGGCCGACATCGAGGATCATGTCGTCATCAGCGACGTCCTTGACATCCTTGACCTCTGCTGCAGCGCCGTCCTTGAACTCCTTGGCGGTAACTACATCGAGAACTGCAGGGATCTTGGTCTCGGTCTTGATCTTCTTGGCCTCGTCGATAAGCTCAGCCTCGTATACGGACTTGCCTACCTTGTTGCCGTCAGCGGCAATGAAGGTGTTGGCGATTCCGCCGCCGACGATGATCTCATCAGCAACCTTGGCGAGTGAGTGCAGAACGGTAAGCTTGGTGGAAACCTTGGAGCCGCCGACGATGGCAACCATCGGGTGCTCAGGGTGCTCCATGGCCTTGCCGAGTGCCTCAAGCTCCTTTGCAAGGAGAGGGCCTGCGCAGGCAACCGTGGCATACTGAGCTGCGCCGTAGGTGGTAGCCTGGGCGCGGTGAGCGGTTCCGAACGCATCCATTACGAATACGTCGCAGAGAGCAGCGTACTTCTTGGCAAGATCATCTGCGTTCTTCTTCTCGCCCTTGTTGAAGCGGCAGTTCTCGAGAACAACAACCTCATTGTCCTTTACGTCGCAGCCGTTCAGATAATCCTTCTCAAGGCGGACAGGAACATCAAGACGGGTCTTCATGTAATCAACAACAGGCTTGAGTGAGAACTCCTCGTTGTACTCACCCTCGGTCGGGCGGCCAAGGTGGGAAATCACCATAACCTTTGCGCCTTTCTCAAGAGCAAGCTTGATGGTAGGAAGAGTTGCCTCGATACGGGCAACGGAGGCTACCTTGCCGTCCTTAACAGGCACATTGAGATCTGCGCGGATGAGAACTCTCTTTCCGCTGAGATCAAGATCCGACATTTTTAATACTGATGACATATCCAGTCCCCATTATTTACACAAACAGCAGAACGGAGGTTCTGCCAGAGTCTTTCGCCGGCTCAGTCCGGGCTGTAAGCCACGCGGGAGGATACCGGCACTTATCGCCCTTATTCTACCACGTAAGAGCGGGATCTGAGCGCACCCGAGCCGCAAAAATCAGCATCTGCCGCATATTTTCCGCATGAATGATGCATTTTGCGGAAAGATATGTAAATTTTCCGGCAAATCTGCCTCAAAGGAGACATTTGCGGGCTTTTCCGCAAAGGCATGCAGCCTCACGCAGGCCGCCCTATGCACTCTTCCGGCCTGAGCCCGGAAACATCAGAGCCGTGCCGGATTTTCAGCAGAATTTCATGACTGTACGTCAGGAAGCAGCTCCCTGCATCTGACTGCGCATTCGCGGCCCCGGAAAGCTATCCCGCATTCAATCACCCTGTCAGATCCTTCGCTGCAGAGCGTAGCCGCGTATCCCTTCTCCTCGATCTGCGCGATGGCTTTTGACGCCAGTTCCTGAAGCCTGGCTGCGGCATCTGATGCGTATTTAACCTCAATCACCACGGAAGATGCCCCGTCGTATGAGCTGAAAGTTATATCAGCGTAGCCGCGGCCGCTCTCGGCCTCTGACTGGAAATCGCCGATATAATCCCTGACGGCAGCAAGGAGACCGTTCAGGAAGCCGTGGTAGAAATTCTCGTGTGGAGCCCTGGTGGCATTGTCACGGAGCGAGACAAATCTGCGAAGAAGAGTGCGCAGCGACTCGGTCGCATTGACTGAATCCCCTGAAAGCAGCTCATCAATCAGTTTTCTGACGAGAGCGCCGTACCCGTTGGGGCCCTTGCTTTTGTAATAGTCAGATATGTTCTTTTTGAAGCAGCGGCGGATCTCCTCGTTCGGGATACGGAGCTCATTTATTCCGTCATCACAGCGTCTGTCGAGAGTGAGGTAGCCTGTATAAAGGAGGATGTTCCAGAACTGCTCGGAGCTCAGGTTATTGAGGTGCAGAGTTCCGTAGCTCATGCCTTCGTCCACCTCTGTCCTTATGCTCCCCCCGGCAAGCAGCGCCTCTATGCGATCTGCATCCTCTGAGGTAAGATTCGGCATATGCTCTGTAATGACAGGCGTATTGCTTGTGTTGTTCCAGTAAGGCTTAGGCTGGAATGCAGCTGGATCCCTGACGTCACTGAGCTCACTGACGTAGCTCGTGACATCCCACGGGCAGAAAAGGTCCTGTCCCCCGATGCTGTAGCCGTCATACCATTCCCTGGCCCTTTCGTATAAGTCTCCCAGTCCGTAGTAGTCCATCATAGCCCTGACTTCCACCGGAGTGAAGCCAATGGCTGTGCCGAGGCTTTCACTATCGGTCAGCACAGTGTCAATGCTCAGATTGTTGAGTCCGGTGAAAATCCCTTCCTTGGTTGCCCGGAGGCATCCGGTCAGAATGACCTTGCTGGTGTCGCTGTTGGTCTTGAGCGCATCGCCAAGCATTTCTCCGATCAGATCGCTCATAGGCCCGTAGTATCCGCTTATGGCGGCCTTCTGCAGAGGCACATCGTACTCGTCAATCAGCAGCACCGGCTTATGGCTGTCTCCGAAGCGTTCCCGGAGAAGCCTGCAGAGAAAAGCCAGTGATCCCTCCGCATAGCCTCTGTTGGCTGGCTGTCTCAGATATCTGTAGTTAATGAGGATATTTAAAAAATCACGGTCATCCTCAGCAAGCTCAGGCCCGTCAAGCCAGCGGAACCCTTTAGCAAGATTTGATATAGTCCTCGCGAGCCTGTCATAGGCTACATCAAATCCGGAAGCTTTGACTCCCTTGAGCGAGAGAGAGACAACAGGATACTGTCCCATGTGCTCCTCACAGAACTCATGGTCATCCATTACCTTAAGCCCGCGGAAGAGCTCCTGCTGCGAAGAGGTGTCACATGGATGCTGATAGTCCATCTCCAGAAAATAGCGGAGAGTGCTCATGGTCAGGGTCTTCCCGAAGCGCCTCGGGCGGAGCAGCAGGAACCAGTCACTGCCGCTGCAGAAAAGAGGCTTAAGGTACTGCGTCTTGTCGACATAGTAGCCGTTTTTCCTCCGAAGGTCCCTGAAGTCCTCCGCGCCAGGCTTCGGGATGAGCCTTGTCTGATTCTGGCTTGCCTCCGCCATTCCACACTCCCTGCAGCCCTGAATGACTGCAATACGGAAAGATGAACTGATGATGTTATGAACAGCCCTATTCTAGCAGAATCAATGCTGAATCATCAGTCTGCCGCAGCCCGGCATGCCGGTTTTAAGCGAGGTCAGCGGACATTTTTCGCAGGGAAAAACCATCCGGGACCTCCCGCAGATTCCTCCCCCTGCGCCTATCCTTTGCCGCTCCCGCGCCCGGGGAGTACAATAGCGATTCCATTATCCTGCTGTGTGAGGGTGAAATGACTGAGGAGAAAAAAGGCTTCTGGGCGGCCATCGCCTCCCTTACCATCTGGGGACTCTATCCGCTTTATTTCAGCCGCCTCACGTTCGCCTCCGACTACGTGATTGTCTGCTGGCGCCTCCTCTGGACCGTCATCTTCCTTGCTCTCTTCATTGCCGTCGGGCGCAAGACGGGGAAGCTCATCGAGATTTTCCGCTCGCCAAAAACTTCCCTGGCGCTGCTCCTGAGCGGCTCGCTGATGTTCTCCTGCTGGTATTGCTATATCGCGGGCGTAACGCGCGGGATGTACCTGGACCTCAGCATGTCCCTCTACCTGAACCCCGTCATGAACATGGTCTTCGGCGTCGTGTTCCTCCACGAGCGCTTCAGCAGGGCAGGAAAGGTCGCCGCGGCGCTCTGCCTCCTCGCGCTTGTCATCCTCTTCGCGATGAGCGGCACGCTCCCCACGCTTGCGCTCGTCATGAGCGCGCTCTGGGGACTCTACACCCTTGTCCGGAAAATCGTGAAGGTGAGCGCCATCGCGGGGCTCATGGCGGAGAACATCATATTCATCCCGGTAGCGGTGTTCATCCTGTTCTTTACCGATGGGGAGCATTTCACGAACCCGCTCGCGACGCCCAAAGAGTGGGTGATGCTCATGATGGCGGGCTTCGTGACCGTCGTCCCGATGATTTTCTACACCTACGGCGCGAGGCGCGTGAAGCTCGTAACTCTCGGGTTCATACAGTACATCGAGCCCAGCATGGGCTTCATCATCGCCTGCCTCTTCCTTGGGGACACGCCCTCAGCGGCGAAGATGATCGCCTTCGTCATCATCTGGACGGCGCTCGCCATCCTCTCCGCGGAGAGCCTTATGGAGAAGAGAAAGCCCGGGCACCTCATGAGGCAGAGGAAGGACCGGAAGGGCTTCATCTCCTGAGAAGCCCCGCCAGGATAATCAGACTATCGCCTTGATGAATATGGTGATGACTATCGCGTTCACGAAGTCGATGAAGAGAGAGCCCACGATCGGCACAACGAAGAACGCCTTGGGCGATGGGCCGTTGGCTCCTGTAAAGGTGTCCATGTTGGCAATCGCGTTCGGGGTCGCGCCCATGCCGAAGCCGCAGTGCCCGCAGGCGAGCACTGCCGCGTCATAGTCCCTGCCCATCATGTTGAAGGTTACGAAGTAGGCGTAGAACCCCAACAGCACAGTCTGCACCAGGAGGATCACGACGAGCGGGACCGCGAGGCTCTCAAGCTCCCAGAGCCTCATGCTCATGAGCGCCATCGCGAGGAAGTACTGCAGCGCGAGCTCGCCGAGCGTGCTGATCTCGTTAGTGGGAAGGTTCATCCTCCTGAGATCCGCCACGTTCCTCATCACAGCCGCCACAATCATCGGCGCGAGGTAGGAGGGGAGCACAATGCCCACATGCTTCAGCCACATGTTGATGAAGGTGCCGATGCCCATGCAGACGATGATGCTGGCGCAGGCGTTGTAGAGATCATGCCTGCCGGCCTTCGGTATCTCGCCATTGGCCGCGGCCTGCTCCGTCTTCGGTCCCATTTTGGGCATAGGGCTTATATGGTTCCTCGCCATCAGGAGCTTTCCTACAGGGCCCCCTAGCATTGATCCCATGACCAGGCCGAACGTGGCACCAGCAACGCTCACCGAGAGTGCGCCGGTGAGGCCGTGCTGCTCGAGGAGCGGGCCGAAGGCCGCTGAGGTGCCGTGCCCGCCGGTGAGCGGTATGGAGCCGGTCGCGAGGCCCATGAGCGGATTGAGGCCGAAGAGCTCGGCGAGGCCCACCCCCACGATATTCTGCAGGCAGATGAGAAGCATCGAGCAGAGGAGGAAGATGACCACGCTGATGCCGCCGTGGACCAGCATCCTGAAGCTCGCCGTGAAGCCTATGGAGGTGAAGAAGGCCATCATCAGGAGGTCCTTCAGCGAGCTGTCGAATGTCAGGTAGAAAAGCCCGGCCTTGTAGCCGATGAGCGCGAGGATGGCGAAAAAGATGCCGCCGAGCACCGGGACGGGAATGAAGAACCTCTTCAGGATCGGGAACATCTTCTTTATGACCGTGCCGAGCAGCAGCAGAATTACTGAGACTGCGAGGGTTACTGTCATATCGCAGTTGGCTGTAAAGAGAATTTCCTGGTTCATGATTTTTCCCCGATCCGGCGTGACGGCTAATTTTACCAGCTTTTTACATATATTCCCTGCTCTCTCCTAAAATGAAAAAGGCCCGGAATCGCTTCCGGGCCGTGTCTTTAATGAGCAGCCGCTAAAGCTTACTCTGCGCTTTCTGCCTCAGGTGCGGCATTCTCCGAGCGGGGCCTTGACGCTCTTCTTCTCGGACGGGGCTTTGCATCGCCCTCGTCTGCCTTCCTCGGCGCGCGGCGTGCGGGAGCGCGGCGGCGTACGGGGCGCTTCTTCGGCTCGCCTGCAGTCTCACCATCTGCGGCAGGCTCAGACGGAGCCTCTGCCTCGGGAGCAGCCTCTGCGGGAGCCTCCTCCTCAGGAGCGCTGACTGCCTCAGGCTCTGCGTCAGCCGGAGCCTCCTCTGCGGACTCCTCACTCCCTGCCCCCGGAGCAGGCTCCTCAGGAGCCTGCTCTGCGGCAGGCTCTGCGGGAGTTTCATCAGAAGCAGGAGCGGTCTCAGCCTCTGCTGCGGCAGGCTCTGCGGGAGCTGCCTCCTCTGCGGCCTTCTCCTCGGCGGCTGCGGCGGAGACGCCGTAAAGGGCTGCCTCGGGAGCAGGCTTCTGCTCCTCTGCGTCTGCTGCGGGAGCTTCCTCAGGTGCCTCTGGAGCCGGGGCTGCGGCCTCAGGCTCCGCGGGCTTCTCCCCGGCAGCGGCCTCAGGCGCGGGAGCTGCTGCCTCAGCGCTCTCCGGAGCTGCCTTCTGAGCCTCTGACTCAGGCGTAGGAGTCCCGGGAGCGGTGGTCTCCGTAGCCTCTGCAGTGCCTTCCTCATCGTCCTTAGCGGACTTGATCGAGAGCGCAATCCTGTTCTTGCTGTCGATGTTCATGACCTTGACCCGGACCTCGTCACCTACAGAGAGGTACTCGGAGACGTCCTTGATCTTGGTGCCGGTGATCTGGGAGATGTGGACGAGGCCGTCCTTCCCCGGGAGGATGTTCACGAAAGCGCCGAAATCGACGATTCTCGTGACATGGCCGGTGTAGATCTGGCCTACCTCGACCCTGGAGTCAGTTATTTCGTGGATGCGGCGGACTGCAGTCTCCATGGAGCTCTCGTCAGGTGCGCAGATCTCAACCCTGCCGTCCTCGCGGACCTCAATCTCTGCTCCGGACTCCTCGCTGATGGAACGGATGGTCCCGCCGCCCTTTCCGACAACCGACTTTGCGTCAGCCGGGCTGATGTTGATGGTGCGGATCTGCGGCGCGAAGCGGGAGACGCTCTCGCGCGGAGAGCCGAGCGCTGCGGAGGAGACGCGGAGGACATGAAGCCTTGCAAGGCGTGCCTGGGAGATGAGCGCTGCGATCTTGTCTGCAGGAATGACAGCGGAGTTGGCGGAGAGCATAACGGCGGTGACGCCGCTCTTCGTGCCGGACTCAACCAGGGTGACATCTGCTGCGGCAAGCTCGTCAGCTGTGAGGTCAGAGAGGACCGTGCCGCCGATGATGCCAGCGGAGACGCAGGCTGCGGCGCTCTTCACGCCGACTCCGGCGTCCATGAGCGCAAGGGAAAGGCCGGTTACCGAGGGAACGGCAACGGCGCCGTCAGTTCCGATGACCTCGATGTCAGAGCTGATCTGATAGGTGAGGCTCCCTTCCTGCTGCGGAAGCACCGGAAGGATGGAGGCGCGGATGAAGGAGCTGATCCTGCCGGTGTCGAAGCTCTCGTCTGCGGTGTGGACATCGGCGGTGAAGCACTCGCCCCTGTGCGCGCCGCGCTCGGCGTCAAGAGTAACGACGGAGAGGGCCTGGATGCCGCCGTCAGTGAAGAATGCGGAGCCGTGGACGCGGGGGATTACGCCGACGCCCGCGCTGAGGGCTGCGACCATCTGAGCGGTGCGGCCGTCCTCCCTGTCCCCGGACTCGATGCGGTGGCGGATGATGCTGCGCAGGGCCCTTCTCGAGAGCATTCCGGCAGTCGCGGGATCAAGGGAGAGGGACGGATCTGCGGAGTTCGCCTTCTCGGCGACAATCTCCGCGCCGACGGCGCCCTGTCCGGCAAGGCCGATGATGTTGACGAGCGCGTCATCGCGCTGCCTCTCGGCCGCGCTCTCATCGGCGCCTTCCTCAGTCTTCACCGCATCCGCGGTGAGGGCCTTCACGAACTTACCGAGGAGCTCTGCCTCCTTTGCCTCATCCGGGGCTGCGGGAACGGCGGCGCCTGCGGCTGCCGCGAACTCGCCGATGGCTGCGGCGGCGGGAGCAATCGCCTTCTGGGCGAACTCAACTGCAGCGGGAATAACCGAATCGCCGGCCTCTGCGGCACGGCCCTCGGCGCTCATGGTGCCCTCAGCGGTTCCGGTAACGACGAGATCAAGGGAGCTCAGGGCGATTTCGGAGCGGACCGGGTTCAGGATGAACTGGCCGTTGATGAGGCCGACCCTCGCTGCCGCGAACGGAGCGCGGATCGGAAGGCCTGCGGCAGCCGCCGCAGCTGATGCAGCGATGATGGAAATCAGATCCGCCGGGATCTCGGGGTTCGAGGAGAGCAGGACAACGGAGACGCTGTAGCCCTCGTACTCATCTGCGAGCCTGTCGCCGAAGGAGGCGAGGAGCGCGCGGCGGACAACGCCGCCGATCTCGCTCTCGCGCCTGATGACAGCCGCGGTCCTCTCGGCCTTCCTGCCGAGAGAGGATCTGCGCGACTCGAAGGTGACCCTGAAGCCGCTGCCGCCCTTTACCACGGAGGCAAGAACGGAGGTGTCGTCCATTCCGGCTACGACATAGGTTCCTGAGCCCTTAACCGCCGCGCCTGTCTCTAAATTGATTGTCTGCTGACCGTACTTGAAAGATTTGACGATTGGATCCACTTTAAAAAATCCCTCAGCCGGAAACACGCCGAGTGAGCGCTGTTCCCGGACAAAATTAATAAAAACGGCCCTCTGTGCACCGGGAGCTTCCTCCGCGCCGTGATTGCACGGAAGGAGCCTCCGGGGCACGGGAGCTGAAGCCGCAAAGCGGCTCTGCATGCCAAAGCCCTGCACGTGTCAGTGCGCAATCATCCGGGCACGGCATGATCCGCGGTTCCCGTCCGCTGGCCGTCTAATTTCCCCGCCGCGCCATGAGCGGGCGCGGCAGGTGACAAACTTTCCCCCGTTCCCTTCAAGAGTCCGGAGAATGAAAAGAGCACCCCGTCCTTCCATCGCTGCTATATCCGGCCAGCCCGGCCATTTCGATATTTCCGCTGGAGAAGAGCAGTCAGCCCTTTTCGCCTGACTCCTAAATTATAAGAGAAAAACAAGATGCTTTCATGACCAAAGAGAAGTTTTGATATGCAGCACATATTTTGGGAAAAAGCCGCATGATACGCGCTTTGGCGGAGCTGCCGGTGAAAATACTGTAAATATGAAGGGAAATCGCTGCAGGGCGTTTCCCTGAAACGACAAAAGGCAGACCATTTCGATCTGCCTTTTCTGACAAAACCGCGTCCGGCGATGCCGGACTGCTGATTAGCGGCGGAGGCCGAGCTTCGCGATCAGGGCCTTGTAGCGCTGCTCATCCTTTCTCTTGAGGTAGTCGAGCATGCTGCGGCGCTGGGAAACGAGCTTCATCAGTCCGCGGTGGCCGTGGTTGTCCTTGGGGTTCTTGGCAAAGTGGGGCTGAAGTCCGTCGATTCTTGCGGAGAGAAGCGCAATCTGAACCTCTGCTGAGCCGGTATCATTGGCAGCGCGTGCGTTATCGGCAACGATCTTTGCCTTTACATCTTTTGACAGTGACATAGGATTCTCCAGAAAACCCGCCCTTCACTGAAAGCGGGGGAAAAGTTAAAAAACGGCAATATTCTACCACTTTTTCCGGTTTTTTCAAGGCTTTTGCGCGAGCCTCTTGAGGAGAAGCGCGCAGCGCCTGGTCTCGGCGGCAAGCGCGGTTCTCGGCTCGCCGTGACCGGCGTCGCCGGATGCGGCGTCGAGGTACTGCCAGGCGCGGCGGCGGTACTCGAGAAACGAGCGGTAGAGAGCGGCGAGATCCGCACGCCCGGATGACTTCACGGTCCTCTCCGCCGCCCTGTCCCAGTAGGCGACAGCCGCATCGGCGCAGGCGGTCATGCCGTCATCGCCCTCGGCCGCGCTCTCGCAGATGTCAAAGCCCGGGGCAAGCTCGTCATCGCTGTAGGGCGGATCCGATATCACCGACACGTCAGCAAGGACCTCGCGCGCACCGCAGACGCCCTGCGACACGTAGCGCACCGTGACGGTCTTCACCCTGACACCCGATCCGATCATGCCAAGGCTGCTCTTCGCGGCAGGCTTCAGGAACACCTCATGAGGCCCGTCTGATTCAATCTCCGCTGTGCAGAACCCCGCGCCGCAGCGGATGGCCTCGAGCACTCCGGCGTAGCTCTGGCGGCTCACGACCTCCCTCGGACACCCGCCGGCGGCGGCTGACGCGTCAAATGAGATGCAGAGAAGCGCCGCAAGGAGCCAAACTATTTTAGCCATCTGCTCTTTCCTGAAATGAGGTCGGCCTCGCCCCTTGAGGCGCCGTCCGTGTCAGACTCGAGAACTCCCGCCGTGGCGCGGAGCACACCGAGGTAGCTGAGGAACGCGCTGTCTGTGTTTCTGAGGAGCTCCGCGCAACCCTTCTCCCTGGAGTAGCGGCATTTTGCAAGGGCCGCCTCATAGGCACTGCGCCTTGCCTCGTCGGGTGACGGACCCTCTTCATCGGCCGCAATGGACGCACTGTCTGCATCCGGAACATCAGCCACGGAAGCCATCTCAGGAGCTCTGGTGAACGAGGCAAGGATCCAGGCGCGGCCTCCCTCCGCGAGCCTTGCCTCGCGGAGCACTGCCTTCCCCTTCGTGCCGCGGGGCGGGAGCGTGTCCATGACGTCCACGGGAAGGAGCGCCTCAACCTCGGACTTCCCGATTCTGAGCTCTGCCCTGCACTCCACGCTGCAGTCAGTCCCGAGGAGGACGGCATCTGCGGAGCCCTCCCTGTCTGCGCTCCCCGCGCTGCCCTGAGTATCCCCGTAATCAGCTGAGATATCGCGGAGGGAATAGTCCTCAAGCCCGCCATGTCGGCCATCGCCGTGATTCTCCGGATGCCGGGCTTCATCCGCCCCGCGGTCTGCATCAGTCCCCGCATCCTTTTCCTCTCCGGCTGGAGCGGCAAACCAGGCCTCGGCGCAGGCGCCGCCGCGGAGGAAGCCCTTTTTCCTGAGTATAAGGGAGATCTTCTTCCCCTCGGCAGGCAGGATGTCGCGGACCTCATCATCCGCTACTGCCTGATAGTCCCGGTCCTTTCCCTTAATCGTAATCACGCAGAAATCGCCGCACTCCAGCCCCTCATAGACTCCTTCGGCGCGGACCTCCTCCTCAGGGGCGCGGCAGTTACCCGCGTCAGCGGCATGGGACACAGCTGTGAAGGCCAGTGAGACGAACGAAAAAAAGAGGAGCGCCGGCAGTGCCGTCTCGCCCCTCTTCCCGTATGGAAGGCTTTTCATTACCAGCGGTAGACCTCAGCCATGATCTCGGCCTGCTTTGCGGTCTCGCGGGCAAGGAAGAAGCTCCTTGCCACTACGTGCGCGCCGTAGCCCGGGACAACTGAAATGTAGTTCGCGAATGCCTTCCTATAGGAGATCCAGCTTCTGCTCTGCTGCAGCATTGCGGAGTCGCAGGTGCGGAGCCTCGGATCATGCGAGGCCTGGAACTTCTGGTTCGGGCAACCGTTCTTGAGGAGCTGCTGGTAGAACATGCGGTAGTTCTTGCCGGCCGCTGTATAGGCATCGTCAAGGCACTCTGTGGCGGCCTTCTGGTCGGTTCCCGCGGAGCTCAGGCACGACATCTCCTTTGTCCCGATCTTGATGCTGGGGAATGCAGCATCCCCCGGGGTCTTTCCGGAGGAAATCATGTCGAGGAGCACGGTCTGCTTCTGGAGATCATAGAACTCGAAGCCGTTAGCGACCCTCTGCCCGATGAGGCTCTCCGGATCAAGCGCGAGCGAGAGGTAGTTCTTCATCTGGGAACGGTAGATCTCATAGTACTGGAAGCTCTCGGCAAGCGCGGATCTGCACTCCTGGCTCGCACCGCAGCGCGAGGAGGCCTCGTCATAGGCAGCCTGGTAGCGCTCCTCGAGGACCTTCCTCACCTGCCTTGCACAGCGCTCGAAAAGGGAGACCTTCCCGTCAGTGTGGCTCACGCAGTTCTGGAAGCCGGCGATGAAATCGGTTGACGCGAACTTCTCAAAGACAAACTCATACGGCTGGAGGCCTGTGGGCAGTATGTCCGCGCCTGCGGAGACGCTGAATGCGGCTGCCGCGGCGGCAAGCCAGGCTTTAAGCTTAAGTTTCATGATACCGTTCCTCAAAGGGCGGAAAGTCCCCTGGAATATCCTATCACCAAAGCGGATTTCAAACCCTGCTTATGATCAATTTTCTCCGCTTTCCGGATGCGCATGGAAGTACTCCGGCGATACGAGCCGCTTCGCGACGATGGTCCCGTCAGGGGAGACGGTGCCGAGTCCGATGAAGAAGCGGTCCGTCTCCCGCTCGAGCCTTACGGTGTCCTGAGGCCCCTTGAGCTCCGGATGCGCGGAGCCGGGGACGGTCTGCCCGTTGACGAGCGTCTGCGCCTCCTTCGGGGTGATGGACACGAGAGTATAGTCCCCGAGCGCTGCGTCAGGGGGCAGGAGCACAGCGTCGAGCCCCTCAAGCCCCTTCTCCTCGAATATTCTCTCGAACTCCTCGAAGGTCCTCATCTCGGATGCGGGGAAGTGAGAGACCGCCGTGCGGCGGAGCGCCGTCACATGCGCGCCCGAGCCGAGCCTCTCCCCCAGATCGTCCACGATGGTTCTGATGTAGGTGCCCTTCGAGCAGTGCACCCGCATCGAGGCGCTCACGCCGTCAAAGGAGAGAAGATCAAAGGAGTAGACCTCAATCGGGCGGGGCTCTATGGGGACGGTGATGCCCTTCCTCGCGTACTCGTAGCAGGGCTTCCCGTTGTACTTAAGGGCTGAGTACATCGAGGGAACCTGCATCTGCTTTCCGAGGAAGCCCTTCATGGCCTCGAGGAGACCCTCGCGGCCGAACTTAATCTCCCGCTCCGAAACCGGCTCGCCGGTGGAGTCCGAGGTCGTCGTGCGCACTCCGAAAAGAGCCGTCACCTCGTACAGCTTGTCCGAGGAGAGGAGCTGCGTCCCGGAGAACTTCGAGGCCTCGCCGAAGCAGATGGGGAGCATCCCGGTCGCGAGAGGATCGAGGGCTCCCGTGTGCCCGCAGCGCTCGGCTTTGAAGAGCTTCCTGAGCTTCTGCATGGCGAAGTTCGAGCTGACGCCCGTCATCTTGTCAAGAAGCGCTATGCCCGTAACCGGGCGCCCGTCCTTTCTCTTCACTCACTCTTCTCCGAAGGGTTTGCTCCGGCGCCTGCGGCGCCCTCCTTTCTCTCTTTCTTCTCGCGCTGCCTTTCGAGCTCCTCGTCGCGCCTTACGCTCTGGTCTACGAGGTGCCCGATGCGCATGCCCTCGATGAGGGAAGGATCATAGAGGAAGTTGAGGTCAGGGATCACCCGGAGCTTCATGTTCCTGCCCACCTCGCTCCTTATATAGCCCTTCGCGGCGGTGAGGATCTTGAGGGCTCCCTTGATCTGCTGGTCGGTGAAGTTGAGGAAGGTGAGGTAGACCCTCGCGCTCTTTAAATCCGGCGAGAGATCCACTGATGAAACCGTCGGCATGCCGAGTCTCGGATCCTTCAGATCACGCTGGATGATTACTGCTATCTCCTTCATTAACTGCTGCCCGACCCTGCGGGAGCGGCTGAATTCTCGCGGCATAATGCCTCCATTGAACTGGTGTCCGCTTCAATTGCGGACAAAAAAGGGGCGTGCCGTGACATGCCCCCGTTGTTTTGCTCAGATTAGTCTCAGAGCTCGCGCTTGATCTCGACGGTCTCGTAGACCTCGATCTGGTCGCCTACCTGGACATCGTTGTAGTTCTTGACCGCGATGCCGCACTCATAGCCCTGCTTGACCTCGGAGACATCGTCCTTGAAGCGGCGCAGCGACTCGAGCTGTCCCTCGTAGATAACGACGTTCTCGCGGAGGACGCGGATCGGGTTGAGGCGCTTGACCGTGCCCTCGGTAACCATGCAGCCTGCGACCGCGCCGAACTTCGGCGAGCGGAACACCTGCCTTACCTCGGCGATGCCCACAATCTCCTGCCTGAACTCAGGAGCGAGCATGCCGCTCATGGCCTTCTTGACCTCGTCAATCAGATCGTAGATGACCGAGTAGTAGCGGATCTCGACGTTCTCGGACTCGGCGATCTTCTTGGCGGAGGCATCCGCACGGACATTGAATCCGAGGATGATGGCCTTCGAGGCGGAGGCGAGGGTGACGTCGGTCTCGGTGATTCCGCCGACGCCGGAGCCGATAATCGACACCTTGACCTCGTCGGTCGAGAGCTTGACGAGTGAGTCGCGGATCGCCTCGACGGAGCCCTGGACATCGGCCTTGAGCACCAGGTTGAGCTCCTTGACGTCGCCGTTGTCGTCCTTGAACATGTTCTCGAGCTTGGCCTTCTGCTGCTTCGCGAGCTTGATCTCGCGGAACTTGCCCTGGCGGTAGAGGGCGACCTCACGGGCCTTCCTCTCGTCGGTGACTACCGTCACCTCATCGCCTGCTCCGGCAACCGAGGAGAGTCCCTCGACCTCGACAGGGATTGAGGGGCCGGCCTCCTTCACGCTGTTCCCGACCTCGTCGCGCATCGCCCTGACACGGCCCCAGCCGAGGCCGCAGAGGATGATGTCGCCGACATGGAGCGTGCCGTCGCGGACAAGGACGGTCGCAACCGGGCCGCGGCCCTTGTCGAGGCGGGACTCGATGACGACGCCCTTCGCCATGGCGTTCTTCACTGCCTTGAGCTCAAGCACCTCGGCCTGGAGGAGGATGGCGTCAAGGAGCTCGTCGATGCCCATTCCGGTCTTGGCGGAAACCTTGACGAACTGGACGTCGCCGCCCAGGTCCTCGGAAATCACGCCCTCACGCATGAGCTCGTTCGTAACCCTTTCAGGATCTGCCTGCGGCTTGTCGCACTTGTTGATGGCGACGACGATAGGCGCGTTGCCGGCCTTCGCGTGCTGGATTGCCTCGCGGGTCTGCGGCATGACGCCGTCATCGGCTGCCACAACCAGGACGACGATATCCGTTACGTTGGCGCCTCTTGCGCGCATTGCGGTGAATGCGGCGTGGCCCGGGGTGTCGAGGAAGGTGATCATGCCCTTCTTGGTCTGCACGTGGTACGCGCCGATGTGCTGGGTGATTCCGCCTGCCTCGCCGTTCGCGACGCGGGTCTTCCTGATATAGTCAAGGAGCGTGGTCTTGCCGTGGTCGACGTGTCCCATGATGGTGACGATAGGAGCGCGGGGCTCGGGCTTCAGGTCAGCGCTGTCTCTCTCGTTGAGGACCTCCTGCTCAAGCTCGTTCTCCTTACGGAGGATTACCTTGTGGCCCATCTCCTCGGCGACGAGCTGCGCGGTCTCCTGGTCGATGACCTGGTTGATGGTGGCCATGGCGCCCTGCTTCATCATGAACTTGATGACCTCGGCGGCCTTCACTGCCATCTTCTGCGCGAGCTCGCCCACGGTGATGGTCTCGCCGATGACGACGTCGCGGGCAACAGGAGCCGCGGGCTTCTGGAAGCCGTTCTGGTTGGGCTGCCTGCGGGCCTTGACGGCCTTGCGGCTCCCGGCCTTGCCGCGGCGGTCGCCGCGGTCGGAGCGGTCGTCGTCCTCGCGGCCCTTCTGCCCGAAGCCCTTCTTGCCGGCTCTGTGGCGGCCGCGGTTCTCCTCCTCGCGCTCCTGCTCCATCTCGGCTTCCTTCACAAACCTTGAGGTGCCGGAATCGTCATCGGAGTCGGAGGAGTCATTCTGAGCCTCAGCCTCCCAGCGGGCTGCGTTCTCCTCGGCCATGCGGCGGGTCTCCTCGGCGAGCTCCTTGGCCTTCTCCTCGGCCTTCCTGGTGAGCTCCTGCTCCTGCTGCTGCCTGAGCTTCTCGGAGCCCTCGGAGTCCTCGCGGCTCCTCTGCCTCTGGGCCTGCTGCCTCTGGGCCTCGGCCTTCTTCTTCGCTGAGTTCTCGGCCTCGGTCTTCTTCCGCTCCTCCTTCTCCTTCTCCTCGCGCTCGCGGTTCGCGAGCTCGGCGGCCCTTGCGGCCTCGGCCTGCCTCTCGGCGCGCTGCGCGGCGAGATCAGCCTTTCTCTGCTGCTCGCTCTCGCGGCGGGCGCGCTCCTGCTGCTCCTCCTCCTCGCGGCGGCGGGCCTCCTCGGCCTGCTGCTTCGAATAGCTTCTCTTCTTCCTGACCTTTACGTCAACAGTGCGCACGCGCCCGGTGGTGTCCTGCACCCTTCTCGTCATCTGACGCCCGGAGCCGCTGCCGCGCTGAAGCGTCATAGTCTGTGAACCGGTGCCTTCCTTGTTCTCGTTATCTGCCATAAATATTGTCTCCCAGTTCTGCCGCTTTACGCCTTGGCGGAATCTCCGTCAGAGTCCCCCTTGTCCTTTGCCTCGTCCGAGAACCAGCACTTGTCGCGGGCCTTCATGATGAGGTCGCCTGCGGTCTTCTCGTCCATGCCCTCGATGTCCTTGAGATCATCGGTGGCCGCGTCGCAGAGGGCCTCGAGGTTGGTGATGCCGACGGTCGAGAGCTTCTCGGCGGTCTCGCTGCCGACGAGCTCGCGGAGGTCATCGGAAATCGACTTCTTCCTCTCCTCCGCAATCCTTGCGAGCGCGTCGTTAGCGGACTTGATGAGGATGCGTGCCATGTCCTCGGTGATGCCCTCGACTGAGGCGAGGTCCTTGACAGGAGCGTAGGCAACGTTCTCGAGCGAGTCAAAGCCCTCGTCGATGAGGACCTCGGCGAACTCGTCGTCGATGTTGAGGTTCTCGGTGAGGAGCTTCTTGAGCTTCTCCTCCTCGCTGCTCTCCTGCTTGTCGAAGTCCGCCTTTGAAAGGACGTTGAGGTGCCAGCCGGTAAGGCGGGACGCGAGGTTGATGTTCTGACCGCCGGTGCCGATGGCGCGGGAGAGGTTGTCCTCCTCGACCGCGAGATCCATGCTGTGCTTCACCTCGTCAACCCTGACGCTGAGGACTACCGCAGGCTGCATGGCGTTCATGACGTACTGAACCGGATCGTCATCCCACTTCACGAGATCGACCTTCTCACCGCCCAGCTCGTCCTTGATGGCGGTGATGCGGCTCTGCTTCATGCCGACGCAGGCGCCGATGGGGTCAATCCTCTTGTCCTTCGCAAAGAGCGCGACCTTGGAGCGCCTTGCCTGGGTCATGCGGGCAACCGCCTTGATCTCAACGAGGTCCTCACCGATTTCCGGGACCTCCTTCCTCATGACCTCGGTCAGGAACTTCGGATCGGTCCTTGAGAGGGTGAGCCCGGAGCCCTTGCCGTTCATCGCGTCCTCGCGGATGTCGAGGAGGAGTCCTGAAATGTGGTCGCCGACTCTGAAGAGCGCCGCCTCGCGGGGAAGGAGCTGGCTTGCCGGGAGCACTGCCTCGGTGCCGTAGGATCTCGGCATTCCCGGGCGCGGCATGCCGCGGCCGATCTCAACAATAAGCCGGTCGTGGTTCTTGCGCTTCACGATGCCGGAGACGATGTGGCCGACCATCGGGCGGTACTTCTCGATGACCTCCATGCGCTCCGCCTCGCGGATCTTCTGCTGCAGGAACTGCCTGGTGGCCTGCACGGTGATGCGGTCGTCGGACTTGATCTCGACCTCGTCCTCGATGTACTCGCCCGGCTTTATGTCCGGGTTCTCGAGCCTCGCGGCCTCGAGCGTCACCTGCATGGTCGGATGCGCGAGGGGGCCGTCGTCCTCGACAACCTCCCAGCGGCGGTAGGTCTTGTACTCGCAGGTCCTGCGGTCGATCTCGGCACGCACCGAAATCTCGATGCCGTTCTCGGTCTCGTACTTCTTCTCGGCGGCGAACGCTATGGCGTTCTCAATCGCCTCGAACACCTTCTCCTTGGGCAGGCCCTTCTCGTTTGATACGCCTTCTACAACTCCGGATATTTCCTTGCTTTTCATCTGCCACGCCTTATCTGTCGGATCGCGTGCCCTGAGGCACTCCCTCCGGTTAAGCTCAAAACCCGGGCGTCAGCATATGCTGCAGCACGGATATGACCCTGGTTATGTAATTTCTGCCTGAGGCGCGGGGCTTTATCGCCCCCTGCTCTCTCAGGCCCTTGTCAAAAATGGGGAACGAGCCTCGCGCTCTTCACGTCAGCGTAGGCGCACGTGACCTCGGTTCCGTCCTCGAGGGTGAGGACGAGCCTCTGTCCGCTCTCTCCGTCCTCTGCGCTCTTAAGGACTGCCTTGAACTTCCTCGAGCCGTTGATCTCCTTCTGGAACTCGAAGGCAATCTCGCTGCCGCACGCTTTGGAGAGCTGCTCGAAGCTGAAGAACAGGCGGTCCATGCCGGGCGACGAGACCTCGAGGCGGTACTCGTAGGGAATTACCTCCTCGACATCGAGAATGCGCCCGATCTGCTCGCTCACGTCGGCGCAGTCATCGACAGTAACGCCTCCGTCGCGGTCAATATAGACACGGAGAGTCGAGTGGCGCCCCGCGTGCAGGAACTGGATACCCCAGAGCACGCAGCCCATCGACTCAATCGGGCCCTTAAGAAGGTCCGCTGCCTTTTCCTCAACTGTAGCCAAACAATCCCTCCGGCTGGATAAAAATAAAAAAAATGGCCTCGATTCTGCAATCGCGGCCATATATGCAAACCATGATTACGGTCCGCCGCGGCCGAGCACCGCCTCATCTGAGCGCCCACTGGGCGTACGAACCCGAAAGGCGTTATTCCATGCGGAAACTGCCTTTCTAATGCGGGGATTATATTATATGAATGTGATTCAAGCAACAGATTTTAAGACCCCGGCACCGTGCACGGGCAGCAGATTTTGCAGAATTTTTACCTGTAAAACAGGCAAAAGGCGATATCCGGCACGTATTCTGCTAAAATAGGAGCGTATCCGGGCTGAAGGAACCAGGCCGGTCTGCCGGCTTGTCTGTCCGGATGGAGGAAACATGAAGAAGGAAAAGGGCTTTACCCTCATCGAGCTTGTAATCGTAATAGTAATCCTCGGCATACTTGCCGCCACCGGACTCTCGAAGTTCATGGACGTCACCGAGGAGGCAAAGAACGCGAGCGTCGAGGGAACCGCGAGCGGCTTCGCGGCAGGCGTCATGATGGTGCGCGGACAGTGGGAGGCGAAGGGCCGCCCGCAGACCTACAGCGTCAACACCACCTTCTATGACGGCACCTGGCTGCAGCTCACCACCCCGACAAGGGACCAGCGGGAGAACAAGGGCCTGATGCCCGGCTACCCGATGGAGGCCGGAAAGCCCACACAGAAAACCGGCAGCACCTCGGTAACTCCTGCAGACGCGCTCTCCGCGAGCTCCTGCCTCAACATCTGGTACGGCATGCTGCAGAACGCCCCGAAGGCCTCCACTGACTTCAGTGAGCTCAAGAGCAGCGCGAGCGACTACAAGTACTATGTCGCCTACCAGGGAAGCGCTGACAGCAGCGACACTGCCGCAAACAGCAGCAGCAACCCCGCGCAGAGCATCCCGACCGACTACCCGCAGCACTGCGTCTACTACATGCTCTCGAGCCTCAACAGGAACGACAGCGGAGACTACATGGATCCCTGCTCCGGCGGCAAATGCGACACCTCAAGGTACAAGAGCTTCAGCTACTACCCAGCGAACGGCACTGTAAGGACCCACATCCACAATGCGGAGTCGGCAGGGAACTAAGAGCTGAGAGAGTCAGGGAATTGAAGAAGCCGCGGAAACGCGGCTTTTTTGTTCTTTGGAAATAGACGGATGACGCTTTTCAGCCGTTGTCATGGTTCACCTGCCAGTAGCCCAGCTTTCTGCCGCCAACCCTGGTCAGTCTGCCTTCATCCTGCAGTTTCCGGAGATTGTAGGAAACTGCCCGCTCAGTCCTGCCAGTCTGTCTGGAGAGTTCTGGCAATGTTATGTCAGGCTGTTCCAAAATAAGATGCAGAATTTTCTCGGAAGTACCGGAAATGTTCTTTCCTGAAACTTTCTCCTTTCCTGAAATCTTTCCTGAAACTTTCTCCTTTCCTGAAATCTTTCCTGAAACATTTCCCGAAGTTTTTTCTGAAAATATTTCCGTACCAGCATCTGTTTCACGGTTAAAAGGAATGGTCACCCGTAGAAAGCCGTCCAGGAACTCAAAAGCGTCCCTGCCATACTCCCTGACGATGAGCGGGACTCCGTATCCGGTCTGCTCCATCAGGTTAAGCCGTATGAAAAGGCGCGCCAGTTCTTCATTGACCGGCTTTGAAACACCTTTGAAGAAATCTTCCTTGCTGAGATTGAGCGGCAGTCCGCCGGTTGAAATGATTTCCATCCGGTCTGTATAGACATATATCGCAGGGGGAGTGCCGTCGGCCCACATATTATGGAGACAGGCATTGAACCATGCCTCTCTGAATGCAGATTTGCTGAACAGCGGATTATCCTGACGCACGCCGTCGGAGAATGACACAGCGGTCTCATTCAGAACCTGAGCGCAAAATTCATAGGCCTGCTGCATGGCGAGAATCAGGCACTTGCCGCCATATTCATTGCGCTGAATGATGCCGTCACCTTTTTCCCTGCCGGCGAATCTGACGACTTTTATCGAGAGTTCGTTTTTATCACATAGAAGATCTGCCTGTCTGTTGTAGCGTCCGTCACTGGTCCTTAGCTTCAGATTCTGCTCAAACGTGGCGTTATTTACAGAGAATCCTTTCTCAGCAAGCATGATTTTCAGGATCTGAAACGTAGGACTGGCTATGCGTCCGGGCATCTCGGTTATATCAGCTCCGAATGACAGATACCTCATCTGCAGGCGGTTGATCTGATCCTCTGTCATTGCGCGGCAGGTGCTTCCTACGCGAAGGAAGCATCCCAGGGCACTGCGGCCATACTTGCGGATGTAGAACAGAGCATGCCCGGGCTGTACGTCTATTTCAACCACATGCCGACCTTCTTCATAGCGGGTACCAAGTGACACGAGCTCCCGGCAGTCTGGAAGAATTTGGAACTCAATCAGGTCTGAGAGTTTTTTCAGCGTACCATCCAGATCATCTACACCCTTTATGCTGCCGTCATCCTCAACACCTATGTAAATGGTGCCGCCATCGGAGTTCAGGAAAGCAACAATCTCCTTTGGCAGCGAGTCGCTGATCGTGCGCTTCAGTTCAGTGTGCTCATTTTCTGTGTATCTCATACTGCTGAAAACCCCTCTGCCAGGCATTGGCATCTATCATAAGTGTTTCTATATTACTCAAAAACAAATCTGTTTTTTGACAGCGTGGATTCTACTATCTGCATTCATCGGCATAATAGCAATTGGATTTCGCTGATGATATGATGAAACCTAAAGTGTCATGCCTTTTGCACTCTCATGCGGAACCTTATAAAAGTGCAAGTCTTCTTGTTGAAACACGGCTCAGAAAAGAGTACCGGCTGCAGAGTCAGGACTTACAGGTAAAATGCAATTACTTCGCCGGAAGCTGGATCAATGCGTTGAATCCAGGGGGCCAAACACCAGGACCGCTGACAATCATTTTTCAGGAAAGCTGCTTCTTTCATGAATTGCCGCGATTCATAAAAAATACGGAGTATACCGTGAAGGATGGCAGCACCCAAAAACTGGAATTTAAGGCTTCGTTATCGATGTGCGGATTAAGCAGTGCAGATAATGAAGCAGGATACGTCCGGCCGGCAGAAGGCTCCTAGAATATCTGTCTGCGATGAGGATAAAACGATATGAAAGGCTCAGAGGCAAAAATAACTGGTTTCATGGAAGGCGCTGACAAGCGTTTCATAATTCCTGTCTACCAGAGAAAATATGACTGGAGACAGGAGAACTGCAGGCAGCTGTGGGATGACCTCAAGAAGGTAGTCCGCGACAGGCGGGACAGCCATTTCTTCGGCAGCATAGTCTCCTCCGTTGTGCCAAACGGAAGCAGGTTCGAGTTTCATATCATAGACGGCCAGCAGCGCCTAACTACTGTCACCCTTCTGCTCCTTGCCATCCGGAACCTGATCAGCAGGGGAAAAATCAAATCCGAAGAGGGTAAGCTTGACGAACAGATAAGTCAGCGGTTCCTTGTATCGCCCTGGGCAAAGGAAGATGACCGGATCAAGCTGCGTCCGGTAAAGAGCGATCGGGAAGCGCTCGCCAGGCTGTTCGGCGAAGAGGAAGATTACATCCCTGACTCCAATCTCACGCGCAACTATCGTTTCTTCTGCGATCAGCTTATGAAGAATGAAATTCCAGTGGGCGGGCTCTACGAAGCTGTCGGCAGGCTTGAGATCATCAGCATCACTCTTGACCCGGGAGACAATGCCCAGCTTATCTTTGAAAGCCTCAACTCCACCGGACTTGCCCTGACCGAGGGCGACAAGATCAGAAACTACATTCTGATGGGACAGAAGCCCGAGGATCAAGACAGGCTTTACGACACATACTGGACCACCATCGAACGCTGCACTGGAAACGACGTAAGCGGTTTTGTGCGTGACTATCTCAGTATCAAGCAGCAGGCAACTCCGAACATCAGCAGCGTATATTACGCATTCAAGGAATACGCAGAGAGCTCCGGTTCCACGGAAGACCTGCTGAAGGATCTGCGCAGGTATGCCCGCCTGTTCGAAAAGCTGCTCACCCACAGAAGCGGCCTGCAGAACCGTGAGCTGGATGACTGCCTTTACCGGATGAACCGGCTTGAAATCATAGTTACCAGACCATTCCTCATGGAGGTTCTGCGCCTGAACCAGGACGGGAAGCTCTCGGTGGATGACGTCCTGCAGATTTTCCTCATCACGGAAAATTATCTGTTCCGCAGGAATATCTGCGAGGTGCCGACCAATGCCCTGAACAGGATTTTCCTGAACCTGAACAGGGAAATCATCCGCTATGACAACAATGCAGACAAATACGTCCAGAAATTTATCTACGCTCTGCTGTCGAAAAAGGAAAGCGGGCGCTTCCCTGATGACGAGGAGTTTGCCGCCGCGCTCGCCTCCAAGCAGGTTTACCAGATGCGAGGCAAGTATAAGGCGTACCTGTTTGAGCGCTTTGAAAACTATGGCACGATTGAGACGAAGGACGTCTACGAGCATCTGGACAATAACGACTATTCCATCGAGCACATCATGCCGCAGCACCTGACGCCGGCATGGACGGAAGCCCTCGGGGCAAATGCCGCGGAGATACACAGCACATGGCTGCACCGGCTGGCCAACCTGACTCTGACCGGATACAATCCGAGCCTCAGCAACAAGACCTTCGCCGAGAAACGGGATGCAGAAAAAGGCGGATATAAATCCAGCGGTCTGAGAATGAACCTGAAGATCGCAGAGAAGGAGTCGTGGGGTCTTCCTGAGCTTGAGGAACGCAATGCCGGGATGATCACGCTTGCCAAAAAGATATGGGCATACCCGAAAACATCTTTTGTCCCGGCAGAGAAGGAATTCGATTCCTGCACGCTCGATGATGAAAATGCCGACCTGACCGGCAGGGACATTGTCAAATACAGCTACAAGAATGCCGAGCAGCCTGTGAGCAGCTGGGTTGATATGTTCGAGCATATGGTGAAGTTTCTTCACCAGCGGGATCCGTCTGTGCTTTCCAGACTGGCCTACAGCTCAGGCGGGACTGACTTTTCAGGTTATGTCAGCAGCAGCGAGGCCGGATTGGTCAGCGCGCTGAAGATCGACGATAAAATATTCATAGAGCGCAATACCAGCACAGCACTGAAGCTGTCTCTTCTCAGGCGCTTATTCGCCTTATATAGAGCAGATCCGCTGGAGCTTGTATTCTATCTGAGGGATCCTGAGGCTGACAAAGCGGCTGATTACAGCCGGTACGAGCTGAGAAAACGCTACTGGACATATGCGCTTCCGATCATTCAGAAGCAGCATGCGCACAGGGGTACTTACCGCAACAGCCACCCGAATACCTCCAATAACGCAACAGGCTTCTTTGGCATCAGCGGATTCTACATCAGCTGCGTCGCCAACGTCGACTGTGCACGGGTTGACTTCTGGATGGCCAAAAGCGATGCCGCACAGAACAAGGCGGCTTTTGACATGCTCTGTACGCATAAGGGAGAAATAGAGGGTGAGCTAGGCGTCCCTCTGTCCTGGGACCGGGGAGAGAAATGCAAGGCATCCACGGTGTCTTATAAGCTGAAGGACGTGAGTGTAACTAACGAGGCAGACTGGCCGCGTATGGCAAAATTCCTCGCAGAATGGAGCGACAGGCTCTGCAATGTGATCCTGCCTTATTTTTCAGAACGATGATGCTGTTTGGCTTTCCGGGATCTCAGGACTCTTTCGGGAGTGGGCTGGCAGACGTGATTGTGTGATTGAAAATTGTTCCAGGTTCTTTGCGTCTGTCTTCTTAGGATTTGCCGCAAATACCTGCCTGCGGCATCAGGCCCCATGTCGACTGTGTTTCGCTCTATGGCAGGCGGCATTCCTGCCGCCTGAGACTTCCTTACTTGATTGAGTTCATGACATCCATGAGAGTGTCGAAGCTGTCAACCTGGTGGTAACGCACCTTGCTGTTTGAATTAGCGTTGAAGCACTTCTCCGCGCATTTGATCTTGATCTTCTCAATTTCCCTGAGCTCCATCGAGTCCATCGAGCCCTTGGTCTCTGCTATGAAATAGATATGCTTCACTGAGCCATCGTGAAAGACTATGGCCCAGTCAGGAGAGTAGTTGCCCACCGGCGTCGGTATATAGAAGCCCTTCGGTAGCTTCGCGTAGACATCGACAATGTCAGAGGCGTCAAGCCTCTGTGCAAACCTCTTCTCCACGCTGTCCTCGCTCATGCCGTCAGTGTAGACATAGTCCTGGACGTTCTTCTTGGCCTTGTAGGTTCGGATGGCCTCACGGGTGCTCTTGTCAGCAGTAAAGATCGAGTTGTCAAAGGTGTCATCGGTCTGGTTGTAGGTGATGCTCTCAACAACCATCGTGCCCTTCTCGGTATTGATGTACTTCGAGACATCCTTCAGCCAGCGCTCAGGGTTGTAGCGGAACATCTCAACCTTTGCCGGGAGAATGCCTGTCAGAATGTGGACTACTGTATGACGGGTGAGCTTTGTCCGCTCTGCAACCTTTCCGACCACATCATATTTCACTTCGGAGGAGACAGGGGCGGCAGTCTGCTGGACATTGCTTTCTGTGGTCTTTCCGAATGCTTCACCCTGCCGGATCTTGTCTCTCGTAACGTTGCTGTTCATCGTTCCGGTAACAGTCCGGTAGACAAGCTTCGGGATGCTGAGCTCCTGGTTGATCCGCTCCGTTGCCTTGCGGATGAGCTCATTGCTGTCAAACTTCACGGTATAGGCGCACTTACGGTTGATCTCCTTCCACAGCTTCTGGAACTCCGGGTTGTGGAAGTTGTGATTCAGCTTGTTCTCCTGGACCGTTGGCGTGTTGGCGTTGCCGATCATGTTCTTGAAGGCCTTCTCGTCGAAGATGGCCTGGACAAGCTCATGAATGCTGTTCTCGTAAGGCATAAGGTACGGCGGCAGCGGCTGTACCGAGCCGTTCTTGAGATCTTTGCGGAATGTGTCTGACACCTTGCGATCGCCGTCTATGTACTGTTTCGACCAGAGCCATCCCATGATGTCCTCTGCCATATCCCTTGTTATGACTTTCTTCTCTCCGCCCGGAGTGGTGACTGTCTTGCCTGTAAAGTATTCAGTGGAGGCTTTTTCAGGACGGTTGTAGAGGACTTCGCTGATCTCGCTCTGCAGCCCCTTCACGAACTCCTCGTAGCTGTCGTTCGCTATGACCGTGAGCGTGTTTATGTTCTGAACATCGTCACCCAGAGTCTCCTCGTCCTGGCGGTCACCGTTCTGATCAACGCAGAGGCGCATGCCGCGGCCGACCTCCTGTCGCTTTGTCACATTGCTTTTGGTGTGGCGAAGCGTGCAGATCTGGAACACGTTCGGGTTGTCCCAGCCCTCGCGCAGGGCTGAGTGGGAGAATATGAACCTTGTAGGCTCCCCGAAACTGAGGAGCCGCTCCTTGTCCTTGAGGATCAGCTCATAGGCGTCAACGGCATCCTCGCCGTCTGCCGTGTCAGAGCCGCGGCCGGTGGCCGGATCAATCATGTGATGGCTCTTCTTGTCTATGCTGAAGTAGCCATTGTGGACGCTGCTCGCGGGCCATCTTTCAAGGTATGCCATATACTCAGGATCAAAGAGGTCCGAGTACTCAGGATCGTGGATAACCGCGTTGTACTCCTCCTCGAAGATCCTCTGGTACTCTCCCTTTTGGTCAGGCTGGTCATAGTCCTTGTACTTCTTCACCTCGTCGATGAAGAAAAGGCTCAGGGTCTTGATGCCTTTGTGGAACAGATCCTTCTCCTTCTCAAGGTGGCTCCTGATGGTCTCGCGGATCTGTATGCGCCGGATCTCATTCTCGCTGAGGTCATTTGCAACCTCGCACTTATGGAGCTCCAGTCCTGAGGTGAAGACGACCTTACCGGCCGCGTCAGAGGGAGCAATAGCGGAAATATCGGAAATGACAAATCCTTCCTTATACTGCTCCATATTGCCTGATGCGGGATAGAGGTTGTCACCTACATCGAATATCTGGCGGACGCGCTTTACCTCGCCTCCGGCCGTCTTCCTCTCGAATTCGATGGAGGCGCGAGGCTTTCCGGTTGAAAGGATGATGCCGTCAAGGTAAACATAGCCGTTTACGCCGCGGAGGTTCTTCACCTCAATGCCCTTGACCTGGATGCGCTTCACGAGCTTCTTGTTGTAGGCGTCAAGGGCGTCGAGCACATACACCAGGTTGTGCTTCTCCTTGTGGGTAGCGGAATAGTTGATGGTGAAAAGAGGATTGAAGCGGGAGATACCCTTTTGGGTAGCGTCGCCGCCCATCTTCTGCGGCTCGTCCAGGATGATTATCGGGTTGTTCTGGGCAATGACGTCAATCGGCCTGCGGCTCTGGAAGTCATCACGCTCAGTGTAGATAATAAGGCTCGCCTTGTTCTTTGCCCCCTCCTTCATGTCGCGGGCAAAGGCCTGGGAGTTGATGATCATCACCTGTAGGCCGCTGTCGCTTGAGAAGCTGTCAAGGAGCTGCAGGTTCTTGCTGCTGTAGATAAAAAAGCGGGCTTTTTTGCCATACTGCTGCATGAAGTGGTCCTGCATGGTCTCAAAGCTCTTGTAGACGCCCTCGCGGATCGCGATGCTCGGCACGACAATGATGAACTTTGACCAGCCGTAGCGCTTGTTGAGCTCAAACATGGTCTTGATGTAGACATAGGTCTTTCCGGTGCCAGTCTCCATCTCGACATCGAGCTGCACCTTGCCGAGCTTGTGCACCAGCTCGTCGCTCTCAGCAATATTGCTGTCACGCTGGATTTTTTTGATATTCCTGAGGAGATCCACGCCTGCTGCTATTGGCGCATTGGCAAAACCCTCTGCAGTAATTGAGAGCTCACTGCTGCCGCCAAGGTCACGGACATAAGAGAACCCGCCCTGGAACGACTGCCCCTCGAAGACATTCACCACGGCATCAACCGCATCGGTCTGGTACTGCTGTATCTTGAATGTGAATTTCATTGTATGTCTCCTCTCAATCCTGAGGGATATTGTTCATATGCCGTAAACCTGACGAGCCGCGCAGGTTTTGCCTGCCCGGCCGAACCATTCTGCCAATTTAGAGTATCTTCCTCACAGTATCCTTGCTGTAGGTCTGGAAGATCGTCTCGAAGTTGGTAATCACGCTGTCATCCATTGCTGACGAGTCGCGCATAACGAAGTACTGCGGCTTTCTCTTCGCGATGTCTGTTACGACCTCATCAGTGATATCTTTGTCAAAGCAGGCAATGAGGTAATCGTCATCAACGACCATCACCTTCCTGCAGGAAATTTCCTCGGAGCGGATTTTTGCAGAGAGGGGAACAGCCAGCTCCAGCATCACCTGGAAGAGAAGATCCTCATCGGTACGGTCTGCCTTGATATTGTCCTCGGTCCTGGCAAAGAGGTCATTGGTTACGTCTGAAGGCTTGTAGTAAACATCCTTCATGTTGCTGCTGTCGAGCTTCAGTACGCGGAAACCGATATCCAGTTTACCAACCTGGGCATCATCAGTACTGCCAGTCTGGCTTGCCTTCTGTTCATCAAGAATCTTCTTGCCGGCCAGACGAATACGCTCTTTGCCAATCTCACAAATGTTTGCGAATCCTGAATCTTTTTTACTCTCGCTTATCCTTTCAGGAATCTGAACCAATATGAACTTGCAATGCATGTTCCGCTCTTTGTTCATTTGCATAAGAGCATCTGCTGTTGTGCCGGAGCCGGAAAAGAAATCAAAGACAATAGAATCATCTTTCAGATTAGCAATTGTCATCAGTCTTTTCAGCAGTCTGGTAGGCTTGGGGCCATCAAAGACACCTTTGTTTCCGAAGAGCTTAATTACTTCCTGGGCTCCTTCCTGGCTGTGCCCCACATCTTTATAAAATAAAATAGAAGTAGGTGCCATGCCATCAAACT
>JAEEGJ010005615.1_pt1 | contig 39078 bp, 30 predicted proteins | sample 8958761 | NCBI WGS metagenome assembly JAEEGJ01 (sample SAMN16246546, study PRJNA631951) | gut metagenome | biome: gut microbiome; feature: rumen; material: RS-attached | host: Bos | place: Iran: Karaj | collected 2018-10
TAGTGTCTAGGAGAAATGTATTGACGAACTTTGTAAGTTGTAATATTAAGAAATATTTGATTATGAAACGGTTATTTGTTTACATCATTTGCGTGACCTGCGCCTTGGCGCTTGTCTCTTGTGGTGGTAAGGGCAGCAAGAAGTCCGAGGCCTCGACTGACGGCAAGGTTGACATTGAAAAAGTCGCCAAGAATTTGGAAAAGGAAGCCTTCGAGGGTGAGAAATATTCCAAAGAGGCCGCTGAGTTCTATTTCAAGAAGAATGAGGGAATCAAACTTTCCGACTTGGCTCCTGAGTACAAGCTGAACGAGACAAGCAAGTACACCTACTATGGTGATGAGCATGATGCTTTGGCCAACTTCAAGATCCAGGATGGCGACACCTACACCAAGGAGCAGCACATCGAGAATGTGCGCCGAATCTACGCTGTCACCAAGAAGGCCGCGGACAACGGAATCAATGTCTACGGCTTTGAGGACAAATCCAACAAGGATGAGGCCTATTCCGAGAAGGATCTCGAACAGATGATCAAGGACAACAATGGCACCTCGATTCTTGGTGTAGAGATTTATGTCGGAAGCTATAGCTGGTCCTTCCTGAAGGACGGTGAGCTTCATCGCTGTGATGTGGACCTTTTGGAAAAGAACGACACCAAGTTGGGATATTCCGTCAAGATGTACAAAGGACTCCAGAAGAGCTTTGACGAGACCATGAAGGATGCCGAGGAGGCTTTGAGTGATCCCGAAGTGCAGAAGCAGCTCGAGAAAGCCCTTAAGGACGCAGCCAAGTAATCCCGCTCGATCCGGCAGATTCTTCCCGGCCCAACCCGATTTTCGTTCCGCCACCCGAGACCCGTTGCAGGTACCCAGGTGGCGGACTTGTTTGCCCAACGAGCCAAAAACGGCTTGTTCCGCAGCCAATCCGGTCTCCTGACCGCATCACTGGTCTCCTCCCGTGGAGAACGAAATGCGGGTTGGAAAGGTAGGGTCAAATAATGTCCTTGACTTCATTGTAGACAAGGCCACACAAGCGGGCTATTTGCTTTATGGAACTGTTGAAACGAGATCGGAGCGAGCGGGCTAGAATCAAGCGTTGAGATGTGTTTAATGTCTTGATACTGGCTGTGTTAAACAACTCTAAGCACAACTCGTTCTTGTGTTGTCTCATCTCCTGCATCGGGACCGACAGGTGCGAGATAGTACCTCCTTTTGAATCGACCTCTTCTTCTTTGGTCCTGCATAGGAAATAGTTGAAACTTTTTGTGGTCCTGAATAACCTTTCGACCAGTTCATATGCGACATATTCTCCGGGGAAGATCAGTGATCCGGCCATGCGCAGGTTTTTCTCTGGTAGGTCCCTTGTCCTCAATACTCTTCTCAGGGTCTGGGTACCCATTATTCCAGAGTCGGAGAGATTGTTTTCTTCCCCTTGCCAAGAGGGGGAACTCCAGTAACCTGCTTTCTTGAAATATAACGGGCCGCTGGACCATGGATAATCCAGAGCGTTGAAGGGGATTCCTGCCACAGGGGCGTTTTTCACTGTGTAGCAGATGACGGTTTTAAGGTAGTAATCGTTGTCAACTCTTTGGTAATCAATAGGTACTCCATCAAGTTTATTATTTTCGCCATGTTTTTTGGCAATGAATATTGAGGTTCTCCGCACATATTCGTGCATGAAACGATTACACTCGTCAAACTCACCATACAATACGAAATGAATGTGTGTGTCCATCAGTGAGAAAGCCAGGATAATGACATTATACCCTCTCACCGTTATGTAAATCCGATTCATTCCGGCGATAAAGTCACCATCATCGTAAAACAAGCAGTCTATGGCGTTGCCATCCGTGCTGAAATGCCAGCAGTTATTAATCGGGATAGTCTGACCTTTGACAAAAGGCCGGTTGAGTCCGAGATCTGTAACAAGTTGTTCGAAGTTTATCTTTTTCATAATTCTGATAGTTTAGATGTTTGCTCAAAGATAGTCTTTTTCGGATTTCCGGCCAAGAAGGCAAGGATTGCGTTGAGTATAACCCGATTTTCGTTCCGCCACCCGAGACCCGCTGTGGGTACCCAGGTGGCGGAAGTGTTTGCCCAACGAGCCAAAAACGGCTCGTTCCGCAGCCCATCCGGTCTCCTGACCGCATCACTGGTCTTTTCCCATGGAGAACGAAATGCGGGTTAGTCCGGCAGGTGTGGGAATATCGGTAATAATCACTATATTGCCGAAAATCCTTTTGCCATGTCGATTAAGTCAATGCCTGTTTGGAAGTGGGCTCTGCTGTTGCTGGCCTCTTTCATCATTGCTGTTCTCCTGTATGGACTTAGCGATGAGGCGGTGCGTCTCATTCCGATAGGCTGGATCCGATGGATTGGATGCGTCGCTGCCGCCGCTTGGATTCCGGCGTTGTATTCGGTCTTGGTCAAATGGATCGAGAAAAGCCCCGCCAAAGATGTCCCTAGGCGGAAGTCATTGACTGATATCGCGAAAGGTTTCGGAGTAGGCACCCTTTTCTTCGTGCTGGTGGTTGGGATTATGATGATTATCGGGGTGTACTCGATTCTCAACATCGGTACCGACAGATCATTCCTTATTGTCGACTCTTTCTTCCTTTTCCTTATTGTCGCTATTGGCGAGGAACTTATGTTCCGCGGTGTCATATTCCGCTGGATTGATGAGAAATGGGGTTTTACTGCGGCGCTGATAGTCTCTGCCCTTTTATTCGGAGCGGTTCATTACCCTCAAGGCACCTGGTGGTCATCAATTGCCATAGCCATAGAGGCCGGCCTTCTGCTGGGGGCGGCCTATAAATGGTCCGGGACCCTATGGTTTCCTGTCGGAATCCATTGGGCATGGAACTTTTTCCAGGGTAATATCTTCGGTTTCGCCGTGTCTGGAGGTGGGGTTGATGCCAGCCTTATACACGCTAAAACCGATGGTCCGGATATCTTGACGGGAGGCTCTTTCGGAGCGGAAGCCTCCATTATCGCCGTAATAATTGGAGCGGCGATATCGGCATATTTCATTATCAAATCAGTCCGTGCTTCCAGATCGGAAGGCCGGTAAAGTTGATCTTACTGTAATATCGGGTTGATGATCTCCGTCAGGAGGTCGTTCTCGAGAAGGAAGCCGTCGTGGCCGAACCTCGAGGTAATTCCGATTTGCCTTACACCTGGAATCATCGGAGCCCAAACGGCGCTCTCAGCTGGAGGGAATATTCCATCGGTGTCTATGGAAATAACTGTGGTATTGGCGGTTATCCTTCCAAGAGCGGCCTGCGTGCCACCTCTTCCTCGGCCAACATTGTGGCTGTCCATCGCATTGGCAATGTACCAGTAAGAATAGGCGTCGAAGTTCCTGTTGACTAATTTGTCACCCTGATGGCGTTCATAAGAGGCTGCCCTTCCGGCAAACAAGCAATCCGGATCCGGCTCGCTTTGACGGATCTCAAAGCCTTCGAAACAACGGTAGGAAATGAGCGCCTGAGCCCTCGCGCAGCGGAGTCCATTAGCGCCCCCTGAGAGATCTTTCGCCTCCCTGAAAGTCTGGTCCGCTTCAAGCGCCATTCTTTGGGCTTCCATCCAGGCGGTCATCCAAGGGGATATCCTCGGAGCTGTCGCGATGAACAAAGCGTTCTTGAAAAGATCCGGCTCATCCACAGCCCATTCAATGGCTTGGAATCCCCCTATAGAACTGCCGATTAAAAGGTCTATGCTCTTTATTCCCAAGTGTTTCCGGACAATCTGAGAGGCTCTTGTCATGTCCCTCATCGTCAGCGCCGGGAAATCGAACATATAAGGTTTTCCGGTCGCGGGATTGATTGAAGCCGGTCCTGTGCTGCCGTAGGGGGAGCCGGGAATATTGGCACATATGACGAAATACTTATCGGTGTCGATTGCCTTCCCGGGGCCTACCATTCCAGGCCACCAATCCTCCGGATCACTGTTGGCTGTCAAAGCGTGGCAAATCCACACCACCTTGCCATCTCTGGCCCCGGAAGTGTGATATACTATCTCCAGCGGTGCCAAAGAGCCTCCGGCCTCAAGGTCGAACCGGTCTATTATAAGACTATGCCGTATCATACGTGGGCGGCCGCGAGAGCTTGCTCGATGTCGTAGATGATATCCTCCGGATCCTCCAGGCCGATGCTGAGACGCATCAGATCAGGGGCGATGCCGGCAGCCCTAAGCTGCTCGTCGGTCAGTTGACGATGGGTGTGGGAGGCGGGATGAAGGATGCATGAGTGACAGTCGGCCACATGGGTCTCGATCGTGATGAGTTTAAGGGAGTCCATGAAGCGATTGTCGAAATCCCTGCCGCCTTTGAGTCCGACGCACATCACTCCACTGAATGCCGACATGTATTTCTTCGCCAGCTCGTGGTGAGGATCATTCTTCAAGCCAGGATATTTGACCCACGCCACATCCGGATGATTCTCAAGATATTCCGCGACCTTCATGGCGCTTTCGCTATGCCTTGCTATACGGACATGGAGGCTCTGGAGCCCAAGATGAAGATAGAAGGCGTTCTGCGGGCTTTGGATAGAGCCGAGATCCCTCATCAGCTGACTTGTGGCCTTGGTGATGAAGGCCAGTTTCCCGAAAGCTTTGGTATATATCAAGCCGTGGTAGGACGGGTCAGGCGCGCAGAGTCCGGGGTACTTGTCAGCATGGGCTTCCCAATCAAAATTACCACTGTCCACCAAGGCTCCTCCCACGGCGACACCATGGCCGTCCATGTATTTTGTGGTCGAATGGGTAACGATGTCGGCACCAAATTCAAACGGCCTGCAAAGCACCGGGGTGGCAAAAGTATTGTCGATGATGAACGGTACACCATGTGAGTGTGCGATTCTCGCGAACTTCTCGATATCAAGCATTTCCACTCCAGGGTTGGAAAGAGTCTCACCAAACAGGAGCTTGGTTTCCGGCCTGAATTTGGCGGAAATCTCCTCTTCTGAAGCGTCGGGAGAGACAAAGGTCACCTCTATTCCCATCTTCGGGAGAGTTGTTCCGAGCAGGTTGAATGTTCCTCCATAGATGTTGCCGGCACTGACTATATGATCTCCGGCGGAACAAATATTCAGACATGCGAAAAGATTGGCGGCTTGGCCGGATGAAGTCAGCATCGCCGCAACACCACCTTCCAATGCGGCAATTTGAGCCGCTACTTGATCATTCGTCGGGTTTTGAAGGCGGGTGTAGAAATATCCGCTGTCCTCAAGGTCGAACAGGCGTCCCATCTGGTCGGAAGTCTCGTATTTGAAAGTCGTGCTCTGAACGATGGGAATCTGCCTCGGCTCGCCCTTGCCAGGCTTGTAACCGGCTTGGACACACAAGGTTCCGATGCCGGGGGTTCTCTTTTCTGTAGCCATTTGTCTTTATCCGTTAATTAGGGAAGCCGAAGTTACTCAAGATTTGGCAAAATACAAAACCCTTGTGATTTAGACCTAAAATGATTATTATTGTTCAAGCCGGCAATATGCCGGATTCTTATAGTTGAGGATATGAGAAAAGCGATAGTTTACCTTGTCGCGGTTCTGCTTTGCGGAATCGTCTGTTTGGTTGGGTGCCAGCGCGGGCACAAATGCTTCAGCGGCATCTACCCCCATCTGGCTTACTATAACTCCCAGGGAGAGTGTGGTACCGGGGCGGTTGTGCCGTGGCAGGGGGATCTTTGGGTGGTGAGTTATTCACCTCACGAGCCGTTCGGATCGGATGACAAGTTGTACCAAATAACTCCTTCCTTGGAGCAAGTTGTCCGTCCTGAGAGCATTGGTGGCACTCCTGCGGACCGTATGATCCATGACGCTTCAAATCAACTTTTTATCGGTCCTTATGCCATCGATGCGGACAAGAATGTACGGGTTCTTTCCTATGAGAAGTTCCCGGGGCGACCCACCGGTCTGGCGGCTCATTTGACAGATCCGGACAACCGGATTCTCTACGCTTCAATGGAAGCTGGTTTTTACGACATTGATGTCCACACTCTTGATGGAATCGAGCTTTACAAAGACGGAAACCAGAAGAGGAAGGAAGGTTTTACGGGCGATTTATGCGACCTGTTTCCCGGCTACCACGGCAAGGGATTTTATTCTGGTCAGGGAGTGGCTGTATATTCCAATAACGGAGAGGAAGGCGAGCTTGCGCAAAAGCAGTTTGATATTCCTTCAGGAGCGCTTGTCGAATGGGACGGGAAGGATTGGAAGCTGGTCAGACGTAATCAATTCACTGAGATAACCGGGCCTGGTGGAATCCACGGCAATCCTTCTCCGGCTACCGATCCGATTTGGGCTCTCGGCTGGGACTACCGTTCTGTTATCCTTGCGATCAGGGAGGCCGACAAAGGCTGGAGCTATTATCGGCTTCCGAAGGCCAGTTTCGCTTATGACGGAGCCCATGGTTGGAACACCGAATGGCCTAGAATCCGGAATATCGCTCCGGAAGGATCTGATCCTGAGCTGCTTATGACTATGCATGGAATGTTCTGGCATTTTCCGGTGACATTCTCTACAACCAATTCAGCTGGAATCCGTCCGAGAGGAGCCTACCTTAAGGTAATCGCAGACTTCACCGAGTGGAACGGCCGTCTTGTTTTCGGATGCGATGATTCCGCGCAAAGCGAGTTCCTTAACAAACGCAAGCAGAAGGGACGTATCGGCGGGCCGGGGCAGTCTAATTCCAACATTTGGTTCACGCCTTACGACCAACCGGATCATGTCGGACCAACCACCGCGGGAGGTTCCATATGGCTGAAAGATGATGTCAAGGCCGGAGTGCCGTCAGATCCGTTCCTGATCCAAGGTTGGGACAACCGTTGCGCCTGGATCGCCAACCATTCCAATGCTCCCGCCGACATCACCTTTGAGGTCGATAAGAAGGGTAACGGAGAGTGGACTATGGCTTACCGGACCATGGTTGGCGCCGGGGAGTCGATGTTCTTCCCGATCGAAGAGACTCTTGACGCCGTGTGGATGAGGGCCGTAAGCGCCACTGACATCAATGCCGATCTGACTTTTGTGTTGGCTCAAAAAGAGACTCGAGGGACAGAACCGGATCCGATATTCGCTGGTCTTGCTTCGGTTAAGAAAGCCAATGATTCACAAGGATTTCTGTACGGTCTCCCGGATCAGCGCAGGGCTTTCGGTGTCCTGGCGCGGACTTCTGCCGGTGAGAATTATTATGAGATCGACGGGAATATGTCTTTTGTCGCGAAGGACGATTCTGAGATGGCTGATTATATTCGTGACCAATTTGAGATTCCTAAGGATGTTGTTGATGTGGAGGATGGTTCTATTCTTATTGTAGATGCCAGGAACCGTCGCTGGAGATTGCCCCTAGGTGACGGTGAGTATGCGTCAAAGATAAAAGAAGGCGCTTTGAGGCTTTGCCGTGAGGTCGCCACCGAGCGTGATCTGCTTTCACTCGCAGGCACTTTTTACGAGCTTCCCGCGGAGAACGCCGACGGTTACGCCAAGGTTCGTCCTATCGCCTCTCACAAGTTTGGAATCAACGACTATGCCTCCTACAGAGGTATGCTCGTGATGACCGGAATCGACCATGCGGTGGCAAAGGGGAACCCGCACGTGGTTTTCTCTAAGGATGGGAAAGCCGCTGTCTGGGCCGGCGTGATTGATGATCTCTGGAAGTTGGGAAAGCCGGTTGGCCATGGCGGCCCTTGGGTAGAGACCGAAGTCAAAGCCGGAGAGTATTCAGATCCTTTCCTGATTGGTTTTTATGACAAGAGGGAGATGTCCATTTCCCATCGCTCGTCGGGTGAAGTGACCTTCTCTGTCGAAGTGGATCCGACCGGTGACGGCCAATGGTTCCACTATGCTGATTTCAATGTCAAACCGGGCGACACTGTGGAGCACCGCTTCCCTGATACGTTCCAGGCCCGCTGGATCCGGTTGAAGGTGGATCACGACACAAAAGTAACGGCTCTGTTTGATTATAGATAATTCATTTAAAATGAAAAGGTTCATTCTGATTATTTTTGCTTTGAGCTGGTTGCTGAGCTCTGTTGAGGCGTCAGCCCAAGGCATATTCCTTGAGACCGAGAATTTCCCTGTTAAGGGTGGTTGGCAGGTCGACCAGCAGTTCATGGACCTGATGGGCTCACCTTATCTGATCGCCCACGGGATGGGAAAACCCGTCGAGGATGCCTCGACAACAGTTGATATTACGGAAGCTGGAGTGTACCATGTATGGGTTCGCTCATACAACTGGACCTCCCCTTGGACCGAAGCCAATGGCCCGGGAGCGTTCAGGGTCAAGATTCAAGGAAAGCCTATGAAGGGCATCCTCGGTAACGCCGGAAAAAAGTGGGGCTGGCAATACGCTGGGAATGTCAAGTTGAAGGCAGGGCCTTGTGCTCTTGCCCTATCTGACCTGACCGGGTTCGACGGCCGCTGCGACGCGGTGTGGATTTGCCCGGACAGGGATTTGATTCCTCCCGAGGATGTCGCTTCCTTGGAGGCATTCCGCCGGCAGTTCGGCGCTCTTCCCGCAAAGCCTTCTGATGGAGGTGATTACGACTTCGTTGTGATCGGAGGTGGTATTGCTGGTATGTGCGCCGCTGTTTCCGCGGCTCGTTTCGGATGCAAAGTCGCTTTGGTTAACGACCGTCCGATCCCGGGAGGCAACAACTCCTCTGAGATCAGGGTACACCTTGGGGCATATATCGAGCAGGATCCCTATCCGGCACTCGGCAGGATGCTCCGTGAGTTCGGCCATTCACAACTCGGTAACGCCCAGCCAGCGTCCAATTATGAGGATGACAAGAAGATAGCGTTCTTGGAAGGACAGGAAGGGCTGACATATTTGCCTAATTTCAGGGCTGTCAAGGCCAATATGGACGGAACAAAGATAGCCTCTGTCGTGATCCGCAATATCGAATCCGGTCAGGAACTGCTTCTGAAGGCGCCTGTTTTCGCTGATTGCACCGGTGACGCCAACCTTGGATTCATGGCCGGAGCTGACTGGATGATGGGTCGTGAAGGACGTGATGAATATGGCGAGTCCCTGGCTCCGGAAAAGGCCGACAAGATGACCATGGGATCCTCGGTACAGTGGTACAGTGTGGATGACGGGAAGAAGAGTTCTTTCCCTGAGTTTGAATATGGCGTGAAGTTCACGGAGGAGAACTGCGAGAAGGTTAAGATGGGAGAGTGGACCTGGGAGACAGGAATGAACCTGGACCAGATCTACGATTTTGAAAGGATCAGGGATTATGGTCTTCTGGTCGTATATTCCAACTGGAGCTTCCTCAAGAACCATTATTCAAGGAAGTCTGAATATGCCAACCGCTCCCTCGGCTGGGTTGCCTATGTTTCAGGTAAGCGGGAGTCCCGAAGGCTTGTCGGAGACTATGTCCTGAAGCAGGATGATGTTGATAAACAGGTATTTCACGAGGATGCTTCCTTTACTTTGACGTGGCATTTCGACCTCCATTTCCCGGATCCGGCAAACACGGCCAATTTCCCTGGGAATGAGTTCAAGGCGGCCACGAAGAGCAATCCGATCTATCCATACGCCGCTCCATACAGGTGCCTGTATTCCAGAAATATAGACAACTTGTTCATGGCTGGCCGGGACATCTCGACCACCCATGTCACGCTTGGTTCGACCAGGCTTATGCGCACGGGAGCGATGATGGGTGAGGTGGTCGGCATGGCTGCCAGCATCTGCAAGGACAAGGAGACGACCCCGAGGGGAGTCTACCAGAAGTATCTACCAGAGCTGAAAGCCCTGATGCGCAAAGGTGCCGCTCGCACGGACATAGACCTGCCCGACAACCAGCACTTCAACGAAGGCGGTCATCTCGACAAGCCCAAGGACATCACCTTCTAGCTTATTTGAAGAGCATTGGGGCCATTTGGTATAGGCAGCGACGCCAGGTGAGGAACTCGTGGGCGGTGCCGTCGGAGACATAGCCCTGGGCGTTGAAGCCTGCGGCCTGCAGGTCGGAGACCGCCTTCATGACGCGCTCTGGTCCTTCCTTGCTTCCGCAGCCGATGAATATCCCCTTGACCTGTTTCGGGTCCTGGATCTCGTCCGGGAGGTATATTCCTCCGCTCATCAGCCCGTAGTAAGAGAACATCTCAGGACGGGCAAGGGTGATGGTGTGGGTCTCCATACCACCCATTGACAAGCCGGCCATGGCCCGGCTGTCTTTCTTGGCGATCGTGCGGAAATGGCTGTCCACATAGGGAACCAGCTCATCACAGAGAACCGTCTGGAAATGAGTGTAATTGAATCGTCCCAGCTCGCCGATGCGGACATCGTTGGTCATTCCGTAAGTCATCACAACGATGAAAGGCTCGATCTTTCCTTCAGCGATCAGGTTATCCATTATGAGATTCGCGCGGCCTTGGTTCCACCATGCGTACTCGTTCTCGCCCCAGCCATGCTGGAGATAAAGGACAGGATACTTCTTCTTGCCATTATCATATTGAGGCGGGGTGTAGACAAAGGCCTTGCGGAGCTGGTCGGTACTGTTCGACCAGAAGAGAATCTGCTGCACATTGCCGTGAGGGACATTCTTCTCAGCATAGAAATCAGCGTCATGAGCCGGGATCTCGATACCGCTCTCCCAGCGGATTGAACCGTAGTAATTATTGGTTCCAGGGTCGTTGACGACTCCGCCATCAATGGTGAGATGGTAGTAATGGAAACCTTCATCCTCAGGAGCGGCGGTGGTACCTGTCCAATAGCCGTCGGCGTCTTTGTGGAGGACAGTGCCTCCAGCGATGCTGGAGATCACGGACGTAGCCTTAGGAGCGTATATGCGGAAACGGGCGTAGCCCTGAGAGTTGACCATAGGATACTCTTGCCCCGGCTGGTTCAACTCGGAAGGCTTGAAGTCCTCCTTGATCACGGCTTTATCAGCTTCGGGATCAAATCCTTTGACTGCGAGATAAGACCGTTTCGGTTTGTAGTTGACATCAAACAGCAAAGCGGAGTTGGCCGCTCCGAGCCATGAGTCCTTGTCGGATATATTCCAGAAAGTTACGCAGTCAACCACGTCCTTGTGTTTGCGAAGGACCTTGAAGAGATTGACGTACTGGTCTTGCTGCAGAATCCGTTCCCAGTCAGTGACTTGACCTGAACCCTGGTTGAATCGGAGCGCTCCCCCCTTGTCCTCGTTGAGCCGGATGTCCAGCTCGGTAATATGAATATGCTTGACTACTTTGGAATAAAGATTGATAGCCGCGTCTACATCCGACATATTAGGGCCATAGATGTTATAGTGACCCTGCATGCCGATCCCGTCCACTGGCACGCCGGCATCTTTCATCCTCTTTACGAGATTGTAAATACGTTGACTTTTAGCAGGTTCCGCATCATTGTAGTCGTTGTAGAACAGTAAGGCGTCCGGGTCAGCTTCGTGGGCATATTCGAAAGCTTTGTAAATGAATTCTTCTCCCGCGATCTTGTACATCGGAGACTCTCGCAGCTCCGGTCGTCCAGGCCATACAGGACTGTCCGCCACGGCCTCATTGACCACATCCCAGCAATAGACGACGTCCTTATAGCGATTCACGATGGCCTGGATGTGATGCTTCATATTGGCGTAGAACTCCTCTTTTGGAAGGAGATTACCTTTCTCATCCTGATACATCCAAGAGCCGATCTGGCTATGCCACATCAATGTGTGTCCGCGGAGCTTGATTCCATTCTGGCGGCAGAAATCGGCGATCCGATCGGCATCTTCCCAGTTGAATTCGCCCTTTTGTGGCTCTGTAGGCTGGGGTTTCATGGCGTTTTCGGCTGTGATGCTGTTGAATTCCCTTTTGATCATGGCGATCTGGTCAGCGTCGGACACGTTTTTGATGTTGACAGACGCACCGATCATAAAGTAGTCCTTATAGGCGTCTTTAAGGCCGTCAGTTGGAGTGGGGATCTCCCTGGAGCCCCTTTGGGCATGGGATGGAACGGCCCAGAACACCAGGGCGCACATTCCTACGAGTAATATTCTCTTCATGGAAGCGAGGTTTGTTAATACACAAAAATAGTTAAAATCATTATATTTGTTAACATGAAGAGAATACTATCCTTAGCCGCCGCGATTCTTGTGGCGATGGCTTTGCTTCCGGCGCAGACCAAAGTCATGTCCCATAGGGGATATTACGCCCATCCCGGGTCATTCGAGAACACACTCACAAGCCTCAAGGGCGCCCAGGAACTGGGTGTCGAGGGCGTTGAATTGGATGTCCACCTGACGACGGAGGACTCCCTTGTGATCCTTCATGGGCCGAAGATTCCCGGATCCGCTTATCCGGATGTCCAGAAACTGGATTTCAAGACCGTCCGCTCTTGCGTCCTGCCTAATGGGGACAAGGTCCCGACGTTGAGGGAGTATTACACCCAGGCCAAGAAAACCACGGGGCTGATGCTCTTCCTGGAGTTGAAAGCTCATCCGACTCCGGAACGGGAAACGACTCTGGCTGAGAAGGTTGTGGCGCTTTGCGACGAGATGAACATGTATGATCAGGTCACCTTCATCTCATTCAGCGAGCACCTTTGTGACGAGATCCTGAGGCTCCGTCCCGGGACAAAGGTCATCCCTATCTCCAGCAGCAAGGCTTTCACGACTGAGGAACTGCTTAAGAGGGGTTATGCCGGAGTGTCCTACCATATGAGTGTGGTGATGAATAGGACCCATCTCCTTGACGAGTCCCATGATGCTGGTCTCCAGACCGTTCTCTGGCCGGTCAACAGTTATGATCTGGCAGATTTCGCTATGAGGCATCATGTGGATTATGTCAGTTCAGATGAGCCGCAGGCGATGCTGAACCTGATGTCGGCTGTCAGGGAATTGAACTGGAAACAGACAAAGAAGCTTATCGTCTTCGACCTAGACGGGACCTTGACGGAGCACCGTCAGCCGCTCACGGAGGCCAACAGGGCTGTTCTGGACACCTTGCGGCAGCGTTATGAGATCATAATGGCCGGTGGTGGAAACTGCAAGAGAATATACACTCAGATGGGAGATTATCCGATCACGATCCTGGGCAATTATGGAATGGAAGAGAGTCAAATTGTGGACGGGGAGTTCAAGATCGTGAGGGAGGAAACCAGTCCGGTGGACCGTAAGTTCTTCGACAAGAAGACTTCAGAGTTGCGGAAGAAATATGGTTATACGGCCTATAAAGGGGAGCCTAATGAATATCATCAGTCGGGAATGGTCACATTCGCCCTTCTCGGAACCAAGGCTGACCAGGCTGACAAATTGGTCTTCGACCCGGACAAGATTCGTCGTCGGGAAATGTTTCCTGAGGTCAAAGAGATATTTAAAGACTACTCTGTTTTCATCGGCGGCACTACCTCCTTTGACATCACGCCGAAACAGTACAACAAGTATGACGCTGTCATGAGATATGCGGCGGAGCATGGTTATGTCAAGGATCAGATACTTTTCGTTGGAGATGACTTCGCGGATGGCGGTAACGACAGCCAGATTCGTCTTGGTGGGATGGACTACATTAAGATCGACGATTACACCCGTCTTCCAGAGAAGCTTCATTTCTTGTTCTAGTTTATTGGAAATAATTAATATTCAGAGATATGCTAAAAAGATTCGCTTTTTTGTGTTTATCTGCGTTACTGGCTTTTTCTTGCGGCGGTGAGGTTGATGTGAATCTCCCCATAGCTGTCGCTCATAGAGGCTGTTGGTTGATGGACGGTGATGAGTTTTACATCAACGAGAACTGTCCGGAGGGTGTCCGGATGGCCGCCCAGTACGGCTACCCGGCTATCGAATGCGATGTGAAATACACTCTCGACAGCGTGATGGTGATCATGCATGACGGCACAATCAACCGCACGATGCGTAATGCCTCTGATTATTCGAAAATCACCGAGCCGGTCAGAGTAAAAGACTTGACTTACGAAGAGTTGCGTGACAATTACGTTCTTGAGTCGACAGACCCTTCTCTGAGGGTTCCGATCCCGACACTCTATGATGAACTGCAGGCTTGCCGTCAGTACGGGATAATCCCAATGCTTCATAGCGCCATTCCCGGATCTTACAAGTTGGCGCATAAGTTACTTGGAGACAAGTTCATTGCTTTTGATGCCTCTCAAGCGGCTGTAAGCCAGGCTCGTAAGTATTCTTCCTCCTGCCTGGTTCTTCTGGATCCCGGTACGGATGAGGCGCCGAGAACCATTGAGAGGCTTAAGGAAATCGGTGGCAATTGCGGAATGAGCACCATGAAATATGATATGCTTGACACTGATTACATCAAAACCATCAAGGACGCCGGATTCGAGGTTCAAGCTTCGATTTTCCCGGCGCCGCACGAGCAGAGGGCGGTTTCTGACGAGGTCACGTTCCAGCTTTCTGATTTCTGGTGGTTCCAGACAGAAGGCCGTAAGCCGCTCAAAACTTTCAGGAAGATAGGGATGAGACTTCCTGAGGGACAATCTGTCACTTGGAATCCGGAGACTCCCGAATATGCGGCCGTGACCCTTGTCATTGATTTTGAGGGGACCATTGAGATAACATTGGACGGCAGGACCTACAAACTGACCCATGAGCAGCCAGGAAAAGTGGAAGTGCTGGGAGCGAGGCTCTACAAGAAGACCCCTGGCCTAAAGGTCAAGGCTATCGCCCATTCCAAGGTCAAGTCACTTAAGGCTGAGCTTTACGATTGCGGAGAATAGAATAACGTTATGTTTGTCAGAAAAGCCTTGATGGTAGTCTTGCTCGGGGCCTCCTGTTTTCAGGCGTACGCCCAAGGTGGCATTATCGACAGGGCTGTGAAAAGCTTTTTTGACAAAGTCTCCGGGCCTGATCCTCGTTTCGATTCCTCATATGTGACCCGCCCTTCCCTTCCATGGTCTTTCTCTTTGGAGACCACCTTGATATCCACTGGGTCAGACTTGACTAGCGATATAAAGGTGACGGACTATACAATGCCCAACTCCCCGTCAATCAATGCGATTCTAGAGAGCCGGATGCAAAGGCATCTCCATAAAAAGGTCGGAGGATCAATCGGTTACGGGAGCCTCAGCATATCTGGAGCAATAGAGGTTGGAAGCAAGAACCCAGGTAAAAACACGTTCATGTCCTTCGCTGTCAGGCAACCTTCTTATGGTGCCAAAATCCAGTTTTTCAAGACCCATGAATATATTGACGGGAATCTGGATGTGGATGGCGCTTCACTTCCGTATACTTTCACATCGGACTATCCGGGAACCATGCGTACTTTGACTTTTGACGCGTATTACCTGTTCAACCATCGCCATTTCTCTTACACGGCGGCTACGGAAGGAAACTTTGTCCAGCATCGTTCCGCAGGCTCATGGATGGCTATAGCGAAGTATCAGCAGGGCGACATGTCTTTGGATCAGAACGATAAGTTCATGCTTTCGTTCTCAAGTGGCTTGTGCCGGTATATTACCAGGCAGGTCTCGCTTGGAGCCGGGTATTCGTTCAATTTTGTACCTATTCACAAGAATGCTTCCAACCCGTTGTCTGGCAAGGGCTTCCGTAACCTGACGGTTAATCTCTCCGCGATCCCGATGGCATCCTTGTATAACCATCTCATCACTTACTCTATCTTACGTGAAGGCGATTCTTCCGGCAGGTCACAGTTTGACGGAAAGATTGTTCCGGCTTTTATCGTCCGGGGAGGGTTAAGCTTCTCTTGGGATCGTTTCTGCCTGGTCTCCTCAGTTTCTTATAATAGATTCGGATTCAACGGATTACCCTCTATCGTTTGGGAAGACGGCCATAGCTTGAAAAACGATATTGACACTGATGGGTCTTTCTATGACCTCACCGCCAAATTCAGTGTTATCGTAAGACTATAGAAGACTGTAGATTTATTTAACAATCAAATAGGTTCCTCCAGCTACGATCAGCGCGACCAAGATGATTAAGAAGATGTAAACTACACCATACATCACGCCTGTCTTGATTGTCAGCCCCAGGCTCTTTTTTATGGAGATTTCGAACAGCTGGCAATAATCGAAAACAAGAAGGATCGCCATAAGCCATAGTCCGATTTCCCCTCGTTTTCCTATTGGTAGAAATAGGGAAAACAGCATGAAGAAGCAAAACTGGCAAAGCACATAGGCGGCGATTGCGGCAGCAGCTGAAAAAGTGATTTTCTTTTTCCTTAGAGTCCAAGCCATGGCTAACCAAAGGACAATGAAACTACCCAGGAACAGATATACGCCTTGACTTCGCAGAGCACCTTCGAAAGCGGCTATTGAGGCTTTTAGCGGGGTGTCAACATCTTCCGGATGTTGGTCCAAACTGAAAATATGCCGATATTTCGCGATGAATGTCACGAATTTAACCCGGGTAGGATCTAAATTTAAGGAATCATCCTGGCTTATAAACACAGCTGGAGAAACTCCTTCGGTTTTGGCTTTGACGGCATTGAAATTCGGATTGATGATGGAAGAGATCAAGGCGAAGAAGGCATAGAAGATAATCAGTGATGTCAACGGAGCGAGATAGCGTTCATGCTGCCCGTTGAGGTAATCCCTGATCATATAGCCAGGCCTGAGCAGAAGGTGGGCGAAGGTGCGTTTGGCATCCTCATTCAGGAAGGGGATACTGTCAAAGGCGCCTTTAGAGAATCCGTCTTTGTGTGACACTTCCTTTGCGCGCCTCCATGGGATGAAACCCAAGGTCTGCCAAATTCTGAAAGCCCTGTATCGGGTCTGGAAAGAATGCTTCATCAACTTAGGTTTCAAGCCTGGAGCCAGGTGTATTTCTTCACGCTATAGAGCGGAATAAAGGGGAGTATGATGGGGGTTTTCTTGATATATTCCTGATATTCAGGATTTTCCCCATAGACTTCGTCTTGTCGTAGTTCAAGCCTCCGCGCTCCGCTGAACATCACGTAGACGATTCCGATATAACCAATGGCCACGATTACCCACTGCCAGGCGTTCAGGCTGGCGCCTATTCCCGACAATAAGGCTCCTGTCCAGATCACAAGCTCTCCAAGGTAGTTGGGGCAGCGGACGATCTTGTAAAGGCCAGTGTCTACGAAACGCTTCGAATTGATCTTTTTAGCCGCTGACTTTTGCGCGTCCGCACCTGCCTCAAGCATCACTCCGCAGGCCATTATAGCGGCCCCTATCCATGCCCATAAATCGTTGATGGGCAGTCCCTTCGCTGTGTTTGCAAGCCTGAAGGCGACAGGGCTTACCTGGCCTACATAAAGCAGGGCGCAGAAAATCCATACAGCTAAGACAACCCCGACAGGTTTCTTGTTTTGAAGGGATGGATCATAAAGGATCTTGCGATAAGCCGCGGTCTTCTTCTCACGGATCAGGAGGTAAGTTCCCAAGCGGCAGCCGAATATGAACATCACCGCACACAAGAGAGCTGTCGGTGGAGTCACGGCTCCGGCGAAAATAATCACAAGAGTCAAGGCCAGGGCGGCTATACCATAACCATAGCCAAGACTGAAGAAATAGATGAAATATTTCCAACCTACGGCCGATATGACCAGCGACACAGCTAGCAAGATCCAAAGATAAGACATGATAATATTAGGTTTTTGATAGGTCAAATATACAAAATAAATCGTTATCTTTGGTTTTACTGGTCTTTACGCATGCTGATTGACCTTCCCTAAAGAGCGATAAACACATGATGATATGACACGAAGAGAGTTTATGGAAAAGAGTGCCGCACTTGGTGCTGGCCTTGCTATGAGTCCACTTATGTTTCGAATGACCGCGAAGCCTGTTGGGGCAAATGACAAGATTCACCTCGGCTTGATAGGTTGCCGTAGTCAGGGATTCGCTGATCTTCAGGCTTTCCTGCGCAATCCGGAGGTCGATTGTATCGCTCTCTGCGATATTGACCAAAGCGTGCTTGAAGGGCGTGCTGCGGACACGGAGAAGATTCAGGGTAAAAAGGTGAAGCATCTCTACAAGGACTGGAGGAAACTCATTGACAATAAAGATGTTGATGTTGTCATAATCGGTACTCCTGACCACTGGCATTGCCTTCAGCTCGTGGCGGCTTGCGAGGCTGGAAAGGATGTGTATTGCGAGAAACCTCTCGGAAACAGCATAGAGGAATGTAACATCATGGTGCGGGCGGCCGAGAAGTATAACCGGATCGTGCAGGTGGGACAGTGGCAACGCAGTGATCCTCACTGGCAGGATGCCATGGATTTTGTGCATAGCGGCAAGCTTGGCAAGATCCGCACTGTGAGGGTGTTCTCCTATCAGGGCTGGTGTCCTTCAATCCCGGTTCAGCCTGACCAGCCGGTTCCGGATGGTGTCGATTATGACATGTGGCTTGGTCCAGCCCCGCTGCGTCCATTCAATCCAAACCGTTTCCATTTCACTTTCAGATGGTTCTGGGATTACGCTGGTGGCCTTATGACCGACTGGGGAGTCCATCTGTTGGATTATGCCCTTTATGGAATGAATGTCACCGCTCCAAACAGCATCATGGCATCGGGAGGCAAGTTCGGCTATCCTGATGACGCTTGCGAGACTCCTGACCTGCTCCAGACAGTCTATACCTTCGACGATTTCACTGTCATGTGGGATCACGCCATCGGAATCGATGACGGCGCTTACGGCAGGAATCATGGCCTAGGGTTCGTGGGCGAGAACGGAACCCTTGTTGTCAACCGCGGGGGATGGGAGGTTATTCCTGAAAAGGTCAATGGTGTCGAGCGCATGGAAGCTGTCGAATTGCGGAAGAGTTATGGCGAGGGAGGCTTGAACCTGCACGTGAAGAACCATCTTGAGTGCATCAAGAGCCGTAATCCCAACTGCAACGCCAGCATCCAGATCGGAGCCCATATCGCCAAGTTCGCCCATCTGGGAAATATCGCGTACCGTACTGGCAAGAAGCTCACTTGGGATGGTAAGACGTTCCATGACGCGGAGGCGGACACCTACCTTTGCAAGACCTACCGTGAGCCTTGGAAATTGCCCCAGATTTAGAAACACTTGATTATCAACTCTTTTAATATGTTGAAGATTAAACATCTCATAATATTGTCTCTGGGAATCATCCTGGCGGCTTGTTCATCCAAAGATAAACCTGAAACATCAAAGGACATAGCCCTGCGATTCAACGACCAAGGGACTTTCAAGATTTTGCAACTGACAGATACTCACATTTGTTGGGAGAATCAAGAAGAATACGCGAAGGCTCTCCATCAGCTGTGCTATATGCTTGACACAGAGAAACCAGATGTTGCGGTATTCACCGGAGATGTGGTGACAGGTATCGGCGCGGATTCTTCCTGGGTCAACTTCCTGAAGCCTTTTGATGAAAGGGGAATACCCTTCGTTGTCACTTTTGGTAACCATGACAGGGAGCAGGAGTTGACGGAGCGTCAGCTCGCGGATATAGTGATGTCGCATCCGATGAGCCTGAACACGGCCAAGTCCGGCTGGCTGGACGACGTGGCCGTGGAAATCAAGTCCTCTTCAGGAGACGGGATCGCCGCCCTGTTGTATTGCATGGATTCAGGAGACTACTCCATGAATGAGTCCGTAGACTCACATTATGGATGGTTCAGGTGGGATCAGGTGGATTGGTATCGCCAGACCAGTTTCGCCTATACAAACGCCCACGAGGGTGTGCCTTATCCGGCATATTCGTTCTTCCATATTCCTCTTTTGGAATATGGGGAAACATTCAATTCAGCCCCGGCGGTGTCGGGCGTCCGGGAGGAAGACGAATGCCCCGGTTACCTGAACACCGGACTATTCTCGGCTTTTGTTGAGTGTGGTGATGTACATGCCATCTTTACCGGCCATGACCATGTCAATGACTATGTCGTCAAAAAGGATGACGTTTACCTGATCTACGGAAGGTTCTCCGGCAGGAACACGACTTACAATAATCTACCCTTTGGAGCGAGGGTCATCGCGTTGACCGAAGGCGATTACGGTCTCCGTACTTGGGTTCGCGAGGAGGACGGGGGAGTTGTTCAAGTGGACACTTTGAAAGTGGATTTGGATTACACCCTTCACAAGGCCGTTGCGGCGAAGGGTAAGGATCATGGCTTGACCAGGACGGAATACGTCGGGGACTTTACTGTCGCTGAAGACATCCTTTCCGGGACCAAGATGGCCTCCGAGGTCGTCAGCACCCCATTTGTCGTACGCAAAAGGCATACTGAGTCACATGGTTACCTGCAGACCGGAAAACTTTATGTTCCAGAGACCGGAGTCTGGTTTTTCCACATGACTAGTCGTGGGAAAGCCACTCTTCTCGTTGATGATTGGACCATCAGCGGTGACGACCTGTTCCAGGGAAGGATTAATCTTGAGAAGGGCTTCCATGATTTCAGCGTGATAATGGCTGACAAGGCAGGAGGTCAGGACAGGTTAAGGGTTCAATGGCGTCGCCTGGACCACGCTAAATACCAGGATATTTCTGAAGAGTATCTGTACTTGGAATAACCCTTCCTTTTTGCAGCACGAGTTTCACATTGATATCGTTATCATAGATGACGATATCGGCGTCCTTACCTTTTTGAAGTGTTCCCTTACGGTCCTCCACTCCGAGAATCCGGGCCGGAGTCTCGGAACTCATCCGAATGGCATCATCGAACGGAATGCCTGCGCCCACCATGGTTCTGATAAGGACATCCATTGTGGCCACGCTGCCGGCCAAAGCGGAACGGTCTGACAGTTTGCACACCCCGTCCTCGACTATGACACGCTCATCGGATATGCCGTTCACATCGCCACCAGCGGAAGCGGCCAGGGCATCGGTGATGAGAGCTGTTCTGTCCGCTCCTTTTATCTGGTATATTAGCCGGAGGATTGCCGGAGGAACATGTTTGCCGTCGGCAATCACCTCGACTGTCATTCCCGGAATCAGATAAACACTCTCTATCGTACCCTCATGCTTGTATTCCCAGACATTATGAACACTTGTCATCGCATTGTAGAAATGGGTCGCATGGGTGCAACCACATTCGTAGGCTTTGAGAACTTGGGAATATTCAGCTTCGGTATGAGCCAGTGAAGCCAAGACCGAATGCTTCCGTAGACATTTGGCAAAGGCTTCTGTACCAGGAAGTTCCGGAGCGAAATCCCACCTTTTGATGACTTTTGTGCTTTCCAGAATAGACTTATAATCCTCCTCGACGGGGGGAGTGACATATTCCGGAATGATTGCCCCGACCTTGCGGGGATTCAGGTACGGTCCTTCAAGATGAAGCCCTAGCAGAGGCGAGCCTGGTTCGGAAATCAATTTTTCGCAGGTACTAATAGCTTTCCAGATTGTCTCGACAGGGCAGGCTGGCAGGGTGGCGAGGAACGATGTGGTGCCGAATCGCGCATGTGAGGCCATCACATCGCGGAAGGCGTCCTCAGTCGCCTCTTCAAACTCCCTTCCTCCTCCGCCATGAATATGGAGGTCTATTCCACCGGGAACCACGAACATTCCCTTCGCGTCATATACTTCCGCATCCGGAATCTCAATAGAAGAGCTGGTGATTTCCTCAATGACGCCGTCTTTGATAATGACGTTCGCATTGATGGTCCCTGATGGGGTCAGGACTTTTCCTCCGGCAATTATAAGGAACATCGTGCGGAAACTATTAATTGAAAGGAATATAGGACATCCAGTCAGTTTCAAGTTCGTAAGGGTACAAGGGCTTCTCGATGGATGCGGGATTGGTGTCCACTGGCCAGTTGTTGGTGTGCCAGAAATTGAGGCGATACTTTGTCTTCAGGCAGGGGACGCCGTCTTTTGACGGATGGCCGGAAAATAATTCTTTCCCTCCTTTATAGTCCCATAAGATCACTTTTTCGCCTGTCTCAGGGTGGATTAACCACCAGACAAGATGGTCGGGATACCAGTCCCAGCCATAGGTGTAAAACTGCTTGGAAGCGTCGTAGCCCTCGATGGCTTCAACAGACTCTGGCATATTCTGAAGATCAGTCAAAGCGGTTCTGGGAATCCGGTCGACAGAGCCGTCAGGCAAGCGAGTCTCTCCTCTATAAGTGGTTTCTAGAATCTCCCCTGTGGCCAGATTGATTGTACGGCCAACACGGTTCAGCGATCCTCTCTTGCCGGTCCATGTGCCTATGTAGATTATGCGTGGATCCGCTAGAAGCCATTCGAAATCAATCTCACTCAGTCCGAATTCCGGGTCGACATTGTAAGTGAAATACCCCACTACTGCTCCGATATTAGGCTGCGCGTCCCTGGCGTTTGGAACTTTAAGCCTTGCGGAATAACTGCCGTAGAAGGTGTAGTCTTTGGATATGATCTCCGGGCCCTTTCCCGCGCCGGCCGGATCAGCCGGATCAATGCGGTAGAGCATTATGTCAGTACCCTCTTCAGTGAATGAGCGGATGCCTGAATAATAACGGGAGTCATAGCCGGATGGCCTGTAGTTGTAATCGAAGTATTCCGAGGTCTCTTTTGAGAAATTCTCGGTAAAGGCACTGTGGAACTTCACCTCCTGCGAGAATGCCTGTCCGGCCGCAAGCAGGAGCAGAGCGGTGAAACAATATGCGGCTTTTCTCATGATTAAAGATCGTCGATAGGGTTCCTTCCCAATGTGCCTGAAGAAGGTGTAGTCCCAAGGTTTGAATACTTCAGGATCACATGCCAGGAAGACTGGTTCTTCACGTCGGCGTCAAGGGAGATGGTCCCGTTAGGAAGGTTGTAAACCGCGAGATTGCTCCCTTGGGAAGTGACAGGCTCAATGCCATATTTCTGGGTGAGGGAAGCCTGAAGCGAATCGTAAGCCTTTTCCAGAGCGTCCCAATCCTGGATCACAGGGAAGTCAATGCGGACTTCCTGGACAGGGTTGTTCCCGGACGGAGTCACCTTACATCCGCTATATCCGGCGAAATCTCCTGTAAATGAGCCGTTTCCGGCATTTTTAAAGCCAGCCTTGACCAGTTCGTTTCCAAAAGCCGAGAGAGAGCCCTTGATGGGAATTCCCTTGAAGGTTAAAGGGGTTGTTGATGTAGTAGTGGTTGTGGTAGGAACAGTGGTTGTGGTTTTTGAATTGTCGTCATCTCCGATGCCGAGCTGCCTTTCCAGATCCTTGATGTCCTGTGGGACATCCTTGTCATTCGAGTTTTCTTTTTTAGAGGTTTTATCTTTCGGGGTGAACCATCCGCCATCTGTCTCTTCGGAAGTCTCGTTACCACCGCCCAATCCTCCGGGCAGAGAAATCACATTTCCGTAGTGCTCTGAGCAGTATTTCACCGCCAGGAAAGCGACCGCAAGGATCACGATAAGTCTAATAAGCTTTTTCATTTTCAGTTGATTATCATTACCACAAATATAAGAATCACTTCCCTAATCTGCAATGCCGGAAAATACTCCTCATTAAGATTGATATTTGTTATATTTGTGTCTGGCTATAGAAATCATATTATTGTTTTTATCATATGAACCGATTGGAATTCCTTAAAAGCGCCGGGGCCCTGATGGCTGCCGGGGCTTTCGCACCTTATCTGACAAACAATCTTTTCGCCCGTCCGCTAGGGGCGAATAACCGGTTGAACATAGGCTTGATCGGTTGCCGTAATATGGGGTGGAGCGATTTGTCCGACGCTCTCATACTGCCTGACGTCCGTTGTGTGGCTTTGTGTGATGTGGACAAGGATATTCTGAACAACCGCGCGTCGCAGTTGAAAAAGATGACCGGAGTACAGCCTGATTTATATGGAGACTACCGGAAACTGTTGGAACGAGAAGATTTGGATGTGGTGATGATAGGCACTCCGGACCATTGGCACTGCCTGCAAATGGCGGATGCATGCGCGGCCGGGAAGGATGTTTATGTGGAGAAACCGGCAGCCAATTCCATCGGGGAATGTGACCTTATGGTGGAGGCGGCTAAAAAATATGCTCGTGTAGTCCAGGTAGGCCAGCAGCAACGCAGCGGGGAGATGTGGCATAAGATGAAGGAATATATCCAGTCAGGGAAGCTGGGCAACATCTCTAAAGTCAACGTGTGGGCGAATTTCGAATATGCCTTTATCAAAAACAATATTCCGGACGAGAATCCTCCGTCCAATGTCGATTTCGACATGTGGCTGGGCCCGGCCCCTCTGCGTACATTCAACAATAACCGGTTCCACGGCCTTTGGAGAATGTTCTGGGATTATGGCGGTGGACTCATCACCGACTGGGGAGTCCACCTGCTTGACATGGCCTTGTGGGGAATGAATGTCAAAGGCATGCCCAATCGTGTCTTGGCATCAGGTGGGAACAACCTGAGCCAGAATAACTTCGCCGAGACGTTCGGCACGATGTCGGTTATTTACGAGTTCGATGATTTCGTCATCACCTGGAGCAATAATACTGTTGAGAGCGGTCCTTACGGCCGGAATTACGGCCTTGAGTTTGTCGGGACCAACGGAACCTTGGTGGCCAACCGCGAGGGTTGGGAAGTATATCCTTACAAGGACAGAATCGAGGCTCAAAAGGAACTGCCGGACGGCAAGGATCATATTAATCACGTCGCCGACTTCATCAACAAAGTGAGAACCCGGGACAAGAACACGGCTTGCACTATTGAGAATGGCGCCTTATGCGCCAAATATGCCCATCTCGGGAATATTTCAGCATTGCTCGGGACCGACTTGGTGTACGATGACGTCAAGAAAAAGTTCGACAACAAGGAAGCGAACAAGATGCTGATAAAGGAATACAGGAAACCCTGGAGACGTCCGTGATGAATATCTAACTTGACACGATCTTCTTATAGATCTTCTTGAAACAGTTGATTGCTATTCTTTTGCAGAATAACAAGGCCAAGTGGAAAGAATCCATCACGGCTGTTTTTGTTCCTTTCGTTATCAATAGCATATCGTAGGATTGCTTCCAAAACACCCAACGGAACTTTTTATGTCCCCAATGTAGCAGATAACCGGTTGATGTTTCTAATCCATTAATATTTAAGTGCTTGTAAGCGAGTTCGCCTCTTTTTATGTTGAGTTTTTCAAACTGGACCAAAGGCATATAGCAGATCCATGGGAAATAATTGTCAGCAGGAGCATATCCGAGGACAGCACACGCCAAAGCGAAAATTGGTTCGTCGCCGGGTTTTTTAAATAGCCGGAATTTATAGTCAAAAAAGTGCTCATGGATATAAGCTACGTTGTCAATGAAGTCGGATAAGCCTGCTCCATTCCGGTCGATATAATAAGCGCCTCCGTGGAAAGTGATGCAGAACTTGATCTTGTTCGAAAACTCTCCGATATCGCTTTTTTTGAACCAACCTTTTTCCGAGTCGAGAGGCAGTTGTCGTCCGAGAACGCCAAAGGCAGGAGCGCCTTCAAACATCTTCCACATATCATTCAGATCCCTGTATGCCAGGCAATCCGCGTCGATAAAAATGGTATGGTCGTACGGGACAAGACTCGGAAGGCACAATTTGTCATTGTATGAACGGGCAGGATCCCGCAATAGGATGACATCGTCAAAACAATCTGTATATCTGTTGGTTCTGTCGCAGATGATGGCGAAAGGCAACGGGTCCTTCGCGAAATGACGGTAAGACAACACAAGATTCTTCGCCATGATGTAATACATGGAGTTCCCTGTCGCTATAGTGACGAATCCTTTTCTCGCGCTTTCCCGCATAACAGTTTATTGTTTTAGACCATCATCTGGGGCTCGCTTCAATCAGTATCCCTTGGCAGGAGAGGACTGGGATTTCGTACCAGCCTTCAGCGTCCCTGCGCATAAGAATATATCCATCTCCACCTCTAACGGTGATCTCATTTCCGGGGGCCTTGAAACGTAGGAGATGTTTCTTGGGAGCTTTGTCAAAGGGATCGTCAGCGACACAAATAAACAGAGCCTTGGCATCGCTTCCGTCCTTAGACACCATATTTCCTACAACCAGAGGGCAGCCTGCTGAAAGGTTGGAAAAAACCTCGTCACTATATTCCTTGAGACTGCTCTCTGAAGTTTCCTCGAGCATGTCAGTCCCTTCGAAACCGACGAAGGAAGTGGACTTGTTGATATATTTCATATAGTCCTTACCGATGGAGTGTAGCTCGGCGTTGACCTTTTTCAGCTTGTCATACTGTTGGGTCTTCTTTCCGTTCTCATCCACCACTTGGTTCTTCCACCAGCCGGCGGTATAGCAAGCCCAAGTCAGGTTCTCCGCTCCGAAAGCCAGGGCGGAATATGCTTGGAACCTCAGTTCGTTTTCTTTGATCCAAACCTTTGGGTCAGAACTGTTTACCTGCACTGTTACCCACATCCCCCTGCCAGTTCTACGGCAAGCGTCGGCAACAACAACGAGATTGGCGTAGTCCTTCGCCACTCCTATGGTTTTGTAATAGAAATCATAAGAGATATAGTCTGCCGGCACAAATTCGCAATACTGCCGGATATGCTCTTCGTAGGTAGGGGTGCCAAGTTGGTTCTTGGTCTGGACATCGGTATTCTGTGACACGGAGGCGTAATTCGGATAGAGATTGATGAAGGCGAACTGATTTGGGAACAGCTCCTCAACCTTCCTGAGCACTTTCCCGTAATATGGAAAATCCAGAGCGGAAGGCTCATCTCCGATATCGATGCCCCATATTGCCGGATGGTCTTGGAAAGAGGCCGCGGCTTCCTCGTATTTTGAAAGGGGGTTGGTCTCCTCCAGCTTGCCGGCATTGTCTCCATCACCGCCCCACCAGCCTGGAACGATTCCGCTGACGATGGCGCCGACACCGTATTTGTTGAAAAGATCCAAAGCTGGGCGATCGTTCTCCATGCATATCACGAAATCGATCCCGCAATCAGCCAAATCCTTGATATGTCCCTCAGTACGGGCATAAGGCCGGAGATGGTAAACTCCAATATTCAGCTTGCCTCGATCCATCCGGCCAGCCTTTGTCGCATAATTAGAGGTGTTCTGGGCAAATAGCCCTGTTGTGGCGGCAACAGCGATCACAGCCGCGATAATTCTAGAGATTTTCATAATAACAAAGATAATGAAAAATGTGATTCGGCGGTTTTTACTATATTTAGGGCTATGATCAAAAGAATAATCAAAGTAATACTTATTACTGCCGTAATCGTCTCTTGTTCAGACAAGTCGTCGGCACCAGGGATGATCCCACCAGATGCTGAACTTGAGTCTCGGGTTGAGAAGACTCTGAAAGGGATGACTCTGGAAGAAAAGGTAGGGCAGATGGTCCAACTCACCATTTCGGTTTTGGAAGATGACACTCATGAAGCTCTCGACCCTGCCAAGTTGGATGAGATATTCGGCGTGTATAAAATAGGATCCATCCTGAATGTGATGAACGGTCGGGCCCACACTAGGGAACAGACGGCTTCCATGATTCGTCAGATCCAGGTGAAATCGATGGAAACGATTGGTATTCCGTGCGTTTATGGACTGGATATGGTTCATGGGGCGAATTATCTTACCGACGGGACCATCTTTCCTCACGAGATTAACCTGGCCGCCACTTTTGATCCTTCTTTCGCTAGAATAATGGGGGAAGTGACGGCATACGAGACCCGTGCCGCCATGGTGCCTTGGGTGTTTACTCCTACGGTTGACCTTGGAAGGGACCCTCGTTGGCCAAGGATTTGGGAGAACTGGGGAGAAGATGCGTATCTTGCTTCGGTTATGGGTGTTGAGGAAACGCTCGGACTCCAGGGCGAGGATCCCAACCGTATAGATCTTGAGCATGTCGCGGCCAATCTCAAATGCTTTATCGCATACAGTATGCCCTACTCGGGCAAAGACAGGACTCCTGCCTATATCCCACCGCATGACCTTAGGGAGAAGTTTTTCGCTCCTTTCCTCTCATGTTTCCGGGCCGGAGCCCTGAGCATAATGGTCAACTCATCGTCTGTCAACGGGATTCCTTTGCATTCAGACAGGACTCTGTTGACAGGATGGGCCAAGGAGGAAACCAATTGGGATGGAATGATAGTGACCGATTGGTCAGACCTGAATAACCTCTATGAAAGGGACCATATCGCTACGGACAAAAGGGAGGCGATCAAAATCGGCATTAATGCCGGGATTGACATGATTATGGAGCCTTACGACACGGAATGTTGCACTATTCTGGCGGATCTCGCCAGGTCAGGTGATATTCCTATGTCACGTATTGATGATGCCGTGAGAAGGGTTCTAAGAATGAAGTATAGGATAGGTCTTTTCGACAATCCGGTTTGGGACACTGAATCATTTGACAAGTTCGCCTGTGATGAGTTTGCCAAGCGATCATACCAAGCGGCCGTGGAGTCGGAAGTCCTTCTTAAGAATGATGGCGTCCTTCCGATATCGAAAGGGAAAAGGATTCTGGTAACTGGCCCCAATGCCAACAGTCTCAGGACATTAAACGGCGGTTGGTCGTACACTTGGCAAGGAGAAGGAGACTCATATGTGCCCCAATACAACACTATTCTGGAGGCCATGCGTAACACTTTCGGGGATAAAAACGTGATTTATGAACCCGGAGTGACCTACGATCTTTCGGTCAATGATTGGAAAAGGGAAAACAAGCCGGAAATAGGGAAGGCGGTAGCCGCGGCCAGGAGAGCGGATGTGATAATTGCCTGCGTCGGTGAGAACTCCTATTGCGAGACCACCGGCAATATCGACGACATCAATCTTTCAGTGAACCAGAAGGATCTTGTCCGTGCCTTGGCCGCGACCGGAAAGCCTGTTGTATTGATCCTGAACGAGGGTCGTCCAAGGATTATCGGAGATATCGAACCACTGGTCAATGCGGTGGTTGATATAATGTTGCCGGGTATTTTTGGAGGAGACGCGCTTGCCGCGCTGATCTCAGGAGAGGAAAACTTCAGCGGAAAGCTTCCGTTCACATATTCAAAGCACATCAATGCCCTTCATACCTATGACTATAAGGTTCAGGAGCACCGAGAGATGATGGATGGAGCATATAATTATGATGCGGTCATGGACATCCAGTGGCCCTTCGGCTTCGGGCTGAGTTACACTGAATATGCCTTCTCAGACCTTAAGTGCTTGGGGCCAAGCTCGTTCACCGCTGATGATATTCTTAAGTTCTCAGTTACCGTCAAGAATACGGGGGACCGTGCCGGACGGGAAGCCGTCCTGCTTTATTCGAGTGATTTGGTCGCCAGCATAATCCCGGATGTCAAAAGGCTTCGCGCTTTCAAAAAAGTTGAACTGGAAGCGGGAGAGAGTCAGGAAGTTACGTTTGAGATTCCGGCTTCATCCCTGGCCTTTGTCGGGCGGGATGGCCGGTGGCGTCTTGAGGAGGGGGATTTCCGTATCAGTTGCGGCGGTCTTTCCGCCTTGGTTCACTGTGCGGAAACCAAGGTTTGGGAAACACCGAATATTTGAGTGGACGCTATTACTTGAAATTGAATCTTATGTCTGCGGGAATATTCACTGAGCGGAGGTTCCACAGGTCTTCATCGTAGTCTTCTCCGCGTTTCGAGTACTTGCTCTCAAACGCCAAGGCACCTTCACGGTCGCCTGTGGCTTGTGTCTTGAGGATAAAGGCGGTGAGGTCAGACAGCGCGTTCTCCATTTTATCCAAATTCAACTCGTACAGCCCCGAAGGTTTATGCTTAAATGCGCCTGCTTCTTTGAGATAGTTGTAGATAATCACACTGCTGCGACCAAGAGCTGAGGCTTCTCCAAAACGCTCGGAACGGACTAGGGAAGCGAAGTAGGTTGTAAGGACATCATCCCTGTAGAAATAATGGTTATGGATGTCGAAGTGTTTCTGGAGTTTGCAGACAAGGAGGGTACTGGCGGCATTCGACTTCAACTCTTCAAAAGTCGCGGCGGCGCTTCCAAGAGCTTGCTCCACGCTACCCAAACCGTTGACGGTTTCCTTTACACCAAGCCCGTGGGCCACCTCGCGGAACACGATAGTCCAGAAGAAGGCGTCAGATGAAAGGTGCTCAGCGGTTTCGGCATCCAAAAGTCGTTCACCGGTGGGGGCGATGATTTTGTCGTATTTTGCCTTTATGACGTTCTGAAGCAATATTGTACGGGTTCCGCGGTCCCTCTGGACATCAGCGTCAAATGGCAGGTTCAGGGCGATAACCTTCACACCGGCATTGGCCTTTCCGGCATAGTACAGGGCGTCGCAAGAGAATATGTTTGAACCGGTTCCGGGCTGGAAGGTCTTATACTCGGGGTCACCAGGTAGGTCTTCCTGCAACTCCGCGATGCGGGAAACATATTGCATCAGCTCATTGGTTTGTGCCTCGTTCTTAAGTAGGACGTAAGCCTCATAGGAGCGCTTGATGCCCAGAAGTTGATCATCCGTTACTTCGTTAGGGCCGATGACAAGATCCATTTTGCTGTCATCCATATCCAGCCAGGCGATGGCGCTATCGTAATAGCTGTCTGTCTTGAGAGCTTCGGCTTTTGCCAAGAGATACTCCCTTACGCTGGGCTTGATCGTGACGTCGGCCGCCACCTTTAAGTAATTGTCAATCTTTTCGATATAGGATTTATAAGCATCATGATACCATACAGCTTCAAGAGAGCCGTTAGCCGCGCGACGGATAAGGGTATAAGGACTGTTCTTGTCGGGATTGTCCCAGGCCTCGAACTCTTCCACCGTCATATCCGTGGGATAAAATCCGGCTCCGGCCGGGCGGTCGTCGTAGCCTTCCACGAACGAGTTGCCATTGGTGCGGTCCCACGGGCCGTAGTTGATTTCGGCAAAAGTCTTTTGGAGAGGATCGGTTATCCCGTCAAGCAGAGCCTGTTTGTCACCGAAATACTGTTTCCAGTAAATGGAATCAACCACATCAGCCGCATAGCGGTAAAGTCTGAGAACCTCCTTCCCGTGATCAGTAATGTTGCTCAAGTCCGGAGCGTCAAAAGTGACAACCGCATAATCCGAGACTTTGCGGGTGAAGGGTGATTCGGGTGATTCAGCACAGGATACTGCTACTACAAGTGATACAACAGCAAGAAGCAAATACTTTTTCATCATGATGATCTTTTATACAAATATGGCTTATTTTGGTAAAATAACATTCATTATTAGACATAATTTCGTGATTAAAAGGTCAGAATTAGTGTTTTTGTTGTATTTGAATATCAAATCAAAAGCATTTTTTATGAGAAAAGTCATAGTTATATTCTTGCTTCTGTTCTTTTCAATTGGCGCATGGGCTCAGTATGCCGGGAGCGGAACTATAAGAAGGGTGGGATCTCACATCGAGATGGATGGAGAACGACTTTCTCCTGAGGCGCGGACAGCCCTATTGGCTGATATTTGTGGACAGGATTTCAATCCGGTATGGGAGAAGGCCAGGAAAGGCAGGAATACTGGCCTTGGACTTGTCATAGGTGGTGGTGTGGCCGTCATTGGCGGTGGCGCGTCATTACTGATTGGAGCGACCGCCAGTGTGATTGGAGCGGCTGTGGGTGGAACGGTAGGAAGCATTGGAGGGCAAGAGAGTGCTCAACATGGTGCTGAAGAGGGTGCGCGGGCAGGGAAACCATTGATTACCGCAGGGCTGATTACCGCAGGGCTTGGAATAGTGTCCGCAGGTGTAGGTATTCCACTTCTTGTGAAGAGCAACAAGACACTTAGTGGTGTAGTTGACACCTATAACAACGGCATCGGCCTGGCCTTGAGATTCTAGTGTTGTTTATGCGTAGTTCATTGTCTGTATTCATTTGCATTACTCTGTTTTCAGCTTTTTGCGGTGCGCAGGTGCCTTATCGGCAGACTTTGCCGGACATCAAGTATTCCGTCAGCGGGGAAAGGAAACTGTCCAGGTTGTCAAATGATGATGCCCTATTCACAATCCTGGTTTTCGAGGATGCGAACGTGCCCAAAGAAACGCTTCCGGTTTGGTATACAGATGAGTTGATCAAGCCGTATTTCCAGAATTACAATCCTGATTATGGCAGGACGCTCTTTGTCGTGTCATCGATGAAGAACAAGAAAAGTATAGAGAAAAGACTGGGCATCACATCATATCCCGAGTATGTTTTGGTCGGCGGGGACCGTCGCATTCTCACCCGTTCCAGTCGGGCGGAAGACATCTTTGAGTATGTCACGACAAATCTCTCTGAATATGCCGTCACGGATTGGGCGACATATCTTATTCGGGCGAAGCAACTGTTCGAATCCGGGCAAGTCTTTGCTGCCCAACGGATCGTCTCAGATTGTCTGCGTCATAGCAAATGGGATGAAAGCTTTTCGCAGGAAGTTCACAAAGCCATTCCGCGGATTATAGCCACGATGAAAGATGATGACATGTATATGTCTTTTGTCGCTGAAATCAAACATAAATACAATCTTGGCATCCTTTCGGAAGCAGATGTCTATCCATTCAAAAAGGAGTTCTCCATAATTCATATTATGGGAGATAAAACGTAATTCGTATGAATAGGCTGTAACCTTGCTTCTATCGCGTCGACCGTCATCAGGCCATAACAAGTCTAATGAGTCTCTTTGATACGGATGTTGCGGAAATGGACGGAATTGTCGTGGTCCTGGATCAGGATATGTCCTGTCTGGAACTTGCCGAAACCTTCCCGTGAGGCGAATTTGCTCTTCGCCACGGCCACGTCGAACTCTTTTGAGAAGCGGTCATATTCGACAATCTTAACTCCATTCAGGTAGTGCTCCACAAGCCCGCCACGCACCTTGATTTTCATCTTGTTCCAACTGTCACTCTTGAATCCGGCCTTGCTTTTGTCTGCTGGAAGAATGTCGTATAGAGCACCAGTCAGCCTGTCGTCTTCCAGAAACTCCACTTGTTCGCTGAAGTCTTTGTCGTCTATGATCTGGTATTCGCAGCCTATACTCGGGTCGTCGAAAGTCCCAGGGTTGATGAAATACTTGATTCCGCTGTTTGATAGGGGAGTGAGCTTGAACTCCGCGGAGAGAATGAAGTCGCCATATACCTTCCTGGTCATAATGTCTCCACCCCTGACTCCTTCGGGATTGGAAATGAGTATCCCGTCCTTCAGAGACCATCCGACTTCAGGGAAGAAGTCACCGTTAACGCTCTGCCACCCATCAAAAGAGTCTCCTTCGAAAAGGGGAGTCCAACGGGAGCAACCGGTCAGGACAATAGTGACCAGGATGAATATAATGAGAGATAACCTTTTCATAACCAATTATTTCTAATAAATATTAGGCTCCCATCCCGGTTCGTAGTCACGCCCCCAGTATTTCTGGGCTTCGGGATCTCCGATTATGAATCCGTTTGAGGGATTAATCTGGATTGAATGTCCGACCCTCATCGCGATATTCGAGAACTGAACCAGCTGGGTGCTCTTGCATGCTTCCTCGAGAGTTGAATTCAGGGGAGTGCCTTGACGGATGGCGTCAAACCAATTCTGGAAATGGAAGGCGTCGAGTTGCTCGGAAGGATTCTGGAGATCCCCGTCCTGGAACTTGATCTCGCTCACTGCTGTCCTGAGGACCTTCCCTTTACCGTCAAGCACCTTATATTCATTTCCTCCGCTGATAATTATGGAACCATTTTCCCCGAAGAATTGTATCCCGGTGGAGTAGCCTTCGACAGGGACCGCGTTGCAGCTGCGACCCTCCCAGGAGCCTGCCCCTTTGTCTCCGAACTGGAATGTGACCATCTGGGTATCATAGGCTTCCCAGTCGTCATCATAGCGCCACCTGCCTCCTACGGAATTGACTTGAGTGGGATAGCCGACCTGGAGGCCCCACCTGATGACATCCACGAAATGGGTTCCGTTATTCAAGGCTTCCCCGGTTCCCCAATTCCAGAACCAATGCCAGTTGTAATGCACTATATTGTCCTTGAAATCAGGCACTCGGGGTGCGGGTCCCTGCCAAAGGTCCCAGTCCAGATTAGAAGGTACCGGCACAACCTTGCCCCTGCCGATAGAGGGTCTGTCGGTCGCATACCATGATTTGGCGTAGTGCACCGCCCCGATAGCTCCACCGTGGATTTCCTGGATGGCTTCCCTGACCCTTGGCCAGGAACGCCTCTGGTTTCCGACCGTAACCACGATCTCGGGATGCTTGGCGGCGACGGTGAGGAGCATCTGGTTCTCCGCCGGATTATGGGAGGTGGGTTTCTCAAGATACACGTGCTTACCCGCTTCAATTGCCATGATGGCTGCTGGAGCATGCCAGTGATCCGGCATTGCTATCACAACACCGTCAATCTCAGGGATTTCCAGAAGCTTCCTGATATCCTTAACCCCTATTGGAGTTTTTCCCGTGATCTTTTGGACTTCTTCCTGGCAGGAAGCCAAGGCGTTCGAATCACAGTCGCAAAGGTGTGTGACTTCGCACAGGGGCATTTTGGAGAAATTCTTAGCGAGAGCCTTGCCTCGGGAATTGACTCCGATGACCGCCAGACGGATGACGTCATTGGAGCCAATGACCCTTTTCGCTGGAGCGACATTCTTCTTTTTCCGGTTGTCTGCTTCAAGGCTGACTCCATGGCCAAGACCAAGGGCCACGGATGCGAATGCCGTCTTCTTGATAAAATCTCTTCTAGTTGTCATATTCATTGTCATTAATTACAAAACAAGGCTGCCACTGTCCTGGTCGAGGTATAAAACGGCACTGTAGTGACGGCGGAGGATTGATGCCGGGCAGGCTTCCGTAACGGGGCCTTGCAGCATCGCGCAGGCGGCCTCGGCCTTGGTTTTCGCCGGGACCACGCAGAACAGATGGTCTGCTCCAAAAAGAACGGGGCAGGTGAGTGTAAGGGCATATTCAGGGACATCCTCCAGGGTCTCGAAACAACCGTCATGAACCTGTTGCGTCCTGCATTTAAGGTCCAGGTCAACCTCTTTGATGCGAAGAGGATCGTTGAAATCAGCCACATGAGGATCGTTGAAGGCAATATGGCCATTCTCTCCTATCCCCATGAAAACCATGTCTATATGTCTTTCAGAGAGAATCTTATCATAGCGGGCTACAGCTTCTTCCTTAGGAAGTTGGGAACCTATGTAAAAGACCTCCTTGAAAGGGACCTTGTCGAATATCGCACGTCTGAGGAAGTTGCCGAATCCTTGGGGAGCATCTTCGGGCAATCCCACATATTCATCCATGTGAAGGGCGGTAACCCGACCCCAGTCAATTCCTTCGGCCTTTGAGAGGGACGCAAGGAACTCGTTCTGAGAAGGTGCTGCCGCGAAAACAACGTTGACCTCCTCTTTTTTTGAGAGAATATCACGAAGGCAGGTGGCCGCTTCGCTGGCGGCACCTTCTCCCATCGACTCCCTGCTGTCGAAGACTTTTACGGATAGCCTGTCGACCTTGAAACTCTTTATCAACATTTGTGGATTGTTTTTCCTTTAATGATTGTCCTCTTGATATTGATGCCCTCGTCGAAAATGACGATGTCCGCATCCTTCCCTTTCTCCAGACTTCCTTTGCGATCCTGGATGCCCATAAACCTTGCTGGATTGGCGGAAGCCATCCGCACGGATTCTTGAAGCGTGCATCCTCCGTCCCGGATCAGAGTGCGCACCAGCCTGTCTGTAGTGGCGACACTGCCTGCGAAAGCGCTCCTGTCCAAGAGTTTCGCCACGCCTTCTTCCACTATCACGTCTTGTCCTGTCTTAAGGTCTCCTAGCTTGTAGATTCCGTCAGGCATGCCGGCTGCCCTCATGGAATCCGTTACAAGGGCGATACTGTCCACTCCTCTGACTCTGATTATCATGTGAAGCAAGGAGGAGGGAACATGTATTCCGTCTCCGATGATCTCGAGTGACATGCCTTCCTGGTAGTAGCCATATTCCAGAGCCCCGGCGGTCCGGTAAGAGTTTTTTCGGACTATAGTGCTCATACATGAGAAGAAGTGAGTCATGTGCCTGGCACCAGCTTTGAACGCCGCGTCGCATTCGTCGAAAGTGGCGTTGGTGTGCCCAATAGATGCCAGAACGCCTCTGCGGTAAAGCTCGGCGGCGAAAGCTGACGCGCCTTCCAACTCGGGGGAGAAACTCCAGCGGGCTATGTCCGGGCATTTGTCCAGGATGGCGATGTATTCCTCCGGACGGGGATTCCGCAAGTATTGGGGATCCTGCGCTCCCGCTTGTGCGGGGGAGAAATATGGCCCTTCAAGATGGATTCCTCCGAATTGGGCTCCTTCTGTGTTCGCCTCGCGGGCGTCCCGATACACTTCGAAGGAACGGAACAAGACCTCGTCGCTACAAGTCAATGTGGTAGGGTATAAAAGGGTTGTTCCGTGGATGGCGTGCATCCTGGCGGCGGTCAGATACGCATCCACAGTACCATCCATGAAGTCGGCTCCACCAGCTCCATGGGTGTGGATATCGATGAATCCAGGGGATACGAAACATCCAGCGGCGTCGATGATCTCGTCAGCGTCGGAAGGGGCTTCGTCAGCTAAGCCGAGAATGATGCCATCCTTGAATATCAGCACTTTCTGGCATTCTCCACTAGGAGTGAGGACTTTCCCTTTTATAATCGCTGTCTTACCTTTTTTCATATCGTGTTTTTTCGGATCTTATGGCCATAAACCGCGTAGAATATCATGTAGACAAAGCAAGGGATAAGGAGCCAGTAGGCCGCATGTTCCCCAAGATGGTCGGCCTCAAGCCCATATAGGAGAGACATGATGGCGTTGCCGCACAGAGCCATCACCAGCAGCGAGGACCCAAGATTGGTCCATCGGCCCAAACCTTTAATTGCCAAAGGCCAAATGCCAGCGTATATTAGGGAATTAGGAATTCCCAGCATTACGAGGAACCAGATGGATGCCTTTGGCGGAAAGGCGAGGACCATAATTGACAAGACCAGACCCGCGACCGTGCAGATGAGCAGGGCGGTTTGCTGGCTGAGATACTTTGGTATGGTGAGGATACCTATCAGGTAACCCACAAGTATGCAGCCCAGAGTGTAGGAGGGGAATAGCTTGGCGGCGTCCAGATCCATGCCGAGGCTTTGGGCGTAGCTTATGATTGTGCTGATCGTGATCTGCTGGGAGCCGACGTGGGCGAAGAGGGCAACTACTCCGAGGATAAGATAAGGATAGGCGAAAATGGATTTCCTGTCAGTTCCTTCTGATGAGGAAAGGTTATCCCGGCCAGGATTGATGTCCGGCAGCGCGGAATAGCGGAATACTAAGGCGAAAATGACCAGCAGTATGGCCAGGACTATGTAGGGCGGGATCACACCCCGGACAAGTTCGTCCAACGCTGCTTCTTTTGCCTGCCCAGTCAGACTGCCCTGACCGATCAGGTCCATTGTGGCCTTGTCTTGAGGGCGGATCACCAAAGCGGCGAAAACCAACGGGGCGATGATTCCGGCGAACTTGTTACATACGCCCATAACGCTGATGCGTCTGGCGGCGCTTTCTTCCGGACCAATAATGGTGACGAATGGGTTGGCGACAGTCTGAAGAATGGCCAATGCGGTTCCCATGGTGAACAAAGCAAGCAGGAACAAGCCATATGTCCTGGTCAGGGCAGCCGGCCAGAATAAGAGAGCACCCAACGCCAGGATGAACAACCCGATGACGCCTCCTTTCTTCAGTCCGGTGCGGTTCAGCAGCAGGGCGGCCGGTATCGTCATGACAAGGTATGCGATGTAGAAGGCGAAAGTCACCAGATAGCTTTGGAAACCAGTCTTAAGATCGCAGGCGACTTTGAAATATGGGACAAGGATGGAATTGACCCACGAGACGAGGCCGAAGATGAAGAACAGGCTCGCCAGCATCACGAGCGAGAGTATGTACTCCCTTCGTTTCATTTTCCTATTAGCTTTCGAGCCTCTTTTTCAGCCTGGGCGCGGACTTTGTCCAGGGAGACTGTCTTTCCCCCTTTCCGCAGGCTGAGATTCGAAGCCTCCATGAATGTGAATATCTCCAATGTCTCTTCCTTGTCAACAGGACATATTCCTGTCTGGAAGAATTTGAGAATCTCGGCCAGAAGAGGTTGATACCCGGTGTATCCTCCGGTCAGTTTTACTCCGTCTTTTGTGAATACCCTGCCACCATAGCCACCAGGCGGGTCGATGTTGGCGCGGAAGGTCCCGATCCTGCCATTGGCCCATATTCCTGTGACCACATCGCCTGAAGGTGTGTGGACGCGGCTGACTTCCTCGCAACCTGTGCCCATGACAGTGTAAAGCTCCTCGACACCGTGAAGGCCATAATAACCGAAATCCGGATGCGATGGCTCGGGATGATGCGGAGAGTAACTATCTGCTCCAAGAATCTCCCCATATTTTCCATCACGTATCTCCTGGTTCAAAGCTGTGAAACGGACAGCGGAGGAAGAGAAGGTGGTCACTCCGTACTTTTCCGCCAATTTGAAAATCGCGATAGCTTGAGCCAATGTGGCACCAATGGGTTTATCAATGTATACCTTCTTGCCTGATCGGAACACTTCCTCAGCCTGCTCCAGGTGAACATTTCCATCGTTTGTTTCCAGGAGCACGCAATCGACCATATTCAGCAGTTCAGCTATGCTGGGGACAATTGTCACACCATATCCCTTTACCTCTTCCGTGTACTTGGGAATCCGGCTGTATGCCGATTCAATGGTCCTGCTGCCATAAGGATAGGCGGCGACGACCTTGAAATCACCGTTGCCGATCTCATTGGTGTTAATCAGGCGGGTGAACGCCGTGGAATGGGAAGTGTCAAGACCGATAATGCCAATCTTGATCACTTGCGCTGACATGATTTGGGCGACCAATGTCAAAAGGGAGAGTATTAGTATTCGTTTATTCATGTGGTTATTTAATCATAGACAAAGGCTCTTCCGATCCTTTGTGGATTGAGATGTATTCTTTTGGCGATCTATTCGCAAAGATAAGTAAAAGTGGTTAGAATAAGAATACTACACTAAAGCGCTATAAATCACAGACGCTTTGTGATGATTTCCTATATTTGTGTCAGATAAACCGGTTATTCAGCAATATGAAACTTAAGATTATCGATGACATATTCAGCATCTGCAAGGTTAAGGATTATGTGGGAATCAACTTGTCAGATCCTTTTGTGTTCATAGGCTCAACAGATGAAGAGAAATCGTTAGTATGCCCTACCCGGTTAGTGCCTGGCTATACGGTGGAACGTGATGATGGCTGGCGAGCTTTCCGCATAGAAGGCACATTGGATTTCTCACTTATTGGCATTCTCGCGGATATTTCAAAAGTGCTTGCTGACGGGAAA
>JAEEGJ010005616.1_pt1 | contig 39068 bp, 48 predicted proteins | sample 8958761 | NCBI WGS metagenome assembly JAEEGJ01 (sample SAMN16246546, study PRJNA631951) | gut metagenome | biome: gut microbiome; feature: rumen; material: RS-attached | host: Bos | place: Iran: Karaj | collected 2018-10
ATTGACTACACCCAGTACCAGCGTGACCTCGACGAAAACTTCTGGCTGTGGGGTCGCAAAGACCACATCCGCACTTTCCTCGGTGATACGAAGACTCGCAGGGCCAAGGGTATCAAGACTCCGAAGAGCCTCGCTGACATCAGCAAGATGCTTTATCCGTGGACGGAGGAGCTTAAATAATGTGCGAATATTGCGAGAAACCAAACAAGACGATAGTGACACATCCACTTGGCGTGTCTGCTTTCGTCGGTGCTGGCCGTCTGTGGCTACGCTTCTACGACATAAAATGCAACCGGACTATAGTGACAGCAGAAAACATCAAGTGCTGCCCGATGTGTGGCCACAAGTTCAAGGAGGCCAAACAATGATGGTGAACTTGTACAATGTACTTACTGTAATTGCGGTGGTATGGATAGCAGTCATTCTCCTGACGATGATGCTTGGCGATGACTTCGCTATGATAATCTGTGTTCTCGTATCAATGGCTTCTGTCGGTCTGTTACTGTACAGACTTGGTGAATTTATGAAACTTCTCGTTGGAGGCTGATATGCGACTCAAGAAAGTCCTAGACATTCTCAATATGTTCCCGAAGAAGTCCCAGACTTATGTTCTCAAGCAGGTCGATTTCGACAAGATGAAGCCGAGCGAGAACTACAAGGCTGTGGTGGATGCGATGATTGCAGTGTGCAAGAACGCAAACCAGCGTGAAGTCTTGCAGGCTTACCGTGAAATGCAGCCGAGCGACCAAGAGGTTCTCGAAGCGTTCCGTGGAAAGGATGCCGAAGCACTCACGCCGCTCTACTTCGACGACGAGCAGATTGAGTTCATCACTCAAAATGTTTACCGTAACCGTGACGGCGACTTCCGCCTTATCCCGAAGCTCCGTAACTGTTCTGCCGATGCGATGCCGCTTGAGGGCCTCAAGGCTGACGACGACATCATCGCTGCAAGGCTCAACATCACCCGTATCGCTCCGAACGGTGCCGAACAGCAGTTTGACGGTCTCAAGGAACTCCGCAAGCAGCCGTACGATGGGCCGTATGATGGAGTGTTCTTGAAGATGGCCCCGAACTTGCGGCGTATCAAGATTATCTCCAGCTTTGCCAAGGACGAGCCTCACGGATTCTTCACTCGTGACGGGCAGATGTACAGAAATGTATGCTCCCAGATGACCCAAGTGAATCCGGAACTGGTGAACGAGAAATCGCTTCGCAGGGCTATGTTCCTTATGTTCCTCGTAAGTGGTGGCACTGCTAGGGATTGGGAAGCGTTGTACAACTTGGTGCATTTCCTTGTGAGAGTTCCGAACTCCGCAACTGGATATGTGCTTTACCTCAACGACTTCGACGCTGGCGGTAACGGCAAGTCCAAGTTCATCGGGTTGCTCCATAGGATGTTCGGCGACTCGTTCACTGCGTTCTCGACACAGCAGCTCCGCTTCACAATCAGTTTGATGGGCAAGCGTCTGGTCAGTATCAGTGAATACGAAGATTCCGATACTGCCAAGCAGTTGCAGGCTCTCATCAAGTCGATGACTGGCCGTGACAACTTCCAGTACGAGGGAAAGGGAGTAGACCCCATCGTGGCCGAAACTTACCAGAACTTCGTCATCAGTTCTAACAAGTACATCTACTTCGACGACAGTGGTATCAAGCGTAGAATCCAGAACTTCCACTGCTCGAACCTCCTGCACTTGATGATGAACCGCTTTACGAAGAATCAGGACTACCTCAATCTGCTGTTCGGCAACATCTACAACGGCGAAGCACTCCTCGTGCAGAACGAAATGGCCCACTCCCTGCTCGACTTTATCCACAAGGACAACAGGACTTACAGCATCCCGATTAGGCCCCAGTCCGTAATCCTCGGTTCCCTCAAGAACCCGATACTGCGTGCCTTGTTCAATCCAAGTCTGAACTTCAAGGGGTTCTGCCGTAAGACCGACGCTGGGACGAGCATCGACCTCATCCGTCTCGCACCGGAAGCAAAGCCGGAACAATACAACTATGCAAGCCAGACAATCCAGAACTGGTTTGAATCGCTCAACTTCTCCGCCAGTCGTGACAACATCACGCTGTTCACCCTCGAAGACTTGGAAAAGGTCGAGGAAGTGATGAAAGCCAGACTCGGTGAACTGGACGAGCGTAGCAACCAGCTCAAGAACAAGGACACCGTACGCATCGAGAAATGCGAAGTGTGCGGCTTCAACAGTTACGAGCTGTTCCAAGAGTTCCTGTTGCCGGAGTGCGTTAAGTACAACATTCCAGTGACAGAAATTGACAACTTCATCAAGGTAGGTTAAAATGAGACCATCCAATGACATCAGGGTTCTGCTCCTCGAAAGAGATTTGCTCTCCGAAAAGAACGGGGCAATCTTCGGCAAGCTCTACATCAACGGCGTGTACTTCTGCGACACGCTTGAAAACAAGAAATTCCTTGCAAGCAACGGGAATTACAGTGTCTCGTATTGCAACAGCCCGAAGTTCGGTAGAAATTTGCCGCTCTGGTTCGACCACGGCAGCTATCCTCCGGAGCGTGGGTTGAGGATTCACGCCGGAAACTCCAAGGACGACAGCCAAGGGTGCATCCTCGTCGGCGACCGCTATTACAGCACCAATGGCTGTATCACTGACAAGCTCAAGTCGTCCAAGGACACTCTCCAGAAGCTCTGTGACATCTTCGAGACTGATACAAAGGTCAATGACACGGTACTGCTCATAAGGACAGTATGATGAACGAAGTGTGCAGCGAAATACCGACTTGGCTCAAGGTGTTCATTCTCTGCTGGATGGCCCTGCTCGTAGTCTTTGCGTGGAGGTCGTGATGGTAAAGATTGGAGAGTGCATCTACTATGGTCGCCCGTACCGTGGGACTTGCCCTACTTGTGGCCAAGTCTTCCTCGACCCGTGTGGTGGAAGCCACATCGCCTTGAGGGAGCGTTTCTGTTCTGACGAATGTGCCAAGAACTTCAAGTGGGACATCCGGATGGGAAAGGAAAAGCTCGCCGAGGTGAATGGGCTGGCCGACCATCAAGACATCCAAGATGCAGTTGCCGCTGCACTCTACGCAAAAGGAGTTCTCAAGGGGATTACCAAATGAGTCCAAAGATATTCCCGACCATACTGATGATTCTTGATTTCTGTGCGTCAGTGCCGTATATGATTCAAGGCGACTTGAAGCATACGGTGTACTGGATTGCGTGTGGAGTCTTGACATTTTCAGTCACTTGGTTATAAACAAACTATTTTCCGGATTGAACTCTCCGCACGGCAGTAAGGCTAGAACGGGGAGTTCTTTTATCTGTAAGGAAAGTATGGCAAACAAATTAAAAAGCGAACTGTGCAGGTATTGCACGCTCCGGCCCTCGTGTAGTGGCATAATGAAGTGCCGGAAATTGACAGACATCGAAGCCACGCAACACTTACCCAGAAAGGAGAACTGGAAATGAGCGAACCGAATGTAGAACAAAAACTGCTTGATGGTCTTGATTTCAGCGATGCTCTCAAGCAGGCGAAACCAGACCCCGTGCAGATTCCCTCGAAACCGTCGGAACTTGTGGCCGAAGTCCTCGAAGTGGATATGGCCAGACAAGGCAGTGGCCCGTCGCCGCTCTATCCGTTTATGCACGGACTTCTGTGCGGACTCAAGCTTGGTGGCCGGTAATGTGGTGGCCATTCAAGAAAAAGAAGCGGACTGACCTATTCAATGTGGTCGAACTTCATAGCGGAGTTCGAGGCTTGTGTCGATACCGCAGGGAAATGGCCCTGAAAGTCTGCCATAACCTAAACAGATGTATTCCGGATTCCCGTTACGGGATTATCCAAGTGGGAGACAACTTTGAACTACCAACAGAAATACAACCTTGAGACAGCCAAAATCGAGGATATGCGTAAGCGAGCAATCACCATTGGCGACAAGAAGATGCTTGCATGGTGTGACACACAACTTAAAATGCGGAGGAAAGCCAATGAAAATAAACTTTGACCAAAACATAGGCGAACAGCTCAAGTTTGCATTTGAGCACAACGAAGAAATATCGGAAGAAGATGTAAGACAACTCTCTTATGTACCAGACGAGTGTCACAGTCTAGGCTCTGGACGATGGTCAGAACATATTTTTGCACTGTACAAGTCCGGCGATTTTTATTACGGAATACACTTCGACCGTGGACTTACCGAATGTCAAGAAAACGAATATTACGCACAGATTCCCCACAAGTTCGAGCGAGTGGAGATAAAGACATACACATTCAAGGACAGGAGCAAAGATGGCTAAAGGTCTAACAATCGGTGACAAGGCCCTGCTCGACAGGGAACTGGACAAGATGAGTTCCGAGGAAAAAGGGGCCATCGCTGCCAAGATGCTCAAGAACTGTACCCAAGTCAAGAACAGCCAAACCGCAACCGGCGACTACTACGACGGGAAAGTGGAAACCATCGACTACCTTGAGTATATGATGGCGAAACTTCTGGAGAACAATGTACCTCCGGAGCGTGCCTACGATGTGGTCTGTGCCCTAAAGTACCTCTCTCCGAGGCTCGGTGCAAAGTCAGACCAGCCGATTCAACTTGACTTGATGAAAGCGGAAAACTATATTCACAGAGCTAGAACCGGGAAGTGGCTCGACAAGGAGTTTCTCGACCCGTTCTCTGGCTAGTCCTCCTAGAAATCTCCCGTAGCCAAATCCTATCCGAGAACTTATATTTTCGGGTAGGATTTTTTTTTATGGAGGCTATATGGCTTACGGACTCCCATATCAGGGTTCAAAGAATGTCATCGCTGAACGCATCTTGAAGTGCCTGCCCAGCGGAACGAACTTCGTCGATTGCTGCTGTGGCGGCGGTGCGATTCTCCAAGCGGCGGTCGCATCCGGAAAGTACAAGAGCGTCACCGGCTACGACATCAACAAGTCTATTGTCGGGCTGCTCAAGGCAGTGATGGTGGACGGCGACACAATCGACTATGAACACTTCCCTATGGTTACAAAGGCCCAGTTCTACGAGGCCCGTGACCGTGATGCGAGCCTTGAAGACTGGCTCATCAAGTACACTTGCAGCTTCGGTTTCAAGGGGACGGAATACCTCTGGGGCGAAAGCAGGATGAAGTGGAAGACCCTGACGCACAATGTCGTCACCCTCCCGACAGTCGAGGAACGCCGCAACGCACTCCGGGACTTGCTGACGCTCATCGTCAAGGAAAAGCCGGACGAGGCCGAGTTGAAGAATATGACCCACATCGAGCAGCTCACGAACCTCAACCGCATCCACGAGGTAGAGCTTGCGATGAAAGGTTACAAGTCCAAAACGAAATTGCAAGTTTTCTGTAAGTCGATGTTCGACATTCCTTTCGAGAACTTCGATGTCATCTACTTCGACCCACCGTACCAGAATACCACTGGCTACCAGCGTGGGACTTTCTCGCAGATAATGTTCAAGGCACTGCTCAAGGTTCTGATAGACAGCGGCAAGATGGTGTTCGTCAGCGAGTACAACGCTCCTGCTGACGGATTCGTGGAAGTCGCCAGCTTCAAGAAGCAGATGACTCTCAAGAGCGACGAAAACCGGACTGCCACCGAAAGACTGTTCTTCGGAGGCACGCTTGAGCAGTATAAGGCTCTCGGACTGGATGTCGTCGAAGACACAGTTACTGAACCGGAAGTGACTGAATAATTTGCAAAAAGGTTCGTAAAAATATATTCGTTGCTAGGGTAAAATTACTTCTAAAATAGAATAAAAATTTTTCACTCCTCACGCACTATAAATAGGGTGGTGCTACGATGCTATTTTACGAACCTTTTTGAAAGCAGTCAATCAACTCCCCTCAAGTTTCCCCCTGATAAAGCTTACGTCGGAGCGTATGTCAGCCGTAGTCTTTTTCAGTTCGGCATTGTCGGTCTTGAGGAATTTCACTTCCGCCTCCAACGCTTTCACCTTGTTGTACAAGTAAATCAATGCAGCGGCCGCCGGTGTCCCAAGCAGGCTGCCAACCATAGTGTAGAAATCAACAGCGTTGCCTTCCATAATTCACCTCCGTAGCACCACGGTCAATGTAAAACGGTTCGGGGAGCTTCTCGCAGTGGCAGCTATCCGGTGATTCCAGAAAGTCCACTCCCAGAAAGTCATCCCTGCTCAAGAAACAGCAGGATGCGACGATGTGGCTCGTCACTCCGCCCTTTGTATTCACGCAAGGAGTCTTGCCCGGTTCCCACTTTTCGATGAGGGTATCAAGCGTCTCCTTGTCAGTGACCACATCTGAGTCGATGAGGAACACGCCATCGTACTGTCTGGCCAGATGACGGGCGTAGTATTGCTGCAACGCCGCCCTGCACACGGAAATCGAACGCTTGCGGTCTCGGTAGTCGAGCGTCGGGAACTGGAACACCAGCCTTGGAAATCCCAAGTCGCACGGCGGAATGATGTCGCCGCACTTAATCGGGGTCAGGATTATTGCCTTGAATCCCATCAGTCGTCCTCCGAGGTGCGTTCGATGGTGACAATCGGAGTCACACGGCAAATCGTCTGCTTGCTTCCGGTGGGGCCTACGAGCTTGGCGTGGATGTCGAGCATAAGGTCGCCTTGGTCGTTGGAACCGTGTACAGTGGCATAGAGGGCATCCGTCCTCACGGCAGTACCACGCTCGTTGATATAGGACAGATAGAGGTCTCCACAGTTGATAGGTACACGGCTCGTCCCGAGGTGCAGGACAAGTCTGGTATAGAGTTCCGGCTGGCGGTTTCCTGCGTCCGGAAGCTTCAAGTGGATGAAGTGGTCGTGGGTATCGTCAAATCCGGTATCGAAGTACACTTCCACGATGCGGTTGCCGATGGGCAAGTCGTACCACATTTCACCGCCCCTATCCTCGAAAGACGACTCCGTGAGACGGTAATCGACTGCATCGGGCTGGTACGGGTCGTTTCCGTCAGTACCTGCTATATCGTACTCGATGCCCACATTCTTCCTGCCGGTTTCCTGATTGCTCGGCAGAACATTGTCACGCTGGTCTCGAAAGAGACTTACTTTGTCAAGTGCTTTACCCATAAGTCCTCCTAAACATTATGGAGTTCGACATAAACTCGGTTGCCCTCGGAAATGTCAGTGTTGTTCACATCGATGTTCTTGGTTGGCGGCACTTGCTGGTAGTCGTCCGGATTCCAGTTCGCATTGACATTGCTCATCCTTGCGACAAGACGGGAGGACTGCGTATTGACAGTACCGCCATTGTTGATGTGCGAGCCTACAGCATTGAGCGAAGTGCCCGTTGCGATAATCCCGATGTAGATGTCGTCAGTGGACTTCACCGTATGGGTGTTCGACACTGTGTCGAAAATTGCACCGTCGTACACAGTCTCAATATCGACCGTGAGGACCCCGCCGGAGTTCAAGTTGTTGGGGTCGCTCGGCTGGTAGCCGCTACCGTTCAAGTCCTGAATCGTCACATCGGCAGAGCAGGCCACGAGGGCGTAACGCCAAGCGTTGTTGTAGAAGATAGGCTGGAACACCACCACACGGAGTTTCTGGGTATCGTTGCAGTTGGTGATATAGACGGTCGCCTTGGTCGCAGTCACATCGCCGTGGGCCTTGCGGATTTCAAAGTCCATATAGGTGTGGCACAGCGACATCGTGAGCTTTCCGGTGTTCTCGGCGAGCTGGGTAATTTCGGAAGTCGTCGCACCTACGGGGAGATTCTCCAGAATACGGGATTCCACCAGTGCTTCGAGGTCGCTCAACTTGGCGAGGGCGTTCGGGTCGCTGGGATTGGTTACAGGCTCGATGAACAGCTTGTAGAACGCTGGCTGGCCCGGACTTGCGATGTTCATGGCATTGACGACGATGCCGTGCTGGCCGGTAATCTTCTCGGCGAGGGTTTCCGGAGTAGCGTCAGAGGCGTTCGCCATCAGCTTGTTCGCATACTTGAACTCGACCACATCGTTCACGTTGTCGATGTCGATGCAGGCGTTAGCACTGGTGTACTCGTGGCCCTCCGTGGGTGTTTCCGCATCGTGGAGCTGGATGATGCTCAAGCTTGTCACGGATGCCTTTAAGTCATCGACAGTACCCGTAAAGTCAAGGCGGTAGTTCTGGCCGCCAGTCGGAACCGTGACGATGAGGTTTGCGGTCATCAGGTGGCCAAGCTGGTAGGACTGGTCGGAGTCGTCGTAGAAAGACTTGCCGAACATACGGAACCGGTTGCTGGAATATTCCGGAGTGTATGTACCGGTGGCCCTGATGTCCACGACTGCGGAACAGTAGTAGGTTCCGGCCTTGAGGTGGACACATCCGTCATCGTCACCGCCGCTGACTATCGAGATATGGCTTCCACGCTTGAACTCAAGTTCGCAGTTGAAGTCCTGTGTTACATTGTGAACAGTAGAAATCTGGTCTGTGTGAATCTGGGCGAAACCCAAGTTGCCACCGTTGTTCAAGTCCAAGGTGGTGTAGTTGATGGTTCCGTCAGTATGGGAGACGACCGCCAACTGGATTTCGGTTTCAGTTATGCGGTAGAAGATGAAGTCGCCGTTTGCGTCCTTTCCGGAGTAGTCGTAGCGTTCATCGGTTGAACCGCCTACATTCTGGAGAACCGGCAACTTGGCGTTCGACAGGAGGTCTGCAAGTACGGTGTTGAGGTCTGCCGCATCGACGCTTACGAGGGTAACGGTCGCATCTTCCGGCAAGTCGATATTCTTGTCACTGTCGAACGGGTCATAACTTCCGACGACCGTGCCGTTCTTTCTGAACTTCACTCGTCCAAAGTCGAAATGCTGATTTGCAAGCAGAGGGTCGTAGGTCTGCTGCTGGGGAGTCCCGTCTTGGAGCTTCCGGTTAATAACGAGCGGATTGATGTCGCCCTCGTTGATTCCTTGGCCCGGAGTTACAGAACCGCCACGAAAACTTAAAGTAGTGGACTTGGCCATAGTTCCTCGCTATTAAAAGAAAGAGGGCAACCCCGCAGCTTCTCGCTCACAGGGCTGCCCCGTTTGACCACCTCTAGGGGTGATACTCGGTTTCCCGTTTAGATGTTCGGGATGTAGATGGATGCACCGGACACGCCCTGATACATACCGAAGCCCATCAAGCCATCCACACGGAACAGCGAGAGGCTGGTGTACGGGTCAGTCCAGTAGGTGCCACGCCACGGGATGATGCCCTTGTCACGGAACTCGGTCGGCACAGTGAACGAATCCACATTGCCGCCCATCTTTTCGAGGCCCTTGATACCGACAAGGAAGTCGTCTTCGTGGAACATGACCATAGGAGCGAGGTACTCGGTCTGCGGCACGAGGAAGTTGCTGACCGTAAAGTTAAGCTGGGTCGTGATGCCCGTCGCCTTGTTCCAGTCGTTCTTGGCGTACCAGTCGTAGGCAGGGTCGATGAAGCCGTGACTGTCGAGGCCCGGAGTGAGACCTGCGAGGAACTCTTCGTAGGCGATGGAATGGGCGTTCTTGCGAGGGCCCTTGAGGAACAGCGGCTGTGCCAAGTCCCAGTGACCGGACTGCGGAACCCAGCCCTGACCTGCGACGACCTGCCAAGTGTCCACGACCCACTTGAAGTAAACGCACTTTGCGATACCGGTCGGCTTGCCGAGAGCATCGACGCACTGCACCTTGTGCTTCTGGCCGTCAGCAGCCGTGGTTGCATCGGTGAGGAGCATCGGAATCGGGTAGATTTCGCCATCTTCCGTACCAGCGTTACCGTCGATGGTGGAGATAGTGGTGGAAAGCATACCCTCGTCGTTGATGGTAAAGCCGTTCTGGAGTTCGGTAATCTGGGCCACATCCGGTGCTTCGAAGCGGAGCGTATCTACGCCCTTGGTGAAGCGGTAGCCCATGAAGTCGCCAAGTTCGTTCTTGTAGAGGTCGTTGGCTTTCGGGCCGTTACCGAAGTTGGCGTGGAGGGACGGAACGACACGGTTCCAAGTCTGCGGATGTGCCATACCGAAGATGTTGCCGGAGAGCTTGGAGGTCTGCGTGTGGGCTTCCGCATCGAAGCAGGCACGGCGGAAAGCACGGTCGATAGCGTCGCCAGTCGGGTTGTTGCCCGGATTGGCCACATACGGCTGGCAGGAGCCGAGGATGCCACGGTAAGCACCCTTGTTCACTTCGTCTTGGAGGTTTGCGACACGCTTGCCCATCACTTTCGGCTTTTCGATGGCAAGGGTAAGTTCGCCCTCGGAACATTCGGCGGCAGTGCCAATCGGGGAGACACGGAGAGGCACGGAACCACGCTTGACACCGAGGGTGCCACGGAGCGGTGCGAGGTCGAGGGATTTCTTGATGACCTTGCCGGAGTCCATAATCGTGACATTCACAGTGTCGCCGGTCATATTGGCGGCACCGAGCTTGTCGGCGATGGTGCGGTTACCTTTGGAAAGGATGTCAGCACCAACATTAAATTCTACGGCCAAGTTGGCCATAAGGGTAGCATTGACTAATTCACTCATTTGTCAGTTCCTTGTTACCAGCTACGGTTTGCCGGGAGGTTACGCTTGTTCATAGCGTCCTGCAACATCAAACCGAAATTGTTGCTGGGTGGGATAGTTTTGGAATCACGACCGCTATTGGGAACCGGAATGTTCGGAGGCGGATTCGGGCTGCCCTGCGGTTGCTGCGTCTGTTGCTGCGGTTGCTGGGCCGGAGGAGTCTGCGTCTGGGGCTGTGCCTGCTGGGACTGGGGCTGCTGGATAGGGTTACCCTGCTCGTCAATCTTGCCAGCGGCATAGTCGTTGCCGAACTGTTCAAGCTGCCTGTAATAGTTGTCGATAATCTGGTTTTTCTGGAAAGCAGTAAGGGTCTGCCACTGGGCCGCAGCTTCCTTGTTCTTGGCAATCTTGTCCATCCACCCCTTGAGCAAGTGCTTGCCATAGGGCTTATCGAGATATGCCGTAAGTTCAGGTTCTTTGCTGTTGAGCCAGTCAGCAAGGTTCTTGCTGTCTTCGATAAAGGTTTCCGCATCTTCCGGCGAGAACAGTTCACGGGCTTCACGCTCCCATTCTTCCTGTGCTTCCTGCATACGGGCGATGTCAAGTTCACGAATCTGGTCTTGCTTTACGGCTGCAAGGGTCGGATTGTGCTTTTCGCTCTTTTCGTCAGCATAGGCTTCCTGTTCACGCACGAGCCGTTCACGCTCCTGCTCGAAACGCCTGCGTTTGGCTTCTTTCGCCGCAATACGCTGGGATGCGTACCAGTGGTTCTGTCTGCGACGCTCGGCAGCGGCCTTGTCGTCGGCTTCGCCGGATTGCTTCCCCTTATCGGTCTGACCGGACGGGCTGCCGGTCTTTCCACTATCTGCCACACCAGACGGGGAGTTGTCTGTCTTGGGCGGTTGGGATGCTGCCCCACCAGACGGAGGTGTGGCGTTCCCCTCGTGACCGGTGCTACCGTCACCACTTGACACGGTGGGAGAGGGTTCTTGGTTCACGGAACTGACGCTTGCTTGAGGTTCACGAGACTGGGTGGCTGCGTCGAGGGCCTGACCCATTTCGGTAAAAGAAATATCAGCCATATTGCTGCTCCTAGTTGATTATCTTGACTGGCCCATTAGGGAGTAGGCCAATCAGGTAGGTGGTCAGTGAACAATATAACAAATTTTTGTCCGAAGCGTACCCCTAGCCCCAAATATTTGTGGGTATGGTGAGTTATTTGTGGGTATGAATGAAAGTCTGAAACCCGTTTCCTCATCATCGCAGTTTTGAAACCCCCTCTCCCCACTTGCCCAAGTTGGAAACTGGTGTGGAGTGTGACGTTTACGAAAGTTTACAAACCAAAGTTATCCACTGATTCGAGTTTACATTGTTGATAACCTGTTGATAAGTTGTGGACTGTGTGTGCAGTGGCTCTCAAACAGTGAATATCTTGTTGATATTGTTGATAACTGGGATGGGAGTGATAAAGTCAAACATCAATTATTTTTGTGTCAATTTGTGACATATATTTTAATTTATGCGTATTATCTTATATGCTATGGGTGACATATTTTGTCATATTGTATAATATATAACATATTGCCATATATTGACATAATATATAATATATAACATATTGCCATAAATTGACATCATATAAACTATTTATATGGATTCTGTTTTATATCATCTACTGAAGCCGCCAGAATTTATGTAAACAAAATTTAACATCATTTAACCCTTGACAAATTGAGAAAATTGTTTAGTGTTGATAGTTTGTGAATAGTTTGGGGATATTTTGTGCCTAGCCCCTAATTGAAACGACCCTATATAAAACCCTAGCCAAACTAAAAACGGGCTGAAAAGCCCCTTAAAACGCAAATAAACCACCATCCAATAAAGCAGGACTAAAGCAGGTAACTAAATTAGTGCTCAATTTAGCATTATTCCAAATTGGACTATACAAACTGCAAAAAGTTTTACTATTTGCCGTAAACTATTCTATCTTTGTGTATGTGGTTGAGGGTGACAGACTCAACAACAACTCAAGCCCCGAGCTTGATGGCAGATTGACAAAACGGCTTTTAGTGTTTTCTGTTGGGTTTTGTCGGTTTTGCCCTTTTATACATCATCTTCTATTAGGTGGTGCATAAAAGGGTAAAACACCCTATTTCACACATTATAAATAGGAGGTTCCAATCATGGAACAACAAAACAACAACATCGAAGAAATCACCACCACCACCGCCGAAAACACCAACGAAGCCGCAGTCAGCGTCCCTAAAGAAGATGCAATCTGGAACGGCAAGCTGGCAGATTTGGAAGAATGGCAAATAGCCCGTCAAAATTTGAACAAATGGCTTGATGAGGCAGAAGAGGGCACTTTTGGGCAGTATTTTGAGTCCAAAAACCAACGTTCCGCCCCGTTCAGCTATCAAAATTTGGCTATTGTTTGCCACACTTCAAGCGGTTACATCGGCGATAAGGTCAAAAAGGCTAAAGAATTGGGCATGAAGTCCGCCCTTGACAAGAAAGAAGAATATAACGAACGTTTAACGCTTGTAAATATGATTCTTGACTGTCTCGCCCCTAATCTCGCAGAAGAGAGGGCGAAACGTGAGGCTGAACGCCTCGCCCGTGTGGCGGAATGGAACGCCCGTGTAAATTCTGTTTGGTCCGCAGTTGATTCTATTCTTGATACATGGCATGAATTTGACATTCCGTGCAGTCTTGCATCCGTACGCAAAATTTACGCCAAGTATAAGGATAAAGAAAACGGGCTAAACATCGTTGCAACATTGGCAGAAACAAACCTCAATTCTGACGACATCAAGACGCTGGAGTCCGAAATGGGGCTGCGTGACGGCGATTTGTGCGACTATTGGCTGGACAAAGAGTCTTTGAATAATCCGCCCGAAAAAGCCTAATTCGCAGTGGTGACGGGGCAATTCTGGCAGAACCCAACAGAAAACACTTAACACGGAGCGAATATGCAAAAGACTTACACGATGGTAAGCACTCGTGAGGGTGCTACTTTCATCTTCCCTACTCCCGAATCGAATCGCACTGTCGGGTTCGCAGTGTTGGGCGACCAACTTGGCACGCCTGCATTACTGACATCCGACGACTTCAACAGCGGTTTCAATGTCCACTGGCTCGAACACGACACTGACGAAGTGGCAGTGTTCAACATTTGCCAGCGGGTCGAGACTGTTATGGAGTGCCAGCGGCTCGTGGTCACTGCCGAAGCCAAACGCTTCAAGCGTATGCTCGGAGGCAACATCTTCGGGGACAAACTTATTCTCACCATTTTCAAGCCAGCGTTTTAACGCTGCAAAGGAGTATCGACCATGAACGATGACGAAATCAAAGAAGTGCTCGTGACAGTATATGACCGCTATGGCTGCGGAAATGGTGGAGCACATCGTTCCCAGCCAGTCCAGCAGTCAGCGGCTCGTGAAGCAGCTCTAGAACTGATTGACGGCTTGACAGTTAACAACATCCAGTCGTTGATTACAACTCTCTGCAAGTTCTGTATGTTCGGGGCACCATGCTCGACTATGAAAGACTCGCACGAATAATCAAGTGCCGTACTAGATGCAGCACTAATGAGGCTTGGGATGGACTGTCCCGAGCCTTTTTGTCGTTGGATGTTTCCAGAACCGAGGCTGAACAAGCCAGTTATCTACTGACGAACGGAGCCAACGCAGTGTGGTACGGTCTCCGTTACAAGTATAATGCTGACGGTCAGTTGCGTTTCGTTCCCATTGACGACACTTACAAGGCAGCACCGGAGGGAGGCTACGACTTCCTTGAGAAGTTCCCGTCCGGTCTCGTCCGTGAGTTCGCCACTCGTCTTGCAGAGGGCGAGAGTCAATTTACCACGGGGTCGGCATCGCACTGGCTCCGAAAGTTTAAGAACATCAACAAGAGGACGGCAGTGAAGCAGCTCATGGATTCGACCCGTGAAGCTGCATTGCTGCTTGTTCTGGAGGCAAAATGAGTAACGCAAACCAGCAGATTACTGCTGCAATCCTCGACCAGCTCGACAAGGGAGTTATCCCTTGGACGAAGCCGTGGGTCGTGAACAGTACCGGCATCGTGAGCCACGACAGGGGCAGGCCCTACGGACTCCGTAACCGTATGCTCCTGAACTTCGCTGGCGAGTATGCCACTTTCAACCAGATTAAAAAGGCTGGCGGCAGCGTCAAGAAAGGCGAGCACGGGCAAGTGGTTTACTTCGCAAAGAATGTAGCGAAGAAAGACGACTCCGGCGAAGTGACTGATGTCTACTACCTCCTCCGTGGCTACACTGTCTTCCGTGTTGGCAGTCAGACGGAGGGGGTAGAGACCAAACACAACGCTCTCTGGGAGCACGGTGGCTTGCCGCTCACCGATGACGCTGCACTTGCGATTGTCAAGGAGTACACCGATAGGGCTGGCATCCAGTTGATAGGCGGCGGTGCGGAAGCGTTCTACTCCCCGTCCAAAGATACAGTCCAGTGTCCCGGAGTGGATAGCTTCCCTAAAAGGGAGCTGTTCTACAAGACGCTGTTCCACGAACTCATCCACAGCACTGGCCGTGATGACCGATGCAAGCGACCGACCGGAAACACTTTCGGTTCGTCCGATTACGCAGTCGAGGAACTCGTGGCCGACATCGGGGCCTGCCTCTGTATGGGGAGGCTCGGACTCCAAGTGGATAACGCCATCCCAGAAACCGCTGCTTATGTGGCGAGCTGGAAGAAGCACATTTCTAACTTTAAGCAAACCGACTTCTCCACCTGCATCTGGCGAGCGGAGGAAGCGGTGCGATTCATCTTCAACGACAAGGAGCATAAGGATGAGCAGTAAGGAACTCACCATCAGCGTCAAGGTCAAGTGCCCACTCTGCAACAAGGATTACACTGTGGATAACATCCCTCGCAGTGGATTCTTTGAGTGGAAAGAGGGCGGCAAGCATATTCAGGACGCACTCCCGACGCTCTCGGCGGACGACAGGGAAGCACTCATTACCGGAGTGTGCAAGACCTGCTGGGACAATATGTTCGCAGACCACGGGTAGTGTCTAACTCACGCATCAGTGACAGTGGTGCGTGGTCAGGCATTAACAATCAACCACAAGGAGTAAATACCATGTCTGAAATCAATGCACAGAACACCGCAACTGAAACCGAAGCCAAGAACTTCTACGACTGGCTGGAAATGAACAAGGCCGGCTTCGACAAGTTTATGTCCAAGGTCTATAACGACAGCCCGTTTCCGCCTGCCATCAGCAACAATGCCGTGGCCAAGTTCAAGATTGTAAACCGTGCTCTCAAGGACACCATCTACAAGGGCCACGCACTTATGTTCAGTGCCGCTATCCTCTGGGAAAAGGTGAAGCCCACCCTCACTCCGGAACAGATTGAGCAGTTCAAGCAGGCCGACCTCAAGATGGTAAGTGGCCACGACATCTTCGATATGATTGCCGGTATCGCTGGCACGGACGAAGCCAAACGCCAGATGGAGAGCGTTGTCGAACAGACTGAACGGCGTGCCAAGGTGGAACAGCACGAGAACCTCCCGACCGATACTGCACAGGATGTACCTACTTGTCCGGCAGCAGACCCAAAGGACTACTCCGTATGATGACAGTCGAACAACAGAACCTCGCATACAGGACAGTGGCCGCACTTGAGGGAATCCACAAGGCGATTGTCGAGTTCCGTGCTGACTACCTCGATGTCCACGGCAGGCGTGAAGTGAATCATGACAAGCCACGCCGCTTCGAGGTTGGCCACTCCAGTATGCTCGCAAGGTTCGGGAACAAGCAGCCCAACGAAGAACAGTGGCGTGCGTTCCTGCTGCTGCTCGATGCCATCGACGCAGTTTACCTCAAGAAAGATAACACTTACGGCGACCTCTACCCTCTCGTGGCTGAAAAGGTGCAGTATATCGAGTCGCTGTTTCCAAAGGAGCAATAGCTATGAGCACTGAAACAATCTTCAAAATGAACACTGAAACACTCTTCAAAGACCTCGTTACCGGCAGGGCCAACCGCATCCCAGCTTGGGACATCGCCTTTATGCTGGACAACGACAACTTCCGTGTGGCAGGCGGATGCTTTATGGACGGAGTGCCCAACGACTACGATGTGTACCCTGCCTTTGGAGTGTCGTTCGACTCTGGACGCATCCGGAACAACGCCAAGAGTCTCCAAGGCGAAGTGGTGTGCGAGACAAAGAACGCCATCACTGTCAAGGTTCACGGTAAGGTAATCCAGTTCTGCAAGTATTACAAGACTACGCTGCGTGAACTGGTGGAGTCCTTTGACTTCTCCCACTGTCAGGTAGGCGTGGAGTACAGGACTGTCGAAGAGGACGGGAGCTTCAAGACACCGGTCATCGAGAGCGTGGAGTGGACTGACGCTTGGGCGGAGTACCGCATCACCGGACGCTCCACCTATACCGGCAGCGAATATCCGCTGTCGTCCCTCATCAGGCTGAACAAGTATGTCAAGCGTGACATCATCAAGGGCAAGTCCTATACCGTGGAGGCCCTCAAGATTCTCGCTGACATTATCAGGCGTGGGTATACCGACTACCCAGACTTCAAGAACCAGCTCGATGCCGTGGACTTGATGCTGCTCGAACCCAAGGAATCCAACGCAGCGTACGAACTGTTCAAGGTGTGCCACTCCAAGGGTCTCGTCACAAGGCAGTACTCGCAGTACGCAATCGAGAACGGTCAGGCTGAAATACTGGAGGCGGAGTAATGGCTTGGTGCGATTACGACAAGACCCGTGAAGTACCTAAAGAAGTATCTCACGCAATGCTGGACTTGATTGACCGAATCCAGTACGCTTATCTGAAAACCGATGGCACTTACGGTGACCTCGCCTGCGTCGTGAGCGACAAGGTGAAGTACATCGAGAAGCTGCTGTACAAATCTATGGAGGCCGACAATGGTAATAGCACTCTATCTCCCTGACGACATCGCCGAGCAGTTCAAGAACGACCGCTTGCAGGGCAGTCTGTACAGGCTCCGTAAGCTCGCACAGAAGTTCAACCGCACCGGCGGTCAGGTCGATGGCGAAGTGCTGCTCTCCACTGATGTCAAGGTGGCACAGCAGCTCGAAGCGTCGTTCTGCCTCGCCCGTGAAGTGGACAAGAAAGGCGAGATACTCATTGACCCCAACGACCCAACTCACGGAGGCAAGGTATGTGCAGCGGAATCATCGGGGCGATAGTGGGGACGGCACTCGTGTTCTATATGCTGTTCTTCTGGCGTTAGTCCACTTGTTCGGTGTACTGGCCAAGCAGCGGAGTCCCCGACTTCTTGTGCAGGAATACGTGGCAGGTCTTGCAGAGCAGCATAAACCTGCTCTCGTCCAAGTTCTCGTAGTCAGTCTTGTACTTGTGGTGGACATCGAGGAACTCCGTCCGCTTGTATCGCTTGCCGCAGAACTCGCAGGTGCAGTTGCGGCTGGCGAGCATATACTTGCGGAACACCTGCCATCTGGGCGTGGCTCGGAAGTCCTCGTGCTGTTTCTTCAGTGCATCGTAATAGTCTTGTCTTTTCATATACTGAATAGTAGCAATTTGCGTAGTGGATTCGCTACATAAATTACTACATTACTGTATCAAGGAGTATTACTTATGATGAAACAAACATTTCCCCAATCCCCACTTCGGGTAACACCAGTCCGTACTGAACCTGCACAGCCCAAACCGGAACCGATTGCAAAGGAACCGGAGCAGGGACTTGTCAATCCGGACTTCGTACCTCGCCGTCCGGTGGCCACGCCCAACCGAGCACAGTGGTTCGAGAACGACTTGGACGAATCCGAGAAGCAGGCCCTCATCGACAAGCTCGTGGCATCCGCCAAGTCCCTCCTCTCCGAACCCCGTGTGACTGTGAACAGCGTCGCAAGGCTTATGGGCATGGAACACGCAAAGGTAAAGGCGGCTCTCTCTATGGGCGATTCCCTCAAGCAGTTCCTTGCTGACAGGGACGACAGCCACAACGCTCTCCACATCAAGAAAGCGTTTGCCCGTATGAGTCCTGACGAACAGAAAGCTATGCTCGCACAACTCCAGAGTATGCAAGCGTAGGAAGTACTTGGAAAATTGTATCGTCATCCTTGAATCTTCTATATTTTCACGGGCGAAAATTTTAAAAATTTTTCATCCAAAAATAGAAGAAAGATTTTAGGGCGTACGATGCTATTTTACGATGCTTTTTTTTTTTCTGTTGTGTAGTTTATACCGCCCCAAATTGCAACATTATAAAAGGGTGAGACCCGATGAACATAAACCATTTAACACTTAACAGGAGTAATCCAAATGACGACTTCGAATCCATCGGAGAGTGCAGCTTCCCAGGTTCAGACTGTGACTGCCATTCCGAGTGTGATGGATGTCCATACTACCGAGCAGCTTTCGCAGGCACTGATGCTTATGGAGAAGAAAGCCGGTGACCTAGTGGCATCCGACACTGTGCGTGAGGGCTATATGGCCCACGGTCATCCGGCCCAGCTCGGGTTCCAGCACTTGAACACGATGACCAGCTCCAGAATCAAGAAGCAGTTTCCGCTGTTCGACCGGAGCGAACCCTTGTTCAGAATACTCTGGGCACAGGGCAAGCTTATCGTCGGCGAAGAAATCCTCAAGAAGTACGAGAACCGAAAGGCTGGCAAGACTTACGACTATGTGAAGTCCATCGACCGACGCTTCAAGAAGATGTTTGCCGACATCGAGCAGTACCGTGACAAGCTCAAGGAACTTGAGTACGAGGCTTCCCGTGGATAGAGCCAGTGCAATCAACCGGCTCGACGACTTGTTCTACGAGTGCAGGGAAATCCTCAAGGAGCACCCAGTATTCCTGACAAAGTATAAGGCCGAGTTCAAGAAGATAGAGCTGGCCGTGGCCAACACCAAGCGTGTGAACCAGCTTCGAGCACTGTGGCCAGATGTCCCGTCCCAAGCGTTCCTCGACCTTGACTCCAACCAGTCAGTGCCGTTCGTCACGATGATGATAGGACTTGCCAAGCGTCACTACCGAGTGCAGCCGCTGTCGATGTTCCTGTTCTGGAGGCGTATGTGTGCCACTGGTCAGGACAACATCCTTACCTACTTCTCGTGGGGCAGGTTCGAAGCGACATTCACTGACAAGACCGAGACCGTGCTGGCCAAGGACTTGCTCCGTGTGTGCAGCGACAACCAGTCGTTCCTCGACAATGTGGGCAAGTGCCTCGCCGACAATCAGTCCGTGGATTACAAGATTCGTGAACTGCTTGGCGGACTCTCGATGCAGTCCGACATCCGTGCCGCTTGGAAGAAGTGGGTGATGACCAACCACCCTGACAAGGGAGGCGACCCAGAAAACTTCCTAAAGGTAAAGCTCGTCTATGACGAGTGGTGTGAAATTAACAAACAACAATCAACAAAAGGATAAGCTATGAACTTCCAGTTTGAAGCTCTCAAGAAGTACACCTCTTTCAAGAAACTCTCCAAGGACATCGGTGCTCCCATCGGCCTCGATGCCGAACTTGTTACCAAGCACGTCCTCGTCGCAGTGTGGGACAAGGCCAGCCTCGATGACGACTTGCGTCCGGCCAACTTCGCATTTGGATTCCTCGTGGGATTCAGCTTCGACGGTGACTCCACCAAGTACCGTGTGCTCCGTGTCAATACCTGCTCGGACGACAGCTTCGTTTGCGAATACGATTACGCCGCTCCGCTCAACGAAGAGTGCTGCCCCAAGGTGTTCTACAACAATGGCCAGCTCCAGTCCGTAGGCTACCTCGTCGGTGCTGTCTCCAACCCGAACACGCAGGACTACGACTGCCTCATCCGTACCGCCCCGTTCCACACTGAACGCCGCTACGCCAACTGCAAGGCGAGCACGATGGTCGAACTGTGCGACATCAAGCTGGGCCTCGACAAGTCCGTGAAGCAGGAGCAGGCCGATGTCTAAAGTCCAAATCAACTGCCTCAACTGCGATGCCAAGGTGAACGCCGAGACAGTGTACGGGGACGGGACCTACCGCTTCTGCCCGTCCTGCGGCTCCACCAAAATCGTGGTCGATGGCGACAGCAAAAAGGAACAGAGTATGACTCATACCACTGACAATGTTAAGCCTCATCCGCTGGCCAATCCGGTCAAGGACGAAGTACCCCAGACACCGCACTGCGGTCTCGACGCTGAAAAGGAAATCCAGTTGCAGGCCACCGACCTCCACGGTCAGCTCCTCACGATGGAACTTGACTGCTTTGGCCGTACCGACAACGCTGGCAAGATGTTCCCGTGCGACCCAGTGCTTGCATCGGATGCCGATTTCCGCTACGAAGTTATGGACGCTCCGGAACAGGGAACTGACAAGTGGCTTGAATGGCGTAAGCAGGGTATCACTGCAACCGAAGCCGCAAGCATTATGTTCCCGGACTCCCACAACAGTCCTATGACTGTGTACGGCAAGAAGCTCGGTCTCGTCAAGGATGACCAGTCCGACCCGGAGGGGTTTATGGAATGGGGCCACCGCATCGAAGACTTGCTCGTAAACAAGTTTATGGAACAGCATCCGGACTTCCGCCAGTGTACGCAAGGTCGCTTGTACCAGCGTGACTGGGCCAAGTGTTCCCTCGACGCCCAAGCCTTTGACGCTGACGGCAAGCCGGTAATCATCGAGTGCAAGACTGGCCAGAACGCTGGCAAGTGGAACCCGATTCCCGACCGCTACTACGCACAGGTTCAGTGGCAGATGTATGTCACTGGCATCCGCAAGGCGTACTTCTCCGTGCTCATCTGCGGACACCAGTGGTTCGAGAAAGTGGTGGACTTCAATCCGGTGTTCGTGGGCAAGATGCTCGACAAGTGCTTCCGTGTCTGGGACTGCATCCAGCTCAAGCAGGCACCGGCATCGCTCGGCTTTACCGCTGCGGACAAGGAGACCATCGCTGCGATGGCTGGCCAGACCGGACACTCCGGCCCTGCAAAGGAAGTGACTGACGAGGAAGTGGCCAAGTTCAAGGCTCTCAAGGAAGCTGCCGACAGGGCGACCGAAGAGTTCGAGGCTTTCAAGAACTCCATCCAGTACAAGATGGTTGATGCCCAGAGGCTCTACCGCCCTGACGGTCGCACATTCGCAAGCTGGGTGGAACGCAAGGGCAGCGTCTCCGTGGACAAGGACAAGCTCAAGCTCAAGTACCCCGACATCTACAACGAGTGCTTGAAGACTGGGGCCGGTTCCCGTTACGTCAAGTACAATGTTTAAGGAGGCGGTATGAAAATCGGCTGTTTCTTTTTCGTGCTGGTCTGGACAATCGTGGCGGTGGTTCTCACTCTCTGTGGAGTGGGGTCGTTCGCCCAGTGGCCCATCACCGCTTGGCCGTGGAACTGGTCTTGTCTGTGCATCCTGTACTGGGACTTGATTCTTACGGTCGCACTTGTCGTCTTCCTGCTCCTTGTCAAGCTGTTCTTGGCTTGGCGTAGGGAAAAGATTATCAATTCCTACGCTCCGGAACATAGGGAGTTTATCAGGCGAATGATGAAGTAAACGAACGCTGGCAATAACGCCACACCCCTCGGTGCATTTAGAACAATCAACCTCAAACCCTTAAATTCCCGTTAAACTTGCACCGAGGGTCACCACGGATAGTAGCACAGTGGTTGCGGCAGCTCGACGACGACTGCAAGCGTCGGAGCGAGTCCCGTTCGCACTTGCATATTGCGACGGCTTTGACACCGGTTCGAGTCCGGTCTATCCGATACTTACGAACATAGGGTTCGCAAGTCCAACACCTAACAAGAGGTACAAAATGAAAAAGAATCCTGCACTTGTCCTCGCTGGCAAGCTCGAAGCAGACCGCAAACGCATCCAGAACTCCTCCGCCAAGATTGGCAAGCTGCTCCTCAACACGGCAGCTATCATCGGCGGCTACAATATGATTCGCAAGCTCACGAGGCAGAAGAATCTCTTTGACGCACTTGACAAGACTATGGGCGAGCGTATCAGAATTTTCAATGAAATTGCTTCCGGCGTAGTGGACAAGACGAAATAAAGCAACTATATTGTGTATATGGATAATCAACTTATAGCCTAACATCAACTAAAGGAGTTATTAAATGGCTGAAAATAAGAAATCCGCTCTCGCAAATCCCGTTGAATTTGTGAACTTCCCCGTGGACGAATATGTGTCCGCTTGCATTATCTCTTATCAGGTGGCCTCCCTGCCTCCCAATAAGTTCAGCAAGAGCGACAAGCCCGTTCCGTCCGTACGCTTCCTCCTCGCTGGCCGTGTCAAGAACTCGGATGGCGAACTCACCGTTGTCCGCAAGTGGACGAGCTGGATTAGCATTTCCTACAACGAGAAGTCCAAGATGGCACACTTGTTCGTAGAATTTGCGAACCTCGAAGCGTTCCTCACTGACGACGAAGACGGTGGCAAGCTCTGGACTACGCCGCTCAAGATTTTCCTTGAACGCTCCAAGGACGGGAAGTACTCCAACATCACCCGTATCAAGGCCAGCGACGACCAGTCCGTCATGGACATCGTTTACACTGGCAAGACCAAGCTCCCGGACGGCACGGAGACTTTCGCTCCGTACAAAAAGGTTGGTGCTTACGGCAAGCTCGTCTATCTCACCCTTGTCAAGAACAAGGAAAAGGACGACGAAACTGGTATCGTCAGCATCAAGACTTATCAGCCGGATGACTTGATTGAGAATCCGCAAGATGAGCAAGAAGCATAACCCCTGTTAAGTGGTTCATTGGGAGGCCCATTGGTCAGTTCGTCATCTGGCCAGTGGGCTTTTTTTTTGTAACCAAAGGAAAGTCAGTATGAAACTGTCAGGTCAATACTCTCACGAAGAACTGGCCCGTGCCCTCCAAGGCAACTTCTCGTGCCAGCAAGTACTTAACAACTCCAAGGGCGAACCTCTGGGAGTGGACGAACATATAACACTGGAGCTGTTTTTCCTCAAAGTGGACATCTATCCGCACAAGGAACAAGTGGTAATCTCCAAAGTGTCCGAGGACTCCTACGGCCAAAAAACTGCCGAAGAGCTTGTCACACTTGAGTCGAAATAAAGTATATTTATCCTATGCTCGATAGCAAGAACACAGCAACACTGATTGACATAGCCCGTAACTCGGATAGCCCAGCCGCTACGAGGGTCGAGGCGTGCAAGCTGCTGTACGAAATTTCCGCTATCCCTGCAAAGGAAGTCATCGACATACTCCAAGAGACAATCGACGACTCCCGTACAAAGTCTGGTGTGCAGGTAAAGGCGATGGCCCTTATCAACAAGATTAACAACACCAGCGGAACAGAACCTGAACTTCGTTCAGAGGACATCGAAGATGTCAAAACAAGCCTGATGGAGAAGTTCGTGGTATGCCCAAATACGACCTCCGAGAAGTCTTAAACAAATTCAACTCCAAGCTATCTTACAAGCAGTTCGACCGCACTGCCCTCGACATCAGCCGTTCCCTCGCCGCCGGTAACTTGGGCGACAAGGACTACGCAACTTGGGCGACAATCTCTGATGACCCGCTTGTCATCGTGAACATCGTCCGCACTTTCATTACCACTCAAGTATCGAAATTGAGTTCCGCCCCTTACCGTCCGCAGAATGACGGCCTAGCTGAAATGGGCATCAACGCCAGACTGGACTCGCAGTTTGTCGAGACCTATATGGATGTACTCAACGATGGCTACGCTTTCGTGGCTGTCGGTATCAAGGACGGCCAGCCGGTAGTCAAGCCCATCGACTCCCGTTACATTATGTACAACGGGGACGACCCTACGCTGGCGGACGCTACTGAAATCCTCGTGTTTGAAATCGTCCCGAAAGTGGAGGGCGAAGAGCTGCTCGATTGCAGCTTCCTCTCTACCTATGTGGACTTCGACGCTGGCAGCGAGCGTGTCAAGGTGACCCACTACCACAAGGACAAGGATGGGAAGTTCTGGATGGACTACTACGACACTGACCCGTACAAGCCCACGCCGTACGAACTCCCGAATGTGGACAGGCTTCCGGTCATCCGCTTCGTGGGTGAACGCATCGAGCTTGCAGACAAGCGTTATCATTACCGTGGCATCTACTACCAGATGGGAAGCGTGATGAAAGCTATGGCACTTGCGGCCACCAAGATTCAGACACGCACTGCCACGCAGACCGACGACAACTACATCGTACGCAGTGACGCAATCGCCAACCACAAGGAGGGTTGGAAGAACAGCGGCACCCGTGAAGTCGATAATGTGGACTCCAACGGCAACGACATCCCTCCGGTTCAGATTCTCGAACACGATAACCAGTTTCTCATCAACGCCTTTACGCTGTGGAAAGGTGTCGTGGGCGATATGCTCGGCCCCACTGTGGCATCCGGTTCGGAAGCGGCCACTCGTGAAGAAGTCGTCGCTCGTAACGAAGTCAAGGACGCAATCGCAAATCTCTACTTGAGCCGTATGGCTGACTCCATCGAGGAAGTGTATCGTGTCATCAATATGCTTATCAATGGGGTCAAGGACAAGGTTGTAATACTCGGTGGGTTCATCGAGAGTGTCCACCGTGAAAAGGAAAAGAAAGAACTTGCCGGACTTTACCAGCTTGCGAAAGAGGGCGGTATGAACACGCAGGGGTTCGTTATCCAGATGCTCGCGATAGCAGACCTCCCGAAGTCCACCAAGGAACAGCTCGCCGAAAGTTTCCAGCAAGACCCGTTCAAGTCTCCGCAGGTTCTCCAGTTGCAGGCTACCGTCCAGCAGCTTAACAAGACCATCGAGCAGCAGAACACGCAAATCGCACTTCTCCGCTTGCAGGCCACGCAGCGTCTCGAACGCCAGAGAGAATTTATCGACCAGACCGAACGCACGAAACGCTTGGAAATCGCACAGAAGCAGTGGAGCGAAGAACAGAAGCAGACGCAGGAAGCCTACATGGCAATCCTCAACGACTGCCTTTCCAAGAACGACTACGACGGAGCAATCAAGATTCTCAACGACATCAAGGCCGAATCCACTCCGCTCATTTCGGACGAACGAATCAACAACGCTCTCAATCTGTTTGCGGACGAGAACGCCAAATCGGTCGAAAGCTCGCTTGCGGAAACTGCACAGCCCCCTGCTCCGGTCTCGCAGCCTGACAACACGATACCTTTCCAGCAGGCCGTGCCTCACCAGCAGCAGGCGGCCAAGCAGACCGTGAACACCACGGCTCCGGCTCCCCGTCCGGCAGTAACAACTTTCAATGACGCATAAGGAGAAACTATGTGGCAAGCAATAGTAGGAACAGCCCTTAACGCCTTGCAGAACCGTAACAGCAACGGCCAGCAGGCGACAAACTCGATGGCCAACGCTTACCAGCAGGGCCAGCAGAATATGGCAGATATGCGTAACGGACTGGAAATCGGCGACGATGACCGCTCCGCTATCGCCGACAGCATCAACCGTGGATATGGAGCGTACTAATGGCAAACGGATGGGTAAAAGCAGTCAATAGCGTGACCGACGCTCTCGGTCTCACGGACACCGAATCGGCTGACCGTGCTCACAAGGCTATGGAAGAGGGCCAGAAGAAAGCCGACTCCCAGTTGGACTCTGACTTGGCCGGTAGCCTCAACGCACTTGCGACCGCATCGCAGGGCCGTGACTTGGGGACGAACCTCACTGCCTACGACAAGCTGATGGCAGGTGCCCAAAAGAACACCTCCAAGGCAGGTAACATTGCACTCGGCCAGCAGAACGCCGGTATCGAGAATGTCAATGAGTATATGAATCCGCAGATGCAGCAGATGCTCGACCGTACTATGCAGACTATGCAGGGCGGTGCCGGTGCTGCACTCCAGAGTTCGGCTACGAACAAGGACATCAGTACGGCGGTGGCTAATCAGGCTGGCAACCTCTGGCAGCAGGCTTTCCAGAACTCGCTGACCGATGCACAGAACAACCTGAATGTGGCAAGCAGCCTCGGACAGAGTGCAGGCCAGTCCGCCAACATGGCAGGCCAGCAGCTCACTGCCGACAACCAGCCTGTACAGGACTTGCTCAACTTGCAGAATGACCGTGCCATGCAGCGTTACGCTGCCAACACCGGTATGACGCAGGCGGATATGCAGCTCGCAGGCCAGAAACACACGCTTCTTTAAGGAGGAAATATGGCAGTAGGTATCAGAGAATTTAGCACTCCCAACTATGCCCAGCATATCCCTGGCGAGGACAAGGAAGAAAGGCCGATTCAGAAAATCGAGAAGTTCGCCACTTTCCTAAACGAACTCCCGTGGTTCCCCAAGGGCTTCTTTAGCAACTTGTTCGGCGGCAAGGAAGAAACCGAAGCGGCAGCCGATACGCTGGCAAGGAACAGCGGTGCCGGAGTTACCGGTGACGATGTGAAAGCCGCTGTGGACAAGTCCATCACCGAGGGAAAGGACATGGGCGACATTGCCAAGGCTGACGCTGACAGGGACACGTTCGGGGTCACTCCGGATATGGCCGTGGAACTCCAGATTATGCAGAACTCTAAGGACGCTGACGAATTCGCCAAGGCCCTCGAAGCTGCCGAAATCAAGAGGCTCCCGATTAGCGGCGAACTCGACCAGCACAATGTTCTCTACAAGGGCAATCCCGAAAATGTCAAGGAGTACCAAAAACGCTTCGGGATGGATGTCAAGGATGTCGATGGGGTCTGGGGCAAGAAGACCCAAGCTGCCTACGACAAGTACACTGGAGGCTAACGATGGCGAAGATTCCGTACAACTTATCTGTGGCAGAGCCGGAAGACCTGCGTGACGACACTCCCGTGCCGTTCAAGTCCATGCCGTCTCAAGCCGTGATAGCAAGTGGGCCTGCTTCCACCCGTGAACCTGCACGAGAACCGGAACCTGCTCCGAGGAACTTGCCGAACCAGCAGAACCCGAACATCGACCCGATTCCTGCTCCGGACTACAACCTGAACTTGGATGCACCTCAAGTGCTAAAACCGTACGAGGCCCCGAAAGTGGATGAAGACGGGTTCACAATCAAGGACGACCCGTCCGTGAAAGTGGATGCACCGAAGCAGCAGCAGCAATCGGCTGGCCAGAAGAAAGATGCTGGCAAGAAGCAAGAAGCCGCTGTACAGACACCGCCGCCTCAAGCTCCGGAAGAAAAGTCCGTACCGTTCGGTGACCCGTACACTCCGCCGAAGTCCGACGCCGCCCCGAGCGTACCTCAAGGCGACCCGTTCTCCGTATGGGGCAACAAGGAAGTGGCACCGAAAGAAGACCCGACTGACCCGCACCGCTCGCTCCTCCAAGCGATTATGGGATGGGACGATGTTCCGTATGGCCAGAAGTGGAATCACTACTTGCAGCACGGCCTCGTGGGTGTATCGAGGGAGAACCTCGAAAATGTCACTGCTATGGCCAATGCCGAACGACAGATGCAGTCGTCCACTATGGGCCAGCAACTTCGGGCAAACGAACAGAAACGCAGGACGCTGACTGGGGAATGGGACAAGCTCTTGCGTGACTGGAACGCTGGCCGCTATGTTGGCGATGACTCGCTCATTAACTTGTTCTACCAGAGGGCACAGGCACTCCGTGATGAGTACGAAGCGGAGGGCTTCAACCCGAACACGCTGACCCCACCCAGTATCAATCCGGGCGGATTCTCGCAGGGCTTCCAGAAGTCACTCTCCGATGACCGTGAGAAACTCGACTGGCTCGGTGGATGGATGGAGCAGATTCAGAAGCATATTGCGGAAGACCCTGACTGGCTCAACAAGCCGGAAGCACGTGCAGAGTTCGATAAGATGTCAGAATATGTCATCATCAACTGGGCACAGAGCAAGGGTGCAATCGCCGATGCTGAAAAGGTGCGTGCACAGGTTGAAACTATGCCTCAAGCTGACCGTGCAGTGTTTGACACGTTCATGTCTAAGTTCTTCAATGTGAACGCATTGGCACAGCTCCATGCACTCAAGGCAAAGGGCGATTACAGTGCTGCACAGACTGTGCAGTCTTTTGAACAGCTGATGAACATGGCGAACAACCACGAGAGCATGACAGAACTCGACCCGAAAACTGGCAAGTATGTGCCGAACGCAAAGGTGAGCAGCATCATGAACGCCGCCGTGCTTGCGTACCTGACGCTCATCAAGAATCAGGAGAACATCCCGAACGACGTGACTGCCGCCGTCAGCTCGTACAAGAACGCCCGTGACGCTTTCCAAGAGTATGTCATGCAGAACGCCAACGTGGATAGGCAGGCAGTCTGGAATATGGCCCTTGACCAGTACAACATCTACAAGTCCAAGTACGAAGCGAAGATGCCGAGACTCGGACTCCTGTGGGGTTGGGGAGTCACGCCTAGAAACATCGACAAGAACTTGGGCCAGCATCTTGCACAGTGGCAGAACAACGACAAGACTGCCAAGGTCATGCAAGATGCGACGCTTGCGACCACGCCGCTCCCGAAACCAGTCCGTGACCCTATGAACATCGGTCGTGGCGGTGTGGGCGGCAATGTAAGGAGATAAGTTATGAGTGATACCCCGTTCAGAACTGACACCTACCGCAGAAAGCTCCCGTACACTGGCCAGCAAGCCAATGTCCAGAAAGCGATTCTCGGAAAGACTTTTGACAAGGCCAGCCAAGACCCGAAATACAATCCCACTCTCCAGACTCCGGAGTATATGCTTCAACAGTACCCGTGGCTAGAGGGACTCATCGACGAAATGGTCAATGCAAGACTGTCGATGTACAACACTGACGAAGATTGGGCCAAGGATAAGGAGTATGGGTGGATTCAGGGACTTGCACAACGCCCGAAGTCCGACCTCTTCACTCCGTACAAGGACGCTCGTGATGGCCACATCTGGCTCGAACCGACGGAAGCCGGCAACTTGCTTGCATCCAGTGACCCGGAAATGTACAACGCTGCAAGCCAGCAGTTCCTCGATGACACGAACAAGTGGAAGAACCACCTGTACACTCTCCGTCATGGCAAACAGGAAGAAGCCGGAGAGGACGAGGCTTTCTATCCCACGACCGATGCACTGGCCGATGCGATTACCAACTCGCAGAACGGCATCGGCAGGGAATTTGAACGCCCGTTGATGATGGCACTCCACGACAGGCTGATGGATGTGATGAAAGAGGACTTGGCCAAGCCCAACCCTCGCTATATGAAAGCGATGCGTAACCACTTCCTGCCGGATTTCGACTACGAAAAGGGTAATCCCACTTACGAGGACTTCGTGAGGTCTCAAATCGAGAAGAATAGAAACGTCTTCTACGACAAGGAGGAGTTCGCCCGTCCTAACGAAATTGCGACGATTGCTGGCAACATGGTTGCTCCGGCAGTAAGCTCCGTAATGTTCGACCAAGAAAGCTGGAACAAGACCAAGCCTGTCGAAGTGGCTGGCCGTGCGGCAGTGGACGCTGCGATGCACGGTGCAGGTGCGGCAGCTCCGATTGTCGGTGCGAAGATTGGTGCGAATGTCGGTGGCAGAATCCCGTTCCTGTTCAACGCTGGCTCGAAAGCAGGTGCCTACGCAGGTTCCGCTCTCGGCGGTGCGGCTGACTACTTGTTTGACCGTGCCGTGAACGCCGGAATGGAGTGGAAAACCGGCAAGGGAACCGCTGACTACCCGATGACCGGAACCGACGCACTTATGGGTGCGGCAGCCGGTATTCTCTCCGGTCGTCCGGCAGTGCGTCACGTACCCTACGGAGACTTGAAGCTGAAACTTGGAGGAACGCAGCCCGACCTCGTGACCCGTGGCGATATGCTCGCCATGAAGAACGCTGCACAGAAGCAGAAAGACTTGCTCAAGCAGGGCAAGGGCAAGGTTGGCAAGCAGGGAATCTACGATTACTACTTGGATGATGCGTTCGACAAGTACCACAAGAACTACCCGAACGAAGCCGCAATCCGTGGCTCGTTCTCTCCGCTCGTGGACGAAAAGGGCATCCCTCTCGTCTCTGACGCTCCGGCTGGCAAGGTGACCGAGGTCGTTTATGACGGCAAGGGCAACACCCTCAAGCGTGGCCACGGCAAAAAGGCTGAATACCTTACGACCCGTGACAAGAAAGCTGTCCCGATGGCCCGTGAAAAGGCCGATGAGGAACTCAAGAACTATTACTTCGACTCCAATCCGGAGTTCGAGGGATGGTCGCCGGAAGAAAAGAACGAACTCTGGAATGTGGCCAAGAAGACCCGTGAGCGTGGAAACGAATACAGCCAGTATTTCACTGGCAAGCAAGTCGAAATGACTGGGCCGGAAATCGCCGCTGAAAAGAAACGCTGGCGTGGCCAGACCAAGTACGGCGAGAAGATTCCGGGGAACCGTGGACTGCTCCGACTCTACGACGATGACAACTTGGTGTACGGCACTCACCAGAACGGCAAGTTTGTACCTGAAACAAAGGCCCAGTCCGATATGCGAGCGGAAGCCAACAAGACTGCCCACCGCAGATACGGGCAGAATGTGTTCACCGAGCAAGACCGTACACAGTTCGTACCGTTCAAGGGCTTGGGACGCAAGGCACAGATACTCGGCGGCACACTTGTCCAGAACGCCACGCCACTTTCAAGCTATATTAGTGGTGTAGTACCTTACACTTACGAGGCAATCCCTAACAAGGAGAAGAAGTAATGGCAAAAACGATTTCGCTCTGTGACACTCACAGAATCCCTTATCCGAACGCCACCGTCAAGGCTTACAAGCTCGCTGACGGCACGACGCAAATCAAGTTCAAGGTTGGAAAGAACGGGACTCCAGACCGCTTTGAAGTCAAGACGAACTCCCGTGGGTACTTCTGTGACACGAACGGCACTATTTACAGCGTGGGCATTTTCTTGGAGGAAGATGCTCTCGTCAAGTGTACCCTCGCCGACGGTAACGAGACGACTTGGCAGGTGTGCGTGGACGACGACACTCCGGTGAATGACGGGCGGCTCCTCGGCTTGCGTACGCCCACAAGTCCCGATGACGACCTCGAAGAAAAGTGGAGTGCCAACAGCCCTAACGACCACATCCTTGACTACAACGAACTGACCAACCGCCCTGCCATCAATGAATGGATGGAAGTGGAACAGATTGTGACTATGGAACAGAAAATCGACTCCATCCAAGTCGATAAGTATGCAAAGACCATCACAATCCAGTCGCAGGACGGCGTTCACCCTGACGGCTGGTCGCTTGTCGATGGCCAGTGGGTATGCGACCATAACGAGAAGCGTAACAGCCAGTGGGCTATCCAGCTCATTCCGGCCAGTGGGCGTGTGGCACAGATTGTATGCGTGAGAAACCAGACTCCGTGGCGACTTGCTATTACCAACGGCGTGAATACGCTTGCGGTGATTGACCCCAGCGACAGCGAACACGGCAAGATTATGGCCCTCTACGCCACTGCACAGTACAACGAGACTCCGAACTTGGAAAAGGTTGGATTCGCCCACAATGCAGTGTTCGATGACACTTCCATCGAGAATGACCAAGCCCATCCGCTCGTCATCGACGACTACACTCCCGATGTGTTGCAGATTGTCGTTCAGCCGACCTACACTGGCAGCGAGAACCAAATCTACCTCCAGTCTTCGGTCACGAAAACACGCAGGATGCTCCTCTGGTTGCAGAACCTCAAGCATCATCCGAGTCCTGACGACGGTATGTGGTTTCAGAATATGGCTGACGGTGTGGCTACTCCCATCGGATTTGTCGGTAACTTCACGATTGTAGAACTGTATGTGGCTCCGAACGCAATTGCCCAAGTCACGCAGACCCTCGATGCTACTTCGCCGTTCAGTACGATGACTCTGGCCAACACGACCACCGAACAGAAGCTGTATGGCCAGATGTCTACGATTGTCGGTACTGTGAACCAGCATATCAATGTCAAGATTGACCAGTACACGAACAAGGTAATCCGTGGCTATGTGTACAACAACGGGCCGAGCGATGTGCAGCTCACTTTCCATCCGGTAGGCGGTGGCACTTCCGTGGATGTGCTTCTGCTTACTGGCAAGTATAACGAGTTCGTCGTGGCCAAGGTTGGCAACAGCGTCACTGTAATCTATCCGGTAGCCCGTGCGAAGCCTGACGAGTACATCAAGATTGCTGGCGTGATGAAAGGAAGTATCTCCGGCGGCGTGGCCTACTTCGTCAAGATGCGTAGGACTGCGGCGACACAGAAGCGAATCCACATCAACATCCCGTACATCGTGTACAAGGCTGACGGTGGCTGGAACGACAGTTGGCCGTGGGAACACTTCGGGGCCATCAACGGAACCAAGATTGTCCTCGATATGAGCGAGGTCATCGCTGACGGTGCCACTCAAGAGTTCATCTTTGAGTTCGATGCGTTCTCCAAGTCCCGTCCCGAAAACAAGTACGGACGGCTTGTAATGTGCTTCAACACCGACTATTCCACGCTGGCATGGAGTGAGGGAGCCAACGGAGCGACCTTGGCAGTGACAGAAAATGACGACGAGGAATTTTTCTTTAGCTGCTATGAAAAGACTCTCAAGGGTACACTTTCGAGAACCGCATCCAAGTTCGACTGGGCAAGCGGTGTCGAAGTAATTGACGAGAAATCAGAATGACACAGAAAGACTTGGAATACCAGATGTGCATAGAGAACTTCACTTTCTTTGTGGGGTTCATCTTTGTGCATATCTACAAGCGACCGTTCGTGTGGTACGAGTTCCACAAGGAGCTTGCAAACATCCTGCTCGACTTGCCGAACCTGTTGCGAGTTATCATCAATGCACCGCCCCGTATCGGCAAGACTGACCTCACGAAACTCTACATCTGCTGGCTGTTCCTCAAAGACCCGAGTTCGACAGTTATCTACTGTTCGTACGACGAGGCCCTTGTGGCGAGAAAGAACCGTGAAATCAAGGAGATACTTGTATGGCTCTCCAAGTATTTCGACATTCCGGACTTGAAGCCGCTTACCCAAGCGAACGGAAAGAAAGAATGGACGAACCGTGCTGGCGGTATGATTCTCGCCCGTGGAACCAACTCCAATGTGACCGGTTCCGGCTGTAAGACACTGCTCGTGCTCGATGACCCGAACAAGCCTCAAGACCGTATCAGTGCCACAATCCTAGCCCGTCGCTGGCAGGTGTTCAAGTCCACCATCCGTAACCGTATCGACTTGCCGTCAGTCCCGATTCTCGTAATCCAGCAGCGTGTGGCCAGCCAAGACCTGACTGGCTGCCTGCTCGCCGATACAGAGGAACACTGGGTTCAGTACAAGTTCCCTGCCATCAAGGAGAACGGCGAAAGTATCTGCCCGGAACGCTTGCCTGTGTCAGAAATTGACAAGTACAAGTCCGACCCGTTCACCTACAACGCCCAGTATTTGCAGACTCCGCTTGATGACATCGGCAAGATGTTCAAGAAAGACCAGCTTGTCTTCTCGCTCACCAGACCGGCCACTGCCGCTATGCGTCTCGTCATCAGCGTGGATGCGGCTGGCAAGGGCGACATTGGTAATGACTTCAACGCCATCGCAGTCTGTGGTAGGATTGGCCCACGCTACTACATCCTCGAAGTCCAGAACTTCCACGCTGACATCACCGTGCTTATGAACAAGATTAAGGAGGTAAGGTCTCGGTGGGGAAACACGACTCCAGTACTTATCGAGAACAAGGCCAACGGGCTGGCCGCCATCCAGCTTCTCCGCAAGGAAATGAGCGGTATCTTGGAAGCCACTCCTACAAAGGACAAGGTTGAAAGAGCTATCGTTGTTAAGTATCTTTTCGATGCTGGCGATGTGAATTTCTCCACTCACGGTCTGGTGTGGGGCGAGATTCAGAGCCAGTTCACACAGTTCCCTCACGGCAAGCACGACGACATCGTGGACGCTGTTGTGCAGGGATTAACTTGGCTAATCAAGCTGCCTGACACTAGGAAGACCCAGCAGTCCGACAACCAGTGCAACTTGATGAGACCTAACTATGGGAGACCGAAGTATGCAGGTAATGGATATTGTCAATGAGGCCGCACTTGCGAGCGGAGCGGTGCCGTCCTTTAACATCAATGAAGTGCCGGAAGATGTGCAGGCAATCGCTTCGACATTCCTCCGTAAAGAAATCGTTACGAGTATGAACTGCGACAGGAACCTTGACATCACCGAGGCCATCGCACGACTGCATCCGGTGAACGGGGTCATCGACCTGATGTGCCCTCCGCCGGAGTACCCGAACGAAATCTACGGCACAGTGCCGCTCACTTCCCAACAGCTCTTGCAACCGTTCACGATTACCTATGCTGGCCAAGAATACCAAGTGTATTCCAATCTGGCCCAGCTCCTAATCAATATGGGTCTGTGTACCGGACTCCCCGGAAACCCGCCGAACTTGCAGCACACGGCTGAATGGCCGACCGACAGCGTTGGGAATCCGAGGAATATCGCCATCTGGACTGACGACTGGAAGCTTATCGAAATCGAGAGCGGCAGCGAGATTGTGCCGAGCGGCGTGAGAATCCACCCGTTCTACAATGTCCCGTTCCCTCCGATGTGGGTCGAGGAAGTCTATCGTGCCTATGACGGTGCCCGACTTGAACCGAAAAAGGCCGGCGAGTTCGTCTCGGCACAGTACCGTCACTGTCAGCTCGTCTATATGGTCGAGGCTTACACAAAGAAATTCCGTGTACGCTTCACGCCCAACTACGGAAGCTCGGAAGCGTTGCTCGTAGTGCCGGTGCCAATCCAGATTATAAACTCCTACGAGGAACCGCACCCGTGGCAGGGCGAACTCATCGCACCGGAGAAGTTCAGGCCGTACATCGTCTCCAGACTTGCTGCGAGACTGGCCCACTTCTACGACATCAACGGGGCCGACAACTTGGACAAGAACACCGGCATCTACTACCAGTCGCTCTTGAAGAACAAGACCACTGTGGAGCACAAGGCGGATGTCCCCAGACTCATCGGCGACACTCTCCGTAACGGTGGCGGGTTCCGAGTAGGCCCTAGAGGTTACAGCGGAGGTTTCTATGGGTAAGTTCAACGGTATCGTGGAATACCACGACGGCCTAGCTGTCAGCGAGTATATGAATATGCTCCCTATGGGCGATACTTGTCTCGACCGTGTTGGCGACAAGGTTAAGTTCCTGCTTGGCGACCCAGTGCAGGGAAAGTTCCGTGGGTGCTTCAAGGATTCGGAAGATAACATCTACATCGTGTCTGGCCGCTCGCTGTGGGTGTCGAAGCTCAACTCTGACAAGACCGACTACACTGCACCGGTGAAGATGCTGTGCTGGTATGGCGACGACTTCCACATCTTCCAGACCTTGAGTGACGGCAAGATTACTTTCTGCGAGTCCGGAATCAAGCCGACTGTCGTATTTATGTGCGACGGCCAGTATATCTATATGTGGAACACGACTTCCAACCCGAGCGGCGACATCACGAGAGACCCTTTCATCGTGAATATGCAAGTGCTCCCCGGAATGTCAGTGCCCGGTGCCGATAAAGGAACTCCCCGTGACGGTATCGTGTACCCGAATGTGTTTGACAAGTTCAAGAACATCCACCCAGACTCCTACGATGTGGACGCTGACGGAATTTCCTACGCCGCAAGCGTATGCTGGTTCGACAACAAGCTTGTGATGCGTAGCAGCGAACGGAACACTGTATGGATTAGCCGAACCGACCCTGCCTATTTCTTTAGGAAAGTGGACGAGTGCCCGACCTATCAGGAAAGTGGCTTCCCGTTGTGGAACTCTTGGTACTCCTCGACTAACAGTGCAGACAAACTTGTGGACATCGCAAGTTTCAAGGGCCAGCTTTACTTTATCAACACTCACTCCATCGAGGTGTGGGGTCGTACTGGTCAAGAGGACAGTCCTATACAAAGTAACACCACGCAAGTCATTCACATCGGTGGCCGTTCCCCACTCATCATCCAAGATACCTTGTTCATAATCTGCAAGGACGCTTGTGGCCACGAGGGGATTGGAATGTTCACTGACGGATTTGCGAAGATTAGCACTCCGGAAATCGAACGGAGACTTGGGACACCTCTCGACCTGCAAATCATCACGCAGCGTCACGAAAACTACTTGTTCGTCCGCCAAACCGAAAGCTCCGGTTTCCTGTTCAGGGAGGGCCGCTGGTCTAGCTGGAAGCCTCCCCGTGAGGAACCCAATCCGGTCGCCTGCTCCATCTACGGTGAACTTGCGGCAAGCATCCACGGCGACATCCTTGAGTTTGACGAGAACATCAGACTGACCAGCAACGGCAAGCGAATCCACCGCTACATCAGGGACGGCTTCACCCAGTTCCAGAAGCGTGTGATATTCAGACGCATCGCAATCACGATGGACACTGGCCGGTATGCCGACGACTTCTTGGAGCAGGCCAACAAGGACGCTGACTGCAATATCGAAATCTACATCGCACTCTCGACCAACCGAGGACTGACATTCAGCCAGCCCCATTACCGGAAACTTGGCCAAGCAGGCGAGAACAACAAGGTCGTGGAGTGGCGTAATGTCGGTAGCGGCAACTCCATCCTAGCCGAAGTGGGAACGTCTGCATTGCATAAATTGCAAATATACGATGTAGAAATTTTAGCCCAATAGTTCAACAGAAGATGCACAAATAGCCCGTTTATTTCCTCCCCTAGATTCAATAGCCCCTAGCAAAATAGGGGCTTTTACGTATGGTTACGATGTATATTTTACGATGAATATTTTACGATGGATGTAGAGAAATAGACCCGAAAAATGCAATATTTATTTGGCGTGAAAATATCACGGCAGACCAATAAACACCTAACTGGGAGAGTGCAGTGAAATTTGCATTTTTCGATATTGAAACTTTCGATGAGCTTTTCTGCTTCTGCGGAATTACTTACGATTCAGTTACACACGCAGAACTCTCAAGAATCTGCGTACGCTCGGACAAGTCAGGAAACATTTTCCAGCCTGATATGACCGACATCAACTCGTACTTTGCTGACGCTGACTATATCATCGGCTACAACAGTATGCGATTCGACTTGCCCGTGCTGGCCAAGATGAAGTCAGATATTCGCAAGATGGGTATGACCAACTGTCACTATGTCCACGAGGACGGTGACGCACTTATCGGGTACGATGACAACCGTAACCCTCTCACTCGAAACTTTTACCATTGTTCAGCGTGGGATGCCAAGCATTTCGACTTGCTCAATAACTGCCTGCTTGGAAAGTCCTTGAAACAGTGGGAAATGTACCTTAACCTCCCCATCAAGGAACTCCCCTACAATCCGAACCAGCACCTTACTGACGAAATGAAGCAGGAAATTATCGACTACTGCTTCCACGATGTATGGGCTACTTCGATGGTGTTCTGGCGGTTCGGAAGCGGCGAACAGAAGACCAAGTACCATACGCTTCCGGCCCGTAAGGCAATCCTCGAACACTGCTGGCCGAGCAATCTCCCGTTTAAGTTCGACCGCACTGCACAGGCGGTAGCGGCAGGTATCATCTACCAGACCACTGCCCCGATTCCTCCGAAGACAAACAACCCTCTCGACTTGTTCGACCTCGATGAGTTCGATGTGCCGGAAGAAGTCAAGGATATGATTAGGCTGCTGGCCAGAACTCCGGCGGTCACCGAAAAGGAAAAGAAAGAACTGGCCGCCAAGTGCGTTTACAGGGGTGTACAGCTCGGAAAGGGTGGCTGCCACTACATCGTCAAGGGCGAACACGGCAAGCTGTTCTGCTTCGATGTGGCCTCCCAATATCCCCGTGGCATCTGGCACTGGGCACTGCTCAAGACTCCGATGGCCCTCCAGCGTTGGCACGAAAAGATGGAAGAACGCTTCGCCATCAAGCACCAGAAAGGCACTCCGGAATACAAGCCAGACCTCGACTTGGGTTACAAGATTCTCGTGCTGAACGCATTGAGTGGCGGTTTCAGAATCCGCAGCGGTGCGTCTGTCGCATACGACCCTGCCGCCGGTGAAGCGATGTGCTACATCTGCCAGCTCTGCATTTTGGAACTCGCCCTTGCCTGCCCGAACTGGGATGATGTCATTGAAATCAACACTGACTCCGTGTTTGTCCGTGGCGAAGAAAACGCCAAGGCACTCCGCATCAAGTGCGACCAGATGTTGAAGAAGTACGAAATGCTCTTTGAAGAAGAAGTCATCGAACGCAGCTACTTCCGTGATGTGAACAACTACGGAGTGTACGACAAGGATGGCAAGCTCCTCGATGGCCGTGGCCTTGACTACTCCGATGCTATCAACAAGAACCACGAAAAGGCAGTCGTCTATGAGCTTTTCAATAACTTGCTCGAACCGGAACTGAAACTTGACTGGAGCAAGTATGACTGGACTGACTTTATCTACAAGTGGCACAAGGCTTCCAACAACCGCTACGCAGCTTTCAATGGCCAGCCGTTCGAGCACAAGAACTATTACTTCCTCTGGACTACCCGTGATGTACCGGAGGCCGGAACCGTGCAGTTCTCCAATGACTTGATGGACACGAAGAACGGGAGCATCAAGAGCCGTTATGGCGTGTATGCTTTCGACATCAAGGACTTGGAGAAGTTCAAGGACAAGATTGACTACACCCAGTACCAGCGTGACCTCGACGAAAACTTCTGGCTGTGGGGTCGCAAAGACCACATCCGCACTTTCCTCGGTGATACGAAGACTCGCAGGGCCAAGGGTATCAAGACTCCGAAGA
>JAEEGJ010005617.1_pt1 | contig 39061 bp, 31 predicted proteins | sample 8958761 | NCBI WGS metagenome assembly JAEEGJ01 (sample SAMN16246546, study PRJNA631951) | gut metagenome | biome: gut microbiome; feature: rumen; material: RS-attached | host: Bos | place: Iran: Karaj | collected 2018-10
CCGCCATGTTCAACGTGATCGACTCCTTCGACACGCACGCCAAGATTCCGCAGCACTTCGCTGCCGTTGACGCTGCCGCCAAGGCCGCCGGCAAGATCGCGATGATCTCCGTCGGTTGGGACCCGGGCATGTTCAGCCTGAACCGCGTGTACGCCCAGTCTATCCTCCCGGAAGGCAAGGACTACACGTTCTGGGGCAAGGGTGTTAGCCAGGGCCACAGCGACGCTGTCCGCCGCATCAAGGGCGTGAAGAACGCGAAGCAGTACACCTGCCCGGTAGAAGCTGCTCTCGAAGCCGTGCGTAGCGGTTCCATGCCGGAACTCACCACCCGCCAGAAGCACACGCGCCTCGTTTACGTGGTGGCCGAAGAAGGTGCCGACAAGGCCTACATCGAGAACGCCATCAAGACGATGCCGAACTACTTCGACGAATACGACACCACAGTGAACTTCATCAGCGAAGAAGAATTCAACAAGAACCACAGCGGGCTGGCTCACGGTGGTTTCGTGATTCGTACCGGCAAGACCGGCATGAACAAGGAACATACTCACGTGATCGAATACAGCCTCAAGCTCGATTCCAACCCGGAATTCACGACGAGCGTTCTCGTGGCCTACGCCCGTGCCACTCTCCGCATGAAGGCTAACGACGGCAAGACCGGTTGCTTCACCGTGCTCGATGTGCCGCCTGCATACCTCAGCACTCTGAGCGACGACGACCTCCGCGCTCACTGCCTGTAATCGATTTAGATCCCCACCTTGGTGGCCATGCGCACTAAGCACTTCCCCAAAGAGGATAACTCTACTAAGGTGCTAAAGCACCTAGTATCGTATAAAAGTGCTAAGTGCTGTCCGCCTGCCTGCGCGGGGATGACAACCGTGAAAATCGGTGATGACAATCGTAAAAAATTGCCTCGGACTTCGGTCCGGGGCTTTTTGTATAGGTGTGTCGCGCTTTGCTATTGCTAGCCGCGATTACTTGAGCGTAATCTTTCCGTCGTCGGCAATCTGGATGGGGGCTTCGGGAATGTCCTTCTCGGTGAGTTCCTTTATGAGCTTGATGCAGGCGCCCTTGTCGTCGCGGTTCGGCTTGCGGTCGCCGTTGTTGCCCTTCTGGATGAAGGAATAGATCTGCCCTTCCTTGAATTCGCCGCTCTTCTTGTCGATGGTGATTTTCACGATGGGGGCGTATCCCGTGACGCCCTGGATGTTTACGCTGGTGGAGGTCGCGAAGTTGCCGAGGCTGTAGGCGATGAACTTGCCCTTGTAGAGGTCGATGGCGCGCGGCACATGCGGGCCGTGACCGAATACGATGTCTGCGCCCGCGTCGATGGCGAGCCTTGCGAACTGGTAGGGGTTGCCGCGCTTGTCGCCCAGGAACTCTTCCATCTCGCGCGTGATGTGCGTGTACTTGGCTCCTTCGGCGCCCACGTGCATCGTGACGATGACGATATCGGAGGAGTCGCGCAGGAGGGCGATGGTCTTCTTCGCCTTCTCCGTGTCGAATACGGTGAGCGTTCCGCCGCTGACGGAGAACGATGCGAAACCGTAGCGAACGCCGTTAAGTTCGAGCAACTTGTATTCGCAGCTCTTCTCGAAACCAGCATAGGCGAGCTTTGCCTCGTCGAGGGCTCGCTGCGTGCAGATCCTGCCTTCGTTGCCGAAGTCGCCCGAATGGTTGTTCGAGACGCTCATGTAGTCGAATCCCGCGTCGAGCAGGTGGCGTGTGTAGTTCTCGGGCGAGCGGAAGCAGTAGCAGTTGGCGGATTTCTTGGTTGCGCGGCAGCAGGGCTTGGGGAGGCCGCCCTTGTTCATGAGCACGCCTTCGAGGTTTCCCGTGGTGAGGTCGGCGTCCCTCAGGATTTCCTTTACTTCGGAGAACACGAGCTCGCCGTCCTGCTTGGGGAGAACGGGCTTGTCTTCGGGAAAGTTGAGGCCCATCATGATGTCGCCGACGCCGATGACGGTAAGCGTCTCGGCATTTTGGGCTTGCTGTTTTTCGGCTGTTGCGGTGGTGTCGGGGTCGGCAAAAGCTGCCATTGCGCTCATCGCAAGGCAGATTCCTGTGGTTTTGAATAAATTCATATTGAATCCGTTAGTCGTGTATGGAGTTCTTCAGGCCTTCGATGAGGCGTGCGAATGCGGCGTCCGTTTCCATCTCCTTCTTGACGCTCTTGATGGCGTGGACGACGGTGGAGTGGTCCTTGCCGCCGAAGCGCGATCCGATGCTCTGGAGGCTGATGGAGGAACATTCGCGCATGAGGTACATGGCGACCTGGCGCGCCTTCGAGATTTCCTTGGTGCCGCGGCCGGGCTCGGTGAGCTTGGATTCGGGCACTTCGTAATGCTGCGATACGGCGTGGAGTACGGCGTCGAGGCTTACGCGGCGGCGGAGCGTGGGGGCGATTTCTGCGGCCACCTTCTGCGCAATGCTCATGTCGATGTCGTGGTTCATGAGGCTCGACTGCAGCGTGAGCTTGATGATGGCGCTTTCGAGGCAGCGCACGTTGCTCGCGATTTTCTCGGCGAGGAAATGCAGCACGTCGTCGCTGATTTCGAGGTGGCGTTCTTCGGCCTTCTTGTGGAGGATGGCCTCGCGCGTCTCGACGTCGGGCGGCTGGATGTCCACGGTGAGGCCCCATGCGAAGCGGCTCACGAGGCGGTCGGAGAGGTTCTTCACTTCGCCTGCCGGAGCGTCGGAGGTAAGCACGATCTGCTTGCCCGCCTGGTGCAGCGCGTTGAAGATGAGGAAGAATTCGTTCTGCGTCTCGTACTTGCCCGTCCAGTTCTGGATGTCGTCGATGAGGAGGATGTCGACCTCGTTGCGGTAGAAGTCGCTCATCTCGGTCACGCGGCCTTCGCGCAGGCACTTCATGTACTGCTGCGAGAAGTCCTCGCTCGTGAGGTAGCAGACGCGCTTGTTCGGGTCTTCTTCGAGGATGTAGTTGCCGATGGCCTGCAGAAGGTGGGTCTTGCCGAGGCCCGAGGATCCGTAGATGAACAGCGGGTTGTACTGCGTGCCGTCGGGGTTCTTGGCGACCGCGATGGCCGCGTTGAAGGCGAGCTGCGCCTTGTCGCCGGGCACGAAGTTTTCGAAACGGAAGCTACCCGAAAGGGGCACGCTCGGCTTGAGAAAGTCCTTGAAACTGTTGTCGCTAGGGGCTTGTGCGGGCTGCGGTGCGATTTCTTGCGGCTGGAACTCGAACTCCATGGGCGTGTCCAGGTGCGTCGCGTCCTTCCATCCGAGCTTGATGAGTTCTTTGTAGGCAGAGTAGACCTTGGTGTCCAGTCCGGGCGGCACGGAAATCACTGTGTGTCCGGCAGTCTGGTTCACCAGCTTTGTCTGTGCGAAATAAGTCTTGAAGACGGAATCGGAGAGCATTCCGCGCAAGTAGTTCAGGCATCTTTCCCAGTCAATCTGCATAAATATTCTATTCCTTGTCCGTGGAGGTCGGACATCATAAATCTATCAACAAGTAGGCCTATAAATCTAGTAAAAAAGAGTAAAATGTTGATAAGGTAGCAGAAAAGACTCCAAAAAAACTATATTTGACCCCCGTCAGGGCCTACCATCCAGGTAGGTTCCTAGTCCGGCTGCAAATTTGGCCGAAAAAAGGATATAAAATGGCAAAGAAAGTTCAGGATGCCCTCAAGGACATCATCTCCCTCTGCAAGCGCCGTGGTTTCATTTTCCCCGGCTCCGAAATTTACGACGGCCTCGCCAACACTTGGGACTACGGTCCGTATGGCGTGGAACTGAAGCGCAACATCAAGAACCTCTGGTGGAAAAAGTTTGTGACCAGCCGCCAGGATGTGCTCGGTCTCGACAGCTCTATTCTCTTGAACCCCCGCGTTTGGAAGGCCTCTGGCCACGTGGGCAACTTCTCTGACCCGCTGGTCGACTGCCTCGCTTGCCACGAACGTTTCCGTGCCGACCAACTTTTGGAAGACAAGCTCGGCGAAGGCTGCTGCGCCGGCAAGAACTTTGACGAAGTCCACCAGATGATGATGGACAACAAGATCGAATGCCCGACCTGCGGCAAGACCGACTGGACCAAGCCCCGCGCATTCAATTTGATGTTCCAGACCGAAATCGGTGTGATCGAAGGCGAAGGCAACAAGGTTTACCTCCGTCCGGAAACCGCTCAGGGTATCTTCGTTGACTTCAAGAACATTGTCGATAACGTCCGCCCGCGCATTCCGTTCGGTGTGGGTCAGATCGGTAAGTCTTTCCGTAACGAAATCACTCCGGGTAACTTCATCTTCCGTACCCGCGAATTCGAACAGATGGAACTTGAATTCTTCTGCGAACCGGGTACCGAACTTGACTGGTACAACTTCTGGCGCAAGTACTGCTTCGACTGGCTCGTGAACGACCTCGGCGTGAACAAGGAAAAGCTCCGCCTCCGCGAACATGCCAAGGAAGAACTTTCCCACTACAGTAACGGTACCACCGACGTCGAATACGAATTCCCGTTCGGTTGGGGTGAACTCTGGGGTATCGCAAGCCGTACGAACTACGACTTGACGCAGCACCAGAACGAATCCAAGGTCAAGCAGGAATACATTGACCCGGTCCAGAACAAGCGCTACATCCCGTACGTCGTGGAACCGTCCCTCGGTGTGGAACGCCTGCTCCTCGTGCTCCTCTGCGACGCTTACGAAGTCGAAAAGCTCGAAAACGACGAACGTACCGTTCTCCACTTCGACCCGAAGATTGCTCCGGTGAAGGTTGCCGTTCTCCCGCTCGTGAAGAAGGGCCAGGTGAAGGCCAAGGCCGAAGAGCTCTACCAGAAGCTCCTCAACCGCTGGAACGTGGAATACGACGAAACGCAGTCCATCGGTAAGCGCTACCGCCGCCAGGACGAACTCGGTACACCGTTCTGCGTGACCGTCGACTTCGACACGGTGGGCGAGGGTGAATCCGATCCGGCAAAGCTCGGCTACGTGACCGTTCGCGAACGCGACTCCATGAAGCAGGACTTGGTCAAGATCGACGAACTCGAAGCTTACCTCTCCGCTAAACTCGGCTGCTAAGGCGATGCAAAGGGAACCCCATGGTTCCCTTTGGAATCCCTCCTAGAATTATAGTGAACCCGTTCGCGGGTTCTTTTTTTTGTTCTAATTAGCAAAAGGGTTTGTGAACTTTGTTTTAAAATGTGCTATATTGCTTTTAAAAAGAAAATTAGATTATGAAAGCACAATATTTTATTTTGATTGCTTGTTCCGTGTTGGTTGGATGCCATACTGATAGTGGCGTCAATCCACCTCCATATTCTTCAAATCTTGTTCCCTCTTATCAATGCCGCTACCCTGGCGACTTGCCGGAATGCAACGAAAATAGGGAAGGAATGGCCTTTATTCTTCGATCGTATTCACCAAATAGAGTCTTCGTATGCTCTGATAAGATGTGGATATACCTTAGAGATGCAACCCAAAGTGAACTCAATGCGACTCCTAAGTATGTTCCGAGTGCCGATAAGGATTCTGATATCCTTGTGGAGAAAGGTTCTGTTGTAGATCCTCGTGACATGAATACTTATCGGACTGTGAAAATCGGGAATCAGGTGTGGTTTGCAGCGAACTTGGAATATGGTTATTCTTATTATGAAGACTATGACGGTCTTTGTTTTTTAACATCTGGGAGCAGAGGCTGCCTATATACTTGGGAAAACATAATGGCAGCGGGCTTGTCACAAAATGATATTTGTCCGGACGGCTTCCACGTACCCACAAGAGAAGAATGGAATACTTTGATAACAAATGTTGGCGGTCATGATAATGCGGGGCTTGTTCTTCAAGTGAATGACGGTACATCAAATGACGCCTATATGTTTTCCGTTAAACCGTCGGGCTACTACGATTCCGATGCTTCCTACTCTAGAGACCGATATTCATTAGCGGATAACTTTGCTCCGTTTTGGACATCGTCTTTTGCCAGTTCCTCGTCTGCTTATGCCGTATTATTCTATAAAGGTAATCCTGCAGTTAATGTACGTCCTGAACCCATTTCCGATGGTTATGCCATTCGTTGCCTGAAGGATTAACTATGAAGATTGTTGGAAATTTATTTACTGTTGCTTGTTTTCTATTGCTTTCAGCTTGCGGATCGACACCGCATACTCTTGTTGGTAATCCTGTAAATCCGAAGCCGCTTACTCAAGAGGATTTGGTACGTGTTGTTGATGCGGTCGAAATTCCTGTAGTGCCAGAAAATAGTACATATTTGGGGACGATGCAAACGGAAGGTTCTCCTGAATGCTCGGATGAAAAAACGGCTCAGCTTTTGATTGAAAAAGCACGCTCGCTTGGTGCAAATTTGGTTTACATCAAGAAGGAACAGATAATAGATTTTGTTTACTCGACGGGTGTAATCACAATGTCTAGGCGATGCAGGGTTGTATTAGTAGATTACTATAATATTGAAGAATGGAGTGCCAAATGAAAAAAAAGTTGTTGCTTGCATTCCTTATTCTTTCTGCTTCAGCTTTTGCCGCAAATGAAAATGAATCGGCTTTAAGTGAATTTGAACGTTCTTTGATGAATGAAAATTCTTCTCAGCAAAGTGAAAATCATGCTGCCAATGAGACATTGTCCAATGATTTTGAAAAGTCTTTGATGAATCAAAACAGTTCCGAAATGGAACCTGTTTATAGAGCCCGTGAGGACTTGCTTGAAGCGATTCGAAATAAAGATACGGCTATGGTCTCGTTAAAAGTCGCTCAACTTGAAGGCTTGCAGTCTTATTCAATCATCCCGCTTCACGATACCGAAAAACTCTGTTTTTATAAAGATCTGGGAATGTATCGTGCATTACTCAAGATGCTTGTCCAACATTATAAATCTGCGTATGATATTAATAAAACGGCAAACGCCCAGTATGCCGGAAATGACGGTCTTATGATTTATACAAAGGATTATCTTGAAAAACATAAGATGGTTATTGGAGAATATGAAGAACTGGAACCGCGTATTAATAGGGCTCACTTAACGGAGTCCGAGAAAAGTGAATTACGGCTCTTAATGAGTCTTCAATTTGCTTATAAACATGAACGAGATGAAGCTACAGTCAGAGAATATGCAAATGAATTTGTAGAGAAATTTCCGAATCATCCTGATGCGGCTTGGATTAAGACGAGTATCCTTGCCCCGCTGAAGAGAATGAATGTCAGTGATATGTATTTTGATGCTCGTACGAAAAATAAAGAGAATGTAATTCAAAATAAACTATATACAGGTGGATTTGGCATCAATCTTTATATTTCTCCAGGGGTGGGTTTTGGCTTTGGTGACTATTATCGTGAAGATTTGGTGAAACCAGAAAGCTATCCGTTTAATGCTGAACTTTATCTGCAAATTCGTCGTATTTCCGTATCATTAGAATTGATTAACACGGGTCATGAAGGTTTGATGAACCTGGGCTTTGCTGTTGGCTTTGTCGCCTATGACAGCCGGTATTTCAAGATTCGTCCTTATTTGGGACTCTTTGGAAATATTTTCAATGGGGATGTGAAACATGCGTATTATTTCCCGAAGGATAGTGATTACGGCATGTGGGCTGATGAATTTTTTGAGTATCAGGATATGGGAACCTGTATCAAGATCGGTGCAAATTTTGACTTTAAATTTGGAACAGCGTATTTGTTCTTTTCGGATTCTAAGTTAGTCTCGTTTTCTCTTGTCGGCAATGTTGGATTGTCTTATCTTGACTTGAGTGATGGAGAACCGCTTGTGCGTGGTTCCGGCCTGGATGCTTTCGTTGCTTTTGGTTTGGGTGTATATTTCTGGTAGTGCTTTATGAAAAAGATTTTATTTACAATTTCTTTATTGCTTTTGGTGGGTGGGGCGCTTGCTAATCCGTCAAAAAAGGAACTTTTCTCTCGCGCCCGTGATGCTCTAAAAGCTTCGCTAGTGCAGCAAGATTTTGAACGTTCAAAGCAGGCGATTGAATACTTGAAATCTCACATCGATGAAGGCGCTCCGTTTTGGGAATTTGAAGAATATCTTGCGCTTATGGAAATGGGCGAGTATGATCAAGGTGTCGAAATATACGCTAATGCACGCCGTATTGTGCTAGACTCCTCTTATCATCCGGAAATGAAGAATCGCGTCAATCCAGAAGATGATCCTTTACATCTATATCTTTATCGCAATGTCGTTCCGTTTACAAAAACTACAGCTGATTCACTCGCATCTATTGTTCAAAAATCCAATGCCAAAGATGAGAATAAGTTACTTTTTAAAACATTGCTTAATGCTGAACTTGTTATTGGTTTACGTACATTTAGTTATGGTGAAAATATTCGTTTTACGTACAGAGTAATTGCTGATACGACTGCTGCCGAAGATTTCTTGAAAAATGCAAAGGAATATATTGAACGCTATTCACAATCGGTTCATGCTCAGTATTTGAAAGATCAAGTTGTTCCTTTTGTACAAGAATATATGGATAAACAGCGTGAGTTCCGAAGGGATCCTATTGCGCACAAGTATTATACTGGAGGCTTGGGTCTTTATGCAGGCTCATGGATTGGTTTTTTGTGTGGTGAACTCTCCGATGTTTCTGAAAGTGAAATGGGGACGCCTCTTCAATTTGAAGTGGAGTTACGTTACAAACGCGTTTCTCTTTCGGCATTTTTGCGTTTTGGCATGATTGTAAAGCCTAAACAGGTTGAATATGATGACTTTCATAGCTCTTATTTAGGAGACTCGTATGACGATGCTTCTACTGATGAATCGATGGGCGTTACTTTAGGCGCTGTTGTCTATGATTCCCATTATTTGCGTGTTGAGCCGTTTATAGGCTTGGGCGTCACTTACATGCCTTCGTTTGAAATACCTTTGTTTGATTCCTATTCAACGGGCGCGCAGTGGATTATGGGTACGAATGTTGATTTCCGCTTTTACGCTTCAAAACCGACTCGCATTGGCGCTTTGTCTACGGCTTGGGTGTTGCGATTTAAGTACAAAGTTTTGATTGGTACGGCTGAAAGTAGCACGAAAAGCAATGGAGGCGTGTATTCCCCTTCATATGGAACAGTACATCACGAATTTGGCCTATCGCTTGGCTTTAATTTGTGGTAATCGGGGTTAAGATTGCTGTATTTGCTATGTTAAATATGTTTCCTAAAATGGATGTGCATTGATGAAAAAAATAAAGTTGTTGGCTGTTGTTGGCGCGCTTGCGTATGTCGCATGCACGGATGAAAATACTCCTGCAGTGTGGAATGTGGCTGATTCTTCGCTGAGTTCGTCGACAGTTGTGAATTTGTCGTCTGGAGATAATGCTGCGCTGTCTTCGTCAAGTGCGTTCTCTTCTGCAAGCGAGACTGTTACTGATACGGTTTGGCATCAGGCGAATCTCACGTGGTATACGTCTTGGCCGGAACCCGGCAGTGAAGAATGCATTGAATACAATGGCTGCACGTGGGCTGGCTATTTTGCAGGCGTTGAAGGTCAAATGACTGAAGAATGGGTGAAAGAGCACAATATCATTGCCGTTCACGAAAAGGACTGGAAAAAGTACAAGCTTAAAACCTTCAGGCTCCGCATGAATGGATCGACGATTGATGCCGTAGTCTATGATATGTGCTCCGACAGTGATTGCGATGGTTGCTGCACCGAAAATGCTGGTGAAATCGGATTCCTCATCGATATTGAAAAATACACACGCGAACGTTTTGACGGTAATGGCGACGGTGTTGTGGAGTGGACTTGCCTCGATTGTGAGTAAGATTTCTAGACAAAAAATCCGAATAAGATGAACTTACTCGGATTTTTTATTTTATTTAAGTTAATTTGTTTGTATTAATTTATTCCCACACGGTAAAAGCGATTTCCCGAAGTGCAATCGAATTTTCCCAAAGGTTTCCCACTCAATGGTTCTCTGTTGCTCAGTCGGAGGATCGGTTCCAACTACGTGGACTGTTCCGACCAGATAGTTAAGCTCAACCAGTCGGAACCTTCGAAAATGACTCAGAAACGCCAAATATACCGAAGTCCGGCTGGGACTCGGCTTCACCCTTGACAAATGAAAAAGCCTCTTGGAACTTGTCCAAAAGGCTCTACAGTTGCTTCTATGTTGGTCGGTCGGCGGCGGAACTCGTCGTTACCGATGTGGAACCGCTGCTTACCTTATCACATAGAGTAAGTAAAGCCTTGGCTGGTAATTTAGATAGAGTTCCCTTCGCTGTCAAGGGTATAAACTCTGTGTGGCTAGTAATAAGGTTTAATCAAATGACTACATCCAATGATGAATACATCGCATCCTTGTCTCCAGTTGTACAAGAGCGCATTGCCGAAGCTCGCCAACGCGATGAAGATGATGGTGATAACATCGTCTTGCTTCACGGTTTTGAATCGGCTATGATAGGCACTGCTCGAAACCAGTATGATAAGACTGTCGCGGTCTATGAGGAAGGCTTGTGTATCCGTCTTTTGATGGACGAAATACATCGAGAACATCCAGATGTATCGGAGGATGATTTATACTCCGAAGCAATGGATTGCTGGTGTTACAATACCCTTCGAACTATTCCGTATCTTGCTGAGCGTGCTCCCGTAATCATTCAAGGCTTTGATTCGGATGTCTTATAACATTATTCCTTTTTTTGTTTATTCTATATGTATGTTAAGTCTGGACTATTAAGAAGGATTAATGTTACACATTTGCTCTCTTGACCTTAAAACTCTGACCGGCATCAAGGTTTTACAGGTAAGACTTCAAACTGTAACATTAAACCTTTTTTTGTTTATTCTATATGTATGTTAAATCGGGATTAATAAGAACAATTTATGTTACACATCGTCTTTCTTGACCTTCAGACCCTTCCTGAACAAGAATTGCCGTTCGGCACTTGTCAGACTACCTCGGTAATGGAAAACGCCGTCAACGATGTTTCCCTTGGTCATAACGGCATCCTCTGTTGAAGTGGTGCTGGAACCCTTCGGACGACCAGCTTTGACTTTCGTAACGAAAACAAGGGTGTAACCCAGCAACACCAGATGCTTGCGGAATGCAGATTCAGAAATGAGCCGTTCTTTGAGGATTTCGAGCATAATCGTTCTCGAAGGGAATGTGACCTTGTAATCGTGGCAGAACTGTTCGATGATAGTCTTAGTGACTATCCGACAGTGGTCTTTACATCGTAGGGTAGTTTGCAGCGGTCGTTTATCTTCAATCAGGTTACGGATAATTCGACCCTTCTTGCAAGCGTAACGCTTGTATTTATCGCAGTACTCGCGGTCGGATGCGACTCTGAACTTCTTGATAACCTGATGGATTGAAGCGAGTGCGTCACTAAGATTATAATCACAAGTATGTTCAAAGGCTCTGTTTACATATTGAGTAAAGGAATTGACTAGTTCTTCCTCAGAGAATACATCGTAACCGTGAGTCGAGAGGTAAAGATTACAAGAACGCCATACCGAGTACAACTTGATGGCGAAAATGCCGACGGAAGTCCATCGTTTGCCTTCCGGCACGTAGTTGATGGCCTTGGAGCCGCCTTTGTGCATATTATAGGGTAGAGATGCCCTGAACGCGAACTCGACCTCTATCGTTGTGGAATCGCTTATTCCGCGCTTCTGTAGGACTTCTACGAGGCCGGATGTACTTGTTGGAACCATTCTAGCCTTCCACTCTTCGAATGAATAAGGCAGCTGTTTCACGCACAACTTGGGCTTTTCCTTGTGTCTGCGCTTATCCGTGATTTCAAGGTGTTCTTCGTCAGGAACATAGTGTTGAATATGGCTGGAATCGAACTCATAGTGGCTCAATAGAAGCTTTTGGGATTGGTGCTGACAAACTCCGAAGAAGAACCAGTTGATAGATTTACACTTGGGGTCAGTAAGACGCGGTATGATGTCTGTTTTGGGGATGTTGCGGAGCTTCTTGAACTGGGCGTTTAATGCTGCTTCCAATTCTTCGTGAATCCTCGTATATTCTTCAGCACTGAAAATAGGCTTGTCAACTAGGATGAATATGTGGTATTTGTATTGCTTACCAGATGTTGACTTGGTGCGCCGAAAGGCGATAATTGCGAAATGCTTGGAACCCAATTTGACTTCCTTGGTTGCTGCAAGGATTAAATCTACTTCATTGGGAGTAATATCTGGATGCCACTTGTCATCTGGTCTGCCGTTGTCGATGTCTATGACGATAATTCGTCTTCCTGGCTTTGATAGGTCGGACTCCAAGGGAAGCCTACGAAATCCTAATCCTTTTTCGTGTAAATTGACGAGTTCATCGAATGTGACCTCGTGAATGGCGAATAGTGGGTCATCGTCGGATGTCCTTTTGGAACCGTCCGCTTTCTTCTTATTAAGAATGGCCTCGTCTTTCGTTGTGTGAGTCTGGGTCACATACTGAATCTGCTCGCGGTAGTACTCGCGAGAACTCAGTATTTGTTCGATTTCATCGTCTGAAATCGGCTCTGGCTCGTCATCGAGGGAAGCGAAGTATTCGCTCATTGCTGCCTCAAAATCGTCCGGCGATGGTGCGCTGGCTTTCAGCTCACCTTCTTCGGCTTCAAGTGCGTCGAAGTACTCGTTCATCGTGGCCTCAAAATCGTCTGGTGACGGTGCCGTGGCATTCAGTTCGGCTTCGTCTGCTTCGGCTTTGGCCAGTTCGCGTACAAGTTCGGCATCGAGAAGGTCGATGTCTTTCTGAGTTAATTCGTCGTAATCAGTTTCAAACATAGGTCTATCTCCTATAACTTTTTTTGAATGTCCGCAATTTAGCAGGAACTAATTTGAATTGCAAATTGGCGAAAATAGGCTAAAATCGGCCTTTTTTATCGGCGAACTGATAAACTGTAGTTGTATTCAACTGAGAGGCTACAATGTACTATCCAATGTTTGATGATGACGGTAACGAGATTACCGATTTAGAGCGTCGCGAACGCTATATGCTCTGGGAGCAAGCCGAGCGAATCAAGGCTTTCCTTGACGATGTGTCGAAGAAGGTTGGGGTCGAATCCGAAGGGGTTGGCGACTTCCGTAGCGTTGTAGAATGTCTGAAACAGATTCGAGAGGAAAATCTAGACGATTTGGCTCCAGAGGCCGAACGGCAGCTAAACCGTGCCGCTGTGATTGATTTGGATATCCGTCGCCATATCTGGTACATCCGTAAGCGAGAGTTGCCGATAAACACGGATGACTACTTGATTTAGGCGCACCCTTGTGCATTTGTTCGCGCCAACGCCCAGTTTACAGTCGTATGCTGGGCGTCTTTTTATATATTGTTCCTAAAACACATTGTACGCTAAAACTATGCCTATATCGTCTAAAGAAGTCTATCCTCTCCTCGGTGAGCTGCTGCACGCGTGTCAGCGTATCGAGTGGACTATGAAATTCTTGGTTGAGCAGGCGTATCGCAAGGTTGAGTTCAAGTCGGTTGACGAACTTCATAAACCACCTAAGATTGAAGAACAGTGGCGGTCAAATCCTGATACGCTTGGAATGGTCATAAAGGACTTTCTACAAGGCTTTTACGGCGAACCAGTAGATGATAGTGCTGAAACCGACTGTATCAGACTTGAAGTACGGTATAGCTTCAATAGCGACGCGGATGCCAGCGTACGCGCGTCGAATCGTCAACGGCGTAAAGAGGAACTTGACGAACTCGTAGCTATCCGTAACTACCTTGCGCATCAATTCGGCTTGCGTTATCCGCTACAAGATGAAGAAAACTGTGCATCGGCGATGGCGTATCTTGATGAAGCCAAGGCCAAGTTGAAGACGCATATCGAACAGCTGAATTTTGAAGTCAAGATGTTCCAGACGATTCGTCAAGAGGCTTGTTCCTTAGCCTCTTCGACGGATTTGCCGATGGTTATGGAACGCTTGCGTCGAGCCGGTGAACTAAAGGGTAAGATAGGCAAGCTCAAGACCTATGACTTTTCCAATATGGCTGATCGGACTATATTTGATTTCACGGATAGACAAGATGTGATTGAAGCCATTTTGTATGGTGAAAGTGATATAACATTGGATGCATATATGGCGAAGCCTATTGAGGTGCGGCTTGCCAATCTTCAATGGTTAGCGGAACTATCCGAGAACCGTAACTTTGTCGAGGCAGTACGTAAGCAACAACGGAAGCTAGGCGTCGTTTAGGAGGTCTGTTTGCGCCTCTAATAGAATTTCTGCTACATACTCTGTAATGCCGTTGACACGGGTAAACGCTTCCTTCGTCGTTTCGCTGGTTTTCGTCGCTCCATAAGGGTATTTTCTTTGTTTAGGATATTTACCCTTGGATGGACTTTATATGAGTATAAATCACTCTGACAGATGCTGGTGGCGTTCGTTTGGCGAAGATGTGAAGCGTGCATTCCGTCGAAACGATCTTGAGGCTAAGGCGCGTCTATACGAGCTATATGAGCGGCATATGACCCAACGGCTGATGCGCGAGTATTATTACTACAAACGGCTCGATTACGAGGATCTCCGAAATCAGGGCCTTGTCAGCAAAGGTGTTGATTTTTTTGACTGGTTAAAGGATAACCGCTATTGAAGTAAGTTTCACCCAAAGCCATTGGATCCTATTACTAACGTTTTTCTCCTAAAAGATCTTTAGCCGTCAACTCGTTTATATTTACAGTATTTAGATCTTCTTTGGCAAGCCTATTTGCTTGATGTTCTATAACCTTTTCAAAGAGATTCCGAACGAATCTACCATTTCCAAAGTGGTTGTTTTCGTTAGATAAGGTCTCATCTAATAGTGATGATAACGCTTGTTCTGCATCGCTACTCAATGTGTAATGGTATTTGTTTGCTAGTCGCTTAAAAATCTCAGAGAGTTCGGCTTTCGTGTAATCAGGGAAATTAATATACCTGTTGAATCTTGATGAAAGTCCTGGATTTGACTCAATGAACGTCTTTATTTCGTTTGTATAGCCTGCGACGATGACTACTAACCTATCTCTGTCATCTTCCATTCGTTTTAGCAGAGTATCTATAGCTTCTTGACCAAAATCGTTCTCAGAACCTTTGGCAAGAGTATAAGCTTCGTCAATGAATAGGACTCCATCAAGAGCTTCGTCGATAACTTTGTTCGTCTTTATAGCGGTTTGGCCAACATACCCAGCGACTAAATCAGTTCGTGATGTTTCAACAAGATGTCCTTTGGATAAAATACCCAATTCCTTTAAAATTTTAGCCATAATTCTTGCTAAGGTGGTTTTGCCTGTTCCAGGGTTGCCGGAAAATACCAAATGGTATGATGTGGGTGGAATTGGCAGACCCTTCTTTTTCCGTTCGTTCTGGATTTTAATGAAGTTCCTAAATGTTTTTACTTCGGATTTAACGCTTTCTAGGCCGACTAGATTATTCAGCTCTTCGTCAATGTCAATATGGGATTTGCTCTTTTGGGAACAAAAATCAATATTTTCGGGTTTAGACAATGTTACTTTGGGCAAATCCCTTTCGAGCCTTTGTAGGAATTGAATTTCATCGCTAGTTAAAAAGCCATCAATGTTGGCTAGAACTTTTGCGTATTCATATATAGATTGCTTGTATCTAGACAAGGCTTCTTGATTTGTATTGTCAAGGATAACAGAAAGTAGGTAGAGTTCTCCAGTAGATTCTACTTGTTGATGTATATTTTGCAAGTTGTGAAGAAATGAGTCCAAATCGGTGCTGTTGTCTGCATAAATTCGGGATGTTAGCACATTCCAGTTAGACGATTTTGTTGTGATAATTTGTAATCGCAATAGAAGGGATATGAAACCGCAGGTGTCGTAGTTTTGTTTGCTTATTGGGTGGCCTAATTCCTTCGATATATATTGTATATCGGCAAGCATAATGATTGCTAAAGACCGATCTGTAGGCTCATTCTTTGATGACTCGGAGGAATGATTGCGAATTGCTTCTGCAACCTTGTTGTTGTTGCGTAATTCCTTATAAATGGAATGGATTGTGTTTATTGAGGAGGAATACCGTTTTAAATAACTTTTTAAAGTTGTGTTTATGGATTCCTGCTCAGATTCGCCACCAAAAGCAGGTATTTGTTCTACGGGTTCCGTAAGTGAGTTCTCTGCTTCTCCAAAGACGGAGGATTGTGAATTGTTCGATGAAACCGGATTGCTCCAAAAATCATCGTTTTCGCCGGAAGTTTCATTTGAATGCCGTTTTTTATAGATGACAAAGGATGTAAAGCCTACAATTCCTCCTAGTAGGACTACTAATACTGGTGTGGGTATAGAGCTTAAAAATGTGCTGATTTTCTCAACAATATAGACGATAAGTCCCAATACCAACAGGAAAAAGCATCCTAATGGATTTGAAGAAGTGCTGCTACGACGGCGTCCCATAGTGTTTCTCTTGTACCTTTGTTCATAAATCTAATATATTTTTCTTACCGAACGACGGGGTTTAATTATATTTGTTTACGCAAGGCTTGGATATGGTTCGATTATGATGAATTTTAGGCGTAGACTGTACGAAATTGTAGAACAGGCTCAAAATGACGATAAACTGAGTCTGATTTACGACATTTTTATGATAGTCGTTGTCATAATCAGCTTGATTCCTCTTGGGTTTAAAGAAGAATATTCTGTTTTTAAGATAACCGATTTGTGTACGGCGATAATTTTTGCTATAGACTATTTTTTACGATGGATGACTGCTGACTATCGGTTGAAGTCGAAGTCTGCTCTGGCTTTTCTTCGGTACCCATTTACACTAACAGCCATATTCGACTTGCTGACAATATTGCCCGCATTCACCATTCTTGGTGATTATTTCAAATTGTTCAGAATTGTTAGGATGGTTCGAACTCTACGTTTATTGAAACTGCTTAATTTGATGAAAGCGTTCCGATATTCAAGAACTATTAAAATCATTGGAACGGTTGCTCGTAATTCTAAAGAAGCCTTGATAGTTGTGGCTAGTTTTGCGTGTTTCTATATATTGGTTTCTGCTTTACTTGTGTTTAATGTTGAACCGGACACATTTAACACCTTTTTTGATGCCATTTATTGGGCTACAGTATCATTAACGACTGTTGGGTATGGTGATCTGTATCCTGTCACATCTGTTGGTAAAGCGATATCAATGGTTTCTTCTGTTTTGGGAATAGCAATTATTGCGTTGCCTGCTAGTATTATAACTGCCGGTTATATGAAAGCTCTTGATGAATATGTAGATGAAAAGAAAGCGCGTAAGACGCGTGGGTGATAATTATGAAGCAGAATTATGTAGAAAATTTCGTTAATCCAAGGTATTATGTGAACCTTGATTTTGACAATTTAATGTCATATACAGAATGTGAACATCAATCTGTAAGCATTCCGAGAATTGTGGTATCTATTTTGATGCTTATTACGATGCCTGTCTGCATTGTTCATCATTGGTGGATTGCGTTTGTATTTAGTACGCTGCTAGCCTTTTTTTCTTTCCCGAAAACATCACGTTGGCTTCAGAATGTGATGAAAGTGGTGTTCCCTAATAAATTCTTTTGGTTGGTCTCGGTTATCTTGCTGGTGGCGACAGCATTCTCAATTGGAATTCAAAAGCATTGCGATGATGTAAAAATTGCAAAGGACGCTGCAATTGCCGCTGCATTGGCCGAACAGCAGCGTCAAACGGAGATTGCGGAAAAGTTAGAGCAAGAACGTGTTGCTAAAGAAAAGGAACAGCGACGACTGGATAGCCTTAATTATCACTTGAATTTAGCCCAACAACACTTTGAAAAACGAAAAACAATGGAAGCCGTTCAGGAGTATGAGATGGCTTGGCCGTTTATGGATCCTAATACAAAAGGGATGTTGGGCTACAAAATCGCAAACATTCTGTTCGCGAAGAAACAATACGAAAAAGCTTTAGGATATTACTGGCATGCAAAAAGTAGCTCGGATTACAGAGATACCTTGCACTATAATAAGGCGATGTGTCTTGTTAAGGTTGGAGATGTTTCTGCTGCTGTATCTGCATTACGCCAGTCTCCAGAACGTACTCCTAGAATACAAGCTCTTTTCAATAAGGTTAATCCAGTTAGAACTAGAGCTAGTTATGTAGATAAGCCCGTTCAAAAGAAACGAGTTGCCTATTATTCTATACTGTGTAGGGACGGCTCTACTTCATATAGTAGTTCTCGTAGGGGAACCTGTTCTCGGCACGGTGGTGTGGCTGATTGGAATCACCCAGTTTATGAAACGTATACGGATAACCAAAAGAAAAAGATAATTGAAAAATACCGTGAATATGGAGAATGGTAAAATGTCTAGTGAAGTGTTCATAGCCAAGGATTTGAAAAAGGCAAACATTTTCCAAAGGCTGTTTAAACAGTTACCTAAAGAAAATGCGTTGATTGAGGTGAATAACCTTCTGGCTTCCAAAAATATTCGTGATATAACGGAAGCTGATATGTCTGATATATCGGAGCGATATAAGCTAAATCTTCACCAAACATTTCTTGCAAATTTTCTAGAAATGTATGCTGCACAACTTAAATACGCTTTGGTTGATGAAAAACTGACTGAAGATGAATTGGCGGATCTTCGCGCACTTAAAGAGCTGTTTGGTCTATCCCAGCGACAAGTCTCTTTAATCCACGAACAACTTGCGGGGGAAATCTATAAAAAACATATGTCATCGGCTGTTAGTGATGGCGTGATTACCTCTCAGGAAGAAGAGGACTTGCAAAAATTACAGAATGAATTGTGCGTTCCTGAAGGACTTGTAGAGAGAATTTCGTCTCAAATTAAGTCTATAAAAGTACATCAGTATGTAGATGGGGTTATTTCAAGAGGCTCACTATCACCCAGTGAAGAAGAAGAAATCAAACTTCTTGCGAAGAATCTTAATTGTCCAGTTCAGTTGGATTCAAATCAACAGAATAAGTTGAACCGATTAAAAATGATATGGGCTATCCAGAATGCGGATATTCCTACAGTTAGTTCGGATATTAATTTGACGGCTAAGGAAAATTGTTATTTCAACCGACCTGCACAATGGTTCCAGTATAAGACCGTTACAAAACGAGTGAATTATGCTGGTCCGACTGCAAGAATAAGAATTTGCAAAGGAGTGTCTTATCGTATCGGTTCTGCTCGTGTTCAAAGAATCACCTCGGAGGTCTTGGCTCCTGTTGATTCTGGTCGGTTGCACGTGACCGACAAAAGAATTGTTCTTTTGGGAACACGAAAAACATCGACCATACGTTTAAACAAGGTTGTGTCATTTACGCCATATACCGATGGTATTGAATTGTTTAAGGAAACAGGCAAAAGTATCATTATAAAGATTGATACGGATATGGAATTATTCAATCTACTCTTGTCTAGACTTCTAAGAGATTGTTAATATTGGGGATAATGACCTAGATGACATATTAAGGTTTGATGATTGTGCTGCTTGCAGAAAAATCGGCTATATAAAGAGATGTGCCGTTATAGATAAAAATGTTGCGCAATAAAGCGTCTGCGGGTTAATAGCAGACGCTTTTGTTATTGGCTCAATAGCTTGTAGAAAGTAGTACGTTTAAGCCCAAGTTCCTTCATCGCTGCCGTCGCCGTCATTGAGCCTGCTTTGACCTTGCTGACAACCGCGTCCCAGCCATCGGGCTTTTGAATGGCCGTTCGACCGAAATGAATTCCTTTTTCGAGTGCGATTTTAATTCCTTGAGCTTGTCTGGCCTTAATGCTGATTCTTTCGCGTTCGGCCACATAAGAAAGAATCTGCAAAACTAAATCAGCCATAAATCGACGGTCAAGATTATTGTTGTCTGCCGAAGTGTCTAGTAGAGGCATATCCAGCACTTTGATGTTTGCGCCCAATGTTTGGGTTATATGTTTCCATTCTTGCTGGATTTCAGTGTAATTTCGCCCGATTCGGTCAAGAGATACCACCACGACAAGATCCCCGGACTGTAAGGCAGGCAATGTCGTTTCTGTTCCAACAAGTGCTCGCCAAGCACGACGGTCAAAATCTTTTCCCGACGCCTTGTCACAATAAAGGTAACGCTTGTCTGTGATGTAAGGCGTTAGTGCCTCGATTTGTCTGTCTAGGTTTTGGTCGGTCGAGCTGACTCTTGCATAACCAAATGTTGCCATTTAAATCTCCTTGTTCGATATATGCTAAATATTTATGTAGGGTAAGCCCGTTAAAGTGGTGACAGTGTTCGGAAAGGTTATGTATAACCAAATGAACATTCGCATAAGTAGGTGGGGACAATGCGGTAATTCGAGTTGCTATTTGTGAGTTTGCCGAACAGAATTTACCCTTGTTTTTATGGGTGTAAACTTAATTCGCTCAAGTACACAAAAACGAATAGGCTGTGTGTGTTTGAACGGAGGTCTAGTTACATAGGGTTTGTGTATGGAAAATATTTTTTTGCTTGTTTGATGGTGCTTGTGCTATGGTGATGAAAATTTGGGGGATAACTATATAAACTATAGAATGCCTTAGCGGTTGTATCTCGATTTGGGTTCGGAAAAAAAATCGACGCGAGTATAAACTACTGTTATAGGTAACCAAGGACGAGCGGATGGTGTCCTCGTTCGTAAACTGCCAAGTTTCTCAGCCATCCGCTCGTTTTTATTATTTATTCTTCGCCAAGTATGTACTGTACCGCTTTTTCAGCTCTTCCGGCGGCGACCGCGACTAAGCTGATGTCGTTGCTTAGTACCGAAATCCAGTTTTTGATATAGGCTGCACTTTGTTCTAGTGTCCGTCTCGTGTCGATGTCGAATTTTTTCAACATAAAAGACGCGCCCATTTCAGCTACCAATTCCTCGCGAGAGTATTCCTTACTTCCGAATGGAGCTGCAATATTATTAGGGTTTCTGTTTAACCTATGGGCTGCTCCGCTACTGTGTGTTACTTCGTGGGCTAGTGTTCCTGCGTAATCTTCAACTGATTTAAAATTGCTGATGGGTGGAAGGTTAATGAAATCGTGTTTTTGGGAATAGTATGCTTCGTTCGTGTCGTGCTTTAATTCAATATGTTCTCTGTCAAGATATTTTTGGATGGCATCCTCGAATTGTTTTATTGATGATGTATCTGTTACACCTTCGTGTTTGGTTTGCCAGCGGGGTTTAATGCCGTCACAATCATCGACCTTGAATACGGTGTAGGTTTTTAAAAAGGGAATCTGCTTGATGGAAACGATTTCACCTTTGTCATCAGTCACGGGCTTGCTCAGTAATTTGTAAAAAAAGACCCTTTTCCCGAAGCTTCCTCTACGCAAATGTGCGTTATTTTGCTGTATTTGGTTCCAAGTTAGGTACTCACAACTGTCACCAAGAAGCATCTGATTAAGTAAGGAATATGGTTTGCCAGTGGCATAACTGGTCGCACCATTTGCTCCGAACCAAGGTTGCTCCCAAGGTACAGTTCCGTTTCGAAGTTGATTGATGATTTTATCTGTTATTTCCTGATATGCTTTTTGATTCACTTGAACCTCCGTTTCATTTCATAGATTCTATGATTCGGTTGGGGAAGCTCAATCGAATGCAGTCAGTCTAGGATGAAATGCGAAACAAAAAAACACCCTGTGCCTCCACACAGGGTGTATTTGGGGTGACTAATTGCTTGAAGTTATCGTCCGCTGACGCGCTTCTTCGTAGGACGATAGTAGATGGTGATGCGTGGCTTGGGCATTAGGCGACCTCCTTGCCAATGGCTGTCTGATAGTGTTCGAGTACGACGCTCTCGATGTGCTCGCGGAGTTGACGGGTAATGGGGCAACAGATCGAGCGGAAGTCCTCGCCTTTGTAGAATGGGTCGGTGGGATATCCAACATACAAGCCGTTTTCGCCGTTAGTGATTCGGAGACCTCTAATCTGTATTCCGTCGTTAAGCACGATGCTGGCGATTCCCTTGATGTTGCCAAGTGATGGGCTTTCCTTAAATGGGTACACTTGACACGATGTGACTTCCAAGGTGTTCTTGGTTTCAAGTTTGAGGATATAGGCGATTAAGTCCGCTTTCTTCATTGCGTTGTAGTTCATTGGTTGTTATCCCTTTTGGTATGTTCATTTCATTGACATAATGCAGATAGATGGGTAGGGGAAGCCCAACTGATTGCAGTCAGTACCTTGACAAATCAATTCTGTTGCGTGATTTATTTAGAGTAAAATCGCCGTAAGGTGGTTTGGAGCTGAATCGTTTGCCGACTGGTTACGCATTACCATAATCTACAAGTGATCGAAAGAATTTGAAAAAGCTAGTTCTTTTCACGGGTACGGTTTTTCTGTTGACTTGGGTTCCCATATTTACCCCTATATCTCACCAAGGGGGCCGTCGAATAGATTGAGCTTATATGATGTGATTTTTCAAAAATGTGCTGGGGGTCTAGCCTTTATTCTATAGGCTCTTTATCTTAGCGGATGTTTCGGTATCGGCGTAGTGTATTAGCAACGGTAACGCTGTCACGAAATCACGGCGTTTCATGTTGGTGAGGTCGCGAATAGCTCGCCAATTCAGCTTCGCTTGGTTATTCATAACCTTACGGTAAGCCCATACTATCTCACGCGCCCAGTATTGCTGTATGGTTTCATGATAACGGAGAACTTCGGTCTTACACATCGGTAAATAGTCAAGACGTTTGCTTGGCCAGTTCATTACATTGCATACAGCTCTATCTGAGACTCTTCGAGGTCTCCCCGTGGAATCGACCAGTAGTGCCTTGATGACTTGTCTTACTCTAGGTAAGCATTCTCGGTCGAGCCGATCCCAGTTTTGGACTTGCGCTCCTTTACGCGTGCTATAGCTGCTTGGTTCGCGTGAGTGTACGCGAGTTGAAACGGCGTCTGATTCAGGAATTGTTCCATTACATAAGTCGGGTGGTTTGATACCCAAGTGGTAGGCCATTAGTACGATAAGATGTGGGTCGATGCTCTGACCAAGAAGCTCCTTTTGGATATGGTATTCCTTATACCAAAAGTCATTAAAACGCTCGCGCAAGTCACGATGAATCCGTGCGATTTGGCGCATATTTCCGATGATGTACGGCGTTCCACGTAGCTTGTGGGTTAGATATTCGCCGATGGGGACGGTCTCTGTGGTTGGCATTGGTTGGCTTAGTACATCGGCCATATACCTCGCTAACATTACTTGTGATGAATTTTCAACTTGTTCCGGCGTCGAATCGTACGGAACGAGTTCTTCGGTTACGAATAACCGTGGTGACGCATTCGCCGTGATTCGTACTCCAGTTGAAATCAGCTTGCATCCGTGACGCGGACATAACGCGATGTGACGAATCTGATGGATTCGGTGTAAGTAGGTCTCTCCGTATGTTTTACGGTCTTCGGTGGCACAGCTGGGACAGTACATCAGATAACGAATCTCTTTATCACAAGGGGTCGGTAGCAGTTTGCTAAGCCGATTTCCGTTGATTAGTGCGTCGTAAGCCGCCATTCGTCGTGCGTACGGCGCAAACCGACTATAGTAAGGGAACATTGTGTGTCGTTCTATGAGGTCTTCTGCTTTAATCATCTTATCAATGATTGCTTGGGTTTCGTCGCAAAAACACCCAGAGAACTCATAGTTGATTCTATAACTTTTGTTGCCGAACAAGTCTTCTAATGCCGTCGAATAACTTGGATAGCCGCTATGTGCGTAGTAGCGGCAACACCAGCTATAGACTATTTCGTCTGGGTATATGTTGGGTAGGTAGGCTATCATAACTTGACCTCTTCAACTGTGAACTGAGTTCGCATCAGTTCAACAATATCTGTTTGCTTATTCCTTGCTTCTGTAGCCATTTCGCCAATGGACTTATAGTCATTAGGCAACGACGGTGAACTTTCACTGTTTTCATCTATGTCTATCGGCTTCGGCTTTTCGTGGTATGTTGTAACCTTGGGCGTTATACGTTTCGTCAGATATCCGTGAAGCATCTGCATTCGACTTGAATAAGCCTCTGTCAAAGTATCGATCCCAAGTGTTTCGCGACCTCGTAGGATTGCGATTTCTTGCGCGTCGTGAATGATTGCGGTAAGTACGGCTGGAATGCCGCCAGTGTGTTCGTATAGCCAAAATAGGATGTTCTCGGTCATCTTGGATTCTTGTTTTACATATTGGTAGCTGAACAAGATTTCAGCGAGCTTGCGAAAGTCGCTATTGAACTCCATTGCTCCGTATTGAAGACCCACGCTTCGTCGTGCTATTTGTTGAGTTTCCTCGAAGAATCGCAAGCATTCTGACGTTCCTACAAGAAGCACATTGATGCAACTGGTATTAATCAACTGTAATATCATACGGTACAGTAGGGAACCAGCCTTGGTTGCGCCGCTTAGTAGCTGGATTTCGTCGATGATAAGCAGACCAATATGAAGATGGCATAGCTGGCAAACCATCCCTAGAATCTGTTGCGCATTCATCTGGCTTTTTTGTGTTTTATTGTAGTAGTCCGTACCTAGAATCTCATCAATCGAAATAAGAATTTGGCAAAGCAACCCCTTGTATGAACAGTCAAACGGACAGCTCACCATTAGGATGGGTATGACCTTGTGGTAAGGGTTTTCTATCTCGATGATGTTACCTAGTAAGCTTATGGATGACTGGATACAAGATGTTTTTCCAATTCCACTAATGCCAATGACTGTAGCCGATGACGCACCAGTGGCGATGCCGTGGTATTCGCCGCCGTGACTCCAAGTGAAGTTGGCGTTCGTGCGACGGACTGATTCGACCGTACCCTTGTGCTGTAGGCTCATTCGAGTCATAAGGTAAATACGCTGGTAAATTTCGGTTGCCATACTGGTAGGCGCGAATACCTTGTAAATGTCAGACAAGAGCATAAGTCGTTCGCTGGCCGAACGGTTCCTTACTGACGAATCATAATGGGGTAGATTGGTCATCGCCGTAACGAGTTCGTCACCTAGTAGCAATGACGGTAACTGGGATGCGAAATCAAGCTCTTTCATTAGTAATAACCTCGTTTATTAGGTTTTTGTGTTTACTGTATCGCTCATTGGCGCGTGTACGCGATGCGTTGCGAATGTCTAGGTGACTGGAATCGTGCTTGTTAGCGTTGACGATGGATTGAATATGCCGTGTCAGGTCAACCTTGGCTTGGAGACTCTGATGTTCGAAACTAAGGATTAGTTCCTTCTGTCGTGTCATCATCTGCTTAGCGGCGTCAAGAGTTAGTCCTTCATAGCGAGACTCTATGAGGTCAAATTGGGCATAGTTATCCTTAACCAGATAGACTTGCGACACATCGTCTGGATTGTACGCGACGGTGACGGAGCCGCCTAATAGATACTGTTCTGTGTAACCATCGCGTTTATAACGAATCTTATTAACTATAAGGCCGCGCTGGCAGAATGTCCCCTTGGTTCTAGGTAACAGTACTTTGAGTAGGTTTTCCTTGCATACCGTAATCAAGTTTACGCCTGGTTGTGTTAAACCATAGTTCCATATGTTCGCCGGATGCGGTGGTATTTGGGCTTCCAGCATCGGCTGGGTGTATGGATAATTGGCAAGGATTCGTTCGCGGTTATAGTGAACTATACAGCGCAAGATGATAGCCTCGAATGCTCGTAAGTTCAAACAAGCGTCCTTACGGTAGTCGTGTGCGCCTCTTGAACCTACATCCATTTCAATGACACCCTTGCCACGTAATAAGCTCTTGTAATAGCTTTGAATAAGCCCAAAGAACCGCTCTACAGAGCCTTTAAGTTCCGCTCGGTATGCTGGAAGGTTGGTTATGGTAATCCCTAGTTCTGTAAGTTGTTCTAGGCCAAATGAAGCGTATTCGTGGCCTCGATCGGTTAGCAACCTAGCTGGTAATGCTGTACAGTTCCAATCGCGTTCTTCTATGTCTATGCCGAACTTGTGGCACCATTCCACTTTATTGCTTATACAGTTCAGTAGTAATTCTCTAATACTATCCAGAGAATTAGTCCAGCCAAGGGAGTACCCATAGCACAGTCCTGAATAAGCATCTACGATGGCGGTTAGTATCGGCCTACCTACGAGCTGAGTTCCGCTGTCATCACATAGGTAAATGTCGCAAGTCGTACTGTCAGCCATACCCACGCCAACGGCTGGAGCGAACTCTTGAACTCCATTCCCCAGTAACGGTCGCTTGTTCATTTGGTAGTTTTTAAGGCCGTCTCTTGTTATGTATAGCGTTTGCAGCTTTCGGTTTTTACGATAGAAGTAAGTGAATTGAGTCATCGACGGATGTTGAGGTAATACTTTACCATCGGCATCGCAGTATTTGTGGCGTATAAGCTGGGTGTATGCATCAGTAAGAGTCTTGCCATTTCGCGTGTAATAGAACTTGTTTAATGCCCAGCGAATGTTCTTTTCGTCTTGAGTTAGTTCCTTGGTTTTTTTCGGCTGAGGCGCGAATATACGCTTGTCTTGGAATGCAAGGAACTGGCATAGCATCTTGCGGATGGTCTTGGTAGTCAGATGGTGCTCTTGGGCTGCTTTGGCTATTGCTTCGTTGCGTAGCGGCTGGTCAGCGATGTAGGGGAGCACTTCGGCTATGACTGTGTATCGCTTGTTACAGATGGCTTCTTCGTCGATAGTCAAGTCGTTGCGGATGACGGTTGAGGTGTGGTTGTGTAGGTCGCTCTCGGCACAGTCTGAGGCTCCTTTTAGCTGCTCTATGCCTATCCAGCGAGGCATAGACTGTTTAAGGCAGTCGATGACAAGCACAAGGTCATTACGCTTGTCTAGCACCCTATAGATGGTGTTTTCGACTAGGTGTAGGGTTGTGCTAGGCATTGGCGACCTCGCTGTTGATGACAATACCCCAGTTGGTTATACCCTTGTGTAGCCAGTATAGCCGTGAAGCTTCCAGTAGGCGAATGGTCAGTGGCTTGGCGAGGTGACGGCGGTCAATGCACTCGCGCACCATGTAAGAGCCATCTACCATTAGGCAAACGAAGTCAGATGTGTAATCGCCTAGCTCGCATCCGTCCAAGGCGTAATTACAGCGGATTTCCTTTACTTCCATATTGGCTTGTAATTTGTCCGCATATCGTGATTGAATTGTGCTGTAAAGGCGGCATACGCCTACAGCCTTGCTTAGCGACCGTTTTTCGCACCTTTGCTTTATTTTGGCTTTTAGCATTATATCTCCCAAAAATTGCCCAGAAAACTCCCAGAAATGTCCCAGAAACATTTTTGGGAACTTTTTGGGGAAACTCTATCCCACACGGTAAAAGCGATTTCCCGAAGTGCAATCGAATTTTCCCAAAGGTTTCCCACTCAATGGTTCTCTGTTGCTCAGTCGGAGGATCGGTTCCAACTACGTGGACTGTTCCGACCAGATAGTTAAGCTCAACCAGTCGGAACCTTCGAAAATGACTCAGAAACGCCAAATATACCGAAGTCCGGCTGGGACTCGGCTTCACCCTTGACAAATGAAAAAGCCTCTTGGAACTTGTCCAAAAGGCTCTACAGTTGCTTCTATGTTGGTCGGTCGGCGGCGGAACTCGTCGTTACCGATGTGGAACCGCTGCTTACCTTATCACATTTATTCCCACTCGATGGTGCCCGGAGGCTTATGGGTAATGTCATACCATAGACTACCAGCACCTTCGGCTTCGAACTTGCGCCAGAGACCGGCGAGCATTCCCTGGTCGATTTCGGCGAAGTTTGCCGTCATGGCTTCGGTGGAGTTCACCGGGCGCATCACGATGCAGGGCTTGTTTGCCGTGCGGAGCGGAACGAGCACGACCGGCATCTGCCAAATCTTTTCGTACAAGTCGTTTGCCTGCAGGAATTCGGTGCAGATGTTGTCGAACTTGCGGAGCGTATCGAAGTTTTCGCGGGTGGCGAACTGTTCGACAAGTTTCGGGTCTTCGTCAGCGACGCTACCGATTTGGTAAATCACGCGGTTGATGGCCTTGAAACGGTTGGCGAGTTCAGTCGAGAACTTTTCGCAATCCTTCCAGCTGAGCCCCGGAGTAGTGATGAGGAACGGCTGCGCGTAGGTACGGCCATCGCCCTGGACGCCCACGCTCTTGATGGGGAGCAGGCGGCCTGCAATGTTGTTCGCCTTCAGGTAGTCGGCGAGCGACTGACCGGCGGTGTCCTTCACGTCTTCAAACTTCACCATGTCATCGGAGAGCTTGCCGTCGCTGCAGAGCAGGCGCACGCCGAGGCCCGGACCCGGGAACGGGTGGCGCCATACGAGGTTGTGCGGGATGCCGAGTTCTTCACCGAGAGCACGGACTTCGTCCTTGTACAGGTCGGCGAGCGGTTCGAGCACGAGGCCCTTTTCCATGAGGTCCAAGACTTCTTGCACGCGGTTGTGGTGCGTCTTGATCTTGTCGGCGTTCTTGGTGCCGCCGCTTTCGATGGTGTCGGGGTAGATGGTGCCTTGCGCCATCATCCACTGGTTCGGATCGAGGTTGAGCTTCGTCATTTCCTCGTCCTTCACCGTCAGGAATTCCTTACCGATGATGCCGCGCTTGGTTTCAGGCGCAGTTACGCCCTTGAGTTTCGCGAGGAAGTGTTCGCTAGCGTCGCGGACCTTCAGGTTGTTCATGCCTTCCTTCGTGAGGAAGTCCATAATCTTCTGGGATTCGCCGAGGCGCATCATGCCGTTGTCCACGTGCAGGCCCAAAACCTTTTCCGGCCCGAGTACGCGGTTCAGGAGCACGAATGCCACGGTGGAGTCCACACCGCCGGAGACGAGCAAGAAGACCTTGCGGTCCTTGACCTGGTCCTTGATGCGCTGCGTGATGAGCGGCAGGTAGCTCTTCATGTTCCAGGTCTTCTTTGCGCCCGTGAAGTCCACGAAGTTCTCGAGCAACTTCATGCCGAACTTGCTGTGCGTGACTTCGGGGTGGAACTGGATGCCAAAAATCTGGCGTTCGGGCTTGTCGCTATCGAAGGCGACGGCGGCAATTTCGCAGTCCTTGGTGCTGGCCACAATCTTGTAGCCCTCGGGGAGCTTCGTCACCTGGTCACCGTGGCTCATCCACATGGGGCTAGCCTTCGGGAGGCCCTTCAAGAGCGGGCACTTTTCGTCGCCCACAATCAGGTCGGCGATGCCGTATTCCTTGACCTTGCCCGGTTCCACGTGACCGCCCAGTTGCTGGGCGATGAGCTGGTGACCGTAGCAGATGCCGAGCTTCGGCACCGGGAGGTTCAAAATTTCGGGATTGTATTCCGGGGCGTCGGCCGCGTACACGCTGGATGGGCCGCCACTGTAGATGATACCCTTCACGCCTTCCAGTTCGCTGACGGGGGCGGCGGGGGAGTGAATTTCGGTAAACACGCCCAAACGGCGCACGCGGTTAGCAATCAGGTGGGCGTACTGCCCGCCAAAGTCCAAAACGGCAATCGTATCAACGTTCTTCATACAGCCCAAAAATAGAAAAAAAATGCCCAAATCATAATTTGGAGCCTTTTTTCGGGCAGATTTGACTGAAAATTAATAAAAATGGTGGATAAGGACAAAGCCAAAATCAAATTCGGAGGCGAAAAAGTGCAGAAATGGGAAAAAGAACAAATTATCGAAATTTAAAAGTTGTAAGTAAAATGAAAGAAATAAATATTAAATTTTTATTACCATGATTCTATATTGAATAAAGTAATGCATAGTTTGTGTGTTACAAATAAAGGAAAGAGAAGATATGAGAGATATATTTACTATCTTGGTTGTTGGCTGCATAGGCGCCAACGCCGCGGTTAATCATTACGACCTTCTTGGTCGCCGCGGGAGTGAAATGAACTCCCCGATGGTCTACAAGGACATTGATTATACAAAACTCAAAAAAAACGAACCGCAGAAGGAAAGTACGCCTCCTGGTGTTCGTGCTTTACAGAGGACTGGCATGCCAAGCAATGTTTCTGCAATTGAGGGCGTCCATCAGACAAGTTATTTTGATAATGACGTGGATCCTAATGGAGCCAAGACCTATTACTTAAAGAAGTATTTCACCAACGGTTCTAATGACGGTGGTGAATGGTTCTGCCACTTGAGACAACCGTGGAATAACCATCGCCGCGAGTTCTCGGATTATCTCTCTTCTTTAAATAGCGCCTTCATTTCTGTATATGAAGATCAAAATGTGTCGTCAACCCTTACTTATGGAAATACGACGAATTTAAATTCGAATACGTATACGTTGACTACGTCAAACTATTCATTTAACAACAATGTGCAACCTTCGCCTTATCCGGATGGACAGAACATAACGTATGTTCCGATGACGAATGTCTTGAATAAATCCGGACGCAAGACTGTAAATTGGCTTAACAATTATCCGAGATCGACTGATTATGGGTCAATTTCTAACGTGGGCGTTTACGTTGTCGGGACCTCCTATCCGGCAATGCTGGATTCAAAAGATGTTGCCTATATCCCGTATACGGCATCTTTCCTAATGAATCCGTCGCCTGAAGAAGAAATGGTTGTCTCGAGAATGCATAAAACCATTAATGAAACCTCGAAGCGTTCTGTGATATACGTTGGAAAGGATTCTCCGACGTCTCCTGCAGCGCGTATTCCGCAGGTTTACATAGGTGTTCATAAACCTACTGGGTATTCGTCTACTTATTATTCCGATGCTCGGGATTTGGACAATTACATTTATGAAAATAGAACGATAGAAATTGCGGCGTCAGGAAATTATGCCGGCGGTACGTATGGAACGTCGTATATGTCGTCGGTCGCTCATGCGGCCAATGCGATTACTGTGGGGGCTGTTGACCCGACGAGCGAGTGGATTACGGGGTATACGTCTACCCATAACCCTTCATACAATGCTGATAAACCCGAAGTTTACAACTTTACGCATTTTTATTTTACCCCTGGTAAAAAAAGGATGTATAGATCGCCCGATAATCCATATTATAAGCGTGATTTCTTGCCGTATTACGACGGAACTGAAATGGCTGCGGCATATACGGCTTCGATGGTTTCTGATTTGTTGGCCATTAATTCTTTCTATCGTTGGCATCCTGAAGTGGTTAAGGCTTTGTTGCTGACTTCTAGCCAATATGATTTGGTTTATCCTAACCGTCAGGCTCCTCATTATAGGGCGTTGGTCTTTGATTATGATTCGGATGAAGATCAGTATAGTTACTCGCACTATTCTCGTTTTTGGAATGGGAGTATGAGCAAACTTAAAACTAGAACTGTAAATGGGAAACCGGAAATTTGGTTTAGCGTAAAAACGACTCAAGCAAATGCGAATGAGGCTAAACTTTATACTGCTGCGATCTCTTGGCTGAGTAGTGGTACTGATATTGCAACTTTGGGACGTGTCCCGCAAGATTTTGATTTGTATGTTTATGAAAGTACAAATGGTAATATAAATAGTATTAACCCAAGTAATCCTTCGTATGCACATTCGTGTACTGGATCAAATCCCTATGAAAAGATTTCGTTTTCATCGAGATCGCCTTATTTGATTTTTAGAATTGCTCTTGATCGTGAAGATGATGGTTCTGAAAACAAGGGGCAAGTCGTTTTGGGCTTTGACTTGGCGATGTTGCTAGATGATTGGTTGCCTGCCAGTTTGAGATAATTTTTTAGGGAACAGCATTTGGCTGTTCCCTTTTCTTTTTTTTGTAACGAAACCGGAATTTACTCCGCAGAACTCATTTCGCGCGCAAGCTCAATCAAGGTCTGCACGCCGAAGCCGGTTGCACCGTACTCGGTGTATTTCCACTTCTTGTCGACGAAGGCGGTTCCCGCGATGTCCCAATGGGCCCAGGCGGTGTTCTCGGGCACGAATTCCTGCAAGAAGAGAGCTGCGGAGATGGCTCCTGCGTCGCTTCCGGTGTTCTTGAGGTCTGCAAACTTGTCTTTGAGTGCGTCGGCATATTCTTCTTCGAGCGGCATGCTCCAGAACTTTTCGCAGCAGGCTTCGCCACAGTTGATGACCTTGAGTCCGAGGTCATCGTCGTTGCTGAAGAACCCGGCGACGGCGTAGCCGAGGGCGCGGACCATGGCTCCCGTGAGGGTGGCGAGGTCCACGATGTGCGTTGCTCCGATTTCACCCGCTTCGGCAAGTCCGTCGGAGAGAACCAGGCGGCCTTCGGCGTCTGTGTTGTCGACCATGACGGTCTTGCCGTTCTTGGCCTTGAAAATGTCTCCCGGCAATACGGATTTGTTGCCGATGGCGTTTTCGGCAAGGCAGCAGACAGCGCTCACGTGGATGGGGAGTTTGAGTGTTGCAATGGCTTGGATAGCGGCAAGTGCGGTGGCTGCACCGCTCATGTCGCTAATCATCTCTGGCATGGATTTGGGCGGTTTCAGACAAAGTCCGCCGGTGTCGAACGTGAGACCCTTGCCGACGATGACGAGGTGGTCCTTGGATGTGCGCTTGGCGGGCTTGTAGTCAAGCGTAATCATGTAAGGTTCGCGGGAGCTACCCTTGCCGACGGTCACGTGGCCCATGAAGCCTTCTTTTTCGAGTTGCTTCATGTCGCGCACCTTGATGGAAAGTCCCGGCGTGTACTTGGCTATCGTCTTTGCGTTCTCGACGAATTCGGCGGGGTAGAGGTCGGCGGCACAAGTGTTGATGAGGTTCTTCGCAAGGGTCACCGCTTTTTGTTCGACGGCGACTTCTTCGGCGATTTTCTTGAATGCGGCGACGTGTTCACCAGCGATGATTTCATAGGTGACTTGGAAATTCGGTTTTTGCTTGCTCTTGTATGCGTCGAACTTGTAGTTCGCGTAATGCAAACCGTGGACGATGGCTTTGAACTGTTCGTCGGCGGCATCGGCGAGGAATATACTCACGCAGGGAATCTGCTTTTTCATGGCGCGGCCGGCGAGGCGGTAGGCAGCCATGCGCAGGTGGTCGAGGTTAGAAAGCCCGCGTTCCTTGGCGGCGTCGACAAACAGGGTGTTGTCCCCATCGATTTCCAGGAGTTCGAGATCTTCGAAGGGGCCATCCTTCATGCCTTCGAGGACGGATTCCACTTGGGCGCTACCGGCTTCGGTAAGCACCTTGGAAAATTGGACGGACTGCTTGACAAAAAATAGAGCGTAGGCCTTGTTTTCTTGGGCCTTTGCGGATTCGGAAGAAATGATATTGAGTTTCATACATCGAAAATTTAGAATAAAAGTGTGTTCAGGGCGTGTTTTAGCGGTGCAGAGTCGCTTTTTTTGTTTGATAATTGCTATAATAATCATGTGTAATAAAAATGGAGTGAATTATGAACATAAAAATCAAGTCCATTGTAACCATGCTTTCTTTATCCGCGCTCGCTTTTGCCGCTGAACCGGCGGCACCGACCGCGGTCCGCGCCGCCGATGCTGCTGCTCCCGTGGCTCAAGCCCCTGCTGCAGCTCCCGCTGCCGAAGCCGCACCCGCGGCTGCTCCTGCCCCCGAGGCGCAGGCCCCTGCCGCCCCGGCCGAAGAACCCGCTGTTGAACCGGTTGCCCCGATGGCCGTCCGCGCCGCCGATGCTGCCGCTCCCGTCGCCGAAGCTCCTGCTCCGGCAGAACCGGCCCCCGTGGCCGCTGCCCCCGCTCCTACGCAGCAGCGCCGTATTGACCCCGACACGCTCCAGCCGGCAGTTGTCTACCGCACTACAACCGTTCCTGTCAAGACGGTCTATGTAGCCGAAAGGTCTAGCGACGATACGGTCGCGCTTGACGAACTCCGCGGCCTTGTTCCCCTGAGATTCGCCATTGGTGCCCAGGCTTTCCTCGGTGGGTATTTCCTGAACGATTACGCCTATTACGATAACTCCTTTAGCGATTACACTTGGCGCGTCGGTCTTTCGTCTGTCTTGCCGTTGAACAAGTACACGGTGGCCTTGAAGCTCGGTGTCCTCTACGAACAGAGCTTGGCTAGCGGCACGCTGCACTACGACGACCGCAATGCACGTACCGTGACGGTCTACAACCTGGATTTCAAACAGCGCAAGATCGATGTCCCGGTGCTGTTCTCTTTCAAGGCTCCTTATTCCGGCCTTATGTTCGATCTGGGTCTCCAGGCGTCTTTCGCTGTGTATGACAAGTTCAAACTTTCTACTGCACAAGAAGGTGGAAGAAAGCATTCGGAACGAATCGACATGCTCGACGAAGGCTATCGCAAAAAGATGGGCTGGGACCTGGTGTTCGGCATCGAATACTGGGCTAACAAGCACATTGCCTTGGATGTCCGCTTTGAAGGTGGCTTCTCCGACCTGTATGATTCCTTCAACGACGATGTCATCAAGCTGAGCGACCTCTCGTCGTCTGCATTCCTCATAGGTTTTTCTTACTACCTGTAATAGATGCTCCTTCCTATAGTTGCTGTTGTTCTTGGCCTTGCCGTCCTGGTCTGGAGCGCGGATAAATTTGTGGATGGCGCTGTGGGCGTGGCTCGTTTCTTTGGAATGAGCACGCTCCTTATCGGGATGGTTATCGTCGGCTTCGGGACTTCTGCTCCGGAAATGGTCGTTTCGGCCTTGTCGGCGATGGAAAACGCGCCTGAACTCGCCCTAGGTAACGCTTACGGCAGCAACATTGCAAATATCGCTCTTATTCTCGGTATTACGGCACTGATTTCTCCGGTCATCGTCAAACGCGACGCCTTGAAGCGCGATGTCCCGATTCTAATCGGGGTGACGGTTGTTGCCATCATTGAGGCTGCTGATGGTTCCATCAGTCGCATGGACGGCGTGGTGCTGCTCCTGCTTTTTGCCGGAATCATGGGCTTTAATATCTGGAGCGAACTTCGTGCGAAAAAGAAGGCTTCGGCGCAGGAAATGGATGCCGATGACGGTGATGAGTCTCGAAAGGCTTCGCTGCCGAAATCCGTTGCTTGGCTTTTGCTCGGACTCACTTTGCTTGTGCTGAGTTCGAGGTGCCTTGTTTGGGGTGCCGTGTCTATCGCGCAGGCACTGGGCGTGAGCGACCTCTTGATCGGTCTTACCATCGTGGCCGTGGGAACATCCCTGCCGGAACTGGCTAGCTCCATTGCTGCTGCCCGCAAGGGCGAAAACGATTTGGCTTTCGGCAATATTGTCGGGTCTAACTTGTTCAACACGCTTACGGTCGTGGGTATTGCGTCGACGATTTCCCCGATGCACACGGTCGACCCGCTGGTGTTCAGCCGTGACTTGCCTGTGGTGGCTGTGCTGACGGTGCTGCTGCTATTGTTCGGGTTGCCGGTGCGCAAGAAACGCCTAGATGCGAACGGACTGCGAATTGGGCGCATCAACCGCCTCGAAGGAACGACCTTCCTCGCCATTTACGTAGGATACATCGGGTTCCTGATAGCACAAGCGATGTAGGTAGTGAGAGGCTAGAGGCTAGAGAATAGAGGCTAGTGCATAAGAATCACGCACTTCGTGCGTTAATAACAGACGGCGAAGCCGTGACATTTTTCTCTAGATTCTAGCCCCTAGATCCTAACCCCTAGATCCTAGTCTCTAATCACTATACCGGCGGGAAGAACAAATACGCTATCGCTATCGCGGCTATCACGCCGACGGCGTCGGCGATGAGTGCGCAGGTGACGGCGTGGCGCGTCTTTTTCACGCCCACGGAACCGAAGTACACCGCGATGATGTAGAACGTCGTATCGGCGGCTCCCTGGAACATGCAACTGAGGCGGCCGGCGAAACTGTCAGGGCCGAGTGCCTTCATGGCATCGATCATCATGCCACGGGCACCGCTTCCGCTCAAAGGTTTCATGAATGCGGTGGGGAGCGCGGGGACAACGTCGTTACCGACACCGAACAGCCCAAGCACCCAGGAAATCCCGTTCATGAGCAAGTCCATCGCGCCGCTCGCGCGGAATACGGCGACACCCACGAGGATGGCGACGAGGTTCGGGATAATCATTACGGCGGTATGGAAACCGTCCTTAGCGCCTTCGACAAAAGCTTCGTAGGCTTGCACCTTCCTGTACACCGCGAGCCCGAGGAACGCGACGATGATGCCGAACAGCACGATGCCGCTGATGAAGAGGCTCGTGGTGCCGATAGCTTCGGCGGTGAGGTGGCTGAAGTAGAACATGATGGCGATGACGCAGGCCGAAAGCCCGCCGAGCCATGCGACCGTCACCGGGTCTTTGAGCTTGACCTTCTGGAAAAAGCTGAGTGCGAAGATGCCCGCCATGGTGCTGAAGAACGTCGAAAGCAGGAGCGGGAGGAAAATGTCGCTCGGGTTTGCGGCTCCAAGCTGTGCGCGGTACGTCATGATGCTGACCGGGATGAGCGTAAGTCCGCTCGCGTTCAGCACGAGGAACATGATTTGCGAGTTGCTCGCGACCGTCTTGTCTTCGTTCGGGTTGAGTTCCTGCAACTGTTTCATCGCTTGCAGGCCCATTGGTGTGGCCGCGTTATCGAGACCCAGCATGTTCGCGCTGATGTTCATGAGCATCGTGCCCACGACCGGGTGGTTCTTCGGAATTTCAGGGAACAGACGGCTGAACAGCGGGGAGACGATTTTCGCGAGAATCTGGACGGCTCCCGCCTTCTCGCCAATCTTCATGATGCCGAGCCAGAGGGAAAGAATGCCCGTGAGGCCGAGGGCGATTTCGAACGCGGTCTTCGACATGTCGAACGCGCCGAGGATGGCCTTGTTGAAGATTCCGGTATCGCCGAAGGCGAGCCACTGCACCATGCACGCGACAAACGCGCCAAAGAAGAAGATTAGCCAAATGACGTTTAGAACCATATTGAAAATTTAAATAAAAAAATCATGGTGAGCCTCCCGGATCAAGTCCGGGTAAACTCTAGGGCGCGGCCATCTCGAACCTAAATCTCGATAGACTTGAGTTCCCTTCCATCGTCAAGCCTGTGGATGCTGAAGCGGGCGGGGGAGGTTTCGCTTGCGCTCTCGTAAAGCCCGAAGGTAGGCGGGTTGCCTCCCTTGGGGAGGCTCGTGGAGCCCGGATTCACCAGCAGGACATCCTTGAAATTCTTCTCGAGTTTCCAGATGTGCGTGTGGCCGTACAGGTAGGCGTCGATTTTCGGGTACGGGTTCTCTTTTTCGAGGTCCAGTGCGTACGGCGCGAGGCTCTGGAGCGCGTCGGCGGGGAAACATTCCGGCGTGTAGATGTGCCCGTGGCTCAAAAAGAGGTGGCAAGATGCGCCATTCCCGTTGGCGTCTTCCACGACGGTGTAGCTGTCCTCGACAGGGAAATCGAGCATCATCAGGTCCACGTCGGCGTCGCAGTTGCCGCGCACGGCGGTGATGCATTCCTTGTACGGAGCCAGCGCCTCGACGACTCCCATGGGGCCGTGCCCTGCGGGGAGCGGGTTGCGCGGGCCGTGGTAGAGCGTGTCGCCCAGCAAAAAGATGCGGTCGCAGCGGAACTTTTCAAAGAAGGAAAGCGCCTGCCTCGCGGCAATCGCAGAACCATGAATGTCGGATAGAATAAGGGATTTCATTGTAGGCTCGAGGCTCCAGGCTCCAGGTTCGAGGTAAATTTATTATGAATTTGAATTGACATGGTAGATGGCTGTGTGGTGACAGGTTACTGGCGGAGATTGCTTCAGGGCTTCGCCCCTCGCAATGACAAGCTTTTTCTTTCGTCTCTCTCTAACCACTTCCTACTGTCTACTTCCTACTTCCTACTTTACCACAATCATCGGGCTCGTTTCGCTCAGCAGGTAGTTCCATTCGGCGCGGATTTTCTCGTACTCGGCGGGGTCCGCGTACAGGGCGAATGTCGTCCAGCGGATGGAGGTGCCGGCGCTTGTCCCGCTGGTGGATTCCTTACCCTTTTCGAAGCTCACGTAGTCCGGCGTTTTCGGGTACGGCTTGGGCGGCGTAATCGTCACGGTGTGGCCGCTCGGGGCGGTGACCTTGAGCGTGTAGCTGAACTGCGTCTCGTGCGGCATGCGGATGGGGTGGTGGCGCTTGGAAACCTTCGGGATCTTGAACAGGCTACGTTCCCACACGTTCGGGAAGCGGCCTTTGAGCTCGGAACCGCCCTGGCCAAAATATCCCTTCGAGGCGTAGGTGTTCACGATGATCAGCGGCTTGTTGAACTCGTTCAAGTTCTCGATTCTTACGTTGCCGATGCTCACGTCGGGGACTCCGCTCGCGAGGAAGTCCTCGAGCAGGGTTTCCTGTTCCTTGACGTCGTGGCTGAAGAACTTGTTGCGGATGGCCGATGCGAACTTGCCCTGCAGCGTGACGGAATCGCGGAATTCGCAGGCTCCGTCGGTGCCGATGTGGAGGCGGTGCTCTATGGCAATCTGGTGTTCCTGGTTGTCTTCGAGGATAGGCGTCGTCACGACCTTGCTGTTGTCGTCGTCGATGATGAGCGCGACCTTGCCTTCCATGTCGAGCGGCACGGGGCGGTCGTTGCCCGTCTTGTCGGTCGCGTCGATCCAGCGTTCGCTAATCTTGTCTTGCTTGGGGATGTAGAGAATCATGTGGTTGAACTGCTGGATGGTCGGCAGCTGTTCGAACCCTTCTTCGGTGAGGTGAATGGCCACGAGATGGCTCTTGACCCCGATGGCCTCGAGCATTTCCTTGAGCAACAGTGCCATGTCCTTGCAGTCGCCACGACGCTCCTTGAGCGTCACTTCGGCGGTCTGCGGGATAAGGCTGTGACCGCCGAAGCGGACATCGCGATAGCGGATGTCGTGGCGCACGAAGTTGACGATCGCCTTCACGGCCTCGTCGCCGATACGGCTGCCGCGCACCTCGAATGCCTTCTCGCGCACGCTCACGGCCTGCTTGAACTGGTGCTTGATGAGGTTCTGGTAATCTTCGCCTACGTTCTTCCATTCCTGCTTGCCGGTGAGCATGAGGCCCGCGCCAAAATCGCGGTACACCGGCATGTACATTTCCTTGCGCACGATGACCGGGTTCTCGATGCTCCATTCCACGCCGCCCTTGAACGTCTTCTTCTCGAGCGGGCCATATTCTTCGGTCACGAAGCGGTTCGGGTCGGCATAGATGCGGAAGATGCTCTTGCCTACGGGCACGTCACTACTGCTCACGTAGTCGGTGTAGGGAATCATGCCCTTGTTCTCGATGTTGGTGCGGCTGAACTGCACGTAGATAAAGTCGCCCGGTTCGAGTTCCTGCAGCGGGAAGTGCGCCGTCTGGCTCTCGTTTCCGCCGCCGATTTCTGTGGCGTAGGTGATGTAGGCCCCGTTCAGGCCGACTTTCTGCTTCAGGTTCCAGTTGCTGTCGTAGACTTCGAGCGCGTTGATGTAGATGCGGT
>JAEEGJ010005619.1_pt1 | contig 39045 bp, 34 predicted proteins | sample 8958761 | NCBI WGS metagenome assembly JAEEGJ01 (sample SAMN16246546, study PRJNA631951) | gut metagenome | biome: gut microbiome; feature: rumen; material: RS-attached | host: Bos | place: Iran: Karaj | collected 2018-10
AACATGGCGCTCTACGACTGCACCAAGGCGTTCAAGGTGCCCTGCATCTCCGGCAAGGACAGCATGAAGAACGACAGCACGCGCGGCGGCCGCAAGATATCCATCCCGCCCACCGTCCTCTTCAGCACCATCGCGCGCATCGACGACGTGTCGCACGCGGTCTCCCTCGACGCCAAGTTCGCGGGCGACGCCGTGTACGTGCTCGGCGAGACCAAGCCCGAACTCGGCGGCAGCGAATACTACGCCATGCTCGACGCCGTCGGCAACAACGTCCCGAAGGTCGACATCCCGAAGGCGTCCAGGCTCTACCACGCGCTCGCCGAGGTCATCAAGGCGGACATCCCGTCCTCCGTCATCTCCCCCGCGCTCGGCGGCCTCGCCATCGCCGCGGCCAAGTCCGCCATCGGCGGCCGCCTCGGCATGACGATCGACCTCGACAAGCTCCCCGGCATCGAGAATCTGAACGACGCCGAAGCGCTCTTCTCCGAGTCGAACTCGCGCTTCATCCTCACCTGCCGTCCCGAACGCGCCGCCGAGCTCGAAAAGATGCTCGCCGGAAATGTGTTCGCCCGCGTCGGCACGACCACGGAGAAACAGGAACTGGTATTCACGCGCGGCGGAAAAACCGTCGTGTCCGCCAAGCTCGCCGACCTCATCAAATCCTACAAATCCACGCTCGAAGGCGTTTAAGGAGATTTCCGCATGATCCGCACCATTATCACCGGTTCAGCCGGACGCATGGGCAAGGCGCTTGTCGCCGCCATCGCCGCAAATCCTGAATTCACGCTTGCAGGAGCCACCGAATATCCCGCCAGCCCGTTCATCGGGCAGGACGCCGGGACCGTCGCCGGAGTCGCCGCGCTCAACGTGCCGATTTCCGCCGCGCTCACGCCGGAAATGCTTGCGAACGCCGACGCCATCATCGACTTCAGCACCGGAAACGTGCTGGAGAACGCCCGCGCCGCCGCGAAGGCCGGGCTCTCCATCGTGATCGGCACGACCGCGCTCACCGACGCCGACAAGGCCGCCCTCCGCGAGCTTTCCGCGAACGGCGCGCGCATCGTCCAGACGTTCAACTACAGCGTCGGCGTGAACCTGCTCTTCTTCCTCTCCGGCAAGACCGCCTCGCTCCTCGCCGACGATTTCGACATGGAGATCATCGAGGCGCACCACAACCAGAAGAAGGACGCCCCGAGCGGAACGGCGGTCCGCCTCGCCGAAGTCCTCTGCGAAGCCGCCAGCCGCACCCAGGACGACCTCGTCTACGGCCGCCAGGGCATCGTCGGCGCGCGCACCCGCCGCGAGATCGGCATCCACGCCGTGCGCGGCGGCGATATCGTCGGCGACCATACCGTGCTCTTCGCGGGCGACGGCGAACGCATCGAGCTGACGCACCGCGCGTCCAGCCGCATGACCTTCGCCAAGGGCGCGCTTCGCGCCGCAAAGTGGCTCGCGGGCGCTTCCGCCGGGTACTACGACATGCAGGACGTGCTCGGGCTGAAGTAAGCCCGGCGAACCGCGGGAGCCGCAACCATGCCGATCGGACTCAAAATCGGAAAACTCGTGAACAGAACCGTCTGGCAGCCGGACCAAAAACAGGTTGTCATCGACCAGACGCTTGAGCTCACATGCGACTGCGGCACCACCGTCATCGTCGAACAGCACATCGACGGCATGACCATGATCGAGGGCGTCCGCCACCCGATCACCGCCGGCAACAATACCCTCGAACTGAAGCAGATGCGCATCGTGAACCCGCGCACGGTCCGTCCCGACGGCGAACCTGCGCTCTACGACCTCGCGGTCCGCGTCTACGCCGTGGGGATCGACCCCATCACCGTTTCCGAATCCGTTTCATTTCTCAACCTCGTAAAGGACCATTCATGAGCTATCAGAAAATCCGTCCGGTCGACGGCGACCGCATCACTGCGAATCCCGACGGCAGCCTCATCGTCCCCGATCAGCCGATCATCCCGTTCATCGAAGGCGACGGCATCGGCCCCGACATCACGGCGGCCTCCATGCACATCTGGAACACCGCCATCGCGAAAGCCTACGGCGGCAAGCGCAGGATCGCCTGGATGGAAGTCTATGCCGGCGAGAAATCCTGCGAAGTCTACGGCGAGGGCGTCTGGCTTCCCGACGAGACCCTCGAGGCCATCTCCGATCACCGCATCGCCATCAAGGGCCCGCTCACGACCCCCGTCGGAAAGGGCATCCGCTCCCTCAACGTGACCCTCCGCCAGAAGCTCGACCTCTACGTCTGCCTCCGTCCGGTCCGCTATTTCCGGGGCGTCCCGTCCCCGGTCAAGCACCCCGAGCTCACCGACATGGTCGTCTTCCGCGAGAACACCGAGGACATCTACGCCGGCATCGAATGGGCCTCCGGCACGCCCGAAGTGCAGAAGGTCATCGCGTTCCTGCAAAATGAAATGGGCGTCGCCAAGATCCGCTTCCCGGAGACCTCCGCGATCGGCATCAAGCCGGTCTCGAAGGAAGGCTCCGAACGCCTCATCCGCGCCGCCATCCGCTACGCCATCGACAACCGCCGCAAGAGTGTCACGTTCGTCCACAAGGGCAACATCATGAAGTTCACCGAGGGCGGTTTCCGCGACTGGGGCTATGCGCTCGCCAAACGCGAGTTCCCGGAACAGACCGTCACGTGGGAAGAATGCGGCGGAGTTGTGCCCGAGGGCAAGATCCTCATCAAGGACTGCATCTGCGACGCGTTCCTGCAGCAGATCCTGACCCGTCCCGCCGAGTACGACGTGATCGCCACGATGAACCTGAACGGCGACTACGTTTCGGACGCGCTGGCGGCCAGCGTCGGCGGCATCGGCATCGCCCCCGGCGCGAACATCAACTACGTCGGCGGCAAGGCGATCTTCGAGGCCACGCACGGCACCGCGCCCAAGTACAAAGGGCTCGACAAGGTCAATCCCTGCTCGCTCGCGCTCTCCGGCGAAATGCTCCTCCGCCACATCGGCTGGACCGAAGCCGCCGACCTCGTGATCCGCGGCATCGAACGCGCCATCGCGTCCAAACACGTTACCTACGACTTCGCGCGCCAGATGGAAGGCGCGACCGAACTCCGCTGCTCCGAGTTTGCCCGCGTGATCGCGGACAACATGTAATTCCTTCGGGGCGTTATGGATACGGACAGGCAAGATCGGCTCAGGTATTCGATCACCAAGAACCTCCCGCGCGCGGACGTGCTTGCGCTCTACCGTGCCGCGGGCTGGTTCGGCATGTCCGATCCCGCCCCGGAACTCGACGCCATGATCGCGAATTCGTTCGCGGTCTCCGCGGCGTTCGATCCCGCCGGCCGCCTCGTCGGCATGGCGCGCGCGCTGTCCGACGGCGTGAGCGACGCCTATATCCTTGACGTCGTGGTCGACCCCGCGCACCGTTCGCGTGGCATCGGCCGCGAGATCGTGAAACGTCTGGCGGACCATCTCGCCTCGTTCGGTGTCGACTGGATCGTCTGCGTCGGCGTGCCCGGCACGGAGGCGTTCTACCGCGCCGCCGGAGCCGCCCCCATGGACGGTCATACGGCGTTCCGCTTCGGAGGCGGCAAATCATGAACGGTCCATACGAACTCCGCCCGCCCGAGGGCTTCCGCCGGCTCGCGCTCGAAGACCGCGCGGTCCTCGAACCTTTCCTGCTCGCGTCCGGCCGCCAGAGCTGCGAATTCGCGTTCACCAATCTTTTCCTGTGGAGCGGCACCTACCGTCCCGACTGGTGCTTCATCGGTTCCCACCTCTATCTCCTGCTCGAGACCGAGGACATCCTCATGTTCGCGCCGGGCGGCGCGCGCGGTCCGGAACCGGACGAACTTCTGGCGGTGTCCGACCGCCTCATTCGCGCGGGCTACAGCGGCTCGTTCGACCACGTGGATCAGGAATATCTGAAGACGCATCCGGACGTCGGGACGAGGTTTTCCGCCGAACGCATGGACGACCGTTACGACGAGTACGTCTACTGCGTGGACGCGCTCGTCGGCCTGCACGGGCGTCTGCTGGCGAAGAAACGCAACCTGATCGCGCAGTTCCGCGAGGATTACCCGGACGCCGCGCTAGAACCGCTTTCCCGCGCGAATCTCGACGAGGCGCTCGCCGTTCAGCGCGACTGGTTTGCGGCGCAGGAGCAACCCGTTTCCGTCGAGGCCGCGCACGAAGCCTCCGCCATCAGGATGCTTGCGGAGCATTTCGAATCGCTTCCGGTCGAGGGGCTTGTGCTCCGCGCCGGGGGCCGCGTCGTTTCGTTCGCCGTCTACAGCCCGGTCTCGTCCGACCTCTGGACCGTGCATTTCGAGAAGACCCGCTACGAATACAAGGGCGCTTCGCAGTACATCACGCACAGCACCGCCGCCGCGCTGCAGGGCCGCGCCCGCCTGCTCAACCGCGAACAGGACCTCGGCATCCCCGGCCTCCGCCAGGCGAAAAAGTCCTACGATCCGCTCTTTATGCTCCAGAACTACAAGCTCACACGCCGCTCGTGACAAAACCACATCGGAACACTTCCGAGGGACGGCGTTTTATTCCCCACTTCAAAGTTTTTGAGCTTGTTCGGTTGCGGCGATGCGCTTCACCGCGTCCAGGATGCCGTGTACAAGGTCGTCCGGCGCGCTCGCGCCAGAGGTGACGCCGACGCATTTCGCGCCGCGGAGGAGATCCGGCGTAACGTCTTCCGGACCGGAGACGAGTTCGGCGCGCGCGCCCTGGCCGGCGGCGATCTCGCACAGGCGGCGCGTGTTGGAGCTGTGCGCGGACCCGGCGACCAGCACGAGGTCGCATTTCGCCGCGAGCTTGCGGACGGCGTTCTGGCGTTCGAGCGTAGCGCGGCAGACGGACGCGGATTCGACGAGGCCGGGGATCTTTTCGCGCAGGATCGCGGTCATCTCCGTGATCACGTCGCTGTTCATGGTGGTCTGGCTGATGCAGGCGTAGGTCCTGCCGGGGACCGGCCGGAAAGCGCGTGCGTCCTCCTCGTTCGTGAGGAGATGCTTCTCGCCGTGGATGCGCCCGAGGATGCCCTCGACCTCGCGGTGTCCCGCCTTGCCGAAGAGCAGCACGACGTGCCCCTCTTTCGAAAGCTCCGCGCCGCGTTCCTGCACCTTGCGGACCAGCGGACACGTGGCGTCGACGATGTTCAGCGGGAGCGCCCGTGCGCGCGCCTCGACCGCCTCGGAAACGCCGTGCGCGCTGAAGATGAGCGTGGCGCCGGGGGGAAGTCCCTCGGGTTCGTCGACGATCTTCGCGCCGCGCGAAAGCAGGTCGTTCACGACCGATTCGTTGTGGACGAGGTCGTGCAGGATGAAGACGGGCGGACCGTGCTGTTTCAGCATGTCCGTGGTGCGGTTCAGCGCGGCGCGCACGCCGGAGCAGAACCCGGTGATGGGGCAGAGGATTACTTCCATGACGCGATCTCCAGGAACGCCCGGTGGAACGCCTTGTCCGCGTACGGATCGGGCGCGCCGGGCGCGAGCTCGTCCGGGGCATAGTTCGAGCCGACGGATAGGAAGTGCAGCACATGGGCGTCCGCGTCGGCGCGGTACACGATGCGCCAGGTGCGACAATGGATCGCCCAGGAGCCGTCCGGGAGCCGTTCGATGCGCTTTCGGGCGGGGTTGAAAGGTTCGTATTTGAGCTGGACGGCGCAGAAATTGGCGAGGTCGAGCCCGGTCTGTCCCTCGATCCAGTCCATCTGCGCCCGTGCGGCGGGCGAGAATTCGTGCGTCCATTCGGTCAGAACGAGTTCGTCGCGCCATCCGGCCTTCGACTCCGGGAACGCGTCGACCGCGGGGATGTACGGCTTGATGTCGAGGACCGGGGTGCGGTCGAGAATGTCGCAGTGGTTCAGGTAGACGTTCAGGCCGTCGATGCCCTCCAGCTCGACGCAGCTCAGACCGATCGGGTTCGGGCGGTGCGGCGAACGCGTGGAGAAGACGCCGTACTTGCGGTTTTCGGGCGCGTACGGCGGCGTGACCTTCGGTTTCCAGGTGGCGTTCAGGTGGAAGATGAAGACGACCCAGACGCGCTCGAATCCGGCGAGGTCCTCCAGCGCCTGTTCGAACCCGCGTCCGGGGTAAAGCTCGATGCGCGCCTTCGCCTCGGAGAACCCGGCCTGGCGCGGCGCTTCGTACCGCCAGCGCAGCCCGGTGTGCAGGAGCCCGATGGGCGTGAACTCGTAGCGCTCCCTGATTTCGGCGGGCATGACAATTCCCCTCACCCCTGCACGCCGGTGTCGATCGCGACGGAGAGCGCGAACGCCCGCACGGCGAGCTCGTCGTTGACGTTGGTGTTCAGCACGCGGACCAGGTTTTCCGCCTCGCCCAGCATGCGCGCGGCCTCGTCCGCGGGGATCGACGGGCGCGGATCGGCGTCCAGCCACACGCGCACGACCTCGGGATTCGGCAGGAGTTCGAGCGGCGTCCCCTCGGCGACGAGCGCGACCTGCGCGAACCACGTGTGCAGGATGCTGAGGAATTCCTCGCGGAGGCGGCGGTATTCGCAGCCCGTCTCGCCTTCCATGCGTTTCTCGATCAGCTTCATGGCGGCGGATTCGAGGTTCTCGGCGGCTTTCAGGCGTTCGTCCCAGCGCGCCTGCACGGTCGTCTCCGCCATGCTGCCGAACGCGCCGAGGATGTCGATCAGCCCGGCGGCGCAGTCCTCGCCCGCCACGAGGTCGCCCTTCGAGGCGAACGTGAGCTTCATGAGCAGATCGGGCATGGCGGCGAACGCCTCCATGTCGTACTTGCAGACGTTGTCCGTGAGCGAGAGGAGCTGGCAGCGGGAGCGGATCGTGGGCAGGAGCGAGGCGGGATGCCCCGTGGTGAGGATGAAAAGGCAGCGCGGCGGAGGTTCCTCCAGTGTCTTCAGGAACGCATTCTGCGCTTTGTCATTCATCGTGTCGCAGTCCTGGATGATGCCGATCTTCCAGCCGCCGGGCGAGCTGCTGCTGAGGTAGAACATGGAGTCGAAATTGCGGATCGTATCAGGCTCGTCTTCGTCTTCTCCGACGGTGATCTGGCGCGATTTCGAGGTCGGCGCGAGCAGAAAGAGGTCGGGATACAGCCCGTTTTCCAGCAGGGAACATGTCTCGCAATGTCCGCACGGTGCGCCGTCGGGCAGGGGGTCCAGGCAGACCGCGAGCTGGGCGAGCAGGGTCGGGAACCGGTTGCGGATGGCGGCGTTCGAGGAGACGACGAGGTGGGAATGCCCCAGGCGGCCCGCATTTTTCGCCATGCGGAGGGAGCGCCCGAGGAGCGGATACGCGGATTCAAAGGATTGCCAGTCGTGCATGAATCGCCTCCAGAATGGATTGTGTGACCTGTTCGGGCGAGGGGGACGCGTCGATCACGGCGAACCGGCCGGGTTCGCGCCTGGCGAGCTCGAGAAAGCCGTTCCGCACCGCGGTATGGAACGCCGTCGATTCGGAGTCGAACCGGTCGTTCTGTGTGGTTCCGCCGGCGCGCCCTGTGGTCCTCCTCAGACCGAGCTCCACCGGGACGTCCAGCACCAGTACCAGGTCGGGACGCGTGCCGCGGCAGACGAATTCGTTGACGCGGGCGACCGTCTCCGGCGCGATTCGGCGGGCGCAGCCCTGGTAGACGAGCGTGCTGTCGGTGAAACGGTCGGAGATGACGACCGCGCCGCGCGCCAGGGCGGGCCGGATCATGTGTTCGCACATCTGGGCGTGGCACGCGCCGAAGAGCATCAGCTCCGTTTCCGGCAGCAGGTCCTCGCCCGGCTCGCGCGTCTTCAGGATGGCGCGGATCTTTTCGGCGACCGCGGTGCCGCCGGGCGAGCGCGCCGTGACGACTTCGCGGCCGGACTTGGCGCGCAGGGCTTCGGCGACGCGTTCGAGCTGCGTGGATTTGCCGCAGCCTTCGCCGCCCTCCAGTGTCAGAAAAATACCGTTCATTTTCAGGTCAGGTCCAAATAAAATCGAAGAATTTTTGCGAATGTGATTTGCGATATTGCCCGCTTGAATGTAAATTGAATATCGCGTTTTTTCTTTATTAAGATACCACAAAATTCCAACCTTTCAAAGCCGGAGTCGAAAAAATGTCTGGAAAGATCGACAGAAACACCTATCTTACCGCCAATATCGGGGATTTCCCCGATGAAATCGTCGTCTGCGGACGCCGCTACGTCAAAAAGGACGACCTCCGCTACGGCACCAACCCGCACCAGCCCGCGGCGTTCTACCGTCCCGCCGACGAACACGGCGCGATCATGGGCCTCGAAGTGCTGAAGACCGGCAAGAACGGCCTTTCCCAGACCAACCTGGAGGACATCTCCGGCGCGCTGAATATCGTGAAGTATTTCGCGGAGCCCGCGTGCGCCGTGATGAAGCACGTGAACCCGAGCGGCGCGGCCGTCGGCCTCCCCGGCGAAACGCTCCGCCAGGTCTTCATCAAGGCGCGCGACTGCGACGCCCGCGCGGCGTTCGGCAGCGTGATCGCGTTCAACCGCAAGGTCGACAAGGACACCGCGGCGGCCATCATGGAGCTCTTCGCCGAATGCGTCGTCGCGCCCGATTTCGACGCCGACGCGCTCGAAGTCTTCAACGACAGCGTGACCTACAAGGTCAACAAGCAGCTCCGCGTGCTCAAGTGCGGCGCGCTCGACACCCTGCCCAAGTTCGTCGGCGACCCCGCCGTCAACACCATCAAGGTCCTCGCCGACGGTTCGCTCGTGGTCGCCGCCCCGCTCCTCACGCACGTCCGCTCCTTCGCCGACCTCCCCGCCGCCACCGGCGAGAACAAGGCATGCGGCGCGCAGGTCTCCACCGTGGAGCCGACCGACCAGCAGGCGAAGGATCTGCTCGCGGCGTGGTACATCAACATCTCCGTGCGCTCGAACGGCGTCGTGATCATGAAGAACGGCCAGACGCTCTCCGTGGGCACCGGCGAACAGGACCGCGTTGGCGCGGTCGAGCAGGCCATCGAGAAGTTCAAGCAGAAATTCACAGGCGACGTCACGCTCGACGGAGCCGCCATGTCCAGCGACGGCTTCTTCCCGTTCCCGGACGCCCTCGAAGTCGCCGCCGCAGCAGGCATCCGCGCGGTCGTCTCCCCTGCGGGCTCCCTGAAGGACGCCGACGTGGTGAAGCGCGCGAACGAACTCGGCGTGGCGCTGCGCCATGCGCCGGAACGCATCTTCTCGCATCACTGATCTGATTGCGTCATAAGCTCAAAACCCGCGGGCGGTCATGACGGACGAATACGGCACCGAATCCGGGAACGCCTCTCTCGCCGAGCATAAGCTCAACGGAGAAGTGGAGCACGTCGTGTACGAAAGCGAGGACGCCTCGTACACCGTGTTCCGCCTGCGGGATCCCCAGGGCGCCGTGCATACGGCGGTCGGGACCGTGCCGGGGCTTTCTCCCGGCCAGACGGTTCAGCTCTCCGGCAAGTGGGAGATGCACAAGGATCACGGACGTCAGTTCCGCGTGAGCTCGTGCGTCTTCTCGCTCCCGGCCACCCGCGACGGCCTCATCAAGTATCTTTCCAGCGGCGTCGTGAAGGGCATCGGCGAGAAATACGCCAAGGCCATCGTCGACACGTTCGGCACGGACACGCTGAACGTGCTGAACCAGCAGTCGCGCCGCCTGAAGGAGGTCCCCGGCCTCGGCAGGAAGCGCATCGAGGCGATCCGCAAGGCGTGGAAGGAGAATTCCGACCGCCGCGAAAGCCAGATTTACCTTCAGGGACTCGGCATCAATCCCGCCTGGTTCGTCCGCATTTACGACAAGTACGGCAATGAAGCGCCCGAGGTCATCCGCAATAATCCGTACCAGCTCGCCGCCGACATCAAGGGCATCGGGTTTACCTACGCCGACAAGATCGCGCGTCAGCTCGGCATCGGACGCAACGATGTGAGACGTATGACCGCGGGCGTGACCTACGGGCTCCTGCAGGCGCGTCAGGCGGGGCACGTCTGCATGCCGCAGGCCGTCTTCATCAAATTCCTGGCGGAACTGCTGGACGTGGACGAGGCCGACGCGGGCACCGCCATCGAAAAAGCGCTTGAAACGAAGCGCGCGGCGTCCTGTGTCTCGCACGAGGGCGACGTGATGATCTACGAGCCGGGGCTCCTCCGCTGCGAGGACGAACTGCCCTTCCTCATCCGCTTCCTCCAGTCGCGCGAGCGCTATGCCGGGATGAAGCTTGCGCAGATTCCCGCCCCGCCGAACTCGAAATTCAGCACGGAACAGCTCCTCGCCGTCGACCGCGTCTCCCAGTCGCCGGTCACGATCATCACGGGCGGACCCGGCGTAGGCAAGACCACGGTCGTCTCGGAGATCGTCCGCCGTTCGAAGCTGTCCCATCTCTCCATCGCGCTGGCGGCCCCGACCGGACGCGCGGCAAAACGCATGACCGAAGCCACCGGACTGACCTCGTTTACGCTTCACCGCCTGCTCAAATGGGACCCCGCCACCCGCAAGTTCGTGTTCGGGCGCGGCAACCAGCTACCCTATGACCTGTATGTGCTCGACGAGACGTCCATGCTCGACATCCTGCTCGCGCTGGCGTTTTTCCGCGCGGTGAAGCCGGGGGCGTCCGTCGTGATCGTGGGCGACCCCGACCAGCTGCCGTCCGTCGGCCCCGGCAACGTCCTGAACGACCTCATCGCGTCGGGCGTCTGTCCCGTCTCCCGCCTCACGCAGATCTTCCGTCAGGGCGACGGCAGCGGTATCATCCACGCCGCCCACGACGTGAACAATGGCGTCGTGCCGCGCCTGCCCCGCCGCGCGAAGGACGCGCAGGCGGATTTCTACTGGATCGAGAAGGACGACCCGGAGGACGCCGCCGACGTGATCGAGCGCATGATCACCGACCGCATCCCGCGCCGGTTCGGCCTTGACCCCATTCGCGACGTCCAGCTGCTGTGCCCGATGAACCGCGGCGCGGTCGGCACGCAGGCGATGAACGAACTGCTTCAGGAGAAGCTGAACCCGGAGAAGAAGTTCGTGTTCCGTTCGCTCGGCCGCCTCTTCAAGACCGGCGACAAGGTCATGCAGATCGTGAACAACTACGACAAGAACGTGTTCAACGGAGACATGGGCTTCCTCGGGCGCATCGACTTCCAGAACGAATCGTTCCAGGTGCGGTACGAATCCGGCCCCATGGTCGAATACCGTTTCGAGGAGGCGGAGCAGATCGTGCCCGCCTACGCCGTCACCGTCCACAAATCCCAGGGGTGCGAGTTCCCCGCCGTCGTCATGCCGATCCTGTCCCAGCACTACATGATGCTCCAGCGCAACCTGCTCTACACCGGCATCACGCGTGCAAAACGCCTCATGGTCCTGGTCGGCTCGCGCAAGGCCGTCTCCATGGCCGTGCGAAACGCCGTCCGCGAGCCGCGCTACTCGCTCCTGCTCGAAAAACTCATCACCGGAGGCCCGCTCACATGAACACATCCTGCTCCATCCCGTACACCCCGGTCAACTACGCCTTCCCGTTCCCGAAGATCCGGGCGCAGGGCACGCTCGCCGCCATCGGGTCGTGCTTCGCGCAGGATCTCGCCCTGACCCTGCTCGACAGCGGCATGCGCGGCATGATCAATCCGAACGGTATCCTGTACAATCCGTACTCCATCAACGACGCGCTCCAGCGGCTGGAATGCGGCTACACGGAAAGCGATTTTTTCGAGCTGAACGGGCTGTGGCATTCGTGGCGGCATCACGGGGCGTTCTCCGCCGCAAGCGCCGCCGAGGGGGCCGCGAACGCCAACGAATCCGCGAAACGGTTCCGCCGCGTGCTCAAAAAGGCCGATTTCTTCCTCATGACCGTGTCGACCGCGGTCGTCTACAGGCACATGCCGGAACGTCTCGTGGTCGCGAACTGCCACAAAGCGCCGGGAAACGAATTCGAGCAATCTGTGCTATCCTACGACACCTGCCGTGCCGCCATGCGCAACGCCTGCGAGATCATTCGTTCGTACAACGCCAAATGCCCGATCATCATCACGCTGTCGCCCGTGCGGCACAATCCGGGCGACCTGACCACGAATTCGCTTTCCAAGGCGAGGCTGCGTGCCGCTGCGGCGGACGTCTGCGCCAGGGTCGACGGCTGTGCGTATTTCCCCGCGTTCGAGATCCTGAACGACGAACTGCGCGACTACCGGTTCTACGCCGAGGACATGCTCCATCCGTCCGAGCTCGCGCGGAAGATCATCCTCGAACGTTTCCTCGACGCGTGCTTCATCCCGCGTGCGAAGGCGGACTACGAGGCGGCGGAACTCCGGCGTCGTCAGTCGCGGCACATCCCGATTGTGGAGAAAGGGGAATAATCCATGTGCGGGATCGCAGGCTGTTTCAATCCGCAATCTCCGCCCGACGAGGCGTTTCTGCAGAATCTGTGCCGCACGATGCGCCAGCGAGGACCGGATGCGCACGGAACGTATCTGGACGGTGCGCTCGGGCTTGCCCATACACGTCTTTCCGTGATCGACCTCGACGGCGGCGCGCAGCCCATGCCCGGCGGCGACGGACGCTACACGCTTGTCTTCAATGGCGAGATATTCAACTTCCGCGAACTGCGCGCTGAACTGGAACAGGCGGGTGAAGTCTTCCGCACGAAATCCGACACCGAAGTCCTGCTGAAACTTCTGATCCGCGAGGGTGCGGACTGCCTTCCCCGCCTCAACGGTTTCTTCGCATTCGCTTTTTATGATTCCGAGAAAAAAACGCTCCTAATCGCGCGAGATTACCACGGCGTGAAGCCGCTGTATTATTTCCACCTCCCGACCGGAGAATTCGGATTCGCCAGCCGGTTTTCGACGCTGACACTTTGTCCGGGCTGTCCCGAAAAGATTTCGCTTTCGGCGCTCGCCGAATATCTGGCGTTCCAGTACATTCCCACACCCGCCACGATCCGCGAGGACGTGAAAAAGCTGCGTCCCGGGACCGCGGTCGAGTTTCATCTGGAAACCGGTACGATGCGGGAGATCGACTGGGGTGCGCAGATCAGAATCGAACCGGAGACGATGTCCTATGAGGACGCCTGCGAACGTGTGCGAACTCTGCTTTCCGGGGCCGTAAAACGCCGTCTGATCGCCGATGTGCCGCTGGGCGTCTTCCTGTCCGGCGGGCTGGACTCCGCCATCGTGGCTCTCCTCGCCGCAAAACATTCGATCGCCCCGTTGGAGTGTTTCTCCATCGGGTTCGACGATCCCCGCTACGACGAAAGCGCCGACTGCAAGGCCACAGCGGCTCATCTCGCGAAATTTGCCCCGCACGGACTGCATCACCATATCAGGACCGTCCAGCCGCAGGACTTCGATCTGCTGCCTAAACTCGCCGCCGAATTCGGCGAACCCTACGCGGACGCGTCCATGCTGCCATCGTATTTCCTGGCGGCTTTCGCGCGTGAACACGTGACTGTGGCACTGAGCGGAGACGGTGCGGACGAACTGTTCGGCGGATACGAACGCTACCGCGCGATGCACATTCTCCAAAACCTGCGTGCGTTCACGCCGGGCTTCCTCTGGAGCGCCGCGGCGGCATGTCTGCCGGATTCGGGGGAACGCAGCAAAGCCGGACGCCTGAAACGTTTCCTGCGCCTTGGCGCGGTCTCCGGCACAGGCGCGCGCTATGACGCGCTGATGTCGCATTTCGCGGCGGATTCCATCGGCATGATCGCGCCTGATCTCCGTTCTTGTCTGAACACCAAGCGCGATTTGCCGGAAGCCACCGAGCTCATAACGTCGCTGATGGAGGACGACCTGCACCGCTATCTGCTGGGCGATGTCCTGACGAAGGTCGACGTCTGCTCCATGGCGGCCTCGCTCGAGGTGCGAAATCCGTTCCTGGACCCGAAGGTCTCCAAGTTCGCGCGTTCCCTCCCCGTGGAGTTCAAGATCCATGGAAACCGCCGGAAACGCATTCTTGGCGACACATTCGCAAGGGAACTTCCGCCGGGCCTCGCGTTGCGCCGCAAACGCGGATTCGGCGTACCGGTGGCGGCATGGTTCCGCACGGTCTGGCACGACCAGCTGCGGACCGCCCTGCTGGACGAACTGCCGAAACATTGGCCGATGTTCGACCGCACTGCGCTGGAGCGCCTTCTTGCCGAACATCAGACCGGCGGAAAAGACCGTTCCTACCTGCTGTTTTCCCTGCTGATGCTGTCGTTTCAGGGGAAAAACGCGTAATTTTTCATGTTTTGATTTGCAAATCCGGCAAGGATAAGTATTTTATAATGCACATTCTTTCACACGGGGTCCCGCGCCGCGGGGCCGTCGCGCCGGAAAACATGCCGCACACAGCCGCGTCCGGCGCACCAAACCTCAAGGTTATCAGATGATCTGCGAAACAAACAACGAAGCCGACATGCGGGAAGCGATGCACGAACTCGGGCTCCGCGCCCTCCGCGCCTCCCGTGCGCTCGCCGTCTCCGATTCCGCCAGCCGTTCGCGCTGGCTGCACGCGATGGCCGATGCGCTCGAACGCGACACGGACGTCATTCTGGCCGCCAACGCCGAAGACTTGGCCGAAGCCAAGCAGAATGGCCTGGACGCGCCGAAACTGGAACGCCTCACCCTGACGCCGAAACGCGTCAAGGACGTGGCGGACGCCCTGCGCCATGTGGCCGGGCTCGACGATCCGGTCGGCCGCATCCTCTCCAGCGTCACGCGCCCGAACGGCCTCCGCATCGACAAGGTCTCCGTGCCGATCGGCGTGATCGCGATCATCTACGAATCCCGCCCGAACGTGACGGTCGATGCCGCCGGACTCTGCATCAAATCCGGCAACGCGGTCATCCTGCGCGGCGGTGGCGAGGCGTTCCGTTCGAACTCTGCCTTCGCGAAGTGCATCTCCGACGCGGGCGTCGCCGCCGGCATGCCCGAGGGCGCGCTCCAGCTCGTGCCGTTCAAGGGACACGCCGCCGTCTCCGCCATGCTGAAGATGAACGACTGCATCAACATGGTCATCCCGCGCGGCGGCGAACGTCTGATCCGCGCCGTGGTCGAACAGGCCACGATGCCCGTCATCAAGCATTACAAGGGCGTGTGCCACATCTTCGTGGACCATGTCTGCGACCAGGACCGGGCGCTCACGATCATCGAAAACGCCAAGTGCCAGCGTCCGAGCGTCTGCAACGCGCTGGAGACCATCCTCATCGACGCTTCGATCGCGCCCGAATTCGCCCCGAAACTCGCCGCGAAACTCGCGCAGCTCGGCGTGACCATGCACGGCGACGAAGCGTTCATGAAGCTCGCCGCGCCCGTCGCGGTCGTTCCCGCCACCGAGGAGGACTGGCCGAAGGAATACGGATCGCTCGACGTCACGGTCGGTATCGTGGACGGCGTGAAGAAAGCCGTCGACCACATCAACCGCTACGGTTCCGGCCACAGCGACAGCATCCTCACGACCGACGAGGCGAACGCGCAGTTCTTCCTGGACAACGTCGACTCCGCGGCCGTGTACTGGAACGCCTCCACGCGGTTCACTGATGGCGGCGAGTTCGGCATGGGCGCGGAAATGGGCATCAGCACGGACAAATTCCACGCGCGCGGCCCGATGGGGCTGGTCGAGCTCACTTCCTACAAGTACAAGATCTACGGCACGGGCCAGATCCGTTCCTGATCCGAACCCTCGCAATCCGCTCAAACCGCCGGGGCGCACACCCCGGCAGGGCTTTTTTACTGCAATTCACTCACAGCGACAGAACATGAAACCGATCACAGCAGCGGTCATAACACTTGGCTGCCGGCTCAACCAGGCCGACAGCGCGCTTCTGAACGACAGACTGATCCGCCTCGGATTCCAGATCGTTTCCCCGGACGCATCCAGCAGTCCGAACCTCATCCTCGTCAACTCCTGCACGGTCACCGAGACGGCCTACAAGAAAAGCAAACAGGCGCTCCGTTCGATCCGCGCGGAAAACCCGCAGTCGTTCATCGTCTTCACCGGCTGCGCCGCGGACGTGAGCAAGGACGAGCTGGAACAGAACCAGGACATCGACCTCGTGCTCACCAACGAGCAGAAGAAGGATATTGAGACGATCCTGCCCCAATACCTCGCGCTGCTGGAAAAACGCGACGTCCCCGCCGCCCCGAAGCTCGCGAAAGGCATCTTCGCCGAACAGGCGCAGGGCGTGTTCCCGTTCCGTTCCCGCGCGTTCATCAAGGTGCAGGAGGGCTGCAACAACAGCTGTTCGTACTGCATCGTCCCGACCGCGCGCGGCCCGGAGCGTTCGCGCGACCTGAAGGAGATCACCGCCGAGTTCAAGAAGGCGGTCGACGACGGGTTCCACGAGATCGTGCTGACCGGCGTGAACACCTGCCACTACAAGGCGGGCAAGGTCGGGATGCCGGAGCTGATCGACCGTCTGTGCGAGATCCCCGGCGACTTCCGCATCCGCCTGAGTTCCACCGAGCCCTGCGACGAGCTCTTCCCCATTGTCGACGCCATGAAACGCAACGCGGCGAAGGTCTGCGAATTCCTGCATCTCCCTCTTCAGAGCGGATGCGATAAGATCCTGAAGGCCATGAACCGCCATTGCGACACCGCGAAGTTCGCCGAATACGCCGCGTACGCCCGCGAGGCGATCCCGAATCTCCACCTCGGCACGGACATCATCGTCGGGTTCCCCGGCGAGACCGCCGCCGACTTCGAAGAGTCGCTCGCGTTCCTTCGCAAGATGGACTTCGCGAACATCCACGTCTTCCCGTATTCGCCGCGTTCCGGCACCCCGGCCGCCGACATGCCGGACAAGGTGCAGAAGACCGCGGTCGCCGACCGCATCGAACAGCTCAAGGCGCTGAAGGAGGAATGCGCGCAGGCGTTTGCGAAGAGCCTCGTCGGCGCGACCGGGGCCGTCCTGATCGAGACCAACTGCAACAAGAAGGAACTCTGGGACGGCTGGTCCGGCAATTACGTCCGCACGATCGTGAGCAGCGAATCGGACATCGCCCGCAAGCTCCTGCGCGTGAAGTTCCAGCGCTTCCTTCCCGTCGGCGCGCTTTTTGCCGAAATAATCAACGAACCGGGTTGATTTTCGCATGATTCCGGTGTATCTTTTCCTCAAGCCGATATAGAAAGGGACCCGGACATGCCCCCCGAAAAGAAAACCGCACTCGTCGCCGCCGTGGAGATTCTCGCGAAACGCCTCGTCTCCACCGCCGAACTGCGCTCGAAACTCGGCGCGAAGAAACTCTTTTCGCCTGCCGAGATCGATGAGGCCGTGCTTGCGGTCAAACGCATGGGCGCGCTTCACGACGATTTCCTCGCCGAGGACGTCGCGCGGTCCTACCGTTCGCGCGGATACGGTCCGGCGCGCATCCGCATGGCGCTCCGCAAACGCGGCATCCCGCAGGAGATCATCGAGCAGACCCTGAACGGGAAGGACGAGGATGAACCGGTAAATGACACTGGGGCGGATTCTAGTTCCGAAGACGGCGAAAACGCGTTCGCCGTGCTTCACCGGAAAGCCGCGCAGTTCCGCCGCGAACCCGACGTGCGCAAACGCAAGGCGAAGGCCGTGCGCTGTCTCGTGGGACGCGGGTTCACTTACGAAGACGCCATCAATGCCGCGGACCGCTGGATGCGCGAGGAAGGCGGAGGGACGGACGAAGAATGAACACTGTTTCCTCCTCAATTCATCGTTTTCTGTGCGCGGCCCTGCTGTGTCCGCTTTTCCTGGTCCTCTGCGCCTGCGGAGACGGAAACACGGACGCCGCCACGGAAAAACGCGTGGTGATGAGCCTCGGCAAGCAGATCAACACGCTTGACCCCGCGCTTGCCGCCGACACCACCAGCCAGTACGTCTGCGGCGCGTTCTACGACACGCTCCTGCAATACCGTTACGCCGAGGGCGAATACCTGCTGGAACCGTGCATGATGATTTCCATGCCGGAAGTCTCGGCAGACGGCACGGCCTACACCTGCACGCTCCGCGACGACCTCTATTTCCAGGACGGCGGAGTCTTTGCGAACGAAGACGAATCCGCCCGGAAGATCACCGCGCGCGACGTCGCGTTCTCCATCCTGCGCCTCGCCGATACGCGACTGCGTTCGCCCGGGTTCTGGCTGATCCGCGACCGCATCCGCGGGCTTGACGCGTTCCAGAAACGTACGGAAGCGGCAGCCGAAGGCGATCTCTCGCCCTACGACGGTTTGTGCGAGGGGCTGGAGATCAGGGACGACCGCACGCTGGTGATCCATTTGGAAAAAGCCGATCCGAGATTCCTGTACGCCCTCGCCCTGCCGTACACCGCCGTCGTCTCCCGCCGCGCGCTGGAGCATTACGGCGACGACTTCGCGGACCATCCGCAGGGATCCGGGCCGTTCCGCCTGACCCGCTGGGAGAAGGACTACATCATCGAAATGGCGCGCTACGACGGCTACCACGCGGAATCCGACGGACGCACGCTGCCCGCCGCCGACCGCATCTCCTGCTACCTCGTGAAACAGCCCCTCGCCTCGTGGCTGATGTTCCTGCAGGGCCGTCTGGACCTGTATGTGCCCGACAGCGAGTGCTTCGAGGCGGTCGTGAACAAGGACCTGGAGTTGTCCCCCGCGCTGCGCGGACGCGGCATCCGCCTGCTCTCCCGTCCCCAGCTCGAGACCAACTACATCGGCTTCAACTTCACCGATCCGCTCCTCGGAAACAATCCGCACCTCCGGCGCGCCATCACGCTCGCGTTCGACCGCGAACGCCGCATCGAACACTCCGGGAGCCGTTTCTCCGCCGCCTACGGGCCGGTCCCGCCGGGCGTCCCGGGCGCGGTTACGGAACCTCATCCAGAGCTCGGCCATCGTGATATTGAAGCCGCGAAACGCGAGCTCGAACTTGCCGGATACAAGGACGGCATCGACCCGAAGACCGGACGCGCGCTCGTGATCACGTTCGACCAGACCGGCAGCGACACGTTCTACCGTCAGACCGCCGAGCTGATGGCGAACGACATGGCGGAGATCGGGATCGAAATCCAACCGGAGTTCAACACCTGGCCGCGCTTCGTGCAGAAACTCCGCGCGGGCAGCATCCAGCTCTTCCGCTACTCCTGGACCGCCGACTACCCCGACGCCGAAAACTTCCTCCAGCTCTTCTACGGCGAGAACGCCGGCGGCTGCAACCGCGTGAACTACCGTTCGGCGGAATACGACGCCATGTACCGTGAATTCCTCGCGATTTCCGATCCCGCCGAATACGCCGCGAAATCGCGCGAAATGATCCGGTTCCTGCAGGGGGAATGCCCCTGGATATTCGAGACGCACACCATGTGCTTCGTGATGGCGCACGAATGGCTCTCCGGCTACATGCCGCACGATTTCGCGTTCAACCGCTGGAAATACCTCTCCGTCGACCCCGCCGCGCGCGAACAGAAGATCAAGTCGTTCAAGCCGTTCTCCATGAACGAGCTGACGTATTGATTTCCCGTATACCCCGAACAAAAACACGGATTTCCGCTTGCATTTTTGCGAAAGAAGTGTATAGTACAAGTGTGCACTTTCAAAGGAGGCGAACCATGGAAGCAAGTGTCCTGGATCTCAGAAAAAGAATGCGCGAGGTCATGACGGCCATCGACCGCCACGAAACGGTCACGCTCACGCATCGCGGGAAACACCGCGCCGTCATCGTTCCTCTTGCCCAAACGAAGAAGGCGAAGGTCAAAACCGCCGATCTTGCCGCGTTCGGCATGTGGAGCGACCGCCCCGATATGGCCGATCCCGCCGTCTACGTGGAAACGATCCGCAAACCGAGGTTCCGCTGATGCTGTTCGATACGGATGTCCTGATCTGGGCGCTTCGCGGCTCGAAGAAGGCGGCGAAGGAGATCGACGGCGACGAAAACCGCTTCATCTCCGCGGTCAACTACATGGAGCTGATGCAGGGCGCGCGGAGCAGGCAGGAACAGAGCCTGATCAAGCAGTTCCTGAACGCGCTGGATTTCACCGTCCTGCCGATCACGGAGGCGATCTCGCACCGCGCCGTGATCTTCATCGAGGAACACGCTCCGCGCTCCGGCATCCAGCTCGCCGACGCGCTCGTCTTCGCGACAGCCTGCGAGCATTCCCTCACGCTGTGCAGCGCCAATCAGAAGCATTTCCGGAGCATCCGGTCGCTTGATTCCAAGGTCTTTAAGCCGGAATAAGATGGGATCACGGTCCCGGTTCGGATGAGGACGGTTCATTCGCAGGTTTTTTCTTCCGGATGATTCCCACCGCGCCCAGAATGGCTCCGACGATCACTCCGGCCGGAACGATTAGAAGCGACCAGAAGATTATGAGATATACTCCATTTTCTTCTACGACATGAAACCCGAGTTCGACATAATCCATCATTGATGTGTCGTAATCGGATGAAGCTCTATTGTAGGCGGTCAGGAAATACACGATCAGAAAGATCCCGTGCAGAAAGGCAAGCCCCCACGCTGTGAAGAATCCGCAGATCAAGCCGCGTTTGGCCCCATAGCCGACCCTGTTTTCAGCCGCCGTTCCGCCTGCTGACGTCAGGTCGTCTTTCATGTTTGTGCGTCTCCATCCGTTTTTTTCTTCTTCCGGATGATCCCCGCTGCGCCCAGAATGGCTCCGACGATCACTCCGACCGGCGTAACAAAAATGGTCAGTCCGACCACGAAGAAAAACGAATTCACAAGCATCTCGCCGAGCGTGCCTGTGTCCTGTTTGCCGAAGGAATGTGTGAGTGCTGCTTGTGCGGAATGGACAATCAGCACCACAACGGCAAATCCCCACGCTGTGAAGAGTCCGCAGATCAAGCCGCGTTTGGCGCCATAGCCGACCCTGTCGGTCCATGTTTCCATTTTCTCCTGAAATGCCGCCACGGGGCCGGACGCCTGTTCCGAGGCGCTCCCGTCGTCAGGTGTATTGCCGTGTTCCATGTCCGTTGGGGCTCCGTTTTTCCGGTTGCGGATTGTCGTTCATGCAGTTACAATAGCATAAAAAGGTATGAAATCAAGGAAAAACGCCTGCTGTACACAAAAGAATCCGGTGTTTTTTTGAAAAAAATGCGGTTCTCCGCTAAGATTTCCGCGTTTTGCCCGTCTAATTCATAGAAAACGATCTGAAACACACCCCCATACAAGGAGCAAAACCATGAAAAAAACACTGTTTCACGCCGCGTTGTGCGCCATGAGCGTCGCGCTGCCCGCGTTCGCCGACGAAGCCGCCGACCAGAAGGTCGCCGCCGACCTGAACCGTCAGGGCTTCAAGCTCTTCGATACCGTCTGCAAGGCGGACGCGAAGAAGAACATGTTCATCTCGCCGTTCAGCATCGACGGCGCGTTCGGCATGGTCTACTGCGGCGCGAAGGGCACGACCGCCGACGAGATCCGCAAGGTGCTCGGGTTGCCCGCCGATCCCGCGGCCTGCGGCGCGTTCTTCGACTCCGTCACGAAGCAGTACGCCGAGGCGGAAAAGACCGAAGTCCTGGTCTCCAACTCCGTCTGGACCGACACGGACCAGAACGTGCTGCCCGAATTCACCGAAATGATCAAGAAGTATTACGGCGGCGCGTTCTACAAGGAGGATTTCGGCCAGTCCGCGAAGGTCGCCGCGAAGATCAATGCCTACGTCGAAGCCCGCACGAAGAACATGATCAAGGACCTCCTCTCGCCCGATTTCTTCAGCAAGGACACCGCCATGGTCCTGCTGAACACGCTGTACTTCGAGGCGAAATGGGCGAACCCGTTCCCGAAGGACGACACGAAGCCGATGGTCTTCACGCAGTTCGGCGGCGCGGAGAAGGAAGTCCAGATGATGTACCAGAAGAGCAAAGGCATCGCCTACTGCGCGGCGCCTCAGGACAACGTCCACGCCATCGTCCTGCCCTACGAAAACCGCCGCTTCGAACTCATCGCGCTCATGCCGATCGACGGCGGGACCGACCACGGCGAGGCCGCGCTGGCGAAGATGGCCGCCTCCATCGGCGACAAGCTTGACGCCTGGCTCGGAAGCCGTCAGGGCGGCGAAACGCGCGTCTGGCTGCCGAAGACCGACCTGACCTGCAAGCTCGACCTCAACAAGACCCTCCAGGGCCTCGGCATGAAGACCCCGTTCTCCAATTTCGCCGACTTCTCCGGCATCGACACCGAGGAAGCGCTCAAGATCGAAAACGTGGTGCACAAGACCGCGCTGAAGATGGACGAAGTCTCCACGAAGGCCGCCGCCGCGACCGCCATCGGCATGGCGAGGATCACCTCCATCGGCATGCCTGATCCCGTCCACCAGTTCCGCGCCGACCGTCCGTTCATGGTCCTCATCCGCGACAACCAGACCGGACTCGTCCTCTTCGCGGGCCGCGTCAACGATCCGACCGCGAAATAAGACCGGATCATACTTTTAAGAAATCTGTCCCGTTTGCGCCGGGCGAATCTCCACGGATTCCCCGGCGTTCCTTATGTCTCGGCAGGGAGTCGCAAAGAAATAAACAGAAAAGATAATAAAACATAACAACCTTCCTTTTTATTCTGACCTGAAATGCCGGTTTTCGATTATCCTGCGGAAATGACGGAACGACCGTCAAATCCGTCCGTCACTCTGTCAATTGTCTGATATTGACTTGATTGTAAATGACGGTCCGAATGTCGAACCGGACGGATAACCGGATGATAAGCCGTCCAGTTCGACTGCCTGTTGTGTCGGAAACTCTATCGGTTCCGGCGATAACTCCGAAACGAGTTTCTCCGCCTCTTCCCGGCTCAATTCTCTGAGCCCGTCCATATAAACGACTGGCGTTCCGTAGTATGTTTTGTACCAGCCGGTCCATCCCCTTACTTCTTTCACATGCGTGCCGCGGCACATGACGACCGGGACCGGATGATCCCAGGATTCGAAATGCCGGACAAACTCGGCGGCGGACAGAGGGAAGATATCATACGGCCGACCGTCAATGGGACAGACGACCAAATCTTTCTTCATTTTCCACATGCGGATCGACTCCTGAAGCAGATCGGCGACCGTCATTTTCGCCAGGTCTTCCGGTTCCATTTCTTCCGCCGTATAGTACATGTATTTAGGGATAACGTTCAGATTTGCGATACATCGGCGGGAATGGGCCGCACTCTTTGAGCAAATTGGTCTGAAAAGAAAAGACACGAGCACCGCGATCAGGAGGATGCCTATTATCAAGCCGCAGCCTGCTTCTTTGGGGATATCGAACCGTTTCTTCCAATCCATACTTATTTTCCCTCCTCGGGTCATTTTTCAAACGCGGGCTGGAGAGATTGCCCCGCCATGAGCGCTTCGGCCTCTTTTTTGGACAAAGCCTTGACCGTTCCGTCGGAAAAGAGAACGGGCGTCCCGGGCTTCTCGTGAACGCCGGGATGGCACATGGCGACGGGGACCGGTGGCTGAACAGAGTCCTCGTAAAGACCGATATACGCGGAAACGGGGAAGATCAGGTATGCATGATGATCTTTCGAGCATTTAAAATTCACTTTTATGTTGTCGCCATACTGGCTCAGGTCGTCCCGGATCAGATCGCACGCCGAACACTCATCCGTTTTTCCCTCCTCTTTCCTCTCTTTCGCAAGCCTGTATATATTCTTCTCGAGCAGAATGAGTTTTGAGGAGCAATCCATATAATAACCTTTTTCCGAAGGCTGTCCTAAAGGCGGCAGGAAGAGGCCCGCAAGCACGGCGAGCACCGCCACGATCCCGATGAACCAGAGCAGGATTTTCAATAACAGGATGCTGAATTCGCGCAGGCCGTTTCGCGGGCTATCGGATTGTTTTTCAGGTCCTTCCGGCATCGTCATTTCCTCTCCGGCGTGCTGATTCGCGATTCCTCTGATAAAAAGCGGATTCCCTACTATTATACCACAGCCCGCCGGAAAAACCAATAGGAAGAACAGAAAAAGATGAAAAAAGTATGTTCGGACGGATGATTCCGGGCGGCGTTTTACTCGCCGTCGCCGGACCGGACGCCGGTTCCGTCGGTTGTTTCCGGCTTCAGCTCGATTGGCACGGGCGAATACTTGGAAACGAGCTGTTCGGCTTCCTCCATACTGATCGTTCCGACACCGCCGTCCGCGTACAGCACGCGCGCCGTGAGGTGGTATTTCTTCCCTGTGTGCGAATCCCGCGCCATGAACAGCTTCACCATGAAATCGGTCTCCATGTGGGAATCCGGACAGTCCATGACAATCGGGATCCGGTGCTGCGGATTCTCGGGCCGAAGCAGGACCGAAGCGGGCACGGGGAACACCAGATAGGGACGCTTGCTGTGCGGACAGCAAAGATCTTTTTCGATTAAGAACTCCCGGCGCAGGGCCTCCCGAATCAGATCGGCGACCGTCATATCCGGCGTGATCTCGGGCGGAGTCTCATTTACTTCCTGCCAGATTTCCGGTTCCTCGTCGGGCCGTGCCATGCAGTGCAGGATCTCGCCGATGTGGCCGCCGAGGGTCGCCGTGCATCTCGTGGCGTAGAGGTGCGCATGGAACGCGTGATGCTGATACGGCTCGATAAAAAGGCAGCCCCCGACGAATCCGAGCAGGATTACCAGCAAGATGAGTAAAACGTTTTTCATGACGGACCTCCCGCGACGTCGGTCTTGTAAAGTTTACCGTCGGCACCGGGCATTTTCATCTGGTTACAATTTGTAACCAGTTCACAACCCTCTCTGGCTAAGTGGTTTTTGAGAACACGCCAATAGGTCGAGGCCCGTTGCGTGTCCGGCTGATCGGTCATGGCACAGGAATCCTTTCAGTTGGAAAAACATCCATTTGCCGGCTGACCGCTTCGGTTTACTCCTCTTCGGCGCGGGAAAGGAGTTCTTCGCGGAAGGCTTTGGTGTAGAACTGGCCGCAGTGGCCGCCGTTGGAGAACCAGGTGATGCGGTCGCCGAGCGTCTCGTCGAGGAACTTGCGGTCGGCGTCGTTGATGAGGATGTCGTCCCAGGCGTGGATCATGCGGACGGACTTGTTGTTCTTGAGGGTGGATTCGACGGCGCGGAGTCCGGATTCGGCGGCGAGTTTGTCGAGGTCCTTGATATCCTTGCCCATCTGGGGGAAGAGGAAACGCGTGATGTACTCCATGAACCCGACGTCGCCGACCTCGCGGTAGAAGTCCTCGCGGTTGAACATGGTGCAGGGGGCCTCGATGCCGGGGAGGGGATACTTGCCCTCGCGCTGGGTCTTCTCCAGGTCTTCGGTGAGGCAGCTCTGGATGGAGAACGCCACGAAGAACTTGGCGACGTCGTCTGCCACGAGCGGGGGACGCGTGACGGTCTCCGGCTTCGCGGGATCGAGCGGCGGGATCACATCCTTCGTGAGGACGTACTGGAGCCCGGCCCCGGAGGAGACCTTTTCAACGGCTTCGTCGAAAGTCCAGTCCTTCGTCACGGCGGCGTAGGCGTCGGCGGTCTTCAGCGCCGTGATCAGGTCGGCGGGCGGGTTGATGGGGAGATAACGGCTGATGCCGAGGGTGTTTTCCTTTTCCTCCATGGCGGCGATGTGGCAGAGTTCGATGCCGCCCATGGACCAGCCCGTGAGGACGATCCGCGGGTCCTTGATCTTGCCGTCTTCGCGGAGGTCGGCGAGGATCTTCTGGAGCACGGTGCGCATCTTGGCGGCGTCGTGCGGGGTGTATCCGGGCAGTTTGCCGTCCGTGGCGGTCATGAAGCGCCAGTTGAAGCCGTTGTCGACCAGGACGACGCTGTAGCCGGCGTTGTAGAACTCCTCGGCGGTGGCGAGGGCGGTCTGGCTGTTGTAGATGCTGCCGATGCCGGGGATGACGATGGCGAGCTTTTCAGGACGGACCTCGTTTTCGTCCTTCGGCTTCGGCGCTTCGAAGAACCCGTATCTGAGGCGGGAGCGTTCGGGGTCGATGCCGACCGTGACCTTGCGCGTGTGGATCTTGTCCTCGAAGTCGGAGTTGAAGATGGAGAGGCGCGCGTACCACCAGTCGTGGTCCTTCTGCGGCACGAAGTAGATCGCGCGGAGGGTGTCGATCACGGGTCCGAGCGAATGATATCCTTCGAGGACCTTGCGGCGGCCGTGGAGATCCTTCGGCATCGCGGTGCCCTGGTCGGGCGGGAGCTCGGGCAGGCGCCCGTGGTAGACGTCCTTCGCGTAGTCGTAGTACCACTTGTCGAGCTGGAGTTCGCGGTTCAGGAGCGACATCATCACGTAGGTGCGGTACGGGTCGGCGGAGCCCTTGATCACGTTCACGAACTGCGGATGCATCGCCACGACGTTGTTGACGTACGCCCAGCTGGAGTAGGGCAGGTAGGTGCGGATGTCGAGCAGATAGTCGAAGATGCTGCCGATGTCGTCGCGAACGTTGATGTGCCGGCTTCCGGGGATGATGAGGCGGCAGCCCGGTCCGATGCCCCACGTGGCGAACATGCGCCCGAAGTCGGCGTCGGTTTTATAAAGGTGGAACCAGTATTCGGCGGGGTCGAAGAGGCCCGCGATGCCGACGGTGGAGTTCAGCAGGAAACGCCCGGTCTCGACGCCCGCGCATTCCCATTCGGCGCTGCCGAGCGAGGAGATCATGCGGCCGGGGAACGCGAGGTTGTGGCAGGCGTTTTCGATGCACTGGATGATGGGACGCGGCAGAACGCTGGTCCAGATCCAGCCCAGCGGACGCGCGATGTAGTCCATGATCACGCTGTCCACCTCGAACATGGTCCGGTTGAATCCTTCGATCGGGTCGTGACCGGAGAGCTCGCCGATCAGGCGCGCGGTCGGCCAGGGACCGGCGGGTTCCGCGGCTGCCTCGTCTTTTGCCGCTGCGGCCCCTTCGGATTCGGTGTTCCGGCAGGCGCCCAGGAGCAGCGCAAAAACGAGTATGAATGCGGCCAGAAAACGGTTCCAGGATTTTGATCTCATAAATAGCGCTCCTTTCCTAAAATTGGGCGGATGTCGGATGTTGACTGGTAAATAGAGGCGGAGTGTGTTCTCCGGGTTATGCTTTTTCGGGGGCTTTCTGTTCGGTGCCGCCGTCGTGCGAGGGGCAGGCGCAGCCGATCCACTTCGCGCAGCCGGTCGGATCGCAGCCGTCGAAGCAGAACGTGCAGAGCTTGCACTTCGGAAGCCCGATGGCCTCGACGAGCTGGTCGATGGTCTGGTATTTCAGGGTCGTGAGCCCGAGTTTCTGGCGGATCTTCTCGACCATGCGCTCATAGCGCGGCGTCCCGGCGGTGATGTACTCGCGCAGAATCTTCGGCGTGGGCTCGCCGCCTTCGAGCTCGGCGATGATGCGGCGCGCGGCGAGGTCCATCACGGAACGCGACCGCGAGAAGTTGAGGAAGAGGCAGGGGAACGCGAGCGGCGGAGAGGCGGAACGCAGATGCACTTCCTTCGCGCCGCGTTCGAGCAGACGGCGCGTGACGTCGCGGAACTGGGTGCCGCGGACGATGGAGTCGTCGCAGAAGAGCAGGCGTTTCCCCTCGATCTGGTCCTGCACGGGGAGCAGTTTCATCTTCGCGATGAGGTTGCGGTGGGACTGCACCTGCGGCATGAAGCTGCGGAGCCAGGTGGGCGTGTATTTGACGAGGGCGCGCAGATAGGGGCGGCCCTTCTTGTTCGAGTAGCCGATGGCGTGTGCGACGCCGGAATCGGGCACGCCGCAGACGGAATCGACCTCGACGCCGTCGCGGGCGGCGATGCGCGCGCCGTTCTCGTAGCGCACGGTCTCGGTATTGCGTCCCTCGTAGTCGGAGGACGGATAGCCGAAGTAGACCCAGAGGAACGAGCAGATCTGCATGGTCTCCTCGGGCTCCTTCAGCTGCTTGACGGATTCGGCGTCGATCAGCACGATCTCAGCGGGGCCGAGGTCGCGCACGAACTCGTAGTCGAGGTTCGGGTACGCGGAGGTCTCCATGGAGACGGCCATCGCGCCGGCCCGTTTCGCGATGGAGACGGGCGTGCGGCCGTAGCGGTCGCGGGCGGCGTAGATCTTCCCGTCCGCCATGACGAGCATGGAGCAGGAGCCTTTGATGCGGTGCATGGCGTAGGCGATGCCGTCCTCGATGGTCTTCTGCGTGTTGATGAGCGAGGCGACGACTTCGGTCGGATTGTGCTCGCCGTTGCTGTGCTCGGCGAAGTGGATGTGATGCTCCTCGATCGCCTGACGGGTCAGCTCCTCAATGTTGTTGAGCTTGCCGACCGTCACGATGCTGTACATGCCGAGGTGGGACGCGATCAGCAGCGGCTGGTCGTCCATGTCGCTGATGACGCCGATGCCGCATTTCGCCCCGCGGAACATTTCCAGGTCCGGCCCGAACTTGGACCGGAACATCTCGTTGGAGATGTCGTGGATGGAACGTATGATGGAACCGTAGGCATTGGTGACGGCCATACCGCCCCGAACCGTACCGAGATGGGAATGATAATCGACCCCGTAGAAAAGGTCGTCCACGCATTCATCTTGCGAGACAACGCCGAAAAAGCCGCCCATAGCGATTTGCTCCTTGTTTGGGACTTGGATGATGTTTAGAATATAATATAGCATGGTTCCGGCTAAAAACGAATCGTTTTTTTCGAAAAATGCGCGGTTCCTGCGTTTTTTTCGCCGTCGGGGCTTCCGAAAAACCTCTTCCGGGGCTTTTTTTCAAAAAAAACGGTGAAAATGACCTTTTCAGGCTTTTATAAATCAGGATTTGTGCTATCTTACATTGTGGGCATTTCTATTTATTGATCCGGCGGCTTTCCCGCATCTGCGCGGAGTCCGGTCGGAAAGAGTTTCGGATCAATAGAAATTCCCCTGTCAGGGTGTAACGAAACGAGAAAGAGGAAACGGAATGGAAATCGATCAGGACACGGAACGCAGCGTATGGAATTTCGGAAATTACCTCCGCACCGCGCTGTTCCTGCTGTTCGCTTGTGCAATTTTGTCGCATGACAGGACGGACCTGGCTCTGCTGGAAGGCGGAGTGAGCGGACCGGCGATCTACAACAACTGGATCGGGTTCCTCGGAGCCCACGCCGCACGGGCGATGTTCTACACCTTCGGCCTGGCGACGTATCCTTTCCTGCTGATCCTGTTCCTGCTGCTGCTCCGGCGCTTCATCCCCGGACTGCCGCGGCGCGGCACGCTGTGGTGGGCCCTGCCGGTCATCCTGCTCGGGTCTTCCATGCTGTTCGCCATGTGGCCGCAGCAGTTCATCGCGGAGACGGATCACCTGGGCATCGGCCGCATGGAGCAGTCCGCGCAGGCGCTGTCCGGCGGTGTGGTCGGGGCGTCCCTGGCCGCGCCTCAGGCGTCGTCCGGGATCCCCGGAGCCGGGTTCATCCGCCGTTATATCGGCGATGTCGGTACGGTTCTCGTCGCACTTGCGTTTCTGCTTCCCGGCCTTGTCTTCCTGTTCATCCGCGACTGGCTTCCGCTCATCATGATCGCGTTCCGGGCCGACCCGGAAAAGGATAAGTCGGGCAAGGAAGAAGAACCTGCGCCCCGGCCCGTTTCCACCGGTCGCATCTATACGCCGGAGAACCCGGACGGAGTGTCCGTTGCCGCCTCCGCGCCGGAGATCCATCTGTACGGCGAAGAAGACGGCGAAGAAGAAACGGATAAACAGTCTGCGGAGAAAGGATCTTCCGGGTTCATGACAAAGCTCGGCACGTTCATCGGGCTCCGCAGAAAACCCGATGCTCCGCCGCGGAACGATGACGAGGAAGAAGACGGCGACATCATCGCGCCGCCGGTCCGGGCGCAGTCTCCTGCCGCACGCAGGCCGCAGGCCGTGATCCGCGACCAGGACGAAGTCGTTGCGCCGCCTCAGCGTCAGAGAACGGCCCGTCCCGCCCCCGGCGCAGTCATCCGCGACCCGGACGAACTCGTCGTCACGCCGCGTCCGAGCCGGACGTCCGCCGTGCCGCCGGTCTCCGTTGCGCCTCCTTCGCCCGAACCCGATTTCGAGCCGGAAGAAGAGCCCGTGATCCCCGTCCCGCCCGAACCGGAAGACGATTTCGAGGAAGACCTCCCCGAACCGGAACCCGCTCCCGCCCCGAAACCGGCTCCCCGCGTGATCCCGACGCACAGCTATGCGGAAAACAAGGCCGGATACGACCGGGAACGTCCCCCGAAAACCGCCGCATCCGATCTGCCCGCCGCGCCTCCGCCGGTCTATGAGGAATACCATTTGCCCAGCCCGATGCTGCTCGAGCGTCACGGCGACGAGATCAACCAGGAGGACAAGGCATATATCCAGAGCGCGACGGACAAGCTCGAAGAGACGCTTTCCAGCTTCCACGTCGGCGGCATCATCTCCGACATCACCGTCGGCCCGCGCGTCACGCAGTTCGAGATCGCGCTCGACGCCGGCGTCAAGGTCGAAAAGATCACCAGCATCCAGGGCAACATCGCCATGGCGCTGGAGGCCCAGAGCATCCGCATCCGTGCGCCCATCCCCGGCAAGAACGCCGTCGGCATCGAGGTCCCGAACAAGGCGTCCAGCACGGTCTATCTCCGCCCGCTTCTGGAATCCGCCACCTGGCGCGAGTCCCATGCCGCCATCCCGATCCTCCTCGGACGCGACATCTCCGGCAAGGTCTACATGACCGACCTCGCCAAAGCGCCGCACATGCTCATCGCCGGCTCCACCGGGTCCGGCAAGTCCGTCTGCATGAACACGCTCATCATGAGCCTGCTGTTCCGGTTCTCCCCGGACGACCTGAAGCTTATCATGGTCGACCCGAAGGTCGTCGAGCTCGAAATGTACCGTCCCATCCCGCACCTCATCACTCCGGTCGTCAACGACCCGAAGAAGGTGCCGCTCGCGCTCCGCTGGGGCGTGAATGAAATGGAGCGGCGCTACATGGTGCTGGCGAAAGTCAAGGCGAAGAACCTTGCGGCGTTCAACTCGCGTCCGCCCGATCCGCAGCCCGTGCTCGACGACTACGGCAACGTGGTACCGCCGAAGCTCCCGATCCTCATTATCATCATCGACGAGCTCGCCGACATCATGATGACCGATGCGAAGAGCGACGTGGAGCAGAGCATCTGCCGCATCGCCCAGAAGGGCCGCGCCGCCGGACTTCACCTCGTCATCGCCACGCAGTCGCCCCGAAAGGAAGTCGTCACCGGCCTCATCAAGGCGAATATCCCCACCAAGATCGCGTTCCGCGTCAGCAACGGCATGGACAGCCGCGTGATCCTGGACGCCGTCGGCGCAGAAAAGCTTCTCGGCAACGGCGACATGCTCTTCAACCCGCCCGGCGGCGCCAACCTTGAACGCGTTCAGGGCGCATACGTCTCCGATCCCGAGATCGCGAAGGTCATCGACGAGGTCGCGGCGCAGCGTCCTCAGACGTTCGACGAAGGCATTTTCGCAGGCGCGGACGAGGAAGACGAGGACGATGAACCGAAGGGCCGCCGCGGCAAGGGCAAGCCTGCCAGAGGCGGCTACGACGATGAAATGGACGACTACGACGAGGTCGACGGCATGGTGAATTCCGACGTCATCCGGGCCGCCGCGGACAGATACCTGCTGCCGGACGACCCCCCGATCATGGTCAAGGCGCTTGAGATCATCATCAACGACCAGCAGGTCAGCACGTCCTATCTCCAGCGCAGGCTCGGCATCGGCTACAACAAGGCCGCCGACATCATAGACAAGCTCGAGCAGCGCCACATCATCAGCGCCCCGCTTCCCGGCGGACAGAAACGTTCCATCCTGATCACGGACGGCCTGGAAACGTCCACTGACTGAGGTATTGCAATATGACTGATCCAGAAATCCCCGAAGAAAAAAACGAACAGGAGCTGAATCTCTTTGCCGATCAGCCCGCGCCTGAAGAAGACGTTCCCGCCGTCCCGGATCCCTCCGGCGGCGCGCCGGAGGCTTCCGTCGTTCCAGGACAGGATCCCGTCTCCGCTCGGGACGATGCCCCGGTCATCGCGCCTCCGCCTCCCAGAAAAAAATCCGCGCCGCTTCAGCCCGGCCTCGTCGATCCGCCCCGCGCGGGAAAGACGCCTTTCCCGCAGTCCGCCGCGTCCGCATCCGCAGGCGGTGACGCTTCCAAGCCGCTTCCGCCGCTTCAGCCGGGCCAGACGCTCGGGCAGATGCTTTCGTCCATCCGCAACGCGCGCGGAATGGCAATGGAGGAGGTCGCGCTTGTCACACGCATCCGCATGGAATATCTCTCCGAACTTGAACGGGATGAACTTCTTCAGCAGCTTCCGGTCGTCTATGTTTCCGCCTATGTCCGCAAGCTCGCCGAAGTTTACGGGCTTTCCAAGGCCGATTCCGAGACCCTGCTCGAGAAAATGCACGACGAAACGCCCGACAGTTCCGAAAAGATCCCCGACAAGCTCTTCGAATCCGTGAACGAGGGCGCTCTGGTCAACGAAGGCGAAGACAAACGTATCCGCAACATCACCATTGCGATCTACATCGGTCTCGGGATCATCCTTCTGGCAATCGTCTGGCTCATCGTCCTTGCGGTCGCGCGCTATACCAGGACTCCCGCCTCCCCGGCTCCCGCCGTCTCCGGCGTCGTCCAGCCGGCGGAGACGCCCGTCTCCCAGACCGTTCAGCTGGAGGAATCCGAACTGGACGCCCTGGTCGTTCCCGAAACGCCGTCCATGTCCGTCCTGAAGATGAGCAAGACGCCCGGCATCCGCGACACGCCGTAGTTTCCGTTCACCCTGGACCCGTTGCCCGTCATCCGGTTGTATTGCCGGCGCACCAGCATTGCGTGCCGGCAATGCTTTTCCGGAGGTTTCACCTCTCCTTGTGCCAGAGCGAAGCCCCGCACTACTTTGTGAAGGCCCTGCCTCCCCGGCTTGTCGTCGTTTCGTTTTGCGGGACAGGGAAAAACAGAAAAAAATTGATTTTTTTCTCTTGACATCGCGGAAAAACGTGCTATAGTAGCATTAATATTATAAAAGATACATTGGCGCTTCAACCATTTTCCACCCCGGACGGGGGAAAGCGAGGCCATCATGAGTTTGGACTACTGGTACGACGGCGGATATGATTCCTACTACTCGGATATGAGCGTGGGGGGGATGTTCGACGGCCTGTTCGGCGGGCTCGGTTCGCTGTTCGACGGCCTGTTCTACGACGATTACGGCTACGGCTATGATTACGGGTACGGCTACGACGATTACGGCTATGATTACGGTTACGATTACGGGTACGACGACGTCCTTTCCGTGGACGGTCTGGATTCCCTGAGCGGGCTGCTCGACGGGACCGGGCTTGATGCCATTTCCGGTCTGCTCGACGGGACCGGCCTCGATTTGAGCGTGGATGGCACGTCCGGTCTGCTGTCCGGTCTGCTTGGCGGCGGTCTGGATTTGAGCGTGGACGGTTCCTCCGATCTGCTGTCCGGTCTTCTCGGCGGCCTCCTCGGCGGCGATCTGAGCGGCCTCCTCGGCGGCGATTCCTACGATTACACCTCCGGCACTGACGAAGTCGTCGATGAGCTCGTTTCCGCCGATGTCTCCGGTTCCCTGGGCGGGCTTGACCTCTCCTCCATCCTGGGGCTCCTCGGCGGTTCCGGCACGACTTTGAGCGCGGACGGGCTTGACCTCTCCTCGCTTTCTTCCATTCTGAGTTTGCTTGGCGGTTCCGGTACGACGATCAGCACGGACAGTGCGACCACCGCGACTTCCGGCAGTTCTCTTGACCTTTCATCCATTCTCGGGCTGTTTGGCGGGTCCGGCACGACATTGAGCGTGAGCGGCACGGATACGTCTTCGCTTACCTCCATCCTCGGCCTTCTCGGCGGCTCCGGGTCTTCCGCTTCCGGTCTGCTGGGCGGACTCGCCTCCCTCTACGGCGGCATTGCCAACATCGGCAACGGCGACGCGACCTGGGACGACCTCGATTTCCTCGACAACCTCACCGACGTTCTCCCGAGCGGCAACGGCAGCACGGACACTTCTTCCGCCCTCACGTCCATTCTCGGTCTCCTCGGCGGTTCGGGATCGACCACCGGTTCTCTTGACCTCTCGTCCATCCTCGGTCTGCTTGGCGGTTCCGGCACGACGTTGAGCGTGAGCGGCACGGACACCGCAGTGACCGATGGCACGGCTTCCGCCAGTTCTCTTGACCTTTCCTCCATCCTCGGTCTCCTCGGCGGGTCCGCCACGACCTCCGGCAGCTCGTTTGACCTCTCTTCCATCCTGAGCATGTTCGGCGGGTCCGCCACGACCTCCGGCAGCTCGTTTGACCTCTCTTCCATCCTGAGCATGTTCGGCGGCACGGACACGGCACTGAGTGCGGACGGCCTTGACCTCTCCTCGCTCTCTTCCATCCTGAGCATGTTCGGCGGTACGGACGCCGCATTGAGCGCGGACGACAATTCCCCGATCCTTTCCATGCTTGTCGACCTGCTCGGCGAACTCGGCATTACCATCAACGACAACGGCTCCCTCATCTCGTCCATCATCGACACCGCCCTTGACCTGGCGGAACAGACTCTCACGGTCACCGTGGACCTGCTGAACATGACCGCGCAGGAGATCCCGCAGGCCGCATCCGTTCTGAGCTGGAGCAGCGACGTTTTGTCCGACATGGAGGGCTTCATGGTCGAGATCACCCGCGGCAATGGCGATGTGATCGACGGCGTGATCCGCATGTTCACTTCCGGTCCGGCGTTTGACGTCGACGGCAGCGCCGGCATCTTCTCCTGCCGTGCGGCGCTGAAGGACGGCGACTTCGCGACGGAGGCCATCGAATGGGAAACGGAAGCGGCCGCGGTGCCGCGCCAGATCGTTTCCAACGCCAACGGCCAGGCGGACATCTTCTTTGCCTCCCCGGCGGCCGGCGACGTCTGGTCCGCCAGTTTCCGCGCCCGCAATGACATTACCGGCGAATTCGCCGTTGTCGCGTACAAAAACCGCATCCGCGACACGTTCTCCGGCTCGGCTTCCGACGCCAACATCCTTTATCTCACCGACGATGCGAACGGCGACGCCCTCTTCATGGACGACATCTACTCCGAATTCGGCTCCGACGCCCGCCTCAACCTCATTCGCGAAATCCGGTCCGGCGCGGGCGCCGATGTGGTCGACATGACCAGCGCGCGCTACACCGCCGAGCTCGCGGGCATGACCGTCCGCGGCGGGGCCGGCAACGACGTCCTGTGGGGCGCTGCCGGCGGCAACAAGCTCTTCGGCGACGACGGCGACGACAGCATCACCGGCGGTTCCGGCAACGACCTCATCGCGGGCGGTTCCGGCAACGACGTCCTCAACGGCGGCGGCGGGTCCGACCTGTTCACGTTCGGCGAAAACTGGGGCGACGACGTGGTCTCCCAGCTCGCGGGCGGTTCCATCGAGCTCTGGTTCGCCGAAGACGAATCGGCGATTTCCGCTGCCGAGCTGGACGGCGCGGTGATCTTCCGCAACGAAGCGGGGACCGCCTCCGTCACGATTGGAAACGCTGCGCTCGCCGACCTGACCGTTCACTTCGGCGACGACGGTTCCGAACGCTTCGCCGGCCTTGCCGCCGCGGGCGCGTTCCTCGGCAGCACGGCGGAATCCGTCTTCGAAACGCAGTCCGAGCAGTCGCAAGGGATTCTGGCTTCGCTCTGACCCGGCGATCGATGACCGGGGCGGTCGATCCTCCCCGGCGTTCATCCTGTCCGCATGCGGCGGTCCCTGTCCAGGGTCGCCGCCGTAAGCCGCATCCGTATTCAACCGGAAGGAAAGTATATCCATGTCTTCTTCAGTCCTCGCGTCCACCATCGCCGGCTCCTGGTATCCCGGCGATCCCGCCCGCCTCAAAGCTATGATCGACTCGTTTCTGGCGCCTTGTCCCGCGCCGGAAAAGCCGTACAACGTCGTTGTCGTCCCGCACGCCGGATATCCGTATTCCGGGCCGACTGCAGGTTATGCCTATGCCGCGCTCGACCGCAAGGCCGTCCGCCGCGTGATCCTGCTGGCGCCGAGCCACCGTTATGCCATTCGCGACCTCGCGATCATGCCGATGTCGGACGCAGTTTCCACGCCGCTGGGAACGATCCCGGTCGACGCGGCGATGCGGGACGCCCTGCTGCGTTCGCCGTTGTTCCGCGCGGATGACGGTGTTCACCGGGTCGAACACAGCACGCAGATCCAGTATCCTTTCCTTCAGCATTGCCTCGATGAGTTTACGCTCATGCCGATCATCGTGGGGAGCCTGAGCGGCGCGGCCGCCGACACCCTCGCGCGCACCCTGAAACCGTTCCTGACTAACGACGTTCTGCTGGTCGTGAGCTCCGACTTCATCCATTACGGCAAAGATTTCGAATACGAGCCCTTCCCGCAGGACACCGAGGCGAAGACGCGCGCCCTCAACCTCGATGCCGCCGAGGCGATCCGTCTCCGCGACGCGGGGCGTTTCGAACGCATCGTGAACGAATCCGGCGCGACCATCTGCGGACGCGAACCGATCCGCGCGGCCCTGCGGATGCTCCCCGACGGCTGCACCGGCTCCGTGCTGCACTATGCCACCAGCTCGGACGAAAGCCGAGACTTCTCCCGCTTCGTCTGCTATTGCTCCATCGGATTCCGCGCGGAGTTCCCGCCCGCTCCGAAACAGGCGGCTCCCGCCTCGAATGAAGCGGATGCGGGAAACGGCGTCCTTTCCGCCGCCGACAAGCAATTCCTGCTCAGCCTTGCCCGCCGCGCCATCCAGTATACCCTGAACACGCGCATGGTCGCCACGGCGGACGCGCTCGGCGTGAATCCGGATGCGCTGTCGCCCGCGCTCAAAAAGAACATGGGTGCGTTCGTCACGCTCAACATGAAGCGGAACCACCGCCTGCGCGGCTGCATCGGCGAGATCCAGCCCTTCCGCCCGCTCTGGAAGGCCGTCCTCGGACGCGCCATTGATGCCGCGTTCCGCGACCCGCGTTTTCTCCCGCTCACTGCGGAGGAATTCAAGGACGTCGAGATCGAGATTTCCGCCCTCACGCCCGCCGTACCCGTCGGCGGCTGGCGCGACATCGTGATCGGCCGCCACGGCATGACCCTGACCAGGAACGGACGTTCCGCGGTCTTCCTCCCGCAGGTCGCGCCGGAGCAGGGCTGGGGCATCGAGGAGACGCTGACCCACCTTTCGATGAAGGCCGGATTGCCGCCGGACGCCTGGCGCGAAGGCGCATCTTTCACTGTCTTCGAGGCGATCGTCTTCCACGAATGAGCTCGAAATGCCCTCGAGCGTGAAAAAACGGTCCGTGACAACCGGCTGTCTTTTCTCCGCCCGGAGGAGACAGGACGCGGAATGCCCCTGCGCATGGCGGATGAGAGGGAAGTTTTTGTGTTTCGACGCCTGTTTTTCCTTGTTTTTCCGCCGGAACGGTGTATATTATCAGAACCGGTTATTATTTTTGAAGTGTTTTCGGAGTTTTGGAGTTTCACATGAGGACGGCTCATATCATCCGGCGTTTCGCTTTTGCGGAATGGGGCGGCACGGAAAGCGTGGTCTGGAATACAGCACGCACATTGCAGGCCAAAGGCAACCCGTCCGAGATATTCGCGACATGTGCGCTTTCCCCTGTCAAGGACGAGGTCAAGGATTCGATTCAGATCCATCGCTTTGATTACAAATATCCGTACTTCCCGCTTTCGAAGGAAAAATACCGGATCCTGGACAAAAAAGGCGGAAACCCGGTTGTCCCCGGACTTCGGAAGTCTCTCCGCAAAGGCGAATTCGACATCCTCCACTGCCATACTATGGGCCGCATGGCCGCGGAGACCCGCGCGGCTGCGAAACAGCTGCGCGTTCCGTACATCATGACGCTCCACGGCGGATATTTCGATGTTCCGCCCGAGGAGATCCGACAGATGGTGAAGCCGCTGAAGGGGACCATCCCTTACGGCAACATCATGGACCGTCTTCTCTGCCGCCGCATCGACGCACTGAAATATGCCAACGGCATCGTCTGCGTCGGCGAAAACGAGCTCGGCCCTGCGAAGGAGCATTACCCGGACAAGCCCGTCATCCACCTCCCGAACGGTGTGAACTTCGACTATTTCCACGAGTACGACGGCTCCGATTTCCGCAAAAAGGCCGGCATTCGCGCGGACAGCAAGATCCTGCTTTGCGTTTCCCGCATCGACTACCAGAAAAACCAGCTCGTCCTGCCCGAGATTCTCGCCGTTCTCGGCGAACCGTGGCATCTGGTCCTCATCGGCGCCCCCACGGCGGAATGGTACGCCGACAAGCTGCGCGAGAAGATCCGCCTCATGAATCTCTCGGAACGCGTCACCATGATCAAAGGCGTACCGCCGGATTCCTCCCTGCTTCCCGCGGCCTATCACGCGGCATCGGCGTTCTTGCTGCCCTCCCTTCACGAACCGTTCGGCATTGTGGTGCTGGAGGCATGGAGCGCCGGAACGCCCGTCATCGCCTCGCAGGTCGGCGGACTGAAGACGCTCATCCGCGACGGTGAGACCGGGTTTTTCGCTCCTGCGGAAGGCGCTCCCCACGAATGGGCCGATTTGATTCTGAAACTTGAAGCCGATGCGGACCTGCGCGGCAGGGTTACGGCCGCCGCCGAGGCGGAAGTCCGGGAAAAGTATTCCTGGGACATCATTACGGACAGGCTTCTGGATTTCTATTCGGAGGTCCAGCGGCTCCATCGCCGCCGCTGACAGCCCGCCAACATCGGCGATCCGTTGCGCCGCCACTGCTGACAGCCGTATTCCCCCTTGATTTTCTTGAACGGGGCTCTTTGTCCCCTTTTGCCGTTGCATTGATCCGGCATCCCTTTTGCATGGATCCCCGCTGAGCGCGTTTTGCGGCCCTCTGACGGTATGTTTGCGTCTTGCCCCTGAAACATATCGTCAGACAGGTCGCTTGACGTCCTGTGCCCTTTCTTGCGCACGCCGTAGCGGCTCTATCACGAAGCCGGCACTGCCGCCGTCATGGCTTGCCTTTGTGCCCGAGCGGAGCCGGGCACTGCCGCAGTCAAGGACTTGTCCTTGTGCCCGAGCGTAGCCGGGCACTGCTTCAGTGGAGGACTTGTCCTCCAAAAAAAATCCGGAAGCCCTTTTTGAGGGGGCTCCCGGAAGAATACCGTAAACGGTAACCGGAAAGGAACTGATTACACAGTCTTGCCGGAGATGACGCCGTGGCCGTGGAAGGTACGGGTCGGGGCGAATTCGCCGAAACGGTGTC
>JAEEGJ010005621.1_pt1 | contig 39030 bp, 34 predicted proteins | sample 8958761 | NCBI WGS metagenome assembly JAEEGJ01 (sample SAMN16246546, study PRJNA631951) | gut metagenome | biome: gut microbiome; feature: rumen; material: RS-attached | host: Bos | place: Iran: Karaj | collected 2018-10
TCTTGACCTGCACCCCAAGTTCGGCGGAAAGTTTGGCGGCCAAATCTTCCTTGACCGAGGTGGAAAGGATGGCGACGTCAGCGCCTTCGCTGGCGAGCTTGGTTGCAATGGCAAGACCGATACCGCGGGAGGCGCCGGTCACGATTGCCTTTTTACCAGTAAGTTTACCCATAGTAGTTACCTGTGGTTAGTTGTTAAAATTAGCCTTTCAGAGCCTGGAATGCTTCGATCGTTTCCACCGGAGTGACCTTCACATCGCGGCTGATCTTGCGCATCAGACCCATGAGCACCTTGCCGGAACCCACTTCGACACCCTGAGTGACGCCCAAGGACATAGCCTTGTTCATGCAATCGTTCCAACGGACCGGAGATACCAGTTGCTTCACCAAAAGTTCGGCAAGTTCGGCACCCTTCGTAACCGGTTCGGCAATCACGTTAGCAATCACGGGCTTTTCGACATCGTTAAACTTGGTCTTTGCAATGGCTTCGGCAAGGCCTGCCTGAGCAAACTGCATCAGCGGGCTGTGGAAGGCGCCAGACACGGCGAGCGGAATGGCCTTGATACCGGCGGCAACGCAGTTTTCGACGAGCTTGTTCACGCCAGCGACCGCACCGGACACCACGATCTGGCCCGGGCAGTTGATGTTTGCCGGAACCACGGTACCAGCATCCTTCACGGCTTCGCAAAGTTCAAGAATCTTGGCTTCGTCCTGACCCATGATGGCGGCCATGGCGCCCGGGTTCTTGGAACCGGCAGAGGCCATGAGTTCGCCACGGGTACGCACCAGGCGGAGACCTTCTTCGAAGCTAAAACCGCCGGCGGCGTAAATAGCAGAGTATTCACCGAGAGAGTGGCCGGCCACGTAGTCAAAGGCAAAGCCTTCGGACTTGAGGAGTTCCATGACCATGGCAGACACGGTAAACAGAGCCGGCTGGGTATTGTCAGTGCTCTTCAGAACATCTTCGGGGCCTTCGGCCATGAGCTTGGAGAGCGAGAAACCAAGGATTTCGTCGGCCTGCTGCATGAGTTTCTTGGCAGGTTCAAAAGTAGAAGCGAGCGTCTGGCCCATACCCACGTACTGGGCACCCTGGCCGGGGAAAAGCAAAATCGTCTTAGACATTATAGATAAACCTCTGCGGCTAGACCGCATTTTATTGTTTCGCGCAACAATTTAGAAAATAAGGATCGGTGACTGCGTCCTACATAGCCCTGTATACGAGAAATTGTAAATATAAGATTTTTAGAACATTTTCGTAACAAATGAATTTACGGATTTCTACGCGTAAAAAAAGAACCCCGAGTTATCGGGGTCCCTGAAACCTGGTTTCAATAAGCTAATTAGTAAGCTTACTTTGCTTCGGAGGAATCATCCTTAATAGCGAGCAGGCGTTCGTTGACGTTCTTGGACACGCCCTTTTCGGCGTACTTGGCAGCCACTTCCACAGCCTTTTCGATAGCGAGAGCATCGGAACGACCGTGAGCGATGATGCCGGTACCGTTCAAGCCGAGCAGCAAGGCGCCACCCGTCATGCGGTAGTCCCACATTTCGTCGAAACGACGACCATTCGGGGTATCGATAACACCGAACATCTTCTTGTGCAGTTCGTAGAAGCCTTCGAGCATCTTCAGGACAACGTTGCCTGTAAAGCCGGAGGTCACCACCACGTCGGCAACACCTTCGATAAGCGTTTCGCCTTCGATGTTACCGATGAAGTTCACCGGGGCGGACTTCAGCAACTGGTGAGCTTCCTGCAGCACAGCCGGGCCCTTGTGTTCTTCTTCGCCCATATTGAGGAGGCCAACCTTCGGCTTTTCGTAACCGAAGTAGGTCTCGGCGAAAGCGGAACCTGCAATGGCGAAATCCACCAAGGTAGCAGCGCGTTCATCGACGTTAGCACCGGCATCGACCAAGATGATCGGGCGGTCTGCGGTCGGAATTACGCAACCGATAGGCGGACGGCTGAATTTGTCTGTAGTACGGCCAAGAAGCATAAGGCAACTAGCCATCATGGCGCCAGAGTTACCGGCACTCACGGAGGCATCTACCATGCCCTTCTTCTGCAAGGCGACGCAAGTCACCAAACCGGAATGGGGCTTCTTCTTGAGGACTTCGACTGGATGTTCATCCATGGCCACAGGATCCGGTGCATCGACCACGGAAATACCTTTGCCAGCATAGCCAAGCTTTTCGAGCTTAGCCTTGACCTCGGCCTCCGGTCCGCACAGAACCACGTGCAGGTTAGCATTCTTGTTGACGGCGTTAACCGCACCTTCAATCACTACGTCCGGGGCGAAATCGCCACCGAGTGCATCAAGAGCAACTTTAACCATGGACATCTCCTTACAACAGTAGAACCGTTAATTAGGCTTCGGCATCCTTCATGTTGATCACTTCGACACCATTGTAGTAGCCGCAAACCGGGCACACGCGGTGCGGGCGCTTCACGGAACCGCAATGATCGCAGGTAGCCATAGCGGGCACTTCCATCTTCCAGTGGGTGCGGCGCTTGTCACGACGGGCGGTCGAGGTTTTTCTTTTAGGTACTGCCATTTTTAACTCCTATTTTCCATTTTGCTCTTAAGAGCCTTGAGTTTTTCCCAACGGGGGTCCATGGGTTTTTCGCCCGATTCGCCACCGTCGGCTTGATTGTTTGTTACAAAGATAAAATCTTCGTCAGGATTTTTCACGGGTGCGACTGGTTCTTGCAATATAACCAGCTGTCGGACGCACTCGGAAACATCTACGAAGCTCTGCCCCTGGGGAATCTGGTAGGCAAAAACGTCAACATCGTCTTCGTCCAGTTCCTGTTTGGCCACCTGGGTACGCGTCACCTCGATAACGACTTCGGTCGTAAAGGGGCGGTCGAACGGCTCCAGGGTGCGGGAGCAGGTCAGAGTTTGCACTCCGGAGATAGAACCAGTCACAAGGCACTTGCTTTCGCCTTCGGGGCTTACCAACACCTCGGCTACCAGGTCGCCCTTGAGGTGCAGTTCGTCGAAGATTTCGGGGGCATCGGAGCGGGACCAGACCACCCGGCGGTCTTCGGAATCAACAAGTTTTTGTGCGATATCTAATCTCAAAGTAGCCCAAATTTAGTAAAAACCGGAATACAAGTCAATGTTTGACGTTTTTCCCGGTTATAGTTTGCGTTTACTTCTTCTTTTTGCCCGGGGGGCCGGGCATGAAGGGGCTAGAGGCAGCGGACTTTTCCTTGGTGGCGCCTAGAGTTTCTTGGCTTACCACTACGGAGTCACCCACGGAAAGACCCTTAAGAATCTGGATGTTCACGCCGTCACTGATGCCGGTCTTGACGGGGCGCGGAGCAGCCTTACCATCGATGCTGACCCACACGAGGTTGCCACTGGGCTTCTTGCCGTCGGCACGCTTTTTGAAGGACTTGGGCGGCATGGGTGGGAAATCACCCTTCTTGAAGTCGCCTTTCGGGAAGTTGCCCGCAAAGGCGCTGTCGCCGGATTCGGGGCGCGGCGGGCGCATACCCTTGGGAGGTTCTGCCATCGGGGTGCCGTCGGCAGGCGTGAACTTGAGAGCCTTCACCGGGATCGCGATGGCATCAGTGATTTCTTGGGTCACAATGGTGCAGGTCGCCGTCATGCCGGGGAGCAGTTTCTGTTCCGGGTTTTCGGCGGTAATCACGACGGTGTATGTCACCACGTTGCTCGTGGTCGTCGGATTCAAGCGGACTTCTTGTACCGAGCCGTTGAAAGTTTCGTTCTGGAAAGCGTCTACGGTGAATGTAACACGCTGCCCTTGCTTCACCTGACCGATGTCCGCTTCGTCTACAGCGGCCATCACCTTCATCTGGCTCAAGTCCTTGGCAATTACAAACAAAGTAGGAGTACTCATGGAAGCAGCCACCGTCTGGCCGACTTCTACGGCACGCTTCAGAACCACGCCGTCGATAGGGCTCTTGATGGTCGCATAGCTCAAGTTAAGACGGGCCTGGTTGACTTCGTTCTGGCTGCGTTCTACGGAAAGTTTTGCCGAATTCATGTTGTATTCGGCGGTTTCCAGCTCCACAGCGCTTGCGGAGTTGCTTTCGGAAAGTTTCTTGACGCGATTGTAGGTCGATTCCTTATACTTATAGTCGGTTTCGGCACTGCGGAAGGCAATCTCGGCCTGCGTGAGCGTAGCCTTGAGCTTGGATTTGTCGAGTTCGGCGATAATCTGGCCCTTTTTGACCTTGGAATTGAAATCCACATTAATTTTGGCGATATCACCCGAAACCTGGGTACCCACTTCTACCTGGTCTACCGGTTCAAGCGTACCTGTTGCCGAAATGGTGGTCGAAATCGTAGTCTGCACCACCTTGGTGCTTACGAGTGGACCTGCCGCTGTATCGGCCTTGACGTCGAAAAAGAAGGTCTTCACCCCAAGGGCGATGCCCGCAATAACGGCGAGCAAAATGATGAATTTCAGCAATTTTTTCATACGACAGACCCAAAAATAAAAAGAATTATCAATGTTTTCGCATATTTAGGTGCCCGAAAGTAGGGTTTAGTTGCAGAATTTGTTGAAAATTATTTATATTTAGAGGGAATTAAACCAACCATCTATTATAGATAACAATAGGGAAAAAAATGAAAAAAGCGTTTTGGGGGCTTTCCATTTTGCCCATAGCTTTCATTTCTGGCTGTGGCGACAGTGATTCAACTTCCTCTCCGGATTCTACCGCAATGCCCGATGGCGTTGTCAGGACTACCGCCGATCTCGGTACCTGCGACCGTTCCCACGAAGGAAAAAGTCTTCAGGTTATCGCCGAAGGAGCATATTTCCTGTGCACTGACGGCGAATGGGTCAATAACGGTTGGTGGAAGGACCTGCCGACACCCTCTAGCAGTTCCATATACGAAGAACTTTCTTCGTCTGCCAGAAGTTCCAGCTCTATAGACGACGAAGAAGAGGAAAGTTCTTCTTCTATTGCTTCCAGTTCCAGCATCGAAGAACTGTCTAGCTCCAGCGAAGAGGAAGATCTGAGTTCTTCTTCCGAAGATGAAGATCTGTCCAGCTCCAGCGAAGACGAAGATTTGAGCTCCTCCTCCGAAGACGAAGATCTGTCCAGTTCCAGCGAGGACGAAGAAGAAAGCTCTTCCTCTGAAGAAGAAGAATTGTCCAGCTCTAGCGAAGAGGAAGAAGAAAGCTCTTCCTCTGAAGAAGAAGAATTGTCCAGCTCCAGTGAAGAGGAAGAAGAAAGTTCTTCTTCGTTTGAAGTTGACGACATCTAATTTTCTTATTCAATAAACAAAAAGATTCCCGCCGGCTTAGCCCGGCGGTTTTCTTTTTACAAAAAAAATCCTGGTTGAAAAACCAGGATTTTTGCTTTACAATTCTATCAAGCCTTATTCGTCATCTACAGTAGTAGTAGCAGGAATCTTGTAGGTAACGGACTGAGCTTCTTCGATGTTAGCTTCGACGCCGTCTTCGTTGTAGGGCAACACGATGAAGCTGACCTGCTTCACAGAGTTGGGGAGATAGTCGTCCACATCGAAAGAATAGCTGGTGCTTGTCGAAGAAACAGATCTAAACTTCACGAAGTCCGGATTCTCGTCTGTCATGTAGTAGATGTTGTAACCGTCAATGTCACCCTTAGGAGCAGTCCAAGACAGGTTTGCAATGTAAGTGTAGTCCTCATCCTGTTCAACAGTCAGGTTCTTGACCTGTGCAGGAGCGTCGCCGCTGGACTTTGCACCAACACTGAAGGATGTAGAAACCGTGGAGGTTGCACCTTCGACAGAATAGACCGTACCACGCACAGAGTAGCTGGTTTCGGTATTCCACTTGCCAGAGTACGGAGTAATCTTAATGGTGCGCTTGTCGCTGCTCAGAGACACCGTAGAAAGCACCACAGAGCCACTACCGTTGGTAACAGTCCAGTGATCCTTCGTGACAGAATCCTTCAGGAGTTCAGCAGCGAACGTCATGGAGAAGTCGGAGGTTGCAGACATTTCTGCAGCGTTGTCAGAGACCTTGACGATAGAAGCAGACAGCTTTTCAAGGTTGATGGTAGCAACGTTGATCTGGTCGCCAGCCCTGTAAGTTTCACCACCGATGGCTCTTACGTCAGCACCGATGTACTTCTGGGAATTGATGGATTCCTGACCCACATAGACCGCAATTTCAGTACCTTCAGGCAGGCTTTCGAAAGTATATTCACCTTCATCGGAAGTCTTGACGCTGATTTCAGACGGAACAAAGTAGTTCGGGAGCTTAGCGTAAACGGTAACGCCCTTAGCAGCACCCACCTTGCCCTTGTCGTCGGTGTAAAGGACGATACCCTTAGCAACGACACCAGCCTTGTACATGGGAACGACAGCAACGACATCACCTACGCGAGGAACGTCGCCCTGGCCCTGTTCTGCGAGAGTGACCGTGGTCTGCACCGTGGCGTAGCCTTCCTTAGAAATCTGGAATGCATGGTCGCCGAGAGCACTTTCTTCCCAAGTCGAATTTCCGAGATCATCGGAAACAACAGTCTCGTCATCTACGACAGAATAAACAGTCACGCTGGGCAAAGCGGCGCCAGAATGATTGTCAACAACTCTGATGGTGATAGTACCTTCAGCCTTGGATTCATCGTTGATATTGGTTACAGTGCTATCGCATGCAGCAAGGAACGCGCCGGATGCAAGAATCGAAATAATATGCTTGAGATGCATGTTTCCTCCATTAGTTAATATGTAAAATATAATAAAAAATCGGGCATTTTGTTATATTTTTTACAAAATGACTCGTATCGCGAAAAAAGATGACAGTTCCGAAGTCCGCCGCGTCACGTGGGTGGGTCTTGGCTGGAACGTCGCCTTGTCCGTAGGCAAATTTTTTGCCGGTTATTTTGGCGGTTCCCAGGCATTGATCGCAGATGCCATCCACAGCGCCTCGGATTTTACCACCGACATCGCCATTATTGTAGGAGCCCGTTTCTGGAACGCACCACCTGATGCAGACCACCCTTACGGGCACCGCCGCTTCGAGACTCTGATATCGGTAGGAATCGGCCTTGCCGTCTGCGCCGTGGGTATCGGGCTCGGCTACAATGCCGTCGTAGCACTTAAAAACGGCGAGCAGTCACACCCCGAATGGATTGCAGCGATTATGGCCGCAGTTTCGATTATCGTGAAAGAGGCTCTTTTCCGCTACACGCGGGCGAAGGGTCGCGCGATTCGCAGCGAGGCTGTAGAAGCGAACGCCTGGCACCACCGAAGCGACGCCTACAGTTCCATTCCAGTACTGGTGGCCGTACTTTTCGGAATCATCATGCCGGAACTATGGTTTGCAGACTCCGTAGGAGCCATCATCGTCTCGATTTTCATTTTGCATTCGGGCTTCGAGATTGCCTGGCCGGGCATTCACCGGGTCGCCGACGAAGGCGCAAGCGTCGAAGTTGCACAAAAGCTAAAGGACATCGCACTCGCCTGCCCGAACGTCATCAGCATTCACGGATTCCGCACCCGTTACGTAGGTTCCGACCTGCATGTCGATTTGCATGTAGTCGTCCCCGCCGACATGACGCTTCTGGCCGCTCACGATTTGGCCGAAGAAGTAGAACGCCGCATTATTGACGCAGGCGAAAATGTAGTCGATGCGCTCGTGCACATCGACCCGTACGATCCTAAGAAAGTTTAATGAATTGCTTCGCCCCTACGGGGCTCGCGAAGACGTAATCACTTCTTCAGCAGGAAGCCCGCGACGCTCTTTTCACGCACGAAGGTCTTCTGGGCGGCGGCCTGCACGTCCGCGGCAGTCACCTTATTGAGTTCATCGGCCCAGTTCAAGAAGATGCGGTAGTCGCCGTACATTTCGTACCAAGCCAGCATGGTAGCTACATTTTCCATATCGGTCAAGCTGCGTACCAAGCCTGCGTAGGCATGGTTCTTCACCTTCTGGAAGTCCCTTTCGGTTACGGTTTCAGTCTTCAGGCGATCCAGTTCTTCCCATACGATTTTTTCGACTTTCGCAGGGTCAGCATCCGGACGCATGTTCACCGTTACGCCGAATTCAGACACGTACTTGTTGGGCGAATTCGAAGCCTTCACACTTACGGCGAGTTTTTCTTCTTGAATCAGGCGCTTGTAAAGTCTGCCGGAACGGCCATTCAAAACACCCTCGGCAATGTCCAGCGGGTATAGAATCTGGTCACCCACTTCAGGAGTCGTAAACACTAGAGTATAAAGATTCGGAGCATCAGGACGCTTCACGGTCAGCCGCTTTTCACCGGCCTGTTCAGGATCTCGAATAGTCAGCGGCGGGAACGCTTCACCCGTGGGAATCGGGCCGAAATACTTCTTCACCATTTCCATAGTGGCAGTCGTATCAATGTCACCAGCCAGCACCAGAATCGCATTGCGCGGCTTGTAATACTTGCGGTAATGCTCATCGGCCATTTCGCGAGTCAAGTTCATGATATCGCTGGGCCAGCCAATGGTCGGCACGCGATACGGGAAGGCCTCGTAAATCATGGAATTCAACGTTTCGTAAAAACGACCCGTAGGTTTGTCATCGTAGCGCATGCGACGTTCTTCACGAACCACCATGCGTTCTGAATAAAATTCACGCAGCACGGCATTCTGCATGCGGTCCGCTTCCAACCACATGAACAATTCCACCTTGTTCTTGGGGAGCGTCACAATGTATGCAGTCATGAGGTCACTAGTAAAGGCATTCAAGCCCGTACCGCCGGCGGCCTGATAAGCGCTCCAAAGTTCATCCTTCACAAAAATCTTGCGGTGTTCGTTCACCACAGAATCGTGTTCTGCCGTAAGTTTCTGGACCTTCGCCGTATCACCAGCGAGAATCGCCGGGCGAATCAAAGCCTGCAGGCTATCTTGGGTAGCCATGAACTTGACATCGGCAATGCTGTCAGAAATGCCGACTTTCTTGGTACCCTTGAAAAGTTCATGTTCCAGAATGTGAGCAAGGCCCGACTTACCCGGGACTTCGTGCACAGAACCCGTCACATAGAACAAGCGGCAACTCACCGTAGGAGCCTGCTTGTTCGGATGCAAAAGCACCGTCAAGCCATTCGGCAAAACTTCTTTGTGAACCACCAAGTTCACCTGAGCAAAAGACTGCGTAAACAATGCAGCGGTCAGCGCTACACCCCACGAAATTTTATTGAGCCAATTCATCACGCCGTATGTTCCCCGCTATTTCGTTCCTTTGCGAACTTGACAATTTCTTCCGCAATTTCGTTTGCCTTCTGCACATCTTCGTTGTAGATAGCATCGATTTTTTTGCAACCCAGTTCCAGAATCCGGCGAGCCAACGCAGAGTCCTTTTGACTGCGCAAGTCGCGAATAGCCAAATCAATCAACTTGACATCAGCCTGAGCCGGGTAGCCCTTCATAAAGTCATAAAACAGCTTAATCTGCTCATCATACTGGGCGTCGGTTTCTAGAGCCAGCAAAAACGGAATCACGCGCACGTTCAAAAGTTTGCCCAAATCGCCCACGAAAGTATTCAGCGTCAAACCCTTCGGAAACAATTCCTCGGAATCATTCTGCAGGTCTTCGGTATCCAGGAATTCACCCGATTCAATCTGCGTGAGAGCCTCGTTCAAGAAATCCATTTCCTTTTTGCGGGCCTGCTCGCGAAAACGCGCCTGGTAATAAATCGGGAGCGTCGTGAGGCAAAAATGGGCCTGTCCTGCGCCAATGAATTCGCCAATGTAATAGATGTCGGCATCTTCAGCAAGGATATCTTCTTCGCGAGTAAAGTTACCGATTTTCGCCGGAATCGGAATGACTTCCATGCTCGAAAGTTCATGCAGGCGTTCCCGCATTTTTTCCACATCCATATCAGGAGGAAGTTCCACGCCATCGGCTTCCATGGATTCCAGCATGTCGTTGATTTTGTCATCGACAGCACGGTCAAGGGCCTTCTTGCTAGGTACACGCGGCGAGAACATGCGGAAATCACCTTCCAACGCCAAGAGCCCGTTCTTGATCATGTCATCGAACGGAGTGCCGCTATCCCGTTCATCGGGGTTCGGCAAAATCTTGGCGTAGGCAATCATGCGCCCACACAGGTTATCGTCGTTTCCTTTTTTCTGCTCAATACCTAACATACAGGGAGCAATATAGTAAATAACAGTAGGACAAATGCGTAAACCGAGCGTCGCGACAAAACTTGTTTTGGCATGACCGAGGTTAGCATTTGGTACTTGAGCATAGCGAGAGTACAAGTAGACAGTGTGGGGTGTGGGGTGTGAGGTGTGAAGCGTATAACTACTCACTACACACTACTCACTTCCCGCTACTTCACGCGGATGATTTGCTGGCGAAATAAGGAGCCGTCGCCGCGCTGCAGCAAATACAAGCCCGGAGCCAGATTCTCCGTTTCTAAAGAAGAACTTTCGCGCAACAACTGCCCCGTCAAGGTAAACAGGCGTACACGAGTTGTCGGAGTGAGTTGCAGACTGGGCATTGCGAGCCCACGAACAGAAGTTGTCGAATCGGCCTTGACCAGAATCAATTCCAGCTGATCGAGATTAGGGCCGTCGTTACCGCCAATCGTCGCAAATGAGAAGTACCCCGCTCCGGCGGAAAGTTTCGCGCCTATCGAAAGCGTATCCCAGGTAGTCCAATTTTCAGTCGCTTCAAAAGCAAGCGTCTCGGCTCCCTTGCAGCCATCAATTCCAGCGGCGCAGACACCAGGACCAGCTGCAGCAAGACTACGGGCCTTGCCACTTCCATTCGCATAACGTACCACGATTTTATATTCGCCCGCTACTTCGGCATAAATCGGAACTTGCACCATGCTCAAATCGCCTGCCGCAAAATTCACGAAGGCGGTTCCGTTAAAGCCCGCATTGTTGCTTTCGGCAGCGGCATTCGTAATGATTCCGTCTTCCACCTGAAACACCGTCGTGCCCTTAGCCGTAAAATTCGGAATGAGTTCAATGTCTCCTGTCGCAATAATGCTCACCTTAGATTCGCTTGTTTCGATATCGGCAGCACTCTTTCCGCTCCAGCCCGCAAAAGTCCAGCCTTCATTCGGTTTAGCCGTGAAGGTAGCCGTTTTACCTTCAGCCACCTTGTTGCCGGTGAGGTTTGTCGAGACCATACCGCCGATGGCATCGCCGATAGTTACTTTGTAATAAGTCACATTCGCTTCGACGGTAGAAACTTCGTTGGAATAAGCGCCGAGACCGCCCATACTATTGGCCGCGCGCACCGTAATCTTGGAGCCCGTGGCAACGCCATCGAGCGAGAAGCTCGGATCGACTACATTCGCCTTGTACTTGCCGTTCACGAAAACCACCCAAGCGCGGGCATTTTCGTCATCAGCCCAGACGATTTCTGCACCTTCCTGTTCGATTCTCGGAGCATTCACTTGGGCGGTCAACTTGGTCGGATCCCAGTTGTCGCTACCTTTGAGCACATTTGAAAGCGTGTACTTGGCGGCATCGTTTGCATTCCACACCGTCTTGAGCGTAGTCGCCGTAGAACCATCCTTGCCGCCGTTAAAATAAGTCTTGCGCTGGCTCGTGTTTACCGCGTTGCCATTGCCATCTTTGCTGTTGTATTCGCCAAAGACCACCGGCGCCGAATTCATGTCGGGTCCCCAGCCTTCACCCTTGGGCTGCGCAATCATTTTGGTATTCAAGAACACAGTCTTCGCGCGTCCCCAAGAACGACCCAAATAGAATGTTCCATTGAAACTGCTGTTGCTCACCGTGATGGTCGTGTTGTTGAATACGTAGCCCCAGTCTCCCGGATTTTGCGAAGCGGTAATGTAGCCGCCATTTCGCGTCATCACGAGCTTGGTGCCTTCGAAGAACACATCGCCGCCACCACAGATAAAGTCGACTGTTCCATTGATTTCGCCGCCTTCCCAATAGGTGCGGCCCTTCTTGGTGTAGTAGGTATCCTGGCCACTCAAAAGGCGTACATTCTTGAAGACAAACTTATCGCCTTCATTCTGCTGCAAAGCCACCTGGCGCGCCGCATTGGAAGAACTGACCGAACTCCTATTCTGCAGGGTAATATCCTGCATGTACATATTATTGTTTTTGGGGAAATAAAGCGTTGCTGTGGTACTGATGCCCTCTACATCCGTCGTATTCCAAATAATCGTCTTGTCTACCGATTGTCCGACGATAGAGACATTCGACGCGTCAAAAACGCTTTTGCCATGTTCATCACCCGTGACCTTTGTAATGTTGTATTCGCCATCGGGAACAAAGATGACGAAGCGGTTGCTTTCTGATGCACCCGAACTTTTTGCTGCCGCAAGTGCGGCTTTAAAATCACCATCGACACCAAGCACGAAATTGATTTTCTGTTTTTCGACGGCGGAGACGGAGACAGCCAAGCCCAATGTCGCACAAAGAATAGCCTTATTCAACATATCACCTCGCTCCGTTGATGCGGAAGATTCTGCCATTTTTACGCTGCAGGTAAACGCCTGCGCTTGCACCGCCCACGCGGCCAAAGTCTACGTAGTAGCGGTCCGTCATTCCGGCAGGGCGCACCATAATAGTTCCAATGGCATCCGTGCCACCAATTTCGCTAAGGTCCTTTTCGCCTGCATAAAGGTCGTCACTCATCCAACCGATGTAATCGATGTTCGCCATACCATCACTCGAGAGGCTTGTAAACTTAAGTTCGCTGTAGCCCGTATCAAGATCGATTTTCACCGACTGCGTTTTCCAGGACGTCCAGGCACCGGTCGATTCCATGCTACCGTCGGTCAAAAGTTCCTTGTCACCCACGCTAATGCTGTAGCCACGAGCATCCGTTTTTCCATTTGCAAAGTTAATGTATAGCGTGTACTTACCCGACTTTGCAGCAGTTACACCGTAAGTCACATAGCTATCCTTTTCGTTATCCACGTTGGCATAACCCTCGCCCACAAAGCCTGTATTCGTCGTTTCCTTGGCGCCCTTGATGTCTACGAAATTCACGCCATCGATGTACCTCTTGCAGGTATCGCTCCCGCACATGGCCTCCGGCGGCGGAGGCGGAACATACGAGCCCGCGGCCTTTTCGAGCGCTTCCAAATAAGCGGCTTCCGTCGAAAGGATTGCACTGCCGTAGTCGCCTGCCCACTGGTAACCCGTGCGGCGTTCCTCGCTGATCTTCATAAAGTCCTGCGTCTTGGTGCTCTCACCATCGCGATCGCAGAAAAAGTAATCGTCGCTATTCACTTCGTAAAAGCGGAACCACAGCGAAGAGCCCGACTTGTCGACTACGCCGGCCGTCTTGCTAAAGGCCTTGTCCTTGAGTTTGTTTTTCTTGTACCAGGCAATGGCACCCTTGACCGCCTTCTGAATCGCTTCGGTCTGTTCCGGCCAGTTCATCAGGAACCACACCACGCCCATCGATTCATTGCCGGACTTGCTCGGCAGTTCGTATGCGCGGGCCCCCACTGGAGCGAGGCTGCTCGTGTCGTGCTGGGCGCACCACACCGTCAAATTTCCGTTGTTCACAATCTGCGCCTTGAGCAAGTAGTCAATCGCCTTGTCCATCGCACCCTGCATCTTGCTGCGAGTCGCATCGTCAATGATATCACTATCGAAAGGCGAAGTCTTGTTTGCAATGTCCATCATCGTGACCATCGCGCGAATCATGGCGTTGTCGTTCAGCGTAATTTGGTCCGAATAGTTCCCGCGCTTGGGCCACACCTGCGGAAGCCCGCCCTTGGAACGCTGCATGGTCAGCAAAAAGTTCACCGCCTTATTGAAGCTCGTCTTAAAAGCGACCTTGTAATTGTTGTTAGTCGTCTCCTTGTAACGCACTGCCAGCAAGCGCATTTCTTGAATAGTCGCGTTGTTGTCAATCGTGCCGAGGTCGCCACCATCCTTAGCGCGCCATTCCGACTTTTGTCCGCCGGAGTAGGCACTCTTGTACTTGTCGGCCATCGCTTTGTAAAACCCACCGTTGCTAATTTGCCACGTGGTCATGTTGTAGGTATACTGGTCAATGTCCATGCCAGATGCTGCCTTCGTCAATTCCGAATAGCCGCGGTAAGAATTAATCTTCGAAACAGCCATCGAAGGGGGAACGTAATCTGCCGCAAAAGACGACAACGCTAAACCAAGTACGCCCAATACCGGCGCCGAACATTTCCAAACACTCATAAAAACCTCATCCCGCGAATCCGCGCAAATTCTTGTCTAAATCTATGTTATTTTCGGGAAAAACGGTAATTACAAATATATTTCAGTCTACATTTTAAGCCAAAAATTAACCAGAAACGACGATGTTTCCCAAATTTTTACACGAATAGAAGTCCACAATTAGGCGTGAAAGGCGAAAGATGATAAGTCGCTAGGCGAACATTCGTCGAGCACATGTGAGCGATTCGGGGGAACGCCCTGAATTTTCTATCTTTGGGTCTGTATGAATACCAAGATTTACTATACCCTGACTGACGAATCGCCGTTCTTGGCGACTCAATCTTTGCTCCCCATCGTGCGCGGTTTTGCGAAGGCCGCTGACATCGATGTCGAAACCAAGAACATTTCCCTGCCGGGCCGCATTCTGGCCGCTTTCGGCAAGGCTTCTGACGACCTTGATTTCTTGGGAAAACTCACGCTGGATCCGAGCGCAAACATCATCAAGCTTCCGAACATTTCGGCTTCTGTGCCGCAGCTCAAGGCCGCGATTGCCGAACTCCAGAAGAACGGTTTCGATGTGCCCGACTATCCGGATGCTCCGGCGAACGACGAAGAAAAGGCCATCCGCGCCAAGTACGACAAGGTGAAGGGTTCTGCCGTGAACCCGGTGCTACGCCAGGGTAACTCCGACCGTCGCGCCCCCAAGGCCGTGAAGAATTACGCACGCAACAATCCGCATAGCAACGGCGTGTGGAATGAATCGGTGAAGACGCACGTTTCGAGCATGTCTGCAAACGACTTCTACGGCAATGAAAAGTCGATTACACTTGCGAAGGCCGACACCTTCAAGATTGAATTTGTCGATAAAGCCGGCGCTGTGACGGAACTGCGTGCCGCAAAGCCGCTCCTCGAAGGCGAAATCCTCGATGCCACCGTGATGCGCATGGCCGCTCTCGAAAAGTTTATCGCCGAGCAGATGGCTGACGCCAAGGCGAAGGGCGTGCTGTTCTCGGTGCACCTGAAGGCCACCATGATGAAGGTCTCTGACCCGGTACTGTTCGGTGCATTCGTTCGCGTGTTCTTCAAGGATGTTTTCGTGAAGTACGCCGACCTGTTCAAGGAACTCGGCATTGACGCGAACAACGGTCTCGGCGATTTGTACAAGCGCCTGGAAGGCAACGCCAAGGAAGCCGAAGTGAAGGCCGCCATTGACGCCGCCCTCGCTGCCGGTCCGGATTTGGCCATGGTCGATTCCGCGAAGGGTATCACCAACCTGCACGTGCCCAGCGACATCATCATCGACGCTTCGATGCCCGCGATGATCCGCAATTCCGGCTGCATGTGGAACAAGGAAGGCAAGCTGCAAGAAGTGAAGGCTTGTGTTCCGGACCGCTGCTACGCCGGCATCTACGAAGCCGCGATTGAATTCTGCAAGAAGAACGGCGCCTTCGACCCGAAAACCATGGGCACTGTTCCGAACGTCGGCCTCATGGCCCAAGGCGCCGAAGAATACGGCAGCCACGACAAAACCTTTATCGCCAAGGGCAAGGGCGTCATCCGCGCCGTGAATGCCAACGGCGAAGTGCTCTTGCAGCAGGAAGTCGAAGCTGGCGACATCTACCGTATGTGCCAAGCGAAAGACGCCCCGATTCGCGACTGGGTCAAACTCGCCGTCACGCGCGCTCGCGTGAGCAACACACCAGCAATCTTCTGGCTCGATCCGCAGCGCGCCCATGACCGCGAAATCCAGAAGAAGGTGGATGTTTATCTGAAGGACCACGACCTGAACGGCCTCAGCATCAAGATCATGAGCCCGAAGGACGCCATCGTGGAAACGATGACCCGCGCCAAGGCTGGTCTCGACACTATCAGCGTCACGGGCAACGTGATGCGCGACTACCTTACCGACCTTTTCCCGATTCTCGAAGTCGGAACGTCTGCCAAGATGCTCAGCATCGTGCCACTCATGGCTGGTGGCGGACTCTTCGAAACGGGTGCAGGTGGCTCCGCCCCCAAGCAGGTGCAGCAGTTCCTCGCCGAAAACTACCTCCGCTGGGATTCCCTCGGCGAATACTTCGCGCTCGTGCCCGCATTCGAACAAGTCGCCTCGACAACCGGTAACGCCAAGGCTAAAGTCCTTGCCGACACGCTCGACGAGGCGAACGGCAAGATTCTCGAATTCAACCGTACGCCTGCCCGCAAGATTGGCGAGCTCGACAACCGCGGCTCACACTTCTACCTGGCCCTCTACTGGTCGCAGGCTCTCGCCGCCCAGAAGGACGACGCGGAACTTGCCGCCAAGTTCGCCCCGGTCGCTGCGACCCTCACCGAAAACGAGCAGAAGATTGTCGCCGCGTTTGCCGCCGAGCAAGGCAAACCCGCCGACATCGGTGGCTATTACCTGCCGAAGCCGGAACTTCTGAAGAAGTGGCTCCGCCCGGTTGCGGAATTCAACGCCGTCATTGACGCGCTGTAATCGGCGTGCTGCAATTATCGCAGGTATGAAAATCAAGAACGCCTCCTGACGGAGGCGTTCTTTTTTGCAAGTTACATTTTAAAGAATTCGTTCACTTTGCTGCAGACAAAGTCGATTTCTTCGGTTTTCAGGCCAAAGAACATCGGCAGACGCAGCAAGCGATTGCTTTCGTTGGTGGTAAACTTATCTTCGCCGCTAAAGCGACCGTAGCGCAGGCCCGCGGGCGATGAATGCAGCGGCACGTAGTGGAATACCGCCAAAATGCCGTTATACACCAGGTGTTTGAGGAGCGCAGTACGCGTCTGCAGGTCTTCGACCTTCAAGTAGAACATGTGCGCATTGTGCGTACAATGTTCCGGAATGAACGGCAACTCGATTAAGCCCTTGTCGGCCAGTGGCTGCAAGCGTTCGCGGTAAGCGTTCCAGCTTGCCATGCGGTTGTCGTAAATTTCGTCAGCGCATTCCAGCTCCGCATAAAGGTAAGCGGCATTGAGTTCGCTCGGCAAGTAGCTGGAGCCGAGTTCTACCCATGTATACTTGTCGACTTCGCCACGGTGGAACTGGCAGCGGTTCGTGCCCTTTTCGCGAATGATTTCGGCGCGGTCGCAATACTTTTTGTCGTTAATGAGCAGCGCACCGCCCTCACCCATGCTGTAATTCTTGGTTTCGTGATAGCTGTAGCAACCAAAATCGCCAAGTGTTCCGAGCGCCTTGCCCTTGTAAGTTGCCATCATGCCTTGAGCAGCATCTTCAACCACGAACAGGTTGTGGCGTTTTGCAATCTCGTTGATTTTATCCATCTCGCAAGCCACACCCGCGTAGTGCACCGGCACAATCGCCTTCGTCTTTTCGGTGATGGCGACCTCGATCAAGCTTTCGTCCAGGTTCATGGTGTCGGGGCGAATATCCACGAACACGCACTTGGCCCCCTGCGACACGAACGCATCGGCCGTACTCACGAACGTGAATGACGGCATAATCACCTCGTCGCCAGGCTGAATATCGCAAAGGCGCGCAGACATTTCAAGCGCATGCGTGCAACTCGTGGTCAGCAGCGCCTTCGCCGTACCGGTATGCTTTTCAAGCCAATCATGGCACATCAAGTTGTAAGTGCCATCACCACAAATACGGCCACTTTCGACGGCCTGCTTCACATAATCGAGTTCGAGCCCCACGAACGGCGGCTTATTGAATGGAATCTTCATAACGCAGAAAATATATATTTTTCAGGCATAAAAAAGATATATTGTTTACACCATGAGTTTTAAAAAGAAAATGTTGCTTCTCGGCGGTGGCCATGCCGAAATTCCGCTGATCCAGGCCGCGCAAAGTTTAGGCTGGTACGTGATTACCACGGGTAATGCCCGCGAAGGATTGGGCCACCCTTACGCCGACAAGAACGTTTTTGCAGACTTTAGCGACAAAGACGCCATGCTAGAACTCGCTAAAAGTGAGAGCGTTCAAGCGGTTTGCTCCGGCTGCAACGATTTCGCATTGCTTTCGACCGTGTACGTTTGCGAAAAGTTGGGACTCCCCGGTCACGACAGCTACGCGACAAGCCTAGAAATCCACCACAAGGACAAATACCGTGCACTCGCTACTAGACTCGGTATCCCGACGCCGCGCGCGCTCGTTGTTCGAAGCGCAGCCGATTTCGAAACCGCCATCGCACAACTAACCTTCCCAATTATTGTAAAGCCGGTCGATTTGACAGGTGGCAAGGGCATTCACCGCGCCGCAAACGCCGACGAAGCCCGGGTCGCTTACAAAGATGCTTGCAGCCGCACACGCCAAGACCACATCGTAGTCGAAGAATTCGTGCAAGGTTCAAACCACGGATTCTCCGCCATGCTCGTAAAAGGCAAAGTCGCATTCGCCTTCTCTGACAACGAGCAATACTACATCAACAAGTACATGGTCTCGGGCGCAAATTCGCCGAGCACCTCCAGCGGCAAGACTCTCGCCATGCTCCGCGAATACAGCGAGCGCATCGCGCAGGAACTCCACCTAGTTGACGGCATTTTGCACATCCAGTATATCGAACGGGCCGACGGCACGCCCGTCATCATCGAAATCTGTCGCCGTCCGCCGGGAGATTTGTACATCAAGTTCGTGAAGTACGCGACAGGCATCGACTACCCGAAATTTATCGTTCTGGCCGAAACCGGCGAAGACATCGCCGACATCGCCGACGTTTCTACACAAGGATTCTGGCTGCGCCACTGCATTATGGCAGGGTCCGAAATTTCCAACGGCAGCATCGTTCGCGACGTGACATTCGCCCCTGAAATTCAAGGTAACATCGTCGAAAAATTCCTGTGGTATAAACCGGGCGAAGTCATTACAGATAAACTCACCTACAAAGCCGGAATCGTATTCTTCAAGTTCGATACCCTCGCCGAGATGCAAGACAAAACTGGCCGCATGACCGAACTCGCGAAAATAGTGGTAGAATAAAGATTTTTAAACAGAGCCCACGCATTCCGCCATAAATTATCCTATATTCCATAACATGAAGAAGGAACCTTATCAGATTGCGTTTATCGGGGGCGGAATCAATTCGGCCATCGGCGAAGTCCACAAGGCCGCAAGCCAGATGGACGGCCATTTTGAACTTGTAGCGGGCGCATTCAGCACCCACGCCGAAACCAACCAAAAAACCGCCCGCACTTGGGGCGTCACAGACGAACGCACCTACGCCGACTACCACGAACTTTTGAAAGCCGAAAAAGGCAAGCTCGACGCCGTCGTAGTGCTCGCGCCGACCGACTACCACAAAGACATCGTGATTGACGCACTGAACGCCGGGTTCCCCGTGATTTGCGAAAAGTCGCTCGCCACCAGCGTGGCCGAAGGCGAAGCCATCGCAAAAGTCGTCGCCGACACCAAAGGTTTCTTCTGCACCACCTACAACTACACCGGCTACCCCATGGTGCGCGAACTCAAGCAGTTCATTGCCGACGGTAAGCTAGGCAAAATTCAGCAAGTGCAAGTTGAAATGCCGCAAGAAGGCTTTATGCGCCTGGGTACCAACAACGAACCGCCCAAGCCGCAAAGCTGGCGCCTTAAGGATACCGTGATTCCGAAAATTTCGCTGGACCTTGGCAGCCACCTGCACAACATGATTTACTTTTTGACCGGCGAGCGCCCCGAACACATCGTGGCCGACCAAACCACCTTCGGGCTTTTTCCGCAGATTGTCGATAACGTGGGCGCACTCGTGCAATACACGAACAACGTTCGCGCCCAAATCTGGTTCAGCAAAACCGCACTCGGCAACCGCAACGGCCTGCGCATTCGCGTGTTCGGCAGCGAAGGCAGCGCCGAATGGTTCCAGCTAGAACCCGAAACGCTCAAGACCTGCGACCTGCGAGGCAACGTAAGCCTGCGCGACCGCACCGGCGACGTCAAAATTGCAAACCAGCAACGCTACAACCGCTTTAAGGCAGGCCACCCCGCCGGATTCATCGAAGCCTTCGCGAACTACTACAAAGACATCGCCGACTGTCTCGGCCAATATTTCGCAACTGGAAGCTTTACAAGCCAGTACGTATGCGGCATTCACACCTCGCTGGAAGGCCTCGCCATGATGCAAGCCGCCGCGAAATCCGCACAAAGTAACAAGTGGGAATCTGTTCAGCAAAGGTTTTAAATGAAACTCTCTTTTGTCATTCCCTGTTACCGTAGCGAAAACACTATCGAAACCGTGGTGCAAGAAATTCGAGACACCGTGGCAACGCGCCCCGGCACCGACTACGAAATCGTGCTAGTGAACGACTGCAGCCCCGATGGCGTATGGCAAGTCATCAAGAAACTCGCCACAGCTGACAACAAGATTAAGGGAATCAGCCTTGCCAAGAACTTCGGGCAGCACAGCGCCTTAATGGCAGGCTACGGCCAAGCCACCGGAGACTACATCATCAGCCTCGATGACGACGGCCAGACCCCCGCCAGCGAAAGTTTCAAACTTGTAGATAAACTAGAAGAAGGCTACGACGTCGTTTACGGCTACTACCAGCATTCGGCGCAGCACCTGTTCCGTCGCTTTGGTACCTGGGTCAACAAGAAAATGGCCGAAGCAATTATTGGCCAGCCCAAGACGCTCCGCACAACGAGTTTCTTTATTATGCGCAAGTTCATCGTCGATGAAATCGTGCGCTACCCCAACCCGTTTGCCTACATTAGCGGGCTTGTTTTCCGCGCCACTAAAAACTTAGGCAACGTCGAAGTGCAACACCGCCACCGCCTCGAAGGCCGCTCCGGCTACACGCTTGCAGGCCTTATCGGGCTCTGGATCAACGGCTTTACCGCATTCTCCGTCAAGCCGCTCCGCGCCGCGACCTTTATCGGAATCTTGTGTGCCCTTTTAGGCTTTGGCTCGGGCCTGTTCGTGATCTACAAAAAACTCATGTTCCCCGAAGTCCCCGTGGGCTACACCAGCATGCTCGCCACACTCCTGTTTGTGGGCGGCATGATTATGCTGTTGCTCGGACTCATCGGCGAATACGTAGGTCGCATCTACATCAGCATCAACCAGTCGCCACAATACGTGGTGCGGGAAAGAACGTTCTAGGTAAAGCAAATGGCAGCGACGCAGACAAGCGAATGGACCACCGTCATCAAGCCCAAATCGAGCTTACTCGAAGTGGACTTTGGCGAGCTTTGGCAGTACCGCGATTTGTACCGCATGTTCGTGAAGCGCGATATCGTTACCTGGTACAAGCAAACCATTCTCGGCCCGCTGTGGTTCTTTATCCAGCCCATCATGACCACCATCATGTTCATGGTCGTGTTCGGCGGCATCGCCAAAATCAGCACCGATGGCCTCCCGCAACCGCTCTTTTACCTCGCGGGCATTTGCCTGTGGACCTATTTTTCGGAATGTCTGAACCAGACCAGCAAAACGTTCATCGAAAACGCGAACATGTTCGGCAAGGTGTACTTTCCGCGACTCGTCGTGCCGCTTGCCACCGTTACCAGCAACCTCGTGCGGCTTAGCATCCAAATGGGGCTGTTCCTAACTGTGTTTGCGTATTACCTGATTTTCACCGACGCCCCGGTGCACCCGAACATTTACCTGCTGCTCACGCCCGTACTTATCGCGCTCATTGCAGCACTCGCACTCGGTTTTGGCGTGCTGTTCAGCAGCCTCACCACCAAATACCGCGACCTCACATTCTTGCTCACATTCATTGTGCAACTATGGATGTACGCCACTCCAGTAATTTACCCACTCAGCACCATCGAAGATCCGCGCCTCAAAATGCTGATGCAGGCAAACCCGCTCACCAGCATCATGGAAACCTTCAAGTTCGGCATGCTCGGCGTGGGCGAATTCAGCTGGGCCGCCCTCGGCTACACCGCCGGCTTCGCCGCCTTCATCCTCTCACTCGGCATCATCGTATTCAACAAAATCCAGCGCACCTTCATGGATACGGTGTAGATTATACCGCGACCTTGAACACAATACCACCCGTCACGTAGCGATGGATGATAGAATTGATAAGCGTCTGGTACGGCATGCCCGCAGCCTTCGCCATTTTCTTGATGCCATTCAGATCATCAAGCTGCATACGAATGGTAATATTCTTCGCCGAAGCAGACATGATATCCGCACGCATAGCATCCAGCTCATCACGAGGAATAGGCTCTGTTTCGCCATTCTCGATAGCTTCCATCAAAGCACGTTCTTCTTCGTCGATCGGCTCATCTATGAATTTCGAGTTCGCCATTTTCGAACCTCCTTTGGTATACTCCGGCACCCATATATTTACAATATACACAATTTACAAATACAGGTCAAGAACATTTCAAACTTTTTCAGCCCGCAGATGTTATAAATCAGCGACTTGAACAAATTTTCGTCTATAAGGGAAAACCTGGCTTTGGTTGGCACAACGGCCACATTTTTCTTCATCATTACCTCCCTGCGGACAAGCGTGAAACCGCAGCGTTTTGAAACTTTGAGCAGGCGATGTAGAACTTTGGTGTTGAAGCCCCAGTAATGTTTAAGATTTCAAACACAAGCCCTTTATGATGGTCAAAATCGCCATTCTAAGCCACGGACTTATCCACAACACGAAAGTCATACTTCCCCCTAAATTTCTATACATTTGTTCACTATCAAATATGATTCCGGAACACGTCATTGTCAATACTTAAAGACAAAAATTGGCCAAATTCGGCCATATCGCCCGCACGCTCTACGCTTTATATTCCGCCATGGCTTCCATGAGCTTGTCGAAGTCGCTCTTGTAGGTCGCATCGCGAATCACGCGGAACTTGTCATATTCGCCCTCGGCAAACGCCTTTGCGATTTCGTGGGTAACTTTGCCCTTGTCTTGCAAAACATCCTCTTCGTTAAACTTGAGGAAAGCGTTAAGTTTTTCAACCCAGTCCTTCATGTACATCACCTGTCCGCGCTTCGCTTGCCGTTCCGCATAATCCAGATACATCGTAACAATTTCGTTCAAATCTTTGATTTCTTCTTGAGAGAGGTAATTCTTGGCAACGGAAACATCCGGCTTACGGATATCTCCATCGGGGGCGTTTTTCCAGGTCGTAAGACCCATATTGAGTTTTTTGCTATCGGCCCGCGAATAGATGATTTCCGCCGCAGTCTGATGCGTGACGGCATAATGCAACTTGTTCTGGACCGTCGCAAAAAAATCCTTAGTAATTTGGCTATCCGGGCTGTAGTCCGCGCTGCACCGGGCATAGATATCCGTAATCTTCTGGTAGAAGCGCCGCTCGCTAGCACGGATTTCACGAATACGCTCGAGCTGCTCCTCGAAGTAGTCCTTGCCGAAGAAATTTACCGGATTTTTGAGGCGTTCGTCGTTCATGGCGAACCCCTTGATAATATATTCCTTGAGGACTTGCGTGGCCCAGATACGGAACATTGTGGCTTTTTTTGAATTGATGCGGTACCCTACCGCGATAATGGCATCGAGATTGTAGATATTGGTATTATAGTTTTTGCCATCGGCGGCAGTTGTTTCCATTTTGGAAACAACTGAATTTTCTTGGAGTTCGCCCTCGGCAAAAATGTTCTTCAGGTGCTTTGAAATGGCGGCTTTTTGCACGTCAAACAGCTCCGCCATTTTTGCCTGAGTCAGCCAAAGATTCTCGTTTTGCAGAAGGATTTCAACCTTCACCTCTGCATTATCGGTTTTATAAAGCAAAATCTCGCGCATGTACACAAATGTACACCATTTCAGTCTTTTTGTCAACCTCTCTCTTAACATTTTTCCTGAATCAATCTCCCGGCAGCCCCTTTTAATCTATATTACTCAACAAGATGACCGCGATCGAGTTTGAAAACATCAGCAAGCAGTACCGCCTGGGGCTAGTGAGCACCGGGACGCTTAGCCATGACCTGAACAGGTTCTGGCAAACAAAAATATTGCGTCGCGAAGACCCCTACCTCAAAGTGGGCGAAACGAACGACCGCGCCCACAAAGGCTCCAGCGAATACGTCTGGGCACTCAAAGACATCAACTTTAAAGTCGAGCAAGGCGACGTCGTGGGAATCATCGGCAGGAACGGCGCCGGTAAGAGCACACTCCTCAAACTCCTCAGCCGCGTGACCGCCCCCACCACCGGCACCATCCGCGCACGAGGCCGCATCGCAAGCCTCCTCGAAGTAGGCACCGGGTTCCACCCCGAAATGACCGGCCGCGAAAACATCTACATGAACGGCGCCATCATGGGCATGACCCGCGCCGAAATCACCCGCAAGCTCGACGAAATCGTAGATTTCAGCGGATGCGAACGCTACCTCGACACCCCCGTGAAGCGCTACAGCAGCGGCATGACAGTCCGTCTCGGATTCGCCATCGCAGCGCACCTAGAGCCTGAAATTTTGGTAGTCGACGAAGTGCTCGCCGTGGGCGACGCCGAATTCCAGAAGAAGGCCATCGGCAAGATGCAAGACGTAAGCCGCGGCGAAGGCAGGACCGTGCTATTCGTGAGCCATAACATGGGCGCGGTGAAGAACCTGTGCAAGAGAGGGATTGTACTAGACCAAGGACAGGTGGCATTTGATGGAAGAGTAGAAGATGCAGTAAACAACTATACTAATTCCAATATACAGAATTCTATCAAAAAAGCAATCATTAATGACCGTGATCACCGAAGTTCGGTTTTGCCCAAAGACCTTGAATTTACGGAAATAGAAATGCTAAATGCAGATATAGAGCATTTGGCAACAGATGAACCATTAAATCTCAAATTGACAATAAAAAAGAACAACCCATCAATAAAAGTTTTTAATCTAGGTTTACACATCTCAAATTCAAGCGATGTTTGCGTCGGGACCATGGTATCACCATCTATTGAATGTCCATCAAAAGAAAAATTTGAAATATACTGCACCATCAACAAGCATAATCTTGTCAAAGATAATTATAAAATTCGGTTTAACATCGGAATAAAAGACGTTGCCTTGGGCGCCCAAAATTTTGATGTATTAAATAATGTTCTGTCATTTTCAGTCGAATACCTAAAAGGCGCCGAAAAATCTTTATACACTTTATGGCTGCCCAATTGGGGAAACCATCTTTTATCCGACTGTTCTTTTAAAATCGCTGGCTTAGAATAATATTTTCTTCATTTTCCAATTCTCTTTATAGACTAAATAAGAAATTCCCACACATACCAAAATCACTACAAACGTTCGAGGGATGTTGTTGGCTCCAATGATGTCAAGAACCGAGATAACCGGACGATGCAAAAGATAAACCCCTACGCTAAATTTGCGAAATATTAAACTAGCAGCATCGGAAATATTTAACGTAAAACTTGATGATTTTATAAAAATAATCGGAACTACTAGCAACTGCGAAATATACAAAGCAGAATCATCCAACGAAGCCTTATTTCGAATCAAAAAAATTTCTAATAGATAGACTGCAAAGGAAACAATTATACAAAAATGTGGAATGCGCACATTTTTTTTCGCAACAAATAAACCAATAGCCATATAAACAAAGCCCACAAAAATACCATTTCTCGCCGACACACATAAATTCATAAATACATGTATATACGGTTCAAAAAACGTCCCTTGCACAACAAAAAAATAATTGTTGCACAACAAGGCCCACGAATACAACATCACAGCAATTAGTATAGCCTTTTCTAAATTATTTTTCTTTGCAAACGGATATAAGAAACAAGCCCCTACAACACAAGCCTGAACAAACCATAGAGCACCCCATGGATAAAAAACTATATGTTTAATAATTTCTCTGAATATCATAGGGCCGTTCATATAAAAAGACATCTTTATAGTTTCCAGCGCAATATTGATCAACGAAAAAAATACCAGAGGCACTAAAAGTCGTCTTATATATTTTATAAATATCGAATCAATTTTTTCAGGAGTCTCTTTAACCTTCTTCCCCAAAAAATAGCCGGAGGCAACAAAAAAGAAAGGGACCGCAAGTCGAAGAAGTCCTTGTGTTATAAAGAATTCTACATTTGAATTAATTCCAGCTAGAGATTCACAATGTATAATGACTACACACAAACAGAAAAAAAACTTTAGAAAGTCAATAAATTTTAAAGGCATATTTTAGTCTCTACGATTTAAGTCTTAAAAAACACAACAGCGAATACAACACGTTTCTAGAACAATAAACAATATATATATTTTTTTATTGTTCGCACCATTAGGTAACAGTATAAGGAAATCAATTAAACAGGACGCATTTCTATGATTTTAGAAAAACTCCGCCATAATCCAATTTGCATTAAAATTTATTCATACCTAAAATGGCATGAGCGCCTAGCATTAATAAAAAATTTTGGATTCAAGTATAAATGTCCTTTTTGTGGCTATCACGCAAGAAAAATGAATCCTATTGGAGGCAATTTCAATGTCATATATGAAAAAGAAATTGTTGGCTGCGGTAGACGCTTCGCAGAATGCATCAAATGTAAATCAACAGACAAAGAACGATTGGTATTTGCATATTTACAAAGCGTAAATTTCTTTGCAAATCCAAACAAAAAAGTTTTACACATGGCTCCCGAACCAAATTTAAGCAAATATTTTTTTAAACACAAATTTAAAAATTATATCTGTGGAGATTTTTTTGCACCAGGATATGAAAACATTTATCCTAGTTATGTCAAGTGTATTAATATTTTAGATATTCCATATGATGATGCATATTTTGATGTCATAATATGCAATCATGTTCTAGAACACGTAGAAAACGATATAAAAGGCATGTCCGAAATATTTAGAGTTTTAAAAAAAGGTGGATTCGCAATATTACAGGTTCCAATATCATATAAACTAAAGAAAACTTATGAAGATCCAAGCATCACAGACGAAAAGAATCGAGAAATAGCATTTGGGCAACGAGACCACGTAAGAATTTATGGTCTTGATTACATTGATAGGTTAAAAAAAGTTGGATTCAAAGTAGAAATCATTTCTAATTTAGCAGCCAACAATCCTAAATATGGATTAAATATTAAAGAAAATGTATTCGTTTGCCGCAAATAAACCAACAAGAAGCAGACTCATAAAAAAACTTCACCTTCAAAACTATTTGCTAAAGAACTTTGACAATTTTTTCATCATAGATTCCAACAAATAAAAAGTTTTCTTAGTCTGTCTCCTACGGTATATATCAGCAAGGAAACCATATAATGCAGTATTGCGAAATTCTAATTCATCCTTACCATACACACCAAGAGATTTTTCAAAAGATGCTAAAGGATTACTAATCGCAACAGAAACGGATCCACTAATACCATTTTGTTGAACTTCTTCCCAAAAAGAATTCTTTTGAAATAAGTATGGTGATTCAAATAAATTTTCTTTCCAACCAGTAAAGAAATGTATAACTTTAGCTTGAAAGAAATATTCCCAAGATCGACTTATTTGCACGTTATACGTATCCGGCAAAAAAGCATACGCATCACCAATAGTTTTTATAGCATAATTTAGTGAAGGCATATCAATAAAGTATCCGCTTGTAGAAGTTTCCTTCCATTTTTCATGCCAAAGTTCAAAAAATTTTTTTGAAACATCAGAATCTCTTGAAAAAAGGACTCCTCCATTCACATATTTTTCAACTTTTGGGTCATAGTTCACTCTCCTAAAATCCTCTTCTATTCCTTTTTTTAGAGGATGATCCATCAACAGGCAGTGGCCGTCCAAAACACCCATAATATCATGTGTGAAATCAGCCATTTCAACGGGAGCATTCCATATCGTATCTGCATCAACATATAGAAAATCCCCTTCCACATATTTTCTCATAGACGTCTTTATGTAACGCGATCTTGCTATAGCGGGAATTTTTTCATCAACAGAAACAATTACATATTCGCTTACATACTTTTGAATTTTTTCAACCTCTACTTTATAATCCAAATCTGTTTGTTTATCGACAAGCAGTGTTATAAAAGAGTTTGAGTCAACACGTTTCAACGAGGACATTGAAACTAAGGTCTGTTCACAATAAAAACCTTTTTTTGAGCCAACAAGGACATACAAGTACTTCATATTTCCTCAATACATAGTATATTTATAAATAATAACTATGATTAAGGTTTCCGTCATTACACCCGTTTATAAAGTCCCTCTAGAATATTTGCGAGACTGTTTCAATTCATTAAAATCACAAACTATGCTAGATTGTGAATTTATTATAGTCTCAGATGGAGCCCCAGAAGCAGAGTGTAATACTTGTGAAAAATACGTCGAGAAAGATTCCAGATTTAAATTTTTCAAGCGCGAGCACGCAGGTGTCTCAGCAACAAGAAATTACGGCATTGAACAAGCTCAAGGGGAATATATTGTTTTTGTTGACGCTGACGACAAAATCAAACCCGCAACATGTCAAATCACATATGATTTTGCAAAACAAAATAATTCGGATATAGTTCTTTTTGATTATGAACCTATTGGCGGAAATACATATCAGCGGCACGACTTCCGTAATCAGTCAACAAATACTCTCCCGCCTAGCGAAATCAATGAAATTTTAAATGAAACAATAGAACTAACAAATGACAAATTTGTTTGTGCTGTTTCTACCATGTGCAAATTAGCAAAGCGTGAATTATTTATTCAAAACAAAATTCGTTTTCCTAAAGGTGTTGTTATTGCTGAAGATAGACCCGTTTCATATTTATTATTTAAAAAAGCACACCGTATTTCTTATTTAAAAGAATGTCTTTATTTTTATATCATACACCCAGCATCCTCATCTAATACATTTGCCCCCAACATTTTACCTCAATCACTTCAATATTTATATGTAATAAAATCTTACAATGAAGGTCATTCCCAAATTCTAGCAAACACTGCAATAAATCTATATTTTGCAAGCTGGGAAAAATGTTATCTAAATAAAAACAATCCTGATTCTTTTTGCAAAAGGGTAAAAAACATCTTCTCTGTAGCGCATTCTAAAAATTTTAACAATTTAATCCAATCAGCAAACATAAACAAATTACCACCGATTATCAAGCAAGAAGCATGGTTATTGCAAAAAAAAATTGCATTTCCTTTTTTTCTTCACGCAATAAAAGCATTTCTTGTGTTATATTTTTTATAATATGAATTCACCACTTGTAACTATAGCAATTCCAGCATATAAAAAAGCCTTTTTAAAAGAGGCTGTGAAATCCGCATTAAATCAAACATACTCCAATATTGAACTCATCATCGTTGATGACAATTCTCCAGAAAAAATAAGCGATTTAATTCAAGAATTTAGTGATTCTAGAATTAAATTTTATAAAAATGAGGAAAACCAAGGGCACTCAGATCCATCAAAAAATTGGAACATATGTTTAAACCATGCCAATGGTGATTTTTTTTCATTATTATGCGACGATGATGTTTATGCCCCCACATTCATAGAAGAAATGTTAAATCTTCAAAATCAATTCCCTAATTATACAGTTTTTCGCTCTCGAGTAAAGACGATTGACACAAAAGGACAAGTAATAAATTGGTATCCTTCAGCTCCAACATACGAAACAGGTTTGGATTATATGTATCAAAAAATGTCAGGATTTAGAAGGCAAACTATTTCTGAATTTTTTTACAATACAAAATACATAAAAAAACTTGGTGGTTTCACCAACATGCCCCGAGCTTGGACATCAGACTCTTTATCCATATATAAATTTTCTTGGGAAAAAGGGATTATTTCATCACAAAAATGTTTATGTTTTTTTCGCGAATCAACGCAAAACATTTCATCAGTTTTTTCAGATGCCTTGGACAAAAGAAATGCAATATTCCTTTACAAGGAGGAAATAAATTCATATATCAATAGCGTTAGCAACATAGAACAAAAAAAATTATTACAGGACGCTTTGTATATTTCTTTATTTCACGAAATAACCAATCTTTGCTCTATGTCGTCATTTTTTTCAATATTTCGTATTATTTTAAAAGGACAGTTTCCACTAAAATGGATTCCATTTATTTTATTTAAAAAATTAAGCAACACATTACAAACAATATCAATATTTCCATTTTAAGCTTGCCAAAAATATTACGAAAAACATTCTTCTTCGACACAGAAAAAAACCTATTCGTTCTGTTAAAGAAAAAAATGAATTCCATTTATATTCTAAAGCATAGCAACTCATTTGATTACTAAAAAGATTTAGAAATATTTTTCTTTTTTCAAATAAAGATCTTTTATTTTGCGGATGAAAAACATCTTTGCTCAGTACATATAACAAACATTGGCACAATCTTGTTGCAAAATAATTCTCTTTACAATCCAAAAATGGTGTTTTTTCCAAAATACGTTTTAAACAATCTGCATAAACAAACACATCCTTGTGAAAGAATGGAGCATATGAAAAAGACAGAGAATTTTCAACATGTCTATAGTTATAGAAAGAACACTTACAATAACTAATCGAAGGATTTACATTTAAACAAGTTAAAAAGAATATTTGATCTTCAGCAGAAGCAATCGTCTTGGGAAACTGAATCTTATTTTTTTTCAAAAAAGACAATCTATAAAATTTACAGCAAACACCACACAATAGAACACCATCACACTTTCTAGGAATTATTAGTCTTTCATAAATATTTTTCTTTTGATTATAATCAAATTTATCCACACTTTCAGAGAATAAAGAAAATCGCTTATTTCTTTGAGAATAATCAAACAAAACAACATCACTATCATTCTTAATGCAAACACCAACTAAAACTTCAAGAGTTTTTGAATCAAGCGTATCATCAGAATCTAAAAAGATGACATACTCACCCGAAGCTACTTCAAGACCTCGATTTCGAGCAACAGAAACACCCTTATTACATTCTTGATGAACAGCAACAATTTCAGGATATTTTTTTGAATACTCATCACATAAAATACCACAATCATCTGGAGATGCATCATCAACAAGGATCAATTCAAAATCTTTATAACTTTGATTAAGGACACTTTCTATACACGCCTTTAAAAAGGCAATTTTTGTTTTATATACAGGAACAATAACACTTACAACAGCCATATTACTTAAACCCTAATGACTTATATACATCATACATCCAAAACTCAAATCTAGTATATAAAAACCACAACTTGGCAAAAGCCATTTGGAAAGCATTTGCTTTTTTATATTTTTTCAAAAACAATTCCGCACTTTTCAACAACAATTTATGTTGTTGCAACCATCGCCGATAAGTTTTAGAAATACTGACATGATGATGATGAATATAAGAACAATCTAATCTCAATATCGTTTCAAAACCAGCATCTGCAAATTTCTGAGCAAGAACAGGTTCTTCATAATACAGAAAAAAATCTTCATCATACATTCCATACTGAATCATTTTAGAAGCATCAACCATAAGCAACGACCCTGGCACAGCAAATACAGGCACCTGTTTTTTCCCCTTAAAATATTTCGAAGAATAGCAACGAATTTTGAACCAAACTTCAAAAATCAAACTCGTAGCAAGTATATACTGAATAATACAACAATTTTTCCATGCATAATCTAATGAATTCGATTGCTTTGCAGATACAATCGCAGCATTCGAATTCTCTTGAAGAGTACCAACAAGTTTTTTAACGCACTCTTCTTCAAAAAAAACATCTGGATTTGCTATAAGAACATAATCAGATTTCAGAGTTTCATATGCAAAATTTACTCCAATATTATTACCCGCTCCGTATCCACCATTTTTTGAAGCTCTTACCAAATAAATTTTTTCATCCTTTAAAGATTGCAACATAGCCCAAGAATCATCTATAGAGCAATTATCAACAATCACAATAAAGTCTATAATAGAATAATCCTTTATTTTTTTTACTAGGCTTATCGTTGTTGGAGCATCATTGTAATTCAATACTATGCAAGATATTATAGAGTTCATTTCAACGCCTTAAAAAAGGAACATAATTGATAATTTTCCCTAAAAACAGGGATCCTAACACACCTATAAACGAGTACATTATCCAAAAATATTCATTATGAAGTTGCACAACCGGATGTTCAGCAATCATACCATAATTTAAATCAAACAGAACCATTTTTCTTACACCATTAATTAGGGGAATATACAAAATTTAAAAACAAATACTCAGCAAACAAAAATAATACGAACAACTCCAAAAGTGCAATAAAACGTTATTCAAATAAACGGACATCTGCTATATTCAAGAAACAAAAAAATTCCTATACATTTCATTATATCCCAAATTTCATCTCGGAAAGCATATTCAGTAATTGATCTTTGCATTATTGATTACACCTTCATAAAATTATAAATCATCATAATTACTTTTATAAATAAAAATTTTTTTTTGTACAATAGAAACACAAGAATATTTTCAGATATGGAAAGATAGGATTTATTTACACACTTTAAAACATGATATATTTCTTTACAATTCAACAATTCATTTAACCTACATACATATCGTTTACGAAAAGGATTATCTTTATGAAAAATATCTTCTTTTAAAACTCCAAAAACATAATGGACAAACAGGCAATTGGCGGCATCAACATAATCTTGACTTTTATTTGTTTGAACTAACCAATTCTGAATCTGCCGTATCACATAAAAAAAATACTTTTCACTATTTGGCCGATATCGATTTTGTGCAGAATCATCCCGCTGCTCATAATGGTAAAAGCACTCCGATGAATAACCTATATTCATAAAAAAATCTAAAGCCAATGTATTAAACAAAACATCTTCACTAATAATGACACCTTTGGCAAATTGAATATTTTCATTTAACAATACATCACGTTTAAAAAACTTCCCCCAAGCACTACCAACAAACCGAGTTTCAGTCTTATAATATACCCCCGGTGCCTGCGGAGCAAAAATTTTCATTTGCAATTCTTTTTTTTGATCTAAAGAGAATTGCTCTACATTTTCCGCAAAAAGAAATGATTTTATTGTTCTCTTCTTTTTATGATATTGCGCAGAAAAACAGAACAAGTCATAATTATACTTTGAATTCAAATTTGCAAAAACTTCACAAACATTAGCATCAATCCAATCATCGGCATCAACAAACATGACATAATCGCCAGAAGACTCTTCTATTCCTCGATTACGAGCCGTAGATACGCCTTTTTCAAAATGATCTATAACCTTAACACGAGCATCTTTAGCCGCAATTCTATTGCATACATCTAGGCTATTATCTGTAGAACCGTTATTAACAAGCAAAATCTCTACATCGCCAAAAGTCTGTGATATCAAACTGCCAACACATTTTTCAAGAGTCTGCGCAGCATTGTAAACGGGAACTACAATAGAAACAAGAGGTGCAAATCGGTCTCTCACAATTCCATGCAGCACCTGACAAACGCGTATGTTTTGGGAATCAGGCAAGCATCCCCCTTAAGTTACTTCACAAATTTTTCAATGACGCACTTGTGCTCTTTTGTTTTTTCATCGTAATTTACGCCAACAAAGAGCAAATCGCCAGAATACTTTTCAAGAGCATTTCCATACTTCTTTTCACGAATTTGCGTAAGCGCAGTTTTTTCACTCTGGTTCCGTTTCAATTCAATAATCAACGCAGGGATATTCGGCACATAAGGAATCATCACCACATCAGCAACGCCCTTCCCTGCAGGCAACTCTTTAACAATCGTATACTTCAAATTCGCATAAAAATACGCAAGACAAATCACAGCCTGAAAAGTTCCCTCATTATTGTAATTCTGGTTATTACAAATCTGCTCATGGGCCTTGTTTAAAGCATCTGCAACCGCAGCAAAATCGCCATTTTGTGTAGATTCGACAAGTTGTTTACTTGCATTTACCAGTTCCATCACCCCACGATAATCGGGAGATTGTTTAATAGAAAGAATCCACTGATCACGTACTTCACGATTCGGGATATAACATTGTTCAGTTTCTTCATCATACGCTAAATATCCCAAATGAATCAAATAAGTAAATACATCATCTTTACTACGGAAGTCTGTCATAGTATTCAAATACGATAGCACATTGACATCAACTCTGCCACCACCAATCATAGTCTTAACATCTTCCAAAATTCCGTCAAAATTCATCATGACATAATTTTGCAAAGCATCGTATGATCCCGTTTGCGTCCAAAAACTTTTTATTTTCCCGCTATCAATAGCAGACACAATTGACTTCGGATTGTACGTTTCTATACCATTTATATTGTAACCATCATACCAACGTTTACATTCTTCGAAATCGAGACCATTCTCTTTACAAAGTCCCTGAACTTCCTCTGCCGTAAATCCAACAAACTCTGACAAGCGTCCTGAGCCGACCATCGTGTATTCATCAAAGACATTCAGTTTAGATTGAACCTTGTCACGTACTACGGGCAAAATTCCCGTAATATACGCCAAAGCAATCGCTGAAGCCAAATTGTTATTCTTGAACATTGAATTCAAGAATGAAAGGTACGACTTAAATATGGGTTCTGCAACTTTTTCACGAACAAGGACATCGTATTCATCTAATATGACAACAAATTGTTCTTTCGTTGTAGCATAAATTTTTTCAAGACACCCCGCCAATGGTTCATCGTCAGAAATATTAACCTGAGGAAAAGCCGAAATTAACTCATCGCGAATATTTTTTGTAAACAAAGGGACAAAATCCGTAGATGGACCATATTTTGAAAAGAACGCGTTCACATCAAGAGCAATCACATTAAACTTGTTCAAATACTTATCGAAACTAGGATGCTTCGCAATTTTCAATTTGGAGAATAACTCACGACTGTCACAGCCCTTGCTGAAATACGCACTGAGCATATTCCCAGCCATAGTCTTGCCGAATCGACGAGAACGAGAAACACAAACAAATCGCTTGTTCGTTTTAACAACACGATTAATTTCAGAAATAAACATAGACTTGTCCACATAAATGGGCGAAGCCATGTCCATTTTTAGATTCTCATTATTCGGATTTACGTAGATACCCATGCTCTGAATATATAAAAATTTAATTTTCCATGTCAATCTGCCCCATCTAGTCACTGTCCAAAAGCCATTTAAACATATTTACCCCATAATTCGCTCCCAAAAAATGTTAAATTCGAATTAAACATTAAAAACATTAGGCAAAATAAAGTTTATGAAGAAACCCCTATTTAAATTAGCTTTTAGCTTAACCGTTCTCTTTTTTTGCTTCGCGGGAATATTTATTTGCATAAGTTTAGATGCATTAAAAAGACAATTTCCATTAGATAAACCAGAAGCTGTTATTTTTACATTAACGCAAAATACAGAAGGCTCAGAAAGATTTGTTTACGCGATACTAGAAGAATCACTTGTTATTGCAATTGATAACGAAAAACAATCTCTATTTATAGCATTTATTTTTTCTTTGATTTTATTACTTCTTTTTCGATTAAAGAAAAAAACAAATTTGAAAGATTATTCCCGCCATTTCATTAAATTCTTTTGCATTTTTCTATTAATCTTTAACGGTTGCTTTTTCATTTTTTCCGCCATCAATATACCAATAGCAACATACGCAAAAAATTATTATACCTATCTGTCAGAATCTCCACAAAAAAATACACTTTATAGTAAGGAATATATTCATCCCGATTCTATTCACATAACATTTAACAAAAAGAATAATTTGCTATTCCTCATGTTAGAATCTATGGAAGCAAATTTTCAGGAAGTCATCTTTAATTCGAAAAAGGAAAATTTAATACCCGAAATATCCGAATATATGGAAAATAACATTTCTTTTCTTCCTGGAGGCGTTACTGTAAAAGGTACCGGTTGGACAATAGGTGAAGTTGTTGCAAAAAATTGCGCAATTCCCTTAATCGGACTAATAAATAACATGAATAGCGTAAAAACCTTTCTACCCAAAGCCCCCTGCCTTATGAACATTTTACAAGAAAATGGTTACTCCTTTTATCATATTCAAGGAAGCTCCATTAAATTTGCCTCAATGGACATTTTTTTAAAATCACATAAAGTAGACAGCAGTCACATTTATGACATTTCAAACTTTCAAGATTATCAGACTCACGATTCCATTTTTTTCAACACAATACCAGACTATAACCTATACAACGAATCAAAAAATATCATATCTAAAATTTCTTCAGATACCTCTAAACCATGGGCAATCCAACTCTTTACAATGGACACACATGGTCCATATGGGCGCTTTGATTCTAATTGCGTTGATGTTCCACACCCCAAAGATATTAAATCTCAATACCCGAATGTATTGAAATGCGCTTCCAAGCAATTAGACAACTTCTTGAAATGGGCAAAAGCACAACCATGGTACGAAAGCACCACAATAGTCGTTATGGGAGACCACCCTGCAATGATTGATAAAGATTTATTAGTTTTTTCAAAAAATCAAAAGAATAGATTATGGCTAAACTTTTTTATCAATTCTACATTGACTCCACCACAAAAACAACGTAATTTCTCTTCTTTAGATATGTTTCCAACAGTTCTTGAAGCTATGGGAGCGCAAATCGAAGGACATGCCTTGGGACTTGGCAGATCTTTATTTTCCAATGAAAAAACATTAATTGAAAAATACGGTAAAGATTCTTTAAATACACTAATAAAAAAAAGATCTATCGAATATGAAGCTTTCTGGAACTAAATATGATTTTCAACGCCCACAATTCCATGCAGTACCTGACAAACGCGAATGTTCTTGGAGCTAGACATCGTTTCAGATTTCCGTCTGCACAATTTTTCAATTTTCTATTTCAGAAATCAACAGATCATAGTTATAAGCAGAACTTTCTAATAATTAAAAATTTTAGGATAACTCTTCTTTTATACTCAGAACTTCTTCAACAGAAATACCAAAAGCCTTTGCAATAACATCCTCAGCGACTTTTTGAGCCAGCAAAGCCTTTATTGCATTATCTCTTTTCTTTTCACCTTCAATACGTTGCTTTTCTACGCCCTTTTCAAAGCTTTCATCAATAGCATCGCTATACGCGTATAAAAAATCTTTCATATTTGCCTGCTTGATTAAAAGTTCGTCGTTTGCGGAGTCACATTCAATTCGCCTAAGGGCATCCTCGAAAGTCGGATTATCGAATTCAGGCAATGTACTTGAAGAACCAGCATTCTTCAAGATATAAAGCCAACGATCCTCATCCGTTTCGAGTTTGTCTTTCGGCTTGTCAAACTTAGTAAGATCTACAATAATATACTTATTTTTCGCAGAAATTGGAACGCAATCTTCTTTGCCTGTGCTAGACTGACTGTAAAGACCAACTTCATCACGGTAAACATTTTCCATAAATTGAACGGGGTAATCCATAATCCAAATGGAATAGATTTCGGGCAATTTATAACGATATTTTTTCTTTTGGGAGTCAGGAAGGTTTCGAAAATCAATTTCCTTGTTGTAGTCGTTTTTTGCTCGCAACAGCAAAAATGCATTATATATCATCATGCGGTCAACATAGTCGTTCAGTTTAAGTTGTTGCATTTCAACATCGATACGTTTTCCAGCTTTGGTACGGGCCCCGATATCAAACTTAACGCGATAGGGTTCGGGCAAACGAAAGATTTCTTCTTGTTGAACTGTGTAAGTCAACGACTGAATTGAATTCTCTCCATCGAGGTGCAATATTGCATTTAAAAAATTCACAAGCGCATCCTCACTGTCAAACAACGCCCTAAACGCCGGATCACATTTCGGGTCAAGATATTTTTGTCCCTCAAACTGTTTTCTAGCACTTTCAATATCATTTCGTTGTTCGAAATTTTCAAACAGGCATTCTTCATCTATATTCACTCTAAAATCTCCATTTTTTTGAATGGAGAAACGCTCCCCATCCATATACTTAACACGCTTTTTTGGAGATTTTGGACTAAAAAATATTGTAAAATTTATAGTACAGTCAATTTAATATCACCACCGGCACCCAATGGGAATAATATTTCCGGCGTGTTTCGGGAGTTCCAAGAATTGGTCGATGCGCACCTTGCACTATAAATTGTACATCAGGGAATTTTTTTATTAATTTCGCAATTTCTTTTAGAACATTTTGCAGAATTTCTTCAGAACCATATTTCGAATCGTGAATCGTCAAAGCCATTGTTTTATAATCAGGAATCATCAACAACGGTTCTATTCTATCAAGCATGTCAACAACAACGAGCGAGTCTAGAGAATCCGTCCGAAATTCAACTTTTTCCGCATGAGTTGTTACATTTTTCAACCTTTTATGAATGGCAAACATATGCGGAATATTCTTAAATATCGCAAATTCTTTTGCCAATTTTTGCTCGTCAAACGGAACACCCCAAGCATCAACCAAAATCAAAACGAGTTTTTCCTTATGGCATTCTACTTGCAAAGCCACGGGAAATTTATCTAAAATTTTGTACTTATCGAGATAATCTTGCGAAAGAGAATCCTCGTGAACAGCGCCCTGCATGTGCCAGGGTTTTTCCTGCTTCCCCATAAAATCAGAACCCAATACATACGAAAGCGGAATAACAAGTGCAATGAACGCTAAAAATATCGCCAAATTAATCTTCTGCAATTTTTTCATCAGACACCTCTTCGCGATATTTCAAAATCATCAAATCACCAAACGTCTGTACCGTATCAACGCTCAAATTCTTATGGTAATGGATTTTGTAGAACAACTGATAACTTGGGTTATTCCCGGTTTCGATTGTATAAACATTGTTATTGACAATATCGCGCAGCGGATTTTCAACATCCCGTTTCTCTAGTTCCCGCTTCATTCCAGGCAAGTTGATATTCCAATATCCTATCGGGATTATATTTTGCCAACTACCCGGCTTTGCCGCCTCATACGGCACATTCTTAACAAAACCAAGATCTTTATATTGATAAAAAGAAAGCAAATAAACATTATCCTCATTTGAATTTGCATACTCTAAAAATTCACGCCAATCATTTGACATGTCCGGCACAGCAAAAACAGCACGATTCCGATTTTCTTTAGGCAAAGAAAGAATCG
>JAEEGJ010005624.1_pt1 | contig 39016 bp, 28 predicted proteins | sample 8958761 | NCBI WGS metagenome assembly JAEEGJ01 (sample SAMN16246546, study PRJNA631951) | gut metagenome | biome: gut microbiome; feature: rumen; material: RS-attached | host: Bos | place: Iran: Karaj | collected 2018-10
GCTTCTAGACGCGGTTCTGGCGCGGCTAATACCCAGACTTGGGAATAAACAGATATAGCCATGACAACAACGGACTTACTCAAAGCAATCGCCGCGGTCTCCATACTGACCGTCTTCTCTTGTACCAAGGAGCCTGCCCAGACAGAGGAACAGACCTCCACCCGGTACACTATGTCCGTGCTGGCCGAGAAGGCTGAAATAGGCACCAGGGTGCTCTCGCTGACGGGTGGTACGCTCAACGCGAACTGGGCGACGACGGAGAACATCTATGTGACGGACATAAATCCTGACTTTAACGGTTATGGCACCACATCCACCACATACGCACCAAGAAACTCCGCTTGGGCATCCAGTCCTCTCCATCCGACAGCTAGCGGCGCATCGGCAACACTGACCGGCACCTTCGAAGGCCTCAGCATCAATCAGGGTGACCTGCTCAGGCTCCAGTTCCCCAAGGGCGGCCCCATGAGCTATGAAGGGCAGAAGGGTACTCTGGAAGACGTCTCCGCCAACTACGACTATGCCGTGGCATACGTGAATGCGGCCGAAATCGAGAATGGCAACATCACCCCTAACGGCCCCGCCAATTTTGTAAACCAGCAGGCTATCGTCAAGTTCAAGTTCCTGAATAAGGCCGGCAACCCGCTCGATGTTTCCAAGCTCACCATCACGGCCAGCAGCGGCAAGCTGGTGCAGCAGAAGACTTACAGTGATATGTCCGTCTTCGTTCCCGACTATACTCTGGTGACTGATGATTGCTCCGAAGGTGTAGCCGTCGATTATAAAATTGACAATCTGTTCAATGGCAATCTGAACTTCAAATGGCAGTCCGGCCCTGGACAGAAGAAGAACGGAGCGTGGGTGGTCAGATTTCATAACTCCGAGACTCAGGTGGACGGCTATACTTTCGCCACCTGCAAAGACACCGGTACAGAAACCCCCTATTATCCGAACCGCAATCCTAAAAGCTGGGTGGTCAAGGCCGCCGGCAATTTCATAGGATATAACACGGTCGCCACTGTCACTGACGACAAGGTGATGAGGGACGAAAGTGAAAAGTGGTATTTCTACGCCTTGGAGAAAGCTGCGAGATATTACAGCTTCGGCTTTGAAATCAGCGAGAACCAGGGAGACGAATTCTTGCAGCTGGGCGAACTGTGCCTGCTCTCGTTCAACCATACAACCACGTACGGGCCCCTGACGGTTACGCCCGCCACTCCGACGAGCGAACTGACTGTGGCGCTGTGCAATGACTACGTGAACACCGTCAATAACAGTTTCCGCGATAATTATAAAATCATAGCTACTGTGGGTGATGACCAATATGACTATGAGAAGTCGGATGTGTCATTCGAGAAGGGCAAGTACTACGAAATCACGATAAAGATGAACAAGGTAGCTTCCCTGTTCTCCGTCAGCAACGACAAGAGGGTTCACTTCGCCCCCGGCAACCTGTATTGGAGTAACGGAGAATGGAGGATGTATGCCAATGCGTGGGAATATGTCGGCAATGCGGCTAACAACAACAATCCCACCGCGACAGAAGGCAGCCGTCTTGACCTCTTCTGCTGGGGCGCTACCGGTCTCAACGGTGTGGCCCCCAACACGGAGAGCAGTTTCTTGTCCGATAATGTCAACCTCGCGGGCAACAATGACTGGGGCAACGTCAATCTCGCGTACAATCCAACAGGACAGACCGGCTGGCGCATGCTGAGCAACGACGAGTGGTTCTACCTGATCAATACCCGCCATAATGCCCGGTCGAAGATGGGCTTTGCGACCATTAAACGCGACAACGACCTGGAAATCAGAGGAGTGGTGCTGCTGCCCGACGGATGGATCCTGCCCGACGGATGCTCGTTCACGGCCGGACTGCCCGATAGATACAGCACCAACATCTATACCGAGGATCAATGGGATAATATGGCCCTGGCCGGTGCCGTTTTCCTGCCTGCGGCAGGCCAGCGCAGTGGAAAAGTTGTCACCAATGTCGATAACCCCAACCCTGAATACTCTGACTCGGGCTATTACTGGACATCAACGTACGGCACCTACGTGGATGCTGGAACCCCGTGTGCTTTCTATGTTTGGTTCAGTGACACCGGCGGTTTCAACAACACCACCGGAACGGAGGGATACCACTCCTATGAGGACATCCGCAGCAGAGGAAAGTCCGTCCGCCTGGTCCGCGATGCGGAATAGCCGGTAATCCTATTCTTGCTTTATTATTTGATGGAGATGTCCTGGTTTTCAGGACATCTCCATCAATATTTACCAGATGAAAGGTATTCCGGCCCAAGCCAATCCTTTAGCTACTTTTCTCCTTTATACCTGAGATTCCACTTGCGGATGAATTCGGCAATGTCGCTGTTATTAAGAATCTGTTCGTAGCAGCGCATCGGAAACTCGTCGGTGAATTTTTCCATATCGCAGTCCACAAGGAAGTCCATCGGCAGATCCTCGTTGAACTCTCCACCCATACAGCTTCCTGCAGAAATGCCCGGTGTAAAAACTTCTTTACGAATATAAGGCTGGCCCGAGTCTTTGAAGCAGAGATAGTAGATTCTGCCCTCATACCCTCCGGGAGTCTCACTATGAGTCCTTGCAACCAATATTTTATCGTGAACGAATTTCAGCCCGTTCTTGCGGGCATATTCCTCTTCGGGAGAATCAAAAACACCACGGACAACTTTATCACTCATTGCATGCAAATTTTTTAACACTCAAAAATAAGCAAAAAAATGACTTATGCCATCTCTCTTCCCAGTTTATCTCCCCGCCCGTTTTTTGTAATCCTCTAATAGTCATCACCTTCTGCATCTCCTGTGCGCCATTTGGAGCATAGGAGATTTGCTACTGGCTTGTAATCAACTGGTTACGAAAAACAGGCCTTTGATGCTTGTCTCGGTCCAAGAATAATGCAGGATGTCGTCAGTCCGAGGGTTCCCTCAGAACTCCTTTTTTGCTATATTCGCAATCAAAATGATAATTGGTGATGAATAGAATATTATTTGTCTGCCACGGGAACATTTGCCGGAGTCCGATGGCAGAGTTTATACTCAAGGCGTTGGTTAAGGCCAAAGGGCTTGAGGCCCAGTATTATATAGAATCGGCGGCCGTGTCGACGGAGGAAATTGGCAATCCAATTTATCCTCCGGCAAAGCGTTGCCTGACCCAGCATGGGATACAGTTCGATAATGGCAAACGGGCCAGACAAGTTGTCCGGGCCGATTATGACAGATTCGACAGGATCATCTGCATGGATCAGTCGAACCTGCGGCTCCTCAGGCGTATCATTCCCGATGACCCGCAGGGAAAGATTCACCTTATGATGTCTTATGCCGGAGTGAGCCGTGACGTCGCCGATCCATGGTATACCGGCGACTTTGAGGAAGCTTTCCAGGATATCCTTAAAGGATGCGAAGCGGTATTGCAATAATCCTCATAAACGCTCCCCAACCCTTGCTGACATCGGCCTCGTGAAAAAATGTTATATTCGTCAATTATTTTCAAGCACATAGCATATGATTCTTACAACAACCCCTGCCATTGAGGGCAGGACAATCACCGAGTACAAAGGTGTCGTTTTCGGAGAGGTCATCTCCGGCGTTAATTTCCTTAAAGACTTCGCTGCCAGCATACGTAACCTGGTTGGCGGCAGGAGCGGTTCGTACGAAGAAGAACTCATCGCCGCCCGCACCCAGGCCATGCAGGAAATGGCCGACCGGGCAAGACAGCTCGGCGCAGATGCCGTCGTGGGCATCGACATCGATTACGAAGTCCTCGGCGAGAACAACGGCATGTTGATGGTCACGGCATCCGGCACGGCCGTCAGGCTTGGCTGACGGTAAGGTGCCGATACCGGTCCAAGGGCCTGTACCCCTAAGTGCGAAACGGGCCTCTTTTGCTTGCTCCGGTCCACCAAAACTGCAGGGTACCGTCACCCCGATAGTTCCAATCTTTCTTTTATCCTTCCGGCTCGATCTCCCAGCGGTAGTTGCCCTTGCTGTCTTTATCGTTCAGTGCAGGAAGGATCCAGGCCCTCTTGGTGCTAAGGTCCGCTTTGGCACGAAGGAGGTATTTGATGTTATTCTTGCTATCCAGCAGATGGAAATAGTAAGTCGATTCTCCGGTGTCGATAGTTTGTCTTACGCCGGCGAAGCAGAGCCCGGCGTAAAAATAGGCGGACATATACCCTTTGGGGCGGTTTTCGAAGTAAAGGGATCCGGAGGCGGGGTCAAAGCTGTACAGCATGGGCGCATAAACTACGTAATCTGTGCTCAGTTTGTAATAATGGGACTCCGAGTTCGCTATGGTATTGCCGTTCCGGTCTTTGTTGGGAATGCAGAACTGATAGTAGTTATCTTGTGCCGGCTCCATGGCAAAACGGGTGCTTAGAACGCCGTTCCTGACTACATATGGTTTGTCGACAGCTTTCAGCACATAAGAGAAGAATGTTTTTCCTGCCCTGTCAGTCGCCGATACGGAATAGATGTAAGAATATGTTGAAGAATTGTACTTCCTTGAGAATGAAATCTTTCCTTCGACTTTGTCGTTAGGCATATACAGGGCGGTGAGCTTGCCGGACGCTTTATGATATATCTTGGATTCGAGTCCCGGGGTCCAGGAATCTGCGATCCAGTTTTTTGCCGAGTTTAAATACTTGATGACCAGATACTCCGGATCTTCAGAAACGGTCTGGTCAAAAAATATGTATATCTTGTCGTTGTTGGCCCAGTTTTTCTTCACCCCTTTCGTCTCGGGCTCCAACCCTCCGGAGACGAAAAAATCAAGCGTCAGTTTCTCTTCGCCGACAGGCTCGGCGGGCTGTTGCTTGCTGCAAGCCAGCAGTGAGAATGCCATGAAAAGGTATATGATTGTCTTTTTCATAATCTCTTAATTGATTGTGCCCTCCGAATCACCGAAAGGATTGTTGTAATTGATGTTGGAATCGAATGTCAGATCCTCGTTGCTTTGGCAAAGAATCGAAGCGACCTCCGCGTATACTGGCTCGGCAAGCGGGCAAACATATATCAAACGTTGATACTTTTTCATTGTTTGGTTGTTTTTTGCAAATATACAAAATTCATCGGATTATTGGTCCAGCTGGTGCAGGTCCCCCGCCGGGTGCCGATACCGGTCCAAGGGCCTGTACCCCTATGTGCGAAAACGGCCTCTTTTGCTTATCCCGGTCCACGAAAACAACAGGGTATCGTCAATTATTGTTATATTTGAAAAAAACATCCGATGGACGACAAATATCAACACGAAAAGGAGCTCTGCGGGGAACTTGTCCCCCGGCTGTTCGATGACGATGTCTGGGAAGACATTGCCAGGCTGAATCTGGAAGACACGATACTCGTATACCGCCAGGCCAGGGACGTTATCCACAAAGGCCTGTTCGACGACCTCTACAACGACACCACTTGCCGCAAGGACGTCTTTGAAGCCGCAGCGGCCAGGCTCGGAGCCGAAGTGGGCCGTAAGTTCATGGCCCTTCCGGAGGTATACACCCTCATAGACAACTCCACCCTGCTGCCTGCGCTCGACAAACGGGGCGGCTTCTTTCTCTTTTCCCGCAGGGAATATGCCGACGAGGCCCTCGACTACCATTTGCAGCAGATGCACATCTGGCAGGTCAGGGCAATAGAACATAAGGACATCCAACCGTTCCTCGGCAATGAATTCTACGACAACGGAGCGCGGTACGCCGTCATCAATGACGGCCAGGACTGGAGCCTCAACCAGCCGGGAGACTTCATTGTGAATCCTCAGTCCGCCGGCGGTAAAGCCCCGGTGTCCAATCCCGATTACATACGCGCTCTGACGATGCTCCAGCAGGAACTCCACTGGCGCGCGAACTACGACGGCAAGGAGAAAACCCTCCACGGATACGAAGACGAAATGATACGCACGTTCGGCGCAGCCCGTTTCCTGGTTCCCTTCAAGACCGACGCCCGGTCCGATGGAAAAACCATGAAGTTCGAGCCAGGGAATCAGATTACTTACGCCTCCCTGACCAATGCCGAAGGACGGACCGCCCTCCCCATCTTCTCCGACTGGGACCAGTTCATGATGGTTTACGACCCCCACGAATGGCAGGGCTGGGTCATGGAGGCCGGAGATCTACCCGATCTCCCGGCGGAGACCGTAGTCGTCAACCCCGCCACAATCGCCTTCGCAATGAGCAAATCGTTCCTCGGGAAGATGCTGTCCATCTATCGGGATGAGTTCGCCCCGGACAAGGGACCGCTGTCCGAGAAAGATTACCCTGGATACATCCTTCCCGTCGAAGGCAGCTCCCTGCGCGAGAGGATCGGAAAATTGATAAAGCTTGCCGGCGAGACGTTTGGCCGCCCGGCGGACATCAGCGGCCTGCGGAAACTGTATGCCGACGAAAACGTCCCCCTTCTTCCTGCCGGCGAGGACTTCCTGAAGCGTTACGCATATCTTTTCAGCACGATGGGCCCTTCATTCGAGAACCCGGACGATGCTGAGCAGTTCTATTTCGACACGTTCGACGAAGTGGGCGACGAAATGCCGGACGGCGGCCTCAGGGCGGTTTCCGGCCGCGACTGGAGGGCCTCGTCAATCGCCGGGTGCCCCGTTACGCCGGTGGGCGTTTACGGCTTCGGCACGCCGCTGAACGTCTATGCCGGAGAGGACGGAAAACTGTACGCATACAACAGTTTCTCCGACCCGGTCCGCATCTACGCCTCCCTCCCCGACCTGCTCGAAGAGGCCCTCGAGGGGCATATGCCTGTCGGGCTTGACGATTAGTGCATTTACTCGATGATGCAGTAAGGATTGAAGGCCCCGTTCCAGGAATCGGAATAGAACAAAGAGCCGTTCTTATATAGAGCGGTATCGTCCCATCTTAAAACAAGATAGATATCGCCGGACGAAGATACGCGCAGGGGGGCAACGTCATCATAGTAAATCTGTCGTCTGTCCTGAATCGTATACTGTAAGGCTCCGTCTTTATAGACACGGGTCTCCTGTTTGTTATAATCATACACGGCATAGTAATAATGCCCGTCCCTGCAGGCAAGGGCTCCGCCGTAATTCTGATCAACTTCATCCACTTTGCCTACAAGGACATACTTGTCGTCCGCACCTTTCTTGTAAAGATTCACGTCACGTGCCCCGCCATGCTCTTTATTTGAAAGGATGTATGCATCCGCCGTGGATGGATCTACTGCGATTCTTGGTTCTGGATTGCTATTAATCTCAATCAGATTTTCCTGTGGATCTGCCTTGTTGTATGGAATAGTATAAACGGCAAGATACTCAGTCCAATAAGGATCTTTAATATGTGCAACAATCTGGATGCTTCCGTCAGGAAAAGCCGCCATATCGCAATCGTATATATTGATTGCGGATGTTGTGGAAGAATCGAGGACTATCTCGTCGATACTGCCGGAAAAGTCGCCCCTGAAAAGCTTGATATTTTCATTGCCGTTACTCTGCAGGATTGCGAACCAATTATCCCTGACGGCAAGGCCTTTTATACCTCCGGTCCTATGGTCAAAAGGTAACTTGACAATGGGCTTGCGATCCTTGCATAACCAGAAATAAGGTACCTCATTCCATTGGGTCCATTTCTCAACTGTATACAGGCTGCCTTCATAGAACTCCGCAACCGGAATATACGCATTATTACTGGAATAACCGTCGTACTCAATGCCGTTGCGGGGGTCGGGGGTGAGGTTGATATAGCCGTAAGAATTACCTCCTTCATTATTACAATGGAAAATCATCGGCCCGGCGCTTCCGGAGACCGTAACTTCGCAACTTGCAGTAAAGCCGCCTTCTTCCGAGGTTGCGGTGACCGTGGCGCTGCCCTCCGCAAAGGCGGTAACGGTGCCGTCCTTATCTACGGCCGCTACGGAAGGATTGGAAGATGCCCACGACACGTTCTTGTTGGCGGCATACGAAGGGGTATAGTTGACGGTAAGCGTGCGGGATTCGCCCACCTGCATGGTCATGATGGCGGAGCTCAGCTCTATGCCCTTCAGGGAGGGGTCGGGAGTGACGGTGATTTCGCAGCTGCCCTGCTGATCAGGGAAGGCCTTTGAACGGGCGAAAATCCGTGTAGTACCTGCGCTCACGGCAGTGACAGTCCCGTTGTTGTAGTCGACTTTTGCAACGCTGGCATCCATCGAGGCCCATTCAACCGTCTGGTCGGCTTCGGCCGGGCTCACGCTGGCACTGAGCTGGAAGACGTCCCCTTCCACCAGTTCCAGCGTGGCAGGGTTTACCGTTACCCCGTCCACCACAATCTTGCTCACGGTAACCTGACAGGAGGCTTCCTTGCCTCCGCTCGACGCCGTGATGCTGGCCTGACCGGCCAGGATGGCGGTTACATTGCCCTCCCCGTCCACCGTGGCCACGTCCGGGTTTGTCGACTTCCAGCTGACGGTCTTGTCGGTGGCGTCCTCCGGCAGCACGGTGGCCGTGAGCGTGGCGGTTTCGCCCTCCTTGAGGTCCAGCGTCTCCTTGTCCAGGGTCACGGATTCGACATCGATGGTGGCGGCCTCTACCGTAACCTTGCAGCTGGCCTGGAAGCCTCCGTCGCTGGTGGTGACGGTCACCGTCCCTTCGCCCGGCCCCACGGCCGTGACAATGCCGTTGTGTCCGTCCTGCTCCACGGTAACCACCGATTCGGGCGATGCACTCCAACTCACCGAACGGTCGTCGGCATTGGCGGGCGATATTGTGGCGCCCAGGATGACCGAACCGCCCTCCGTGAGGGTTATGGAGGGCAGGTTAAGGCTCACGGACTGCACATGAATCAGCTTTTTCTTGACGATGACCCGGCAGGAGGCCTTGAATCCGCCGTCCTGAGTTGTTGCGGTTATAGTGGTTGCGCCCATGGCGATGGCCTCGACGATGCCGTCGCCGGTCACTGTGGCGACATCGGGAACGGCAGACTTCCATTCGACTGCCTTGTTGGTGGCATTCTCGGGGAGGACCGTGGCAACGAGTGTATGCGTTTGTCCTTCAGTTAGTTCTATATCATCCTCGGAGAGGCTTACGCCGGTCACGGAGACCTCGGCGGGGGTCTGTACGCAGGAGCTGAACATAAAAGCTGCGAACGCGGCAAGGGCAATTATTCTGGACTTCATGATCAACGGGATTATTTACAGTGTCGTAAAGATAAGTATTTTTTGGGTATCCCGGTCCACGAAAACAACAGGGTATCGTCAATTATTGTTATATTTGAAAAAACATCCGATGGACGACAAATATCAACACGGCAAGATGCTGTCCATATACCGTAACGAATTCGCATAACGATATGAAAAAACTCGCAATCACTCTCCTGCTCGCCATTTCCGCCGTTCTCTCCGGCCGGGCCCAGAGCATCAGCTACGGCAGCTATCATCAACTCAGGCAGCCGCTTCCGGTCATCCTGGACACCGATTTCGGAAGCTGCACGGATGACCTTTTCTCAATCGTGATGCTCTACCACTACATCGAGGACGGTCTGGTGGACCTGAAGGGCGTCATCGTGGACCGCGAGGGCGACCGCAACGCCGTCCTGGTGGACATTTTCAATCAGTTCTACGGACATCCTGACATCCCGATCGCCCTCGAACGCAACGGCGTCAAGAACCCCTACGATTTCATTCCCTACAGCCGGCTGGTCGATTTCAAGAATGCCGACGGCAGCTGGCTGTATCCCCGTTCCATCGATCCCGGAAAGCTCCCCGAAGGCTATAAGTTCTACCGCAAGCTTCTCAGCGAAGCGGAAGACCACTCGGTGGTCGTCCTTGCAATTGGCATGATGACCTGCCTGTCGCAGCTGTTCGAATCAGGCCCGGATGAGTTTTCCCCGCTTCCGGGCGTGGAGCTGTTCGGCCGCAAGGTGAAGGCTGTCTATGTGCAGGCAGGCCACTTCGACGGCAACGACAATTTCAGCGGCTACAATATGCGCACCGCCTCTGAAGCGGCCGCCGTCTTCTATGACAAACTGCCTGCAAATGTAGACCTCGTGCTGTCTCCCACCAACGTGGGCGAAATGATGGACTACACGTCGGAGGACATCCTTACCGACCTGTCCTACACCGCTTTGAACCCCATCAAGACGGTCTATGCCCAGTTCGACTGCGAAGTGGGGCAGCGCATGTGGGACACCAACTGCGTGGTGAACGCCGTCCTGGGCGACGGGGAATACAATCTCTCGCAGAGGGGCTGGGTGAAGTACCTCGACCGCGGCGAGGCGTCGCAGATGATCTTCACGCCGGACCCTGCAGGGAACGCCCGCTACCAGCTTCCCGGGGACACATTCTTTGCGGAAGAAAAGGTGATGGACATACGCCGCCACACGCGCATGAGCCCCCATCCATCCTCCTGCTCCATCGAGGCGCCCCAGGAGCAGCTCACGGGCGAGGCCGCAGCCGAATGGGTGCGCCAGCGCACGGACCAGCTCTCGGACAAGTACATGGGTGCTGCCGGCAACACCCTCGATGCCGGAGAGATGCTTCAGTTGTTCCGGCCCCTGGGCTTCACGGGCACGAACGCCTCCGACTACGGCGAAGCGGCCCGGGTGCTCTACATGCAGATTTTCACACGTATGGTGCAGAAGACCCTGAGGGAAGGCGCCCGCAACCTCACTATAGTCATGGGGCCTCCGTCTTCCGGCAAGAGCACCGCCGTCCGCAGTCTGGGCCTGGACAAGTCGGGGCTGATCTGCGACGGCCTGCCTGAGGGCGAAGGGATTCTGGCTGCAATCATCGGATGCGCGAGGGAGCAGGGGATGGACAGAATCACCATCGTGCCTGTGTACAACGACATCCTGACCTGCCTGAAAAACAGCCTGCAGAAAGGCAGGGAGACCAAGCGCTACGATGGCCTGGACCATCTGGTCGCGGCCTACCGCAGCAACGAGGGGCGGCTCGCTGCAATCCGGAAGGAGTTCCCCGACGTGGACATCCGGCCCGTCGACTGTTCGCACAACCAGGCGCCGCGCACCGTCAGTTGCTCCAGTGCCCTGAAGTGGAACTATAAAGTGGGCACGGGCGATATAGACAGGATGCTTTCCGCGCTGCAAGACGCTGTAGACAACGGAGAGATAGGAATCGCCACCCTGCGCGCCGCCGTTGGCGACCTGTATTCAATCCCCGGCCTCGGCGCCAGGGGCCGTGCCACGGCCGATGCCATCAACAAGCGTGTCGATGAAATCCTGAAAGAATTTATTCAGCGGTAGAGCCCCTTGCCCTCTACGACAAGACGGCCCGGGGCGAGAAACCGTTTGCCGGCCTTATTTAATCCTGATCCGTTCCCCTTTCTTGACGGATTTGGTCTTCTTCATGATTATGAAGTCGTTGTGGGTTACCCCGCTGTGGGTGTAACTCATTTCAAGCCTGACTTCATTGGGCTTTTTCGTGTCATAAACGACATTCCAGGGGCCTCCCACGATGGAGGACATGAACAGCACGGAGTTGTTGGTGGATATGTTCACGTCGTCGACTTTGACCAGGACCAGTGAACTCTTTGCTTCCGGGACACGGATGTACTGGACGGTCATATCCCCGGGGGTCCAGTCCCCGTCGACTATCATACCGTAGAGCTCATAGCCGCTTGTCTGGTCATACACGCCGTCGACACGCTTCCGGTATGAATCGACGACCCAGAGGTCGCCGGATATTTCGCATTCCTCTCCGCCGGATCCGAGAAGGCCGAAGCAGGATGTGAGGGACATAATTGCCGCAAAAGCGCAGATGATCTTCAACAAATTCTTTTTCATATTGCTTACGTTTTCCACAAATATAAAAAGAATTTGCTGTCTTGCAAAAAGGAAGCCCCTGATCAGAGGAGTCCTTCGGGAAGGGACATCGTGAGCGTCCTGGATGAAGGGTCTGCGGAGATGATGAAATCCTCGTGGAGGGGAATAAGGACTTCGCCTGAGCCCGATGCCGGGGCCACGCACAGACAGGGGTTGCCGGGGATGTCTTCAAGGCCGGTGGCGGTGCCGACAAGGCGCCCTCCGTCATAGACGGTCCAGCCGGTGAAGTCTTCGAAATCGTCCTCCTCGTCCTCGGCGTCGAGAAGGATCTCCCGGCCCACCATTTCTTCCGCGTCCTGCAGGTTGTCCACGTCGGTGAGGTGGACTATGGCGCGGGTGCTGCCTTTGGGAGTGATGCGCTCGATGAAAAAGGGAACCGGCAGCCCGTCGAATTCGACGAACACCGGTTCCGTTGTTTCGATTTCCTCGGCGTCGATGCCCAAGAGCCCAATCAGGACATCTCCATCGATACCGTTGGATTTCAGGATTTTGGCTATCGGAAGCATTATGCTTCGGCCTCGGCGGGAGCGGCTTCCTCGGCGGGTGCCTCGGCAGCTTCTTCAGCGGGAGCTTCGGCAGCAGCCTTCTCGGCGGCTTCCTTGGCGGCGAGCTCTGCAGCCTTCTTGGCGAGAGCTTCGGCGCGGGCCTCGTTGACCTTGGTCTCTTCAGCCTTGGCGGCCTTGCGGGCCTCGATGGCGGCGTTCTTCAGACCGGTCTTCTTTGCTTCGATCTTGGCATCCCTGCCAGCCTTCCAGTCGTTCCATTTCTTGTCGGCAACTTCCTGGGTGAGGGCTCCCTTGGCGACACCGCCGTCGAGGTGGTGGCGAAGGAGGACACCTTCATAGGAGAGGATGCGGCGAGCGGTCAGAGTGGGCTCTGCACCGACCTTGATCCACGCCAGGGCGCGCTCGAAATTGAGCTGGATGGTGGCGGGGTTGGTGTTGGGGTTGTAGGAGCCGATCTGCTCGATGTAACGACCGTCACGCGGAGCGCGTGCGTCTGCCACAACAATGTGGAAGAATGCGAAATTCTTCTTACCGTGGCGCTGTAAACGAATCTTAACAGCCATTGTGAATCTGTTTGTTTAATTAATACTTTAGTACGCCCTACCCGAGAGCGGACTGCAAAGGTAGTAATTCTTTGGTAAACTGCAAAATAATTAAGGGAGGCCCGGAAAGACCTCCCTTGATCGTGATGCGGCAGTCTCTACTGGTATTTGTAGAGCTGGATGGCTTGCTGTCCGGATTTGAAGTAGCGGAAGCGAAGCTGGTCACTTGCCTTGTTGAATCTCAGCGTCATGGTGCCTCCGGTGGTTTCCACGGTAATGACCGCATTGCCGTCGTTGTCAATCGAAATACTATTGGTGCAGGCGCTTTCAAGTGTCTTCAGACCATTGCCGTAGCTCGTTATACCGATGTACTTGCCACTGGCGCCCTTGATGGAGTATCCGCCGGTCATACTTGAGATGGTGAACTTGGCGGCATTCGTGGTGGCGTTCGCTTCGATGGATCCGGATGCTATCGTGACAGCAATCGTGTTGCCGGCTGCATCGAATGAGCTGAGTCCGCCGTTGAAGGCCACGTTGCCGGCCTCGTAGACGATCAGGTAGTCGCCGTCGGTGATGTCGGCGGTGGAGGTGACCTTCACGTAGGCGTGGGAACCGCCGGTGCTGGATGCGGCGAGCTGGCCCACGCTGATGACAGCTGACACCACGCGGGTGTTGTCGGCATCGTTGGTGAGCTTCACGGTGATGGATCCGGAACGAGCTGAGCCGGTGTTCTTTCCAACGGAGTAGGTGATGGTGCCGCCGGCAATGGATGCGGAGGTCACGACGCTGCCGTCAGCCTCGACTGAAGCGGTCCAGCCGCTGCCCGCCGAGAAGGTGACGGATGTGGTCTGGCCTGTCACGCCGTCTGCGGAAACCCCGGTGATGTCGGTCTTCGAGATGGTCGGGACGGCATCGGTGGTGGCTCCGTTGAGGGAGTAGAGGTAGGCTTCCTTGCTCTTGGTCTCGTAGGTGGAGTTGAACTTGGTGAGCTTGCCGCAGAGCACCACGACGTCGCCGACCTTGATCTGGATATTGGCGGCGGTCCACCATTTGTTCTCGAGGAAGTAGCAGTTGTAGGCCTCGAAATCGTCGGTCTTGCCGCTGTCGGAAATCCAGAACTGGGCGTTGCCGTACTCTGCATTGTACTCTTTCACGATGCTGGACACGATGCCGGTCACATAGACCTCACCGGTGCCGCCTCCGTCGATGTAGCCCTTCGCGCCGTCGATGTTGAACGGGTGCTCGAGGGTGCCGTCTCCGGTGGCGGTGCCGACCGTGTAGGTTGCGGACGCAACTTCGGAATCACGCATGCCGTCCTTGACTGCGATGGCCTTGATGGTCTTGTCTGCGTCGATGGTCACGCTGGCGCCCTGGTTGCTCGAAGTGGTCGGGTCGGAGCCGTCTGTGGTGTAGTAGATAGTCGCGCCTGAGGTGGTGGTGGAAATGGTCACCACGGTGCCTGCGGCAACGACTCCGGCAGCAGGGCTGAACTCAGGGGTTGCAACCTGCTCGCGGGTGTCGGCGTTGACGGTGATGTTCTTCACATAGATGGCCTTGGAGCTCGTCTGTGCGTAGGAGATCACGATTTCGCCGGTGTGGAGCTGGCCGTCGGGAGCAATGAACTTGTAGTCGGTGGCCGTGTTTGTCAGGTCGGCTGCGGTCAGGACCGCGGTGGGATTGTCAAGCTGGAATGCGGTGCCGCCCACGGACACGGACACGGTCGCTTCGATGCTGTTGGCGCCGGATGTGTTAATGGTCACGTCGGTGACCCCATAGTTGCTGCCGAAATTGGTGCTCAGGGTGAGGGCCGTGTTGGGCTTGGAGCCGGAACCCAGCTGCTGGCCCTTGGTGCCGTCGTATCCGAAGTAGTCTCCGTCGCCTGTGATTTTCCAGCTCTGGGTGGTGGTGCCTGCAAGCTCCACATCTCCGTATGCGGTGACTGCCTTGCCGGTGAATGTGTACTCCCAGGTGGCACCCTTTGTGGTGGCCTCCCACTTGGCATCGGGGACGGTGATGTCGGCGATGAAGAGGTTGGCGTTGCGCTCCACGGTCAGGGTGTTGGGGTTGCTGTAGGTGGCCGTGCGTCCTTTTTCGTCGGTGATGACGATCTGCAGGCCGGTGTAGCTGCCGGGATAGACGACGGCGTAGTAGGTCTGGCCGTTCTCGAGGCCGCCGGTGAGCTCCACTTCACCCGCGCCGCCGGTGAGCTGCACATCGTAGGGGGCGGCTGCTGAGATGACGGCGCTGCCGCCGGTCAGCGGCTCATTGGCGAGCAGCTTCACGGAAGCGATGCCTTCGTTATTGACCTTGAGGCTCAGGAGGCCGCCGATATTACGGAACACGGGGACTTCCACCTGGCCGGCAGCGACCGCGACGTTGGCTCCGTCGGCAAAGCTGTCGGGAGTGGCGGTCTGCACGGTGGGGATGGAAGCGGTCACGGTGTTTGCCTTGGCTTCCAGGGCGCTCACGGCTTCGGCCGGGTAGGCGAGGAGGAGGATATCGTCGGCGACGGTGAGGCCGTCGAAAGTGAATTCTGCCTTCTTGCCGGTTTCATTGACGGAGGTGCGGCTGGATGTGACGGTCGCGCCGTCGGCTGAGATTGCCTTCACGGCGTCGGTTGATTTCCAGAGCACGGTCACTCCGCTGAGCGAAGTCTTTGTGTCGGGAGTGACGTTCTGGTCGGTGCTGGCCACGACTACCTTGGCTCCTTGGGCGGCGTTTCCGTCCACTTTGATTTCCTTGTTGCAGGAGAATGCGGCCATAGCTGCTATGGCGAGGAATACAATGGTATAGATCTTCTTCATAATTCTCCGATTTTAGTTCCAACCATTGTAACCGGACCAGTTGCCCGGGTTGTTGACATCTTCCCCGCTCTGGGGGCTTTGACACAGAATATCCCCGAATCCGGCTTCGAGAATTTCTGCTTCAGGGGCGCTGTAACGCTCTGTTTTCTTAATCATAATATGCTTATTTCTTGATTGCTGCGATACCGGGGAGCTCCTTGCCTTCGAGAGCTTCGAGCATGGCGCCGCCGCCGGTGCTGACGTAGCTGACCTTCTTTGCGTAGCCCATCTGGGTGACTGCTGCGACAGAGTCGCCGCCGCCCACGAGGGTGTACGCGCCCTTTTCGGTGGCCTGGGCCAGGAATTCTGCTATCTTGAGGGTGCCGCCGGCGAACGGGGCGATCTCAAAGACTCCCACGGGGCCGTTCCAGAGTATGGTCTTGGAATCGAGAATCACCTTGCCCCAGCGCTCGAGGGATTCGGGGCCGGCGTCGACGCCTTCCCAGCCTTCGGGAATTTCGTGGGACGGGACGATCTGGGTGTGGGCTTCGGCGCTGAAATCGTCGGCCACGAGGGTCTGGACGGAGAGGTAGATGTTGACGCCCTTTTCCTTGGCCTTGGCCATGATTTCCTGGGCCTGGGGGATGAGCTCGTCTTCGTGGAGGGAGTTGCCGATCTTGCCGCCTTCCGCCTTGATGAAGGTGTAGCCCATGCCGCCGCCGATGATGAGGTTGTCCACCTTCTCGAGCATGTTCTCCAGAACTGCGAGCTTGCTGGACACCTTGCTGCCGCCGATGATAGCGGTGAAGGGATGCTGGGCGTTCTTGAGCACGTTGTCGATGGCCTTGATCTCGCCTTCCATCAGGTAGCCGAACATCTTGTCCTCGGGGAAGTAGTCAGCGATGAGGGCGGTGGAGGCGTGGGCGCGGTGGGCGGTGCCGAAAGCGTCGTTGATATAGCAGTCTGCGTAGGAAGCGAGAGTCTTCACGAATTCTTTCTGGGAGGCCTTGACAGCTGCCTTTGCAGCCTTCTTCTCCTCGTCGGAGGCGTCTTCTGCGAGTCCGCGGGGCTTGCCTTCTTCCTCGGCGTAGAAGCGGAGGTTTTCGAGCAGCAGGGCTTCGCCGGGCTTCAGTGCTGCGACTTCGGCCTGGGCCTTCTGGCAGTCGGGAGCGAACTTCACGGGGACTCCGAGGCACTCGGACACGTGGGCGAGTATGTGCTTGAGGGAGAATTTGTCAGCTACTCCCTTCGGACGTCCGAGGTGGGACATGATGATGAGGGCGCCACCGCCTGCGAGCACCTTCTTGAGGGTGGGCATAGCAGCGCGGATGCGGGTGTCATCTGTGATTTCGAAATTCTCGTTGAGGGGGACGTTGAAGTCAACGCGTACGATCGCCTTTTTGCCGGTGAAATCGTAGGAATCAATGTGCTGTTGCATAGTATATAGAATAATTTGTATTTTCCGGCCGCAAATTTAGCAAAAATATCAATACCTTTGCATTATGATTGAGTTTCCGGAGAATTCTTGGAAGGATTATGAGCTGCTGGACAGCGGCAATGGCGAGAAGCTGGAGCGCTTCGGCGCTTTCGTTCTGGCGCGCCCTGAGCCGAAGGCGCTGTGGGATAAGAGTTTAACGCAGCGCGACTGGGACAGGCTCCCGCACACGCGCTTCAAGCCCGGCGCCGGTTTCGGCAAGGCCGGCAAGGAAGACAGCGGCACCTGGGAGCGCCTGCGCCGTATGGACGACCAGTGGTGGATCCGTTATCCATTGCAGCACGCCGAACTGCAACTCCGTCTCGGGCTGACTTCGTTCAAGCACGTGGGAGTGTTCCCGGAGCAGGCCCCGAACTGGGAGTTCATCTACCGCAAGTGCCGGGAGATGGAGAATCCCAAGGTGCTGAACCTCTTTGCCTACACCGGGGCGGCGTCGCTTGCCGCGCGGGCCGGCGGCGCGGAGGTCACGCACCTGGATTCAGTGCGCCAGGTCGTCACCTGGGCGCGCGGAAACATGGAGCGCACCGACCTTAACGGCATCCGCTGGGTCGTCGAAGATGCCATGAAATTCGCACGTCGGGAATCACGCCGGGGCAATCTCTACGACGGCATCATACTCGACCCTCCGGCCTACGGGCATGGCCCCGACGGGGAGAAATGGAAGCTCGACGAGTGCCTCTTCGAGATGCTCCGCACCGTGAGCTCCATCCTCAAGCCCAAGGGCTCGTTCATGGTCCTGAATCTCTATTCCAACGGCTACAGCGCCGCCCTGGGCGAGACGCTGGTGCGCGAAGCTTTCGGGATAAATGGAAGTTCGCCCGACGTGCTCACATCAGGCGAACTGGCTCTTAATGATAAGTTCGGAAAGGTCCTGCCGCTGTCGATAGTCGTCCGCCTGGAGAGGTAGCGGCCGAAGAATCTACCTTGAGCTATACGGCCCGGAGATCTTCTTGACGGTCTTCTTGCCGTCGGAGTCGGTCAGGGTGTAGACGAAGTAGCGGGCGCCGCCTTTTTCGACACGCACCACTATGTGGCCGTCGCTGCCTTTGACCTGCCCGAAGCGCTCGTAGGACCGCATTGCGTCACAGGAATTCGTGATGAATATGTCCATAGCCGGCAGCAGGCTCGTAACCCCTTCATACACAGGCTGCCTCGGGTGCCCGTCGGTCCAGCTGTTGATGATCCAGCAGCGCGGGTCGAGGTGCTTTATGGCGTCGCAGACGTGGCCGTTCTTTGCCACGAAGCCATAGCCGTTGGTGTTGGTGACGCCGTGGTGGTCGGCCTTCATCACGTCCACCTTCCCGGCGGCCTTGGCGGCGGTCGTCTCCATATCCTTCCAGACGAAGGTGGAGCAGCCGTCGTACTGGGCGTCGCCTCCGTGGTAGAAATCGAACTTGCCGTAGCTGAGCTTGAACACCGTGGTGCAGTGGTTCTCCTCCGGGCAGCAGTCGTCGTTGCCGACGCTCTTGGGGTTGGCGACGACGATGTCCTTGAGGGCAGGGAAGGTGGCCTTGCTGCCGCCCTCAGCGGTGCCGTCCCAGACCTCGCCGTTGACCATGATGTTGCGGACGGAGAATTCAGGGTAGCCGGCGGGCTTGTGGAGAAGGACTATCTGGTCGGCGGAACCGGCCTTGAAGCGCTCCGCCTTCAGTCCCGTGTTGTTCACGTGCCACTTGACGGCGGTTACGTAGTTCTTCACTATGCTTGCGTTCGATGGCTTGGTCTGCATGTCGAAGGGGTAGTCGTAGGACGGCCATCCCCTGTCCATCAGCGTCCCGGCCGGCAGCAGGTCGAGCACCTCGGGAAGACTCTGCTTCACGTATGTGGGCGATTTGTCGGATACCGGCATGCCGGTGGTGCCGCCGAAATGGTCGCCGTGGAAGTGGGTGTTGAGTACGTAGTCCAGGGTGTTGTTGCCCGTCCACGCCATGCAGTCCTTTATGTAGTCGGCGATGAACTTTCCCGCCCTGAAGCCGCTTTCCTTCATCGGGTCCCATCTGGCGCGTATGCCGGTGTTGGAGGTGCTGTTGATGGGGCCGGTCGCATTGTGCGATCCGGCCGCGTCCACGAGCATCTGCGTGCCGTCCGGGAAAATCATGAAGGTGCACTCGCCCGTGGATGTGTTGATGAAATGGATGTCGAGCGTGCCTTCGGTCCATGGCGTCAGGGGCTGCCCCAGGGTCTCCGGGCTCTTGACGCTCTGCCCGCCGCCCTGGATGCCCGGGGTCGGGGGTACGTACTGCTCCTGGCAGGCGCCTGCAAGAAGCAGGGCAAAGATGATGCTGAGGTTTCTCATTTGAATGAGGTGTAGGGGCCGTACTTGGCCTTGACCTTGAATTCGAGGTCGCTGTCGTCGAGTATGTAGATGTAGTATTTCGAACCGTCAGGCACCACGCGCACCACCACGTGGCCTCCTGTGGCCAGGAAGCTGTCCGGGTCGATGCCGGCGGCCTTGAGCGTGGACACGTTGACCGGAGCCAGGTTGGTGGTCATCACCCTCACGGACGGATTGGCTTTATAGACACGCTGGAGGGTGGCAGGATTGGGCTGCACGTCGCGCCACACGCCGGCAATGTAGAAGTCGGGTTTCAGCTTGCCGAGCAGTTCGGCGCTGTTGGTGTTTGCGGTGCTGTGGTGCGAGGCCTTCATTCCTTCCACCTTGCCCACGACCATGGAAATCGGCTTCTCGATGTCTTTCCAACTGTAGCTGCTCTTTCCGGTGTACTGGATGTCGCCGCCGCTGAAGAAGTCGAAATTGCCGTACTTGATCATGAACACGTTGGAGAAGATGTTCTCGTTGATGGCCCATTCGGCGTGGTTCTTGGTGCATTCCTCGGTCGAAGGCACGTATTTCGTGTTCACTTCTGTGCCGTTGCCTGTCCACACGTCTCCGCCGGCAGCCAGCGTGCGCACGCTGAAAGTGGAGTACTTGGCCGGATTGTGCTTCATGACAATCTGGTCATCGTGGCCGATCTTGAGGGTCTCACGCACTGTGCCCTGCTTGCGGGCGGCGTAGTCGAGGTAGTTGGCATAGAGCTGGTAACGGGCTTTGCCTCCGGCATCGAAATAGTCGGCAGAAGGCCGCGATGCCCAGTCGCCGCGGTCAAAGACCTTGCCGATAGGTATCGACAGGCCCACCTCGGCGATGCCGTTGAGCAGGAAACCGCCGTTGCCAAGGTCCACCTTGCTGACTTTGTTGCCCTCCTTGTCGAAGGGGGTCCAGCCGTACTTTGCGTAGTCGTCGCGCCAGGAGCCGATGTGGTCGCCGTGGTAGTGGGACGTGAAGAAATAGTCCAGCTTGCCTCCCGCCACATCGGGCGCAAAGTGCTTGATGTACTCCACGATTACGGCGCCGCTGTTGACGTTCACGCTGGGCCGGGAAGGCACGCCTTCGGAGTCGCTGTATTTATGAAGTTCGGCCGGCGGTGCGCCTGCAGCGTCGCAGAGCATCGTGGTGCCGTCGGGGAAGATGTAGTAGAACGCTTCTCCTCGGCCTCCGTTGATGCTGTGGATGTCGAGGTAACCTTCCTGCCAGCCGGGAAGGACTTCCCCGACTTTCACGTTGACGGCCGGATCGTTGTTGGTTTCAGGTTCGGTCTTGCCTCCCGGAGTGGGAGGAGTATAAGGCTCTTCGCAGCCGCCGCAAAGCGCGGCGACTGCAAAGGCCATAAGGAATAAGGATTTTTTCATCAAAGATCAATATCCGGGATTCTGGGTGAGCATGGGGCATACCACGCGCTCGTTCTCAGGGATGGGGAAGAGGTACTGGCGGGGTACGAAACCACCGTGCTGGTTGATGGTGTAGTAATTCGGATAGTTCTCGATATCGGAAATGTCGATAGCGGAGCTGGCGGTCATGTGCGGACGGAAGTCCTTGGGCCAGGGCCAGTATCCGGTCTTCTCGTTGGCGAGGCTGGCGTCGTTGCCGGGCAGGCCGTAGATGGGGATGGTGAAGCATTCCTCTGCCATCCTCCAGCGCATCACGTCGAACCAGCGGCGGTTCTCCCATGCAAGCTCGCAGCGGCGCTCGTTGCGGAGTATCTTGCGCAGCTTGGTCTGGTTGGTCTCGGTGATTGCCGGGTACTTGCCGGTCTCGGTGACCTTGCACTTGTAGGCGCGGGCGCGGATGCTGTTCACGGCATTGAAGAGGTCGGCGTCGATCTGGCCGAGCTCCATCTTGGATTCGGCATACATCAGGAGCACGTCGCCGTAGCGGATGATGCGCATGGGGTTGTCGGTCAGACGGTCGTCGATCCACTCTTCGTCGATGCCCTTCTTGAGCACCAGGCCGTTGTAGGAGCAGTCCTTGGACACGGGCTTGCAGTCGTTGTTCTTGACCTGGAGGCCGGTGGACACCTGGAGCGTGGTCTTTGCGCTCGGACGGGGATTATAGATGTAGTCCATGAACTCCGAGTCGAACGGCACGCAGAGTTCGCTCAGGCGCGGGTCGCGGTTGGCAAAGGGATGCGCCGGGTCGTAGAGAGGGGAATCCTCCACGTTGAGGCCGTCGGTGCAGGTGTAGGCGAAGAACAGGTTCCAGGTGGGCTGGGCCACGGAGGTGCCGCCGTTGTTGCGGGGATAGAAGCTGCGGGTCGCGGCCTCGTCATATGAGTGGATACCGAGTTCGTTGGAAGCGGGGAGGGCGAAAATGACCTCCGGGCTGGTCTTGGTGCTCGAAAGGAAGAGCTCACGGTAGTCCGGGTGCAGGGAATACACGCCCAGGTCCATACAGGCCTTTGCAGCGGCCGCGCAGGTCTTCCAGTCGTTCATGAACAGGGCTGCACGGGCCTTCATGGCGAGGGCGGCGCCCTTGGTCACGCGCTGGGCCTTGGTGTAGGAAGTGGGCAGGGCCTCAGCCGCATCGTCGAAGTCCTGGTAGATCTTGTCGAGGATGTAGTTGCGGTCCATGCGTCCCATCTTGTAGGCCTCCTCGAGGGTGAGGTACTCATCGTAGTAGGGCACGTCGCCGAAGAGCGTAATCAGGTAGGCGTAGAACGAAGCCCTGAAGAACTTGGCCTCACCGGCATACTGCCGGATCTGGGCGTCGGTCAGGTTGTCCTTTGCCTTGTCGATGCTCTGGATGATGGTGTTGGCACGGGCGATTCCCTTGTAGTAGCTTGCCCAGTGCTTGGCGCCTTCGCTCCAGGTCGTGGATATCGTGCCGGCGAGCCAGTCGTAGCTTTGGGTACGCTGGTTCCAGTCGTCGGTCCAGCGGTCGGTGGGCCAGAGGCGCCATGCCTCCGTGTACCACATCACGGGAGAGTAGAGGGCATTGAGGGAGAGCTCGAGTTCCTGCGCCGTAGAGTACCAGTTTTCGCTTGAGCCCTGGCTCTTGGGGCTGAGGTCGAGATCCACGCAGGCGGTCAGGAGAGCCGCCGCGGCAAATGCTGTGAATATATATCTTTTCATTTTCATCGTTGTTTATTCTACGACCATAATCTTCGGATTCTCAGGAACCTGGAGATAGGAATCTTCCTCTGCGGCTTCCAGGTATTTACCTGCAAAACGCAAGGCATCTCCCTTGACAAGCTCTGAAAGCTCCTCGCCTGCGCTGTTGAACTGGGATGTGCAGGTGAAGCGGAAACAGGCGTAAGGAGTATCCTTGGTGAGGGTGGCGCTTCTTACTATGATGGCGTTGACCTGCTTGGGATCCGCAGCGGTACCGGCGGCACTGGGATGGAATTCCAGCTTGACGGCTTCCAGCTCTTTCCAGTTTTCGCCGTCAAGAACTTCGCATTTCCAGTCACGCATCACTCCGGCTCCGTTGGGACGAAGGGCGAAATTAAGCTGTATCTTGGTGCCGGCGGCCAGCGGAGCGTCATTTTCGGCCGGAGCTGTCCAGGTGAAATAATCATCCTTCCATGAGCCATAGATACAAGGCTCTCCACGGGAGCCGATACGGCGCTTGTGTTTCTTTGTGGAATATGCGCTCTTGTCGGAGCCGTTGTAGTATTCGATCTTTCCTTTTCCAGACACCTGGGAAGGCACATAAGGATTTCCGACATTGCCGGGCAGATTGTCGTCTTCGAGTGAGACCTTCTCGAAGCCGCCTGCGCGAAGGGCTTCAGACTGTGCGGTTTCGAATTCCCACTCTGCAAGTACGGTGCCGGGAGCAGGCTTCACAGCGGGATTGTCGGCCACTGCGGCTTCCTGCTTGATGGTGACTACCAGGTCTTTGGCTATAACGCCTTCATCTGTGGTGCTGACCGTGATTTCGGCTGTGACTTCTTCGGTCTTGGCGTTGGCAGGGAATGTGACTGTGACCTTGCCGTTGCCTTCTCCGGAAGCGGGGCTCGGAACGAAAGCAGGGTTGGAACTGCTCACGGTCCAGGCCACGTCGGATGTGATGCTGAAGGATGCGCTTGTGTCTTCAGCCTTGGCAATGATGGACTGGGTGGAAACCTGGAGGTTCTTTCGGACAATATCTTTCTCGGTGCCGTTCTGCACGACCTCGAAACTGGTGACGGAGATGTTGAGCTCCTTGTCGATGACGCTCAGGCGGGCTGCGCGGGCGACGGCTGACTGGTTGGCCTTCACGGTCACGGTGACCACGCTGTCAGCCACGGCGCAACTGAGCCAGTCGGCTGTCTTGGGAACGGAAACGGTGAATGCGGGGCTGCGGTGCACGGTGGCCTTCAGGGTGCCGCCTTCTGCGGGAATGCGGTCTGTGGTGGAAAGTTCCACGCTGGCCCGGCTGCCGGCATATTCCTTCACCTCGTTGTCGGGATTGACCTTCGGGGTGCAGGCGAATGCCATGATGGCGCAGGCGAGTATAAATAAATACTTTTTCATCTTTGTCATTTTTTAGAAGGTGATCTGGGCACCGACGGTGAAGGTCCTCGTCATGTAGGCGCTGAGGTTGGAATAGGATTCAGGATCCCAGCCCTGCGGGAAGTTGTCGATGGAGAAAGGATCCGTGGCGCTGCCGTAGATGCGGATCTTCTGCATCTTGATGGCCTTGGTGATGCGCTCGGGGATGGTGTAGCTCAGGGTGATGTTCTTCATGCGGAAGTAGCCGCCGTTGAAGAGCCAGAAATCGGAGGTCTGCTCGTAGTCGTTCTTGGCCGAGTTGGTGAGGGTCGCTCTCGGGTAGAGAGCCTTTGCGTTCTGCTCGTCGGTCTTGTAGCGGCTCCAGTAGTGCTTGTCGTATTCCAGAGGGAATGTGTAGGCGTCGCCGTCGCGGTAGACCATTGCCTGGCCCTTCCATGCGAGCACCTTGCCTATGCCCTGGAATGTCATTGCGAGATCCCAGTTCTTCCAGCCGAGGTTGATGTTGCCGCCGTACTGGAAGTGGGGAGATGAGCTGCCGAGGATCTCACGGTCGTAGGTGGCGTTCACGATGCCGTCGGGAACCCGGTTGTCCTTGGTGCCTTCCGGGCCGTCGAGGTCTTTGTACTCGATGTTGCCAAGGCCCACGCTCGGATAGAGCTTGGCGCTGTTTGCAAGCTGCTCCTCGGTCAGGTAGATGCCGTTGCTGCGGTAGCCATACCAGGCGTTGTACTCCACGCCTTCCTTGATGATCTGGCTGCCGAGGCTCTGGTAGCCGCCCAGGTTGCCCATGATGGAGGTGTAGTCGGAGAGGTTGGCGCTGATGGCGTAGGTGAAATCACCCTTGCGGTCCTGCCATCCCAGCTGGATTTCCCAGCCGGTGGTGTACATGTCGCCTATGTTGTCTTGGGGGTCGGAATAGCCGAGCACATCGGGAATCTTGCGGCTCAGGAGCATGTTGAAGGTGTTCTTGCGGTAGAAGTCGCCCGTGAAGTTGAGGCGGTTGTCGAACATCGTGAGGTCGAGGCCGATGTCCCAGGTCTTGGTGGTCTCCCAGGTGATGTCGTAGATGGCGTAGGCCGTCTGGGCTGCGGTCATCACTGAAGCGATGGTGGTGGGGGAGTCGTACATGGGCACGGTGCCGAAGGCTATGAGGCTCTGGTAGGGATAGTTGCCTATGCGCTCGTTGCCGAGGGTGCCGTATGATGCACGGATCTTTGCGAAATTGAGGGCGCCGCCAACGATGTTCTTCATCCAGGGCTCTTCGGTCACCACCCAGCCGAGGGAGACGGAGGGGAAGAAACCGCCCCTGAATTCCTTGGCGAAGCGGGAAGACTGGTCGTAGCGGGCGTTGACCTGCAGGAGGTAGCGGCCCTTGTAGTCATAGGTGATGCGGCCGAAGAACGAGCGGTAGGCGTTGTCTGAAGCGTTGCCCTTGGGATACACGATATTGCCGTCGGAGTCGGTGGAAATAAGGTAGTTCTTGTTGGCAAGGTTCAGATAGGGATAGCCGGAGATGTCCATGCGGTCGGAACCGGCCACCAGGCTCTCGGAGAAGTTGTAGCTGTCTTCGTAGCCGAGCAGGTAGGTGGTGTGGTGGTCCTTGCCGAAGTCGGCCTTGTAGTTGAGCAGCAACTGCTTTGTGAAGGTCTTGGCGTCGGTGCGGGTCTCGACCAGGGAGTTGTAGTTGCAGCCGCTGAGGGGATTCTCGCTGAGCACGCCCGGCTCGCGGTAGTAGAAGGCCTGCTGGATGTAGTTCTTCTCGGCGCTGTGGCGAAGCGACGGGGCGAAGACGCCGGTGATGGTGAAGTTCTTGAACGGGGTGATGGTCAGGGACGCCTTGCCGTAGAATGCGTCACGCAGGGTGTTGTCGAAGCCTCCTGCGTGGATGCGGGCGTAGGTGTTGGTGCCGTTGTTGCCGGGGCCCATGGTGCCGTCCGACCAGACAGCCGCGTAGATGGGGTTGTACTTGAACGCAGCCTGCACAGGGTTGACCTGGTTGTTGCGGGAGTACTTGTGGTTGAACGTCATATCGATGGAGGCCGATATGAAGTTGTTGATCTTGATGTCGTTGTTGATGCGGGCGGTGTACTGCTCCACTCCGCGGCCCACGTAGAGTGCGTCTTCGTTCTCATATGAGAGCATTGCGCGGGACTTGATGTTCTTGTTGCCGTAGGTGACGCCGAGGCGGTGCTTGTGCTGGGGAGCCCATTTCGCGATCATCAGGGCGTCCCAGTCGGTCAGCGGATAGGCGTCGGGGTCGAGTGCGTGGTTGGTCAAGTAGTTGTCCACGAAGTCCTTTTCGTAGGTGAAGTAGTCACGGCCTTCGGGGTTGCCTGCGTCGTTCCAGTTGGCTTCGTTCTGGAGCTCCATGAAGCGCTGGGGGCTCACCTGCTCGGGATGGCGGGTACGGGTCATCATGCTGAACGACCCGTTGTAGTCTATGCTAAGCTGGCCTTCCTTCGCACGCTTGGTGGTGATGAGGATCACACCTGCGGAAGCACGGGCGCCGTAGATTGAAGCGGAGGCCGCATCCTTCAGCACGGTGATGTTTTCGATGGCGTCCACGTCCACGTCGCCTATGGTGCTCACGGGCACGCCGTCCACGATGACGAGCGGATCGGAGTCACCGATGGTGGTGATACCGCGCACGCGGATTGTGGCGCCGGCGCCGGGAAGGCCGCTGGTCCTAGTGACCTGCACGCCGGGCATCGAGCCCTGGAGGGCCTGGCTGAGCCCTACGCCCTGGATGGCGGAAAGCTTGCTGCCGTCCACTGCGGCGACTGCGCCTGTGAGGTCTTTCTTCTTCACGGTACCGTAGCCGATGACCACGACTTCGTCGAGGAGCTTGGCGTCTTCGGACATGACTACGTCGATGGTCGCGCGTCCGGCAACCTGCTGCTGGACAGTTTCATAGCCGATGCAGGAGAATTCCAGCACGGACTTGTCGGAAGCCACGGAAATGGTGTATTTTCCGTCTGCTCCGGTGGTGGTGCCGTTGAGCGTTCCCTGCTCCACGATACCGGCACCGATCACAGCGAGGCCGTCCTTGTCCGTGACGGTCCCGGAGACCTTGATCTGGGCCTGCGCCGTCAGGGCTGCAAAGCTGCAGATCAGGGTGAGTAGTGTGGTTAATAAGTGTTTTTTCATTTGGTTGTTAATATGTTGAGTTGTGTTATCCGAGGAAGGCGCCCTGCTCGAGGAGTTTGGCTCGGACGTCTTTTGCGTCTATCCGGCGCGGGGCGGCTCCGCCGAGCGCTGCGAGGGCGGCCGTGATGCCGGCGGCGTGGCCCATGGCCATGCAGGGGGGCATCACGCGCACGGCTCCGGCGGCGTCGGAGGTGGCGGAAATGGCGCGTCCGGCCACAATCAGGCCGTCACGCTGCAGGGGGATGAGGCTGCGCAGCGGCAGTCCGTACCACTGTCCGTTCTCGACCGTCTTGTATTCGGTGGTGTTGGCGCCGTTGCGGCCGTGGACATCCACGGAGTTGGAGGCGCACAGTATGCTGTCTTCCGGCACGACGCCCTGGAGCAGGTCGTCCGCGGTGAGGATGTATTCGCCCTGGACGTGACGTGATTCCCTGATTCCGAGGGTGGAGGCGGAGCTCTTTATGGTGGCGTTCTCGCAGCCGGGCACGTATTTGTGGAAGAAATTCATCAGCTCCTGCACCTGCCTGCGGCCTTCCTTTTCGGCTGCGGAGAGGCTCTCGGTGCTGGTGGCGTCCACCCCCGCTATGCGGGTGCAGTTGACAGCCCACTCGTCCTCGCGGACGCCGCGGTAGATGTTGACGCTCTTGCGGGCTATATCCCATTCGCCGGCCTCTTCGGCCTCTTCGACCCTCCAGTGCAGGGCCCTGTAACTCACTCCGTTGACTTTGCGGAATTCGTGGAGGTGGGCTTCCACGTCCCTGGTGAGGCGCGGGGTGTCCACGTTGTTGATGTGGAAGAAGAGGGTGGAGGGCTGCACCTTGCCGATCTCGGGGTTGCCGTAGGTGCAGGGGGCTCCGGCGCGGGCGGCCACATCGCCGTCGCCTGTGCAGTCGATGGTGACCTTTGCGCCGATGGTGCACAGGCCCTCACGGTTGAGGAGCCGTATGCCGCGCACGCTGTCGCCGACGATCAGCGGGTCCACCAGGGTGCTGTGGAACATAACCTTCACGCCGGCTTCGTCGCACATCTGGTCGAGCACGAACTTGAGCGTCTCGGCGTCGAAGGGGGTGAGGTGGTCGTGGCCTTTGGTGATCCAGGCGCTGAAAGGGGTGCCGGCGCGCACCTGCGAAGGGTGGATGGCGCCGCCCAGGGCCACCATCCGGTCCACTATCTCTTCGAAGATGCCGCGTATGACCATGATTTCGCCGGTGGTGTCGTAGCAGGTCATGAACGGGGCCACGAGCCCGCGTGTGGCCATGCCTCCCAGGCAGTTGCCCTGTTCCACGATGACGGTCTTCGCTCCGCAGCGGGCGGCTGCTATTGCGGCGCACACGCCTGCGGGACCGCCTCCTACCACGAGCACGTCGGTGCTGCCGAGGTCTCTCGAACTGCCGTCGTGGGCGGCACAGGACTGGCTGAAGCCGCCGGCAGTGCCGAGAAGGGCTCCTCCGGCAAGCGCGGCTCCGCTGGTTTTAAGAAAGTCTCTGCGTTTCATTTGCATTTGTATGGTCCCCAGCGGCCGGTGACCCGGTAGCCGGGATTGGTATCGTCCAGTGTGTATATGGTGTATTTCCTGCCGCCCCGGGACACGCGGATGAGGATGTGGCCGGAGGTGGACTGTATGCGGTCGAGGTATTCTGAGATGACGGGCTTGTTGGAGTCGGAAAGGTTGGTCAGGAAGACCCGGCAGGCAGGGCTTGCCTTGTAGACGCGGCCGAGGGTCTCGGGATTGGGCTGCACGTCGCGCCACACGTGGGCCACCACGGCGTCGGGCCTGAGGGCGTCGAGTATCGGCTGGCCGTTGGCACCCTTGGTGCAGTGGTGGCTGGCCTTCATCACCTCCACCTTGCTGCACACGCGGCTCACCGGCTCTTCGATGTCGAAATAGGGGTGGAGCGATTTGTTGGAGTACTGGAGGTCGCCGCCGCCGAAGTAGTCGAAGGGGCCGTAACTGAGGATGAATGCCGTGCTGAAGACGTTCTCGCCGGGGTAGGCTTTCGGGTCGCCGAGGGAATCGAGCACTGCCTTTTCGGGGATGTCTGTGGCCCACTCGTTGGTGCCGGGCAGGCGGTAGCGGCCGTTGGCGGCTATGTTGCGGATCGTGAAGTCTTTGACGGGCTTGTGCACCGGATGGATCTGGTCGTCCGCGGCGGGCTCGAAGAAGTCGTAGCGGGTGCCGTTGGCCTTTCTGGTCCAGTTCAGGAACTTGGCGAAATTGGCCATGTTCTTTTCATTGGTCATTCCCGAGGACTTGACTTCGGTCGGGTCGCCACGGCTGAGGAAGTGCCTGATGGGGATTTCCGAGCCGACCTCGCAGAGGCTGGTGAGCCTGAAACCGGCCTTGGGATGCGTGGGCGTGTCTTTGGACAGTTCGCCCATATGGTCGGCGTGATAGTGGGTGAGGACGAACCAGTCCAGGGTGTCGGTGGGTGCTTTGGGGGCGAAGTGGCGGATGTAGTCGATTATGACCTGGCCGGAAGTGGTCGTGCTGTCCGGCTTGGGGGGAGTCGGCATGTGTTTGTGCTTCTTCAGGGTGGAGCCGGCGGCGTCGACGAGCATCGTGGTGCCGTCAGGGAAGACGAAGAAAGTGCTCTCGCCGCGCCCGGTGTTGATGCAGTGGATATCAAGAGTGCCTGGACTCCAAGGTTTTAGCCCGACTGCGCACCCCTGCATGAGCATCCCACCGGCCAAAAACAATACAAGTATCAGTGCTCGTTTCATTGTGGTTATAACAAGCAAATATACATATATTTTTTTTACGGTCAAACCCCAGCGACTGGAAGGGTATCCCCGTGCACCTGGGTTCCCTCGGCTCTTCTCTCGCGCCGGTACCAGCCCCGTTTCCCAGGATTCTTCCCAGATGCTGGAGTTATGCCCGTGCTCCTCTGGGCTCTTCCCCGGACTTCCCATGCTCACCGGGTTCCGTAGCCGCATGGACTTCTGAGACTGGCGGCAGGTGAACAAAAAAACGCCATTTCAAGGCAGGTTTTTGTTTACCTCCCCCCCTGAAACGGTCGTAAACCTACTTAAACCGGGGGAGGTAATCACGCAGACATACTCCAGGGCCGATTTCTTGTACACCTGTCTCCGGACCAGGAAAGCACGCAAGGGAGGTCTCTCCGGCGAAAACACCCTAAGGGATGTCTCTCCGGAGAGAACACCCTAACCATCCGGGACTATGGCGAGGCATCGCTGTATCTGGTCTATCGGCAGGTGGAAATTCCGGAACAGATCGTTAGCTATACGGTTGGACTGTTGGCGAGTGAGCTCATAAACCGAACGGACGTTGAACTGCCTCAGGAGCGAGTTGTCGATCAATTCACAGATGGACATATCGGTGGGTTTGTCATAGCGGAAACCGAGGGCCTTTTCATTGGCGAGCCACGCCGCTACGCTTTTGGGATTGGCATACGGCTCCATCTGCCACAGGGTCACGGGCTCAATCTCCACGTCGTCTGCCGCCTGTTCCCTTTCCCACTCTTCGGACGACAGCCGGTTCATATGGTAAAGAAAAGACCGTGGCGTCCTGTAGGCTAGCTCCACTCTCTTCAGCTCTTCAAAAGAATCCCGAAGGAAGATGCCGGATGGCTCCATGACAAAGCTTTCCGGAAACTTCGCACGTCGGGGAAGAAAACTGGCAATTTGCTGGCGGTCGGTTATCAAACCGGAGGGTAAGGGTTTGCCTAAATCCTTTCTGAACAGGTAGTTGGCTGAACAGCCATCATATCCGAATGGGGTGGCACTCACGCCGTGGTGCAAGCCGTTGCGGAGAACATAGCTTGAGGCGGCCAGAGTATGAGCGTAACCGGTCAAGGCAAGGGAGAAGTCACCGGGGTCGAACAGCGGTCCGTGTGTATGGTACCTGCCTCTGTGGTACTTGGTGACGCGCATTTTCAGGAGGCGGTCAAAATCGGTGATCCGGGATTGCTCTCCAAACACGATAACGTGGATATGGGTTGACATAACGGCGTCTACCCATATTTCCACCCCAGTGGCAAATGAGCACAAAGCCAGATAGTTAACGATGTTCCGGAGGTCTTCCGGGTTCCGGACGAGCACTTCGCGATGGCAAGTGATGCAGTTGTGGATCAATCTTTTCATAGTCATAAGTTTTCTCCAGCTAATATAGCCGTTAAATGCGAGCAAAGCAAGAGGACGACTCTTTTTTTTCGCGATTAGCAATCCCCGCTGCAACAACTTGCAGGATCCCTTCCCCAAGTGGAGTACTGACATCTTCCGGATCCCTTCCCTAACTGGCGGCAGGTGAACAAAACAACGCCATTTCAAGGCAGTTTTTTGTTCACCTCCCCCTTGAAACGTTCGTAAACCTACTTAAACCGGGGGAGGTGATCACGCAGACAATATTCCAGGGCCGATTTCTTGTACACCTGTCGCTGTGCCTCACGCAAGGTCCAGTGGCGGGAAGAGTCTGGCTGCCTTCTTCGGAGTGTCGCCGGGCCCGCAAGGTCCAGTGGAGAGGCCTCATCACAGGGGTGCCTTGTGTCCACTCTCCCTGCATATCGGTGGACCCGGCGGATAACTCCCTTTTCTGGCCAGGGGGCGTCAGGGGCGGGCTACTGGCGGTAGAGGCCTTCGAGTTTTTCGTCCGTGATGCCGGGGCTGAGGCGGTAGAAGGCGCAGCCATGAGGGGGGACAGCAACTTCCCAGCGTTCCTTCTTCGAGACTTTGCCCACGTCCTGCTGGCGCCAGAGGTCGCGGACTGTCTGCTCGCCGTAGAGTCCCAGTTTGAACGGGGTGAATCCCATCGTGCGCTCCTCGCCTCCGAGGTTGAACAGGGCCACGGCAATCGAGCCGTCTTCAAGGGGCTTGACATAGGTCACGTGGCCCTCGCCCTTGGCAAAGACGGTGCCCTTGATGCCGAGGGGGTCCTGGTTGACGTCCAGCACTTCGCTGTTGCAGAGCAGGCTCAGGGTAAAGGGGTCCAGCATAGCCATGTCGCATCCGAGCAACATAGGGGAAGCCAGTATGGACCAGAGGGTTATGTGGGTGTACTGCTCCCAGGGGGTGAGCTCTGTCCAGTGCATCTTGCGGCCCCAGCCCACCTTGCCGAGCACCAGCATGTCGGCGTCGGGCCAGTGGCCGGGACCGGTGAATCCCGCCCACCTGTCCTGGCCGTCGAAGCCTATGCCCGCCATGCTCTGCCAGGTGTCGCGGATGTCGCCGGTGGTGCGCCAGCATTCGGCATATTTGAGCAGTTCCGGGCCCAGGGAGACGCGGGAGTGGTTGGAGATGCTGTACACTATGTCGCGCCCGGTGGCGTCGATCGCCTCACGCATGTCGCGAAGCCACCACACGTCGTTGACGTTCCAGTCGTATTTGAGGTAGTCCACGCCCCAGTCGGCCCACTGCCGGGCGTCGTTGAGGGCAAAAGAATACTTGCCGAAGTAGCGCAGGTCCTCCTTGTTCACCTTGGAGCGGTCGGCCTTGAACACGTCGTCGACCATACCCTGTTCCACCCACCAGTAGGTGCCTTCCTCGTTGTCGCAGGAGGAGCCGATGTGGGAGGCGTAGGTGGACACCCAGGGGCCGGAATAGATGCCGAATTTGAGGCCCCTTGCGTGCAGGGAATCGCCGAGCGCCTTCATGTCGGGGAACTTCTTGTTGGGCTGGATGCCGTTGAACTTGCCACCTCGCAGGCCCTGCCAGCCGTCGTCGATGTTGATGTAGCACCAGCCGTAATCGGCAAGGCCGCTTTCATCCATGGCCCGCCCGGACTGCAGGACCTTTTCCTGCGATACGCTGTTGCCCCAGCAGTTCCAGGAATTCCAGCCGAGAGGGGGCGTGAGCGCTATACGGTCACCGATGACGATGCGCAGCTCGCGGGTGTCGCTGCCGAGGGCGTTGGTGGCAGTCAGCTTCACCTTGTACTCACCCTTCTTGCGTGCCTTGCCGGTGATGATGCCTTTGGCGGCGTCGAGCTTCAGGCCGGCGGGCAGCCCCTTTGCCTCGAAGCGCATCGGGCGCACGCCGGTGGTGGGAATTCGGTACAGGAAATCGGCTTTTGGACGGGCTCCGTAGATCTTCGGACCGTTGATACGGGGCGTGTCGGGCGCCTTAGGGGTGAGGATGTAGGCGCTGTAGTCGGGAATGACGATACTGTCTTCGCCGGGCAGCTGGGCCGCCGCGGAAAGACTGACTGCCATCAAGGCAAGGGTGATGAAAATACGTCTCATTGTGGTTATAGTGTTATTCTCTTTTGAATTCTGGTTTGGGGTCGGCGCGGCGCTGGAGCACATAGACCGAAGGCACACCGCCGGCTTCGGCATCCAGGGCCTGGCGGCGCAGGTCACCTATGCCAGCCCCCGTCTGCCCCTTGTCGATAATGAGCCCAACGCGCATGTCGGGGAAAGATGTGAGCATCGAATAGTCGCCGTTGCTGTCGCCGCCCACGAGCACCGGGCCGCGTCCGCCGTACTTGGGCGCGACGTATTCCTTAATGGCCTCGGTTTTTCCAGCTTTGCAGGGCTGGATATATCCGGGTTGCACGGCCTGCAGGATAAGTCCTGTGGAGTCGCGCTGCATACGCATGGCGAACACCTGCGCCGTGTCAAGGCCGAGGTAAGCGGGGTCGCAGGCCATCACTTCCACCAGCGCTTCCATTGAAGCCGAGAAGATGTAGACGTCTATCCCGTTCTCCGGCAACGCTTTGTAGAGCCGGCGCATCTCTCCGGTCAGGGCAAGCCCGTCGGGCACGGTAACGCTGACCTTGCCGGCGGCGCCAATGGCCGGACTTTCCCACAAAACGTCCTCGACACGATTTTTTGCGACGTGCGCCGCTATGCCTTCACGGGCGAGGGCGGCGAATTCATCGTAGCTGATGCCGTGGTTCATGGCCATCAGGACAGAAGTGGCCGCTTTGATGCCGAAGGTCGCGGCAACTGCGTCATACAGGGCCCATGCCTTGGCCTTGAAATCCAGTAGCAAGTCGCTGTCCTGCAGAGCCTTAACTTGCTCTTTGGATAGATCGTGGCCGCAGGAAACGCCGGCATCTGCCATCATTTCCCTGTAGTCCGCTGCCATATCGCTGATGAGCATCCTCGAGGTGACGTTTTCGGCTCCGGCGTCCAGAAGGATACAGTCAGGATCGGGGATATCTGCGGTGAAGAGGTCTATGACCTCATCGGGAGTGAATTTGAAGCTCAGGTTCTCCAGGCGCCAGGCCGTGAAGGTGTATTCCACATCCTGCAGGACTGTGGTGTTGTCATAGTCAAATACGGCATAATTGACGTTGCGTCCTGCCTCCGCGGCCTCTTCGCGGCACTGCTTCATCAGGCCGCAGAGCGCTTTGTAGGGAGCGTCGCTCCAGTTGCCGCGAGGCATCGGGGCATTGCAGCAGCAGGTCAGCAGGAGCGATGTAAGCAAAAGAAACAGTGACTTTTTCATTCGGCAGGTCTGGTGAAATATGTTGATTGCAGCTATGATATTCATGCAAAAATAGTATAAAATATTTTTATATTTGCATCGTAATGACGGACATTGAGTTTACCAGAGTGTATCTGGATACTTATAAGGATTTGTGCCTCCTTGCCCTGAGGCATGTGCATTCCGTTTCTGTCGCTGAAGATATCGTTCAGGATGCTTTCTGTAAGGTGCTTGTCCGCCGGCCTGAGATATTCAGCCTTGAGGATAATTCTCAAATCAGGGCGTATATGTGGAGGACTGTCCGTAACAAGTCTATTGACTGGTGTCGGAGGAATTCCGGTCGATCATCCACCCTTGAGGAGCAGACGTTGGATGTGGAATTGTCTTTGCTGATGGATAACCTGTTTGCCTCGGAGAACTATGGGACATACGATTATGAAGTCTTGTCCCAAACGCTTAACGATGTCATTTCCGTCCTTCCTCCAAGAGCAAAGGAAGTCTTTTTATTGCGTCGTGAAAAAGGATTGTCAAATCAGGAAGTCGCCAGTCATCTCGGTGTGACTGTCAAGGCCGTAGAGAAGCAGATGACCCTTTGTCTCAAGCGCATCAGGAGGGCTTTTCTGGATAAAGGGATACCTTTTATAATTTTATTAGGTCTTTTTTTGCGGTAGCAAGGTAGGGTTGCCCTTTCTTTTTTCGTGGTTTAAAGCGATGGACCACGAAAAATCAATTTTTCTTAAGTATCTGGACGGCAAGGCCGGTCTGGATGAAAAGCGTCAACTCCTCGCTTTCCTGAAGAGCAATCCTCAGGCCAGGGAGGAACTGCTGATGACATACAAGCAATGGGCGGACGAACGCGGCAAGGCATTCGATCCGTATCCGTCACTGGACTGTGTGTTGGCGAAAGTTTCCCGCAGACGCTCGTTCTTGTTCCCTGCGTTCGTTGCAGCAGCTGCAGTAGCAGCAGTAGCGGCTGTCTTGCTGTTTGCGCCCTTGCATAAAAACACTGGCACGGTCACTCCCATAGCCGAGGCCGAACTGTACACCTGGCCCGAATCGAGCAAGCCAGTCATCCTGCTCTCCGACGGTCAGGTCATACAATCCGACGCCCTGGAGATGCAGGTTACTTGCACAATGGCAGGCATCAGGATTGACGGCCGCGACTACACTTCTGCGGCGTCTCCCAAAGAATCGTGTATGCTTGCAATACCTTACGGGCACCGGGCACGAGTCCAGTTCGCGGACGGTTCCGTGGTCCGTATGAATTCCCACTCCAGGATGATATTCCCTTCAAGTTTCGGGAAAGAACGCACATTGCGTATGACCGGAGAGGCACTCTTCGACGTAAGCAGGGACGAAAGCAGGCCTTTCGTCGTCGAGCTTGACGACGTTCGCGTCCGTGTGCTCGGAACCCGCTTCCTCGTATCTGGCTATGAAGAAGACGTCCACCGCGTCGCACTCGTCTCCGGCTCCGTCAATGTTTCACTCGGCAATTCAGGAGCACAGTCGGTCACGCTTGTCCCCAACCAGATGTACACCCTGGACGATAACGGCAAGGTCAACGTCGAGGATGTTCCCGACTGGAGCGGCCTGCTCGACTGGGCCGACGGCGTTTACCGTGCTGACGGCACATCTATGAAAGAACTCCTCAAGTACCTTGGCCGCTATTACGGCGAAAAGGTGGAATGTGATGCCAAGGTGGCGGACATCGCGTGTACAGGCACCCTGAACCTGAGGTCCACCCTTTCCGATATGCTGTCGGAACTGTCCTCGATCTTCTCCATTAATAGCCGCAGGCAGGACGGCGTATGGTACGTAACACTCTCCAGCGAATAGTCTGATATGCATAAGAAACTCATACTTATTCTGTGTTCGCTACTCTCCCTGTGGTACGGTGTCGTCCGCGCGCAGGAGGCTCCAAGGCTCAGTTTCCCTGCCGAATCTCGTACTGTCGGCGAAACCATCCGTCTCATAGAGCAGCAGAGCGGTTATTCATTCTTCTACCAGACCAACACTATCGACCTGTATCGTAAGACGACCGTCGGTGCTGACAAGGAAACCGTCGAACAGGTGCTGGGTAAGCTCTTCGGCGGCACCCAGGAAGAATGGTCGATATCCGGCAAGCAAATCTACCTCAAGCACAGCGGACAGACTTCCTCCAACACCCCCCAGGGCAAGAAATCCCAGCAAAAACGCACCATTACCGGTACCGTTGTCGATGCTACTGACGACCTGCCAATCATCGGTGCAGGCATACAGATCAAGGGCTCGCGCACAGGTACGGTAACCGATCCTGACGGCAACTTCAGCATCGACATCACCGGCGAGAGCGTAGAGATTGTCATCAGTTCTCTAGGCTACAAGGACCTGACGGTCTTTATCACCGACCAAGGTGTCATAGAGGCGCGTCTGGAGCCTGATAATGAGGTGCTTAGCGAGGTTGTTGTCGTTGGCGCAGGTACGCAGCGCCGCGTTTCCGTCACCGGTGCAATCGCCGCCATTGACGGTGGTACGCTCGTTTCCCCCTCGTCATCTCTCACCAACAACCTGGCCGGAAAACTTGCCGGCGTCATTTCCGTAACATCCAGCGGCCAGCCCGGCAGCACCTCGGACTTCTACATCCGTGGTATCTCCACCTTCGGCGGCCGCACCACGCCCCTCATCCTGCTCGACGGCGTAGAAATCACCACGTCTGACCTCAACAACATCCCGGCCGAATCCATCGAATCTTTCTCCATACTTAAGGACGCTTCCGCTACCGCAATCTATGGCGCCCGCGGTGCCAACGGTGTCATGATTGTCACTACCAAGACAGGTGCGGAGAATACCAAGGCTAGAATCAACGTTACCGTGGAAACCTCCGTTCTGCAGCCTGTCAACATAGTCGAATATGCCGACGGCGCTACATTTATGGAGGCCTACAACAACGCCCAGCTGGCCCGTAACCCCAATGCCGAGGTCCGTTACAGCCAGACCGACATCGAGAATACACGAAGTGGCATCAATCCTTCCATCTGGCCCGACGTCGACTGGTATGACCTGATGTTCCGCAAGTACTCCATGAGTCAGCGCGGCAACGTCAACATCTCCGGAGGCGGCTCGCGCGTCACCTATTACATGAGCCTGCAGATGAACCACGACGGCGGCATACTTGACGTCCCGCAGAACTACTCGTTCGACAACAACTACAACCGCTGGCTCTACACTTTCCAGAACAACATCGGCTACCAGATATCGCCGTCCACCAAGATGACGCTGAAAATGAACGCCCAGATTATCAGCCAGACTAGCCCTTCGACTTCGGCGAATTCCATCTTCCAGGCAATCTACAACAACACGCCGGTGTCCTTCCCCGCCATCTTCCCGGAACAGGAAGGCTACAATCATCTCCTATTCGGTTCCCAGATAATGAGCGCCGGACGGTTCTACACCAATCCGTACGCCAACATGCTTAATACTTTCCAGGAGACCAACACCAATAAGCTCAACATCTCAGTCACGCTCAACCAGAAGCTGGATTTCATCACGGAAGGCCTGTCGGTCAACGCCCTGGTGAACTTCAATAACTACGCATCCACCTGGTACACCCGCTCGCTCAGCCCGTACCTGTACAACGTGTTTCCCGGCAGCTACGATCCGGAGAATCCTGTCGAGTTCCGCCTCAACGAACTGCAGGTTGGTACCGAGTACGTCAGCCAGTCGGGCATTTCCACCTCGACGAATAATACGTTCTACCTCGATGGGCGCATCAACTACGACCGTTCATTCGGCCATCACAACGTAACCGCGATGCTGATGTACATGATGCGCCAGTACCGTAGCGGCGTGCTGCCCAACCGCAACCAGGGGTTCTCCGGCCGCTTTACATATGATTGGTACAACCGCTATCTGGTGGAGCTCAACTTTGGTTACAACGGCACCGAGAGGCTTGCGGAAGGCGCGCGCTTCGAACTCTTCCCTGCCATTTCGCTTGGCTGGGTGCCATCGAGCGAACCTTTCTGGAAGCCCCTCCGCTCCATTATCGACTACCTAAAGATCCGCGGGTCATACGGCCTCGTGGGAAGTGACGAGACCGGTACTTCTGCTGGTGCATCGCACTTCCTCTATGAGAACTCCGTCAGCATGAGCGGCGGCATGACATACCGGACCGGTTATACCGGAAACACAGCACGCACAGGCCCTTCTGTCACGTCCTATGCAGTCCAGGCCGCACACTGGGAGAGGGCGAAGGAACTCGACCTCGGCGTCGACCTGGAAATGTTCGAACAGCTCAATGTCACCTTCGACTGGTATTACAACCAGCGCGAGCGCATCCTCATGAAGAGGGCGTCCTTTCCCAAGAGCCTCGGCTATGCCACCTCAGTCCCGTGGAGCAACATTGGCAAGGTGGACAATACCGGTATCGAGTTGAGCCTCAAATGGAAAAAGCAGCTCAGCAAGGACCTTCTCATCGACCTCCGTTTCAACTATACCTACGCCAAGAACAAGTACGTATATGTTGACGAGCCCGATTATCCTTACGTCTGGCAGACCGAAACCGGCAAGCCCCTCAGCCGCATGCCGGGCTACATCGCCGAGGGCCTATTCCAGCGCGAGGA